>VOFE01001822.1_pt1 | contig 68001 bp, 100 predicted proteins | sample 5384071 | NCBI WGS metagenome assembly VOFE01 (sample SAMN12384724, study PRJNA508395) | human gut metagenome | isolation source: healthy gut D | host: Homo sapiens
GACAGACTGTTCCGTGAGTTGAATACCGATGTTTCTCTCCGTGTCGAGGAAACGGACAGCCCGGACAGCTTAAAAGTATCCGGCCGTGGTGAGCTGCATCTGTCCGTCCTGATCGAGAATATGCGCCGTGAAGGATATGAATTTGCCGTCAGCAAAGCTGAGGTTCTCTATCACTACGATGAGAATGGCAAAAAACTTGAGCCGATGGAGCTTGCTTATGTCGATGTACCGGATGAATTTACCGGTGCCGTCATCTCCAAACTGCAGCAGCGGAAAGGTGAACTTTTAAATATGGGTTCCATTGCCGGCGGTTATACCCGTCTGGAGTTCAAGATTCCTTCCCGTGGTCTGATCGGATATCGTGGGGAGTTCATGACCGACACCAAAGGAAACGGTATCATCAATACCATGTTTGACGGATATGAGCCATTCCGCGGTGAGATCGCTTACCGTTCTACCGGTTCCCTGATTGCATTTGAGACCGGCGAGTCCGTAACCTACGGTCTGTTTTCCGCACAGGATCGCGGTACGCTCTTTATCGGACCTGGCGAAAAGGTATATTCCGGTATGATCATCGGACAGAGTTCCAAAGGAAGGTCTCCCTGTGATTGATGATGACTGCATCCCCGGGAAGCTTTGATGCACTGATTCCAAACCTGCGCATCACATTTTCATCAAAGCAATATACCTTCGGCGGCTCCATCACAATGGAGATCCCTGCACAATCCGTGCCCTCCAGTATCTGCACCGCCATTTCTCCTGCCCTTTTTCCCATCTGTTCCTGCGAGACAATCTCGCCGCCTAAAAATCCTTTTCCCATACCGTGCGAGACAATCGAAAACATCGGAATCTGCGCCACATCACTCAGCATCTGGATGGATTCCGCCGCCGCGTACACATTCCCGTCGCCATCCCTGCTGCACATAATATAGACCAGAATGCTCTCCTCCCCCAGCGCAGCAACCTGTCTTTTTAATTCTTCCTGGGAGAGCTTTGAAGCGTCGATCTCTACAAAGTCCAACTCTGGAAAAACAGTATCGTAATACTGGAATTCCTTGCGTTCGCCCTCTCCGGTCACCGTATCATCCAGTATTCCTACCACCTGTCTTGCATCCGGATACAGCTTCTTTGCCAGCGTGATCGTATTCTCATAAGAGAGCGTCTCAACCACGCCCGTCACAAGCGGGTCTGCTGCCGCCTTCTTCGCCAGTTCCCCGTCATTGACTCCCTCAAAAACAACCGGCGTCTGCGCAAACAGCTCATCCCGATACGTCATTGCAAACTGAAACGCCGCATCATCCCCTACAATCACAACATCATACGCCGGAACCATCTTCAGATAGTATGTTAGCGTCTGGTAAAATAGCTGTTCACTCTCCGCCGTCTCGACATTTTTGGTATCCATAAACTGATAATCCAGCTGTACACCAGCGCCCAATGCTTCTTTTATACCGCGAATCTGTTCCGGAACCGTCTCCCATGCATAGGAATAGGAACTGATAAATAATACCCTGCCGGTGATTTCCCCAGCGTCCGGTACCAGTTCTTCTGCATATGCCGGAATGCCTCCCACACAGATAAGAAGTGCAATAGCAAAAAAAATCCGGTACCCTTTTTGAATCCATCGACGTTCTCTCACAGACACTCCTCCTCCCTATCCGTATATCAAAATTTTCCACCCTCCCGCTTCTATTGTCAATATTTTTTCACTGTTTTTTTACGGTTTTCTGATATTTTACAACCGCCGGATCCGTCATCTGCAGCGTCCTCTTCCACTCCCTGCTTTCCCCCACTTTCTGCACTGTAGAGCGGTTCTTATACAAAAAGCGCGTCAGATTATAACAGTCCACCCAGATCTCGTTGTTTCCCTCTTTCTGCGACTCGTCAAAGATCAGCTGCAGCCCGAAATGCAGATGAACCGTGTTTATGTTGTTGACATTTTCCTTCGTGCTGTACCCGGTATGCCCCATATAGCCGATCACATCCCCTGCCGTCACGACATCGCCCTCCTTCAACTGTTCCCGGTACGGATAGTTCTGGCGCAGATGCGCATAATAATAGTAGCGCTTCCCGTCAAAGCTGCGGATGCCGATGCGCCATCCGCCGTACTGGTTCCAGCCGATCGCTTCTACGTAGCCGGATTCTACGGCGATGATTGGGGTTCCGATGAGAATATAAAGTAACCCCAGCCGAATGGCTGGGGTATCCCTTGATTAACATCAAATATTCCAATATATCCGGTTGTACTATTTCTTTATTATAGAAACCTCTTTCCCTCTTTCCCACATAACTGCTCCATCTGCATCTGTAGTACTGAATACATAAGGTTCGTCTCCATTCTTTGGAACACACACATTAGCAACCCCATAACAAGCGGACTTGCATTGCGGGACAAATAACCAACTATCTTCATTTTCTCTTACTTCATAAACTCCCACATAATCATTCTCCACAAAAAAACTATTCGCAATTCTATATGCTTTTTCTATACTAATCATAATCTCACTCCTTATGTATATATAATGACATAGAGTGTAACCTATGCCAACTGTTTTTTTGCGAAATAACATAATTGCAGGATTTCTCCCGCCTGTCATACTCTTACAGTGCTTCCAGTCCCGCTTTCCAGCTCATCTTACCGACAATTCCATCCGCCGCCAGCCCGTGCTTGCTCTGCCAGGTCTTGGTTGCCGATTCCGTGCCGCTGCCGAAAATGCCGTCCGCAGCCGCGCCGATGATGATCTGCCATACCTTTACCGCGTTGCCCTTGCTACCCTTTTTGATCGTCTTCATGTTGTAATCCTCCGTATTCTGATTCTGTGCCGGTGCCGCCGTGCCGCTTACCGGCTTGTTAAACAATGCCTGCTCTGCCGCCCGGCGCCGCCTTAATCCTGCCAGCACCTTGCCGTTGGCTTTGCAATACTGTGTCATTGCCTGTGCGATCTGCGCCGCTGTTCTGCCCTTGCAAAGCTTCCGGAGATTTCCGACGCCCAAGTTAAAGGCAAAGCTGACCAGCGCATCAAACTGATTCTGGTTGAGATTTGCGGTGATCGGAACATATGCGGGATTGTTGACGTATCCCTCAAACTTTGCAATGTCCTGCTGCAGATATGCGTCCGCCCGCGCCTGTGTGATCGTCATACCACTATGTACACCCGCCGTGTGACCGTACCCGATGGTCCATACACCGGCGGCACACCGGTATGCTGCCAGTCTGCATCCCTCGTACTGCTTGATAAGGGCAAGTCCTGCCTGTCCAATTTTTCTATTTGCCATTGTCCTCTACCTCCTTATCTCTCAGCTGCAACAGCACATCCTTAAGCTTGTCCGGGATCGGGATGAACATTGCCGCGTTCTCCAGCAGGCTAAGCGCTTCATTGCAGATGTAAAACATAATCACAATCTCCCGCAGCGCGATCGCATCATTCAACAGTTTCTGGATCGAATATGCTACTGCGATCACGATGAACATCACAATCTTTTTCAGCAGCCCCTTGAAGCCCGTCTCTGAACTCAATGTCTTGGTATAAATACCCTTGATAACTCCGGTCACATAATCCGCCACCGCCAGAAACACGATCGTCTTAAGCAGCATATCCCAGCCGCCGAGCCAGCCGGCAATAATCCCGCCGACGATTCCTACAAAAATGCTTGTGTGATTAAAAAGTTTTTCCATATCCTTATCCTCTCTTTCCTTATAATAAGTATAAAACACTGCTTATGCAGGTTTGTGCCAACTGAATAGCGCCGGACGCTCGATCACAAAGATCAATTGTTCGACGCTATGACTATGGTTCTGTTACTGTTTTGCTTCTGCAATTTCCTGCAGCCGGCTCTCGATTTGTGTTAAAGTCGCATCTAACTTCTCCCAGTTCTCATTCTGCGCTGCAACATCATAAAATTCATGTTCCTCCGGTACGTTAAAGCCATAATTCTCCGTCTGTTTCATGATTCTCCTCCTACATCATAGTTGTATCTTCCTCAGCACTTTTCTTCGCCGGTTCCTCATATGTCTCCCCGGTGATCTCCTCATATTCCCCGGCTGTGATCCACTTTCCTACCGCATTGTACACACGGGTTTTGCTCCAAAGATTCTTGTCATAATACCCTTTTACCTTTTCATAATGTTTACTCATCCAATGTCACCTCCATCTGCATAGCCAGATAATCCATGTCGGCAGCAAGCTTCTGAATATCGGTTGTATTTCCATCAACCGTCTTATTTGTCGCGGTAACTGTTTCCGCCATCTCCGATGCGGTTGCCGATGCCTCCGCAAGTTTTGATGCCAGATCCGTGACGCGCTGCGAATAGTCATCACTTTCTCTTCCGAGAACTACCGTCGCATGATTATCCTCAAGCACCACACGTTCAAGCACCACATACTCAGTGATAATGCTGGTCCGCTCATCATGATCATAAATCTCCAGCCGTGCCAGATCATTTTTGACCGAAAAAATATCCTGCAAAGATTCGCAGGACTGGTTTTCAAATACAATATTCAATTTTCCGTTTTCATGGTTTGCACTTACAATTTCGTAAGTGTCTTTTGAGGTTTTCAACTTCATATACTTTTTCCCTTTCTTCTTGATTTATACGCCAATGCTAAAAAAATACACCTGCACTCGAGTTGCCAGCGTACTTGCGCCCCTATTCTTCACAGCCATATTATATCCTTCCATGTTGGCCGTGAAATTCAACGAGTTACCCGAGCAGTTTATAAAATAAATATATCCCCCATTCTGATACGTACTTGGAATTGCCTGGTAAAATTCCCCGCCCGCTGCCAACGTAATCTCCTGTTCATATAAGCCCACATATCGAGCCGCCTTTGCCATTCTTGCATCCGTCTCCGCTTCAGTATAGTACCTGTTATCGTGATAATGTGTAAGGTCTGCTTTCAACGCAAGCAGACCATCAACAAATGCTTTTGTATAATACACCTTGTCATGGTTGTGCTCGCTATCAGCTTTTCTGGCAAGCATCGTATTCATATCTGTTTTTGTATAATATCTGCTATCATGATCGCCAGAGCTTTTATGACTTGTCAACATTTCGCTCAACGCCGCAATCAGTTCAGCCAGCGATCCCTTAACATTCGGATTCGCCTGTCTGGCATCCAGTGCATATCCCGCTTCTGTGACTGTGTTCGTGTTCTGCACCGCAGTTTTGAGCAACCGCTTGTCAATCTCGCTCTCCGCCGTCTGGAAGTTCTCATTGACCACCGCCAGATCTGCAACGTCTTTTCGTTCAAACAGCTTGAATTTGAATAAATCCGTAAGTTTCATCTCATACCTTCTTTCTGATTCCTATATCCGCAACCTCTTCCACTGTGAAGCGTGCCAGATCATCCACTGTATACGCCGCTATATTCTCTACCGCAGCACTTAAATTCCGGGGGATGCTCAAATTCCGCAATTCCCAATGTGTAAACTGCGCCAGAATAATATGTGGATATGGTTTAAGCGCCTGGTACTGATTGTACAGTAAAGAAAGATTCAACTGTAAGTTGCATGGAACTACTTCTTCCAGCATTTCCGCGACCACATCATACTGATTCTTCTGCGCAAGTCCCACCTTAACCGTTACGGTCTGTCCGGCAATGTCCAGATCCAGCGTATATTCAGCTCCGCATAGTTCCTTTAGCTTCTGATTGAGGAAAGCATAATTGTACGGCAGACACACATTCCACTTTGTTATGCATCTGAAAATCCGGTCTTCCAACGTATCATCTGCCTTGGGCTGGATTCCCATGAGTTGCTCATATCGAACAATGCCCTCCTCATCGCAGGTCACGATATAACGGTTGGCAATGATCCTGTTATGTTCCGCCTCAATTATCTGGAACTCCGGTGTTTCCGCATCCATAGGTGCGGCAAGTTCCTTATACGCCTGCAAATACAAAGGGAGCAGTTCCTTAAGATTGATATAACGATCAGCCATAAGTAACCACCCCCAGTACCGGGATCTCATATTCTGTTAATTCGACGTTTCCCCGCCGTTAAGCGTTGTACCGGTCACATCTACCACGCCTTTCACTCCCATGATCGCTGCATCAATAGACGCAATCCGCACAACCAGTTTTGACTGATTTTCCCAGTTCTTTCTAAGTCCGGCAAAATACTCCTCTATGGCTGTCTCAATCTGGGTCTTGCAGGTATTAAGGTCATACCCGTTATCATAGGTTATCGTCGCCGCAATATTAACAGTGACTTCGGATACGGTGTCAACTGTCACCGCGTGCCCGATCGGTGCAAGACCATCGCCATGCCCGTCTTTATTCGGGTCAAATTCTTTCTGCACCGTCTGAATCAATACATCCGTTGCCTTTCCGAAAACACTGTCTAAAATCACAAGCTTGACCGTTCCCGGACCATTCCATGCCCGGATCACTTTAACAGCGCCAACTCCTGCTATTCCCAGTGTTTTGTCATGATAGTCCTTTGCATTCCCGGCAAAAGCCCGTTCATTGAAAGATTCCTGATACCGCAATCTAAGAGTTTCGGTATCCTCGTCGTCCTCTCCGTAGATCAACACACGCGTAAGTTTTGCCGTCGTGAGCCCCATCACATACTCCACCGGGATAACATCCCCCAGGTATTCGTTCCCGGCAGCCCCCGGCTGCTCACAGGTTACCTGTCCGCTTGCCGTCACCTTATAAATGTGATCCCCGCCGGTAAACCGTGTTCCGACCGGCACCGCCACATCCGTCTCTAATTCCAATACCGCATACGTAGCTGTCTTGGGTGTGATACCCCTATCCGCACATAACCGGATCAGGTACTCCCGCGATGCTGTATCGCCGAATGTCTCCGCCAGCATGCAATCAAATCCAACATACAGCGATGCCAATTCGACCGCCGCCGGTGCAAGCGCCATATATACAGGACTGCTTTCTCTCTTATCCAGCGTATCCGGAATGCGCTCAAGCATCCTCTGCATAATTGCATCAAACGTCTGCTCCTCGTACACTTATACATCCACCTCCTTCTGTGCCGGAACGCTTCCAAATTTCGTATGAGCAACGAACGTAACCAGCAATTTTCTTCCCTTTTTCTCAAACTCAAAACTGGTGCAGGAATCAATCCTGTCATCCTGCACCAGAGCCTCCGTGATGCGCCGCTCTACCTCCGGCATGACATAATCGATTGGTTTTCCGAACAGGTCCTTAAGCTCCACACCATAGTCCCACGAAAAAATAATATACTGATACCGCTCGGTATTCAGAATGTTATAGATCGCCTGCTTAATCGCTTCGACATCATCGCACTGCCCTATGATCCGTTCACTTTCCACGATCATTCTCGGACAGAGGGACGGCTGTTCTACCACTTCGACGTTTTTCAACTGGTTTGATACCGGTATCATGCTTACACCACCTTCCCGATTACAAGATATTTCTGCCCGCCCTGCTGCCGGACCACCTGCACGCTGTCACCAACACTCAGACCGCTATGTACCGTCACCGTTAATTCGCCGCCATATTCATGGTTATGCTCCGGCGTACCGCCGTCCTCGGTATGCGTCGGCTTTACTGTCACCTTGATTTCACGCTCTTTCAAATGTTCCGGCAGAATCAGCATGCTTCCGCTGATCTCAAATCTCTGTTCGATTTTGATTTTTAAAGGGCTGGCGGATGTTACCGTCCCGGACATCACCGTAGCCGGATACCCGGCATCATTCGCATTCGTCGATACCTGCTGCACCGCCCGGACAAAATCATTTGCGTCATGCACTAAAATCACCTCCCGATACTGTCAAATCCATTGTGTGTTTGCTCTCGCCGTACTTGTGAACGCATTTTTCCACCAACATGAGATTCTGAAGCTTCACGTCACCGAGATCAAGCTGCACCACGACGAGCGATCCACCGCGCACCCGTGAGTCTCCGGCGGCATCCTTGACTGTCAGCGTCCGCGTCTCCTTATTGTAAAGCTGTAATAACGCGTCCGCCTTTGCCTGCCCGTTTTCTCCCTTTTGTAGCGCATCAAAATACTGTAAAATCCCCCACCTGTTGATATTGGATGAATCCTGTGCGATATAAACCTCCCGCTTCCCGGCATCCTCATTGTCATAAACCAGTTTGATCCGGTTATAGGTATTTTCATCGATGGAAGACTCATAGTCATAATTCTGGCCAGTTTCCGCATCGATCATGATCGGCACATACATATCACCGAGGAAAGACAAATTCAGCTTTCCAAAATCGTCATGCAGGATGTATAGGTCCCCCGTATTCTGCAGCGTCTGATCCAGGGCATTACTTATCATATCGAGCAGCGACACATTATCTTCCACCCGCGACGCGATCACCCACACCGTATTGGCAAGTGTACCGATGTTAAATCCATACTTCTCACCGATCAGCGCCACCACACCATCCGCCGTCTTATTCTCATATACGAGCGTATCCTTATTTTTCAGATATCGTATCTGGTCATATGCCGTAATCGTCACAATGTTACTGCGATCGCGTTTCATGCGAAAAATGAATCCATAGAACACTTCTTTTCCATCTGCATCCTTGAACCGAACCGGATCACCATTTCCAATGTTGATTCCAGTGTCCACAAAGCTGAATTCGAGCACTCCGGGGCTGATCTGCCGCTCCGTCGTAACCTTCACATCTTCTTTCACAGGCGGCATATACGCCGTGCTATCATGCTGTATCAATAACTCGTACATATTAACCTCCTACGCCGCCGGAATGGTAAGCACCTGCCCCGGATAGATCAGATTCGGATTTCCGCCGATCACCGACTTATTGGCATTGTAAATCGTTCCCCACTTGCTTCCGTTCCCATAATACTGCTTTGCAATCTTCCACAGGCAATCCCCCTTTTTCACCGTGTAAGACCCGCCGGACGGCGCGTTGGATGATGCCGCTCTTGCTGCCTGCATTGCAGCTCTCGGCTTCGGAAGCGAAATGTCAATCGTACACGCCTTGGTTGTAAACTCCCTGTACTGCCGGAGCTTCACTTTTACCGTTACGTCCAGCCCTTCCCCCGCATCCTCCACGATGTCGTAACTTTCAATCGATACCTTCATGCTGGTATCAAACAGGCGCCGATTCGTCCCATCCGTTCGCGTGACCACATACTGAAATGCACTCTTGGCGCTCATCAGCGCTTCCAGCTTGTCCAGATAGTATTTTGCCGGACGAAATCCGTTCGGATACACCGCAAACGGGTACTGTACAGCCGGAAGCAGCAGCTCAAAATCCACGTCCGTCAGACCGGGGCTTTTTAAAATATTGGCTTCCCCCTCATTGATCAGTGTGACCGTTTCATTTTTGCCGTTAATTTTCATGGTGATCTTGGACGGCGTAACGGGAAATAAAATGCCATCCATATACAATCTGTATGCCACGGTCATTCCTCCTTTCCTAAAAATGGGTATAAAAATCCCCGCCTACGTTATGTAAGCGGGGGATTCTCTTCTCTTTTCTATCTTAGTTCAAAATATGATATCTGATTAAACAAATCATAATCGCTATACTTCAATGTACAATCCTGTGCCGTTAAATCATCCGGTATTTCAAACAACAAATTTCCCGTGATGTCTAAATTCGGGTTTATCGTATCTACCGTAATAAATTTATCATCAGTGGCCGTCACAATCGTAGCAACATATTCCGCGCCATCGGGTCCTACCAATTTAAAATAATTAAGCAATAAACTCTGGCTGCTCTTAGAATTATTGGAAATTGTTACATTTATTATCGCATACTTTCCGCTATCTGGTTTATATTCCAGCATTCCATTCGCCGCCGACACACTATCTGCCTCAGTTATTTCATTAACCTTAAGGACAATATTTTCGGCGATCTCACCCTCTTCTCCAAATGCAATCGCCTTCCCAGATTGTTGAGATTCTTCTGTTCCCGCTGTCTCCTGCGATTTCTGTTGATTTTCTGTAGTTGTGTCGGAAGTCTTTTTAGAAGCCAAGGCTCCTATAATCCCGCAAATAACAATAAAAGCAATAAATACCACCACAGTAATCAAACATCCATGTCCTTTTTTCTTTGGCTTTACCTGAGACGCACTCTGTTGTTGATTCAAAAGGCGTTCCCGCTGTCCCAGCTCTGTGCATTTCCCATTCATCTCCTGCGTTCCATGCAAAGGGCATCCACAATTAGGGCAACTTTGTGCCTTATCGCTAACCTCTTTCCCGCATTCCGGGCAACTAATCAAACTCATAACTTTATCCTCCCTCCTGTTTATGAGTTCGATTATACTACACTGCCCGATATTTGTCATTATATTTCTCTAAGCTCCTTCCTTTACCGCTTCCATCGCCTCCAGTACGCGAGTAGTCAGTCCATCCACAATACCGTCCAGATCATTGGTATTATGCACAGTATTGCTCATACCGGACATATCCACCTTGATTTCCGCCGTCGTAAAGCGATTGATTGCTTCCTGCTCCGCAATATCTCGCAGATACTTCAGATCCTCTTCCGACACATCCAACGAATCCGAGATACTCGATGTATCACCTGCTATGTTGGCAACATTCGCAGCCATATCAGATGCGGCTCCATAACTGCCTAATGCTCCGGTGTCTCCGCTGTTTCCAAGATCCTTAATACCACCAAAGAAGTCGGAAATCTTGTTCTCTACGCCCTGCCCGAAATCATATCCCTTGTTATAGGCATCACTGTAACTTGCACGATAAGCGATTGTGGGCGCTTCCCTGTCAAGCGTGATTGCATTTTCATTTTTCCCCCACGCAAGCACATTGTTCTGTAACGCATTAAGACCCGCTGTCCAATCTGTTCCGAAAATCGCATCAATAATCTTGGTGACAACCTCGCCAAGCGATAAAAACCATGAAATAATATTTCCGATCAGATTTGCAACCGCTCCGCCAAAGCTGTCAAATCCTCCATTTGTAACATTGAGCACCCATTCAACAATACCTAAAAACGGTTCGACAAAAATACTCCATATGAGCTGTATCAGTCCATTTAATAGCCCTACGCCCGTATTCACAATAAATGCTCCTGCCGTTGCTACCAGACCACATATTACGCCTGTGGCACTATAGGTTGTTCCCTGAACCTTGTTAATAGCAGCAACAACCAAATATATTGCCGCTATAACTGCAATTATGGCAAGTACAATCCATGTAAGCGGACAAGCATATAGCGCAGCATTAAATGCAATCTGCGCGGCAGATGCACCAGTCGTAGCCGCTGTTTCTGCTGCTGTCGCGGTTCCGTGCGCAACAGATCTTATTGCAGCGATCATCTTCAACCCATTTGACGCAGCTTCATACGCATTATGAAGCAGAAGAGCGCCGTTATAAATTGCCAGCGCCGCCGCTACTCCGCCTATAACTGGTGCGATCATTGACCAGTTGTCCACGATATACGCCCCGCCCGTTACCATTACATCGATCACATTCAAAGCGATCGTTGCCGCCCCGGACAGGGCATTCATAATTCCGGTCAATGCCGTTTGCATATGCTGATCGTTTGCCATCTCATTCAGCCGCTGTAGTACCGGTTGAAATGTCATAAGTGCCTGATTGGAGTAATATGTCCATAGCTGTCCCCAGGTCATCGGCATGGAGTTGAACTTTGCATCTATATCATCTGCCGCCGCAAACATTGCGTTCTTTACAATATCCGCGGTGATCTGTCCATCTGATGCCATTTCCCGAATCTTACCGATTGGAACATCCATGTAATCAGCCACAGTCTGGATCAAGTTCGGCGCCTGCTCGAAGATACTGTTCAACTCATCGCCACGGAGCACGCCAGACCCTAACGCCTGTGTCAACTGTAAAAACGCATTGGACGATTCTGTTGCCGATGCCCCGGCTATCGTAAACTGCTTATTTACCAACTCCGCGAACTGCACAATCTCGCCGGTCGATGCAAAAGCATCCCGGGCATTATTTCCGAGTTTCGCCACCGATGCAGCTGTATCCATATAAGACGCCCTGGAATTCTGCGCCGACAGGAAGATCATCTGCGAGAGTTCATCTGTCGTCTGCATCGTCCCATTCAACGCATTATACTGCGACACCATCATATCAAGGCGCGCCGTGGTCTGCGTGAGTTCATCCGACAGATCCAGTGCGTTTTTTACCGTAGAAATGCCAACATACGCTCCGACAAGCGATTTTACCTTATTCAAGAGAACATCCGTATGCTGTGATCCAGCCTGTATCTTCTGGTTGTATTCCTCCTGTTTCCGGCGCGCGCTCTCCGTGGCACTTGTGATGTCCTGTAAACCCACCATGCCATCTGCAAGCAGCTGTCGCGCCTCTTCCATCGACGATGTATCAATCGCGGTGCTGGACGCATATTCCAGCGCTTCAAAATTGCTTATCACCATATTCACCGCCGTACAGATATTGTAGAGCGGCGCAGACATACGGTCCGACAACTCTATCGCAGTCTGAATACTTGACATCCTCTTACCTCCTACTTCTGGATTTCTTTTGCCTTGCGTTTCTCTTCCTCGACCCGAAGATCTATGGACGCAATCACAAAAGCTTTCTCATTCCGATCCAATTCAGAAAAGAATGACGGCAGCCAGTGAAACTTCTGCAAGCAATAATGCGCATATGCCGCTTCACCGTCGCCGCCATTGATTAGTTTTTTGCCTCGTCAACCTTCTCCTGCAGTGTCTCATCGATGCCGCTGTATTCCTGCACGAATGTGGCAAGCTCACCGAACTCTTCCGGGTTGTCGACCATTTCCACAATCAATGCCTCTGCGCTCATAACGCCATAGGAATCCTGCAGTTCTGCATTGTGCAGATCCGGCTCCACAACCGCGGCGCAAATCATTTTTCTCAGAAGCTCATCCGTATTAACCTTCTGCCGATACAGTCCAGGCTTGCCGGTTACCGGCACCTCAATCGTACATTCATCCCGGATTGCCGCAGATTCTTTTGTGGACAGAGGTCTGATCGTCCAGAGTAACGGATCACCGTTCTCATCACACAGTGACTTTGTGGCAGCAAACTGCGTTGTCTTTTTGGCTTTCTTATTCTGTTTCAAAAATGCTTTTAAGTTTCCCATATGTTTTTTCTCCTCATTCTCTTAATTGGCGGCAGTCTCCCGCCGCCGTTGACTTGTTACAGGTAGGACGGCTCCTTGTAGGATTCCGGGCTGGAATAATCCGCAGCATAGAAATTGATCTCCTGCTCGACAAATCCACCCTCGGCATCAAACATTGACAGCAGCACATCTCCGTCGATCACGCAGTTGTGATAAACCTTTGTGCTGCGCCCCATGCAGGTAGCCGCATCATTGTTTGTCGTCTGCAATTCAAACACCGGCAGATGACCGGTATTTTTGTACTCTGTTACGATCCGGTCAAACATCTCCGAGCATTTGTAGACCGTCATTTTTGCCTGCACGACCATTCCGGTCGGCTTCCTGCCGGAAATGATCTTTCCCAGCACCGGGATCTCCTTGGTGCTGATGTTTGCCTTGCCCTCAAAATTCTTTGCGTTCAGCAGATTATACCGCTGTTCGCCAACCGTGACAAAAGCTTCCGCCTCTTTTGCAGACGGCACATCCTGTTCATTCATATAAGCGTTAAACATCTCTTTACCTCCTACTCAATCACGACCGTCATATACAACTGTGACATTGCATTGACGATCGTCACCTTATCTTCCACATATACGCCGCGTTTCTCGCTTCCGGCGGAGACCACAACATCATCCTCCGAAAAATTCTCGATTGCTCCAATCTGCTCTAACTGCTTATGATGCGATGCAATATCGTTCCATAAGCTGACACGACCAGATTCATTGTTCTGAACCTTGCCGTGATACTTCGTGTTGAACAGCGATGCGATATCCATCGCGATCTGATCCAGCACACGGATCGTCTGGTTGCTCTGGAAGAGTTCGTTTTTATCCTCCGTAAGTGTCACAAGAGAATTGATATCCTCTAAGACGCGCACTTCCGTTCCCACGCTGTGCAGGACGAATTCACCGGCTTTCACAGCATTCTCAAGCTGTGTCTGCGTATAGGCGGTGTCAATCTCAAGCTCCCCGTCATAGATCGCGTTGGTACAGGTTGCATTAACCCCGCACGCCGCCTCCAGACCCACAACCCACGGAATCACATCCGGGCTGTTCTTCACATTGATGACGCCCTCATAATCCGCCGCGCAGTTATACAGGACTGCCTGGAATTTCGCCCCGACCTTGTCCCTCATACGCTTTGCAAATGCGGCATACAGTTTCGCCGTGGTAGCATCACTCACACTCACGCCGATCGTATTCACGGTATACGATTCCAGAAGATCCAGGTATTTCTGATGCACCTCACCATTGACCGTTCCATTCGTACCGCCTGCCAGCGGAACGCCTGCCGTTGCTTCAAGTGCAGTTTCTTTCCATGTAACCCAGGCATTTTCTTTCAGATCTGCCGCGGATGCTACCGTCTGGGAATCCACAAGCTGCGCATCCAGATACAGCTTCACGTCAAAGCCATCTCCATCCACATTCGCCGCAATAGCAACCTTCAGATCATTGCCACGGATTCCACAGCACTTCGCTGTCGCATAGGTATTTTCCGCCTTTGCACCGCCCGATGTCAGCTTATAGATATAAGCCTTTGTCGCATGCGCAAACAGTTCGCGCAACGGCTGCATCTTATCATCTGTATAGGCATAACCGAACAGCGTAAGCGAATTCTTAATGAAATCTTCCTGTGCCACCTCCATCATCACGTTATCCGCACCCCAGTCAAGTTCAAGAGGCATGGATGCCACGCCACGCTCTGACAGATTCGTGGTCACGCGCGCCGCCGAAATAAAATTGATATAAGCACCACCCAAAACCTTATTCTGGGTTGTCCACTGTCCACCTCCGTACATTATCGCACCGCTCCTTTCATGTATTTTTCCATTTTCTTATCCACTTCCTCAAGCGTATAAGATTTTCCCGGTTCCAATAATGCCGACAGGAGATCCACCCTGCCCGCATATTTTTTGGAACCAATGATCTGCTCTTTGGTATAAGTAACTTTATTAACTGCTTCTGCCACTGTTTACCTCTCCTTTCACTTCGCATTCTTCCATATACGCATCTTTCTGACTCTGCCCCAGGAATAACGTATATTCTGCCGTTGCCGACATCACATCGTCCGATATGTCCTTACATTCGATCGTACCGCGCACCATTTTACCTTCTACCTCTATAAGGTCCAGGCACTCGCTCAACCGTTCGTAAACGGTATTGATCTCTTTCTTTGGCTCGTCGCTTTCCGGAAAATACTGCACGATAAAAAGCAATGTTGCTTTTCTGCGGCCGGTAAGCCCTCGCGGCACATCCGGATTGATGCAGCGCACAAAAAATGCAGGCTCTTCCATGTCCTGCATCGATGCTTCTGTATGGATTTCATAGTCATCGCCAAATGCGGCATATAAGGCATCTGTGATGCCCTTTAAAACTTCGTTGATCATGCAAACACCTCATTCAGCCACTTATTGAGCTTTTTCCGAAGAACCCCTGGTGCCGCATCGCGGATTTCTTTCTCGGACATGGTAAGCATGTAGTGTCCAGGCACCCAGCCCTTATGATTTGCTTTCCTATGCCCAAACTCAATATAGCTGGCATACTCTACGCTGTTTCGTACCTCAATCACATAAGTATCACCGAAATGATTTACTTTTTAAAGTGTCCACGAACTGCACTGCACTTTTTGAATCCAATCCTTCCGCACCACTTCCTTCTGCCTGCGTAGTCCACCCTCGCCTAAGCGTTCCGCCTGTCTTTCCAGAAACTTTATTTCCCATATGAGTAAAGTTCATATCCTTTCCTTTACACTCATATGCTTCTCCAGAATAATCCCCTACCGGAGTACGCTTAATAACCTTTGCCAGCAATCGTGCTGCCAACTCCTTGGCACAGGCTTCCATGAACGCTCTTTGCTGTTCCTCATCGGCAACTTTCTGAACTCTATCCCGGAACTCCTCCAATTGTTTCAGATCAACCTTTGTATTTCCCATCAAGCCCACTCCTTAAATAAATCCAGCATAATTTCCTGATGCGTCGGGTGCATCCCCGGAACGCCGCTCCTGGTGTACTCCGTGGAATTGCCACAGTGTGTCACGATGATCTTGGAACCGCTCTTGATTTCCACCTCCGGCGCAACAAACAGCTTTACCGCCTGCGCTACCGGAGATGCCGCATCGGTCTTTTCTGCCTGTGTGATCGTCTCAAACGACAGCTTGCACGGCTGATTTTCCAAGACCACGGTGTCCGTGTATGTCACAACGCCCTTTTCCTTGGTCTTACGGTGTTCCACAACCGTGCAGGTATCTTCATACATGGCTTCAATTGCCATTCTGACCATATCCATCAAAACACCACCTTCCGGTAACGGTTCAGCACCGGCTTGTAATTCTTCATAAGGCTTTCCGAGAACTCCGCTGCGGAAGTCTTAAAAGAAGTTGTTGTATCGCCGATCTGCACCGAAGAAACCGTCTGTGGTATATCAGCACTTCCCATATGCTCATTCCGGTAAATATCCATCGCCATGCGCAGTACCGTGGTTTCCAGCCCTGCCGGAATCTCGTCGATATGGCAGTAGTTTCTTACCGTATCCTCTGCATTTTCAAGCGCAAACTCCAAGTGGACTTTCACTGTCTCATCCGGGTCGCTTATCCCGAGAAGCGCCGACAGCCTTTCGACTGTCAGCTTGCTTTCCTCTGCCATACCGCGCCTCCTAACCGATCTTATGCTTGATTGCTACAATTCTAAGCTGCTTCGGTTCATATACCGGTTTCCAGTTCTCTGCCTTGGCAAGTTCTGCACGAAGCGGTGTCTCTACATGCTCACGAACAGCTCCGGTGTATGCAATTCCTCTCGGATGCAGGATAAACGCCTTACGGTTGATAAGATAATCGATACCGCCGCCGGTCTGCTTATCACGGTCAACCTCTGTTGAAACAAATCCGGTCGGAGAACCATTGCCGTAAGCTACCGCACCATTGCCAAACAGGTATGTCGTATATACGCCACCGGAAGTTACCGGGCAGCCATCATCCACGGTCACGCGTCTACCCTGATAGGTGTCAAACTCAACATCCGTAGAATCACGCTCTGTCTCGATCAGATTCAGCTTTTTCAGATAAGACTTTGTCGCCGAGTGCATCGCTACGCCGGATAACTGCGCCTGCGCGTCACCGAGCAGCTGGCATGCGTCAATAAACGCAGATGCGCTGATCTGCTTTGCCGCATCCGTTTTTCCGGTGGTAAGGTCAAGAATATGATCTGCCATTCTGGTTTCCGCCGCCGGTGTTCCCTCTGCCCCTGCAGTAGTGGTGCCGAACACTCCGGCAAGAATTGAGATAAGCTCCTTCTGCATATCTCTTGCCCAGTAGGATGCTACCAGATCACCGATGGCTTTCATCGGATCGGCTCCGGCCAGTGCTGCAGAAAGATTACTTGCTCCCCACATATTCTGTCTGTAAATCGTGGTGGATACGTCCTTGTTGGAACCGATCTTCTTTGCGGTCATCTTCACATCCTCAAGGATTGCCTCGGACTCACCCTGTAAATCCTCGAAGAACGGCATATTGTGTGTTCTGGCTGCTTCGCTTGCCAGCGCATCAAATTCCGGGCTGTTTACCACGATTCCGCTCTGGAAGAACGCGGACAGCTCCATCGTTCTGTTGATTACATACCGGTTAAAAAGCTCCGGTACAATTACGTCTGCAATCTTTGTAATTGCCATAAATTATCATCCTCTCTTTCTTACAGTGTTACTCCGGCCGCTGCGGCAAGTTCTTTTGCCTGCGCCGGATTTTCTTTTAACATACGTCCCTGTTCGGTCAGATTAAAAGTGTCTTTTGCGAATGGATTCGTTACACCGCCTGCACCGCCATTCTTCGGGTTGTACGGCGGTTTGGTCTGCTCCTGCTTGAACAGGTGAGCCATAGCTGCATCATCTTTGTATGGCTTCACAACCTCTTCCACGCCGATCGGCTTTCCTTCCTTATCAAAGTTGAACTTCTCAAGTCCACCGGCTTTGTAGATCAGATAATCCGGATCAAGTACGCCCTGCTTTGTGAGGGAATCTTTCAGCGCATAGGTCTTCGCAATCTCCTCACTTGCAGTCTGCTGTTTTTTAAGTTCTCCCTGCAGATTGGCAATAGTGGTCTGTAACGTCTCGTTATCGGCATTATTTTTCTTTAAATCTCCGATAGTTGTGTTGAGTGTCTTAATCTGACCGGCAAGATTCTCTTTTTCTGCCACGGCGGTATCATACTTGCCTTTGTCAACATACTGACCAGATCCAAGGTCTGCAAGCTTTACCTGCTTATCCTTATTCTCCGGCTTTCCATTATAGGCATTGACGGTATCTGACACCTGCTTATAGAGATCCTCGCCTAAAATGTCTTTTAAAAATTCCATAGTTTCCTTTCCTGCACCGTTTTTAAGCGTGGTGTCTCCACAAGCAGTATGCAGTTTTGATGCCATGCATAAGGGCAAATTGCCGCAGTTTAAACGTCATAAGGCTTTCGGACAATATAAAAACAGGACTGCCGGAGGAACCTACTTGGCGTCACCTCTGCACCGTTCGGTTCATAAATTTCCGGTTGTCCTGTCATTACTAATTTGGGGTATAAAAATACCACCTAACCATTATCGGCTGGTGGTATATCTTGTTTCTTTTAAACCCTATATTATCTCTGCATATCTCTCCATCTATTTTCTTTGTATGTAATACCTCAGTTGGAATACCATCTGGATATGCGTCGCAGCGCATACCCGGCATGCAATTTGAACATGATAAACAGTATGGAATTCTAAGCATTACCGTTTCCACCTTTCTATATATCGATCGACATATTCTTTTGCTTTTTCTGGAACATCTTCGCCATTTTTTATCTTAACATATGCTTCCGCAAGCGTTTCAAATCCATTCTGCACCTCATCCGAATAACCAGAAACTCCAGGTACATATAAGTCTTTTACCTCTTCAAAAAATGCGTTGAAATCCTCTACACTTTCAATATCTTGCCCCGTCAATATGTGCACTATCTCATGTTCAATATAATCTTCAATACGCTTTTCCGCAAAATACTTATACTCATACCCTGCCTTTATAATAGCATCAAATCCAGAAAAATCATATCCCGAATTAACCACCAATTTCGCCATATGTTTCCCATTTTCCTCATAATACTGGCAAAAGAATGGAACATCAGGCTTCTTTGCTCCCCAATTTTCAACCGTGACATTTTGAAAATTTACAATGTACTCCTTTTTCATTTTTTCATACACACGTTCTATAGCATCTGCATAATCTGGTGTCATTCCAGAAATATTCATAATGTCACTCGGAATCTTTATGTCGGCAGTTTTCCAATCAGTGTAAACAAAATTTTTCTTCCACTCCTCATACGTCATGTTCTCCGGCACATAATACTTCTTGCCATCTGCCCCGCGCGCAACTCTTTCCCCCGTGGTAAATTCATCATTGAAGTACGGACAGGTACACCCCCTGCAATTTGGATGAAACGGCGGCACGGTAACACCAATCTTATAGTCTTTCATCGGAAAGTGCTTCCCGTCCATCTCCCCGCAGGTGGGGCAAGTGTGGCTGTCCAATGTCTCTACCACCTCGAACTCCTCCACCCCAAGGTCAGAAAAGCACGTTTCCTGTGCCTTAGCAGAAAAAGCGGCTGATTCCGTCTGAACAATTCGCGCCGCCTGTGACCTGCTCACTTTCATGTTCTGGGATATTTCCCGTATAGCTCTATCCGGCGATTCTCCGGTGATGCACATCCGCGTTAAGGAATCGTGCATATTGTTAATCAGCTTCGTTTTATCCGTCCAAATGCGGTCCGAGAAGTTGCGTCCATCCACCGCCCAGGGCTTATGTATGATGTCATTAACCTTTTCCGGATTAAAGCTCTGCATCTGCCAACCAACACCGATACCTCGCTGCACTTCGTATGCGGTATGGTAATATCCGGATGTATACAGATTTGTGATATGTTCATCGATGGAATCATGATAATTTCCGTACAGTTTTTCAATTTCCTGCTGTGTCTGCACCTTGAGAGCTTCCAATCTGCTGATATGCACCTTTGCGGATGCGTTCTCAAGCTGTTTTGCCCACTGCTGATTTATGCCATTCTCTCGCCCGTATTTAATATAATCCTGCACATCCCACCGGAACTCTTCCAGTTCGTCACTGTTAAGCAAACGTCTGGCTTCCACCATTGAAATGCCGTTGTTGGCAGCAAACCGCTGATACCAGGCGTTAATCTTCCCATCAAGCTCCTGCTCTGCTCGCCGAAACTCCTGCTCAATCTCCTGCACGGTCTGAACGGACGTATCATGCTGTGATTCTTCCAACTGCCGGAAGCGCTCCTGCCAGTATTCACTTGTCCGTTCTCCCATACACTCACCTCATTTCACTGCTCGGCATCTGCTTTCTCATTGCTATCTGTTTCAGTGCTATTTTTAGATGCATCAAAAGCACCGGCGTAAGCATCTGCCTTCTCCTGTGCTTCCTGTGCCTCTTTCTCCAACTGCTTCAGCTCCGCATCCGCATCTTCGACAAGCGGATGATTTTTGAGAATCGTCTTTTTACTGACAATTCCAACCGAATCCTTGCAAATCTGTGCCTGCTCCGTGTCATTTTTTACACAAGTGCGGGTCCACGTCTGGATGATTTTCTTGCAATCAATTCCCTCATGGCGGCATATCGCTCTTACCAGACGGGCGAACCCAAGCTGGAACTCCGTCTCCGTCAGCCCGGCTTTCATTTCAATCAGCGAGTACATGAATTTAAGCGCTTCTCCACTCTGATTTCCAAAGTTCTCCGGCTGTGGGTCAAATCCCTGCCCCTGTTCAAAAATAGCCTTTCTGGTGGCTTCTAACACGCTGTTACGGGCTTCAATCGGAATCTCAATGTTGAGCGTACTTACCCCTGGGTTGCTGCCCTCATCACCGTCCACCTTAATAGTCTTGTATTTTTTCAGATCTGCCAGAAACGTATTGAGGTCCGTGCCGCCATACCCGGACAGGACAATTATCAGTTCCTGAATATCATCCAAATCATTAACAAAACCGCTGTAGACCTTGTCATATACGTCTATCAGCGGCTTAATGTTTTTCAAATCATTCGTATTCGTGTTGTTGTTCGGGAATGGAATAAACGGCACCTCTCCGAATTCATGCCGATATTCTGCGGTAAAATCGCCAGTATCCGGCACCATGAACGTATTGTAGTAGAACAGCCCATCATCCAAGGTATCGCCGCTCTTCCGTCGGAATGACCAGCAGCTTTCCTTATCCCAGTATTCATAAATTGCATAGGTATCTCCTGTTTCCTCGTCGATTTCATCGTACATACGGAGAACACCTAGCAACTTCTTTTTCAGATTGTGGGATTCGATCGGAATAATCTGCTTGCTGTCTACTACCGCCCACTGGAATGTTCCATCTTCATCCTCCCAGTAGTGAATCCATCCCACGGACGCATTGGCAGCATTGATGCACAGCTCCATGCAGTTCTTCCGGTATTCATCCCCGAGCATTTCTGTCTCGATTTCATTTCCATGCTCATTCCCGATATCGAAGAGCGGCGGTGCTGTGAACATATACGCGGCTTTCTGATTTACGATAAGCCCGTGGAAATTCCGGGGAATCCGGTTGTCTGCATTGCGCAGAGGGTTGTCGGAATCCTCTTTCTTTTTCTCATCTTCGAGCTTGTCTCTCACCAGAATATCCGTTTCATTCCGGTAATACCGCTCCGCCTGCATTGCCCGCAAGGAAAATCGTGTATGCCCCGGTTCGTATTTTCTTATGAGTTTTTTCATTACCTCAAGTTCCATGTTCTCACCTCTATTTTAAAATGCTGATGCCGCCCGGCTTGCGAATAATCGTATAACAGAAATACCGAAGAGCATCCATCGCATGATCGTGCAGCTTTGCCGGTTTATCCTCGCCACGCTCAGATGCTTTCTGGTCCCAGATATATGACCCAAACTCTTTTATAGTGTTTGGGCACTGGTCACTAATAGCTATCAGATCCTGGTTTAACAATGATGCTACAAACCGGATACCATCAAGCACATCATTTTTCGCCTTTTTTATGGTATAGCCACGTTTTTTCAACTCGGCTATAAAGGATGCTGCCGACGGGTCAATGATTATTTTGACAGGCTTAATCCCAGCAAGCCATCGCTCCAAGTCATCTGCATATTCTGTGTCTGTTTTCTGTCGTTCCTCATCACGACCGGAATAATAGTACTCCCGGCAACACACCCACCGTCCGGAACGCTCTTTGCACCACAGCAGGAATACCGTGGCATTTTGCGTACCATAATCGCAGGATACATAGTAATTTTCGTTGACCAGACCAGACAGATTCGATATCACATGCTTGGCAGTGTCGAACATATCGTAGATAATGCCCTCTGCCATCGCCCACAAGCCACGGATATACCGCCGGTAGAATACACCTGTATACATACTGCGGTATCTTTCCTTGATTTTCTCCGACAGAGATAAATTATCATCCATCGTAAAATGCAGATATAAAATCTCTTTTAATCCCGGATCCCGGTTCTCTGCTGCAGCTTTTTCTCTTATCTCCTGTGTTTTCTTTTTCCCCAGATATCCAGTTGCTTTGTCAATCCATCCCGTCTTGAACCAATGATACGGTCCATCCGGATTACAATTGAACCAATACTTCGATCCCTCAACAGAGCATCGTCCGGTTGCCTGATTCACGAAGCTTTCCGGCATCAGCGCCACTTCATCAAAAAAGACCCCAGCCAAGGTAATACCCTGGATAAGGTCTTGTGAACGCTCATCTTTGCCACCAAATATATAAAAGTAATTGGTCGTCTCTCCTCTTGTCACAACGACCAGATTGTCAGCTCTATGGTCTGCTACAGTATAGCCGCGGCTCCGTAACATCACTTCAAGCCAGAACAGTACGTTACGCCGGAAAGAGCCGATTGTCTTTCCGCACATACCAAAGTTCTGACCGTTAAATTGTGTCATCGCCCACATCACAAAGGACAACGACATACATACCGTTTTACCGGAACGGATTGCCCCATCGGCAATGATGCCATCCATATCCTTAACTGGTGATGTATCGCACCACCAATTTAATACCATGCGCTGTTTCTTAGAAAAGGGCTTGAATTTGAATGTCTGCTTAATTTTCTTCATCCATCCAATCCTCCGCGGCACTTCCCTGCAGCGCTTCTAAGAATCCGTCATCCGCAGTCTCTTCCTCATCATCGGTCTGCACCTTAGCTTTTAGCAGTGCTGTTTCAGCACTCTGTTTTTCAAGTGTTGCCGGTATCATATAAATTTCCTTAAGATTCTTTAACGCTCCGGTCACTTGGGATAACCCCAATCTATCAATGGGACCGCTTGCAATGTTGATGTGCTCCGTCTCATCTATGATTTCCTTGGTAGGCTTCCCGATGGCTGTATTATCTTTATATTCAACTGTCTTAACCTTTTTCTTGTCTCGCACAACATACTGTTCCAGTTCGCCTAGTGCCTGCTCTGCTTTCTCTGCCGCCTTATCTGCTATGGATAAAAGCCGCGCTATCCTGTCCGCATCCGCATCGGATGATTTCTCCTTTACCTTTTGGAGTGTCTGTTGAGCGTATTCAGTTCTTTTTCTTACCCAACCATCTTTCGCACTTCTGTCTTTTATCGTATCTATTGGGATCGAATACTTCTTCGCTAAATCCTCTAAGCTGCACGGCTTTCTGCTTATGTCGGTCACATATTCATGTTCTATCTCTACCCACGATGCATCATTAGTTTGTGTTGCGATCTTTTTCGCAACGTTGCATTCCTTCTTCTCTTTCTTTCGCAACGTTGCATTGCCGCCATCATCCCACTTATACCGGTTCTTCCAGCTCCGCACAGTTCCCTCTGCTATCCCGAGCTGGTTTGCAATCTCTATCAGCTTAAGCCCTTGCTTATACATTTCAAAGGCTTTGTCCGCTCTCGCATCTTTTGCCTTTGGCAAGGACCATCACCTACCTTTTCTTTACATACAAAAAAGCACCCGTCATTAAACGGGCGCCTTCTCTGGGTTGGGGGAGTTGCAAAAAGCAAATGGCTCTTGGCTCTCTCAATTCACTTCTTGCAGTTTATACTATAGCATTTTAAAAACGAAAAATCCGAAAAAAACGAAATTACTTTTATGCTACTCTCATAAAATTATTAAATTCCATTCTTATGCTATCACCGGTTGCTTTTCTGCCTATCCTGTCTGCCACTCTCTCCCAGCTCATTCCCTCAAAGAACTTATACCGGATGATCCTCTGCATCCGTATCGGTATGCCGTTCATCCACTGCTCCACCTGCAGTTTGATCTCTTCCGACTGGGCTTTTCTCTCTTCCAGCAGTTTTTCTTCTATACGCAACTGCGTATCATCCGTATATGTGAACGATGTTCCTTCAATCTTGAAATGTGTCTCTGCGTATGGAAAATCATTCATCGAACCTTTTACACTTCCTGTCACAATCGTTTGCCGCTTACGCTGCAATCTCTTAATGTCCTGCTCCGTCTCCCGGATCATCTCACATGCGTCTACATACTGCTCCAATATTTTCTTATCTACTCCCACCGTATTCTCCCCTTTCCGGTACTATCACTGCAATGTTTCTGATAATATCATACAATAGGTTTGGAGTGGATTTGTGCCAAGTTTAGGGTAAAAAATACCAACCACCGTAATGATGGTTGGTACTATTGTTACTCTGCTACCGCATAGAATTTATTTTTTGTTTTGCATCCTGGGCATTTGCAAATCACCTCAAATTTTATATTACCCGCATTGTCTTTGTCTACTGCAATAATATCCGTATCTACACCGGTCAATTTGTGAACTTCCATCCTTGAAATACTGGTTGGGAAACTATGGTGCCACTCAATCAGATAGTTGCACACATAACATCTGTTTTCTCCCTCAATATACGTCGTTTTCATTTTAATCCCCCTTTGTTTATAATATATAAAATTATATCACTACGCTTGTAAATATGCAAATCTTTTTATTCTCCCCACTCAATCATATACTGCCCATTCAATTCCTCCACCAGATGCGCCATCCTCTGCCGCATCAACCTCTTTGCTGTACCTTTTTTTCTGTAAAAATGTCTCCTGCTGATAGGGATAACGCCGTGGTGGGCTTCCAGCATATCGTAGCTGGTGCCGCGCACGATGGATTCTGTCAGTTCCGCAGCAATGAAACTGTCCACACTCATGCAGATCTCGTATATTTCTTTTTCATCCAAGTACATTCCCCCTTTCAATAGCGTCAGATTCAATCCAATGCTTCGTATATCGCATGAGGAATAAAACATATCCCCATGACGATGTATTTCAGTAATTTTAATGGAATTTGTGCTGTAAAGCATAAGAACAACCAGATTGTTGCTGGCTTGCTCTTCTTCCACATAATTTTCGGGCTTGCCGGTATTCTGCCGCTTGGCTCCTCCTTAAGTACTTCATATGCCATTCTTGAAAATCCTATCATTCTCATTCTTTTCCTCTCTTTCCGCCCCGCCGCATTACTGCTGGCGGAGCTATAGCTTCTCATGCAAACCGGACAACTCCGGTTTGCTCAAAATAAACTCATCTGATTCTCGTCGTACCGATAAAAGCGTCCTGTCGTGATCCTCCCTGTCTGACGCAATCTCTCCACTCGCGGCTTCTGCTTCAAATTCGCCATGTAATTCATATCAACTTCCGGCGGAACCGCAAGATAATATTCATCCGGCAACGGTAACCGATTCTCTGTGCAGATTTCCCGGAGCTGTCGCTGATAATAGATGATATGGTTCCGTGTCAGATTCATGTTGCACCCATCCGGCCAGAACGGATCACTGCACCCGTTCTGATTGATATCTTTCCAGTGCTCTATCTCCTGTCGGATGTTCTGGCAGCACTCACTTACTTTATCCCCTGCTGATTTTGCTTTCATGGACGCACCTATTCTTTCATAAAATCAAACAATGTCGGCTCGTCCACTTCATTCTCCGCAGCCTGCAGATATCCAACGCCATCCCGGAAGTAATCCGATTCAGTTCGCATCCTTTGCCGTTCCGATGCATCTTGACCGCTGTCATGGGTACTGTCATCAGGCCACCAAACGGATCATAGACCGTATCGCCCTCATTACTGTATCTGTTGATGATCCGCTCCACGATATCCAGTTGCAATGGACATACGTGCATCTGTGCCCGCCTGCGGCTCTGTGTGGTGTTAAGGGTACGCATCCGATTGATATCATCCCACACTTCCAGTTGATTCCATGACCCCGGAGCAACCACCATGAACGTTGCCGGGAGCTTTCCGTCCTTGTCCAGATCTTCCGCAAGCTTCACATGATCCTCATAGTTGTATACGCTGCCGCGGCTGTACTCCCTGTACACCTGCTGTAAGCTATCCACCGGAAACTCTTTCAACTCTTCTTTACTTACCAGCCTGTCACCGGATGATCTCCAATAGCCATGTGCATCAATCTGCCATTGCGCACGCGTGTATTCTTCTTTTGATTTTGATACTCTTTCATCCGCAAAGCCTTTTGAATGGTCTGTCTGTTGTTTCCTAAAGAGCAAGATGTATTCTGGACAGCCTACCCCCATCTTGGTTCCGTCTTTACAACAATCCGACCATCCCAATCTATAAGTCTGGTTGTTTTCCCTTACAACATCTGTTACCACCGTTATCATTCCAAAATAGAGAAATCCATGCTATGTATAGTGTCTGATGCATTCTGCATGAAACGGTTCCATTGTAGGAAATCCTGTTCCTGTCACATTTCCAAATAACACACGGTCCTTGACATGGATTGCAGCCACGCGCCCCGGCTTTAACACTCGAAGCAGTTCCGGTGTGAGGAAGTCCATCTGTTCAAAGAACCGGTCCGTGTTCTGATTATGTCCGAAATCGTTATAATTGGCACTGTACTCGTAATGATTACCGAACGGAATGGATGTATGTATCAGATCAATGCTGTTCGTTTCCATTGCTCGAGTTTCCTCTACACAATCCCCATATACCGCTTCATAATGTTTCCCCTTACCGTTCTTTCTTCTCTGCTTCCTTCCACACCCATCTTCCTTTCTAGCCGCTGCGCCTTATTCTCAGAATTCAGACCATACTTTTTTACGATCTCTATCATCTTTCGCGACCATGTGATTGTGATTCTTCCATTTTTCAAGCAGTGCTTCCCTGATCTGCCGCTCATTCTCCATGTAAATAATGTCGATCACTACCGGTTCCGTCTGCAAGAATCTGTAACACCGGTGTATGGCCTGAATGAAGTCATTGAACTCATAGTCAATTCCGAGAAAAATCTCCCGGTGACAGTATCTCTGAAAATTACATCCGGATCCGGATAATGATTTCTTTGTGGCAAATAACTTTGTCCGTCCATTCGAGAAGTCAATAACCCTCTGCTCGCGCAGATCATAATCCATAGATCCGTAAATATCCACCACATCCGGCAGTGCTTTCTTGATTGCATGCCGTTCATTCTCCAGATCATGCCACAAAAGGAAATGATCCTCCGGTGATTCTTCCACAATTCGTTTCATTTCTTCCACGCGGCGATCAATACTATCTCTCTTGACCGTCGCCGCTTCTTTCAATCCCTCGGCTGCTTCCTGAAATAACTGAATCTGTCCGTCCTTATCCGCTGTATCGCCATAATGCACCGGCAATTCGTGCCATCTTACATCAAGTGGCGGCAGATCATATCCCTCATCGGAATACTACCGGATTGAGATCTGAAGGTTTTGTGATAAAAAGCGCCCAGCTGCTTACCCACATCCAGAACTCATCTTCCATGTTCGGGTAAAGTGTGAGGTTGTTCGCCTTGGTGCTGTCACGCTGGAAGAATCTTGTAAGGGCCTGCCCAGTATCCATCACTTCCAAATATCCAGCGTAATGGATCAGCTCCTTGTATTTGTTCGGCGACGGTGTAGCCGTGGCTACCAGCTTATACGGCACGTTCTTGAATTTATCCAAAAACGTCTGATAGGTCTTGCTGCCAAAACTCCTTAAAACGCTGGCTTCATCCGAGTGAAGTGGCCGCGAAGTATTCCGGCCGGATGTCTCCATCCCGGACACGCTCATAATTGGTCAGCACGATCTGACTGGTTCTGTGCTCCACTTCTTCCATCGTCCGGCAGTACTCCGGCTTTCCATATCCAAGCACTTCCACCGCATCATGCGTGAACTCCTGCTTTACTCCAAGCGGCAACACAATCAATGCACGACCGCCGCTATATTCTGCTGCCAAGTGGCAGAACTCAATTTCCTGCACGGTCTTTCCAAGTCCGAAACTTTCAAACAATGCACGCCTGCCGCCTTTCAGCGCCCACACCACAGCATCCCTCTGGTGCGGTTTCAATACCTTGTTGACTTTTTTAGGATCCACAATGAATCCGCTTTCTGTCGCAAGTTCAATCTTTGTTTCTAAAAATTCTTTATATGTCATTTTTCAAAAGGAACCCGATATATCGTTACCCCGGCCGGAGGTTCGGCTCCTTTCTATAGTTGTAGATTTATTTTTACTGTTGTATAATAATAGCAAGCTTTAATTTATAGGAGGTAATTATGTCTAGCTTTCAATGTCCGTTTTGCTCATCTTCTATGGCAATCTCTGATGATACATTATGTAAACGAAATGTAAGTTTCGAGTCCTTGGACGGATATGAGCATTCACGCGGTGTGCCGGAAAACACTTATTCAAACATAGAACTTAGTTTTTATAAATGTCCTAATTGCAATCGATATACTGTTTTTGCGAAAGGAGTGGGACCATCCGTTAAAGATATCAACACTATTCTTAAGCCCCAATCACTGGCAAAACAATTTCCAGATTACATACCAAAAGCAATTCGTCAAGATTATGAAGAGGCATGTTCCATCGTCAATTTAAGTCCAAAGGCATCTGCGACATTATCGCGACGTTGTCTCCAAGGAATGATTCGTGACTTTTGGGATATAAAAGAAACCAATCTTTCAAAAGCTATTGGAGAGCTTGAAAATAAAATACCAGCCACACAATGGCGTGTAATTGACGGTGTTCGTCGCATTGGTAATATCGGTGCCCACATGGAAAAGGATATTAACTTAATTGTTGATATAGATCCAGATGAGGCGCAAAAACTTATCAAACTTATAGAGCATCTTCTTGAACAATGGTATATCAGCCGTCATGAACAAGAGCTTCTCTATGCTGATATAATAGGCATTGATGAAACCAAACAATCAGCACGTAAGAAAACGGAGTAGGAAACTACTCTGTTTCTTTTGTGCACGGATCATTCTCAGCCAATAACACTCCTTCAAAACTCCAATATTGTTTTACCTCTCTGCACTTATCCTTCTCGTTTAATCCACTTCCCCCTAAGTGATTTTGTCTCAATCACCTGAATAACTCTTGCGCCATCAGTTCCTCTTGGTCTTGCACCTGTTTCCATATTTGTAATCTCCTTCCTTTACATAAAATCTTCTAGGCTCATCTGCCCTTTGCAGTTGTCCCCGATCGTCGTAGGATCCCAACCCACTCCGATATAGTCCAGGACTTTCGCCCAGCCATAATCATTCCCGTCCTTGTCCTTGCACATATGAAACATCAGATAATCCCATTCTTTCGGATTGCTCTCATAAAGCAGATCGAACCTGTGTGGTCGTTTCTCCATGTGGATTCCAAAACCGCACATACTGCAACCGGTACGCTGCGCCTTGGTTGTATACAATGTACCGTCCGGCTTTTTCTCAATTGTTCCGTAAATCTCCGGTATCAAAGAATCCGGCATCTGGAAGCACTCCGACATTCTTCCTGCCTTAAGGCCTGCGTCACGGTACTTTTCTTTTAAATCATGCTTCCAAAGATCGTCCATCTCCAAGGCAAGTGTTAATATATCCTGTCTGTGGAATATCGCAAATGGCGCTGATCGGATGGTCGATGCCCCAAAATAATTGCAACCATTCATCCGCAGGCTCTTGGCACGTCTGCCGCCCTCGGATGCCATCAAACCTAAATACGGTACGCTGTTATGTTCCTTGCCCCAATCATCACAATTCTTTTCCTTGAGATAATAACAACACTTGGAAGATACGAGAAAGTCCGGCTTCTGAAAGTCTCGCCCCTCATTTTCATTCTCATATCCACCAAACAGCTTCAGCCATCTTTGATTAAGCTGCATCTTTGAATTCTTCTGCCAGCCACCGTATTCCCCGGTTTCTCCCGTTATGATCGCATGTCTGACTGTCTTGTTCTTCTCGGTCGGATTCTGCAGCAACTCAATTTTCCCGGCGATCTCCTTGGATATGACCGGGAACCCGAATTCCTGTATAACTTTCGGCTTCGTCCATCGTGTACCATCCTCTCGCAGGAGCGGCGGCACATTTATAATACCGATCGCTTTATGTACCCTCTGGATGCTCTGATCCTCCAAAGTGGATGACGATACCCCCGGAGCATCAATTCCACACACCTCATGGAGGAATATATATAAAATGATGCTGTCCAGACCGCCTACCGACACATGGCAATTTAGCCCTCTGCGGTCACATTCTGATCTGAACTCTTCCGCTCTGATCTGCGCATATTTGCGTTTGAAAGCATAATCCTGCTTTTCTTTCTGCATGAACGAAGCAATCTTTTCCTTTGTTCCAAGACGTTCCATTCTTTCCTGTACTGATTCCATTTCTTCACGGAGTAAAGAGCTCTTTAACGCTGGCCAGCAAACCTCTCACTCCTTTCCATTATTTACGTAACATTTTCACTGATGTTCCGATTGCAAATGCGATTGCCACAATGTACTGTGGGTCTTTTAAAACAATTTCCATTATTATCGCCTCCTTTCTGGGGCAATAATAATATGTCAGAAATTTTTTCAAAAAAGTCGTTTTCCGGTACAGACTTGTTTTTCATCCACAATCGTGTTTTACACTACCTTTTCTTACCTCTCTTGGTCTTGAACTTATACACATCGTTTCTCTGCCGGCTTACCGCACTCCGGTAGCCGTTCAGCTTACTCGCTCTGCTCTTTCCCATGTGCACCTCCCTCTATGGCATCTAAGCATCCGTTCCACCCTGCATCGAACCTTCCATTGTCACAATGATCTGGATGATCTGATCTCTCCGGCAGTTCCCTGAGTGGGCACCAATCTGGTCTCCATGTTTTTTCGTTCTTCGGATTATATTCTTCCTGTCCGTTCGTTGGTCTGGCAAGGCAAAGTGCAAGCCCGCCTTTCTGCGGAATTGTAAGCAACAAAGGACATTTAGTACATCGTTCCGGCATATCTATTACTAATACGGCTTTAGCCATCTACACCACCACCTTTCACAATCTCGATTGCTTCATCCGTAAGCATTTCTTCCGGCTTTCCATGCAACCGTACACCAGAATTATATTCTTCGCTTCTTTCTTCCAACTGCTCCACAACTGCATCCACATCATAGGCAGTTGGAATCTGTTGCACTTCCTTACATAAGTTATGTATCAGCAAATCAAAATTCTCTTTATCATCATCAAAATGATGATTTGCAAGCAACGATATTACATCATCCTCGTCAACCAGTCTCATCGCTCGTCCCCCAATCTAATCTCTGACCGCATCTGCTACAATACTTAGGGATATTTCCCCTTGTACTTCCATCACCATCTACGACTTCCTGCGCATAATGTCCACATGTTGGACAGCTTAAAACCATCAGTGACTTATCAAATATAAGATTCTTTGCCCTCTGATGCTTCTCCACTGCCGCCCGGCATTCTTCCGGTGTGCCAATCGCATGGTAAGCATCCCAAGCTGCCGCATCCTCGTATGTAAGAATTTTTGCATTTATCGGATGCGGGTTGTCTGGCTCTTTTAATTGTCGTTCCAGTTCGTCTATTACGATTTCAAGACAGAGCGCCCCGCCGAACATTTCCGCAAGGCGCGTTTCTAATGCACGGTACTGCTGTACCTCTTCCAATGCCTTGATTGCCATTTCCAGATCTTCCATTCCTCCTTTTCCGGCTACCTGTTCCACCGTATGCATCCGGTACTTGATTCTCTCGATTGCTTTATTCTCCGTCATAGTTTCTCCTTTCAACTATTTCCATTTTGGAAACAATTCACTCCAACAGTTCCGGGTTGTCAAACGCATTTCCGGCGATCTCTATCTCATATCCTCTAAAACAATCAAAATTCCATTTAGCACCAATAGGCAATTTTTCCGATTTAACGCACACCCACGAAAATTGATAATGATCGTCTTGCCAAAATGCTTTGTAAAGATTGCCTTTATCATTTTTAATAATGTCATTCTCCCAAATCAGTTTACCGCGCTTGTCCTTAAGTCCGGTGCACTGGCAGATAGTAGATGCATCTACAACACAACGACAGAAGAAACCCAAACTATCCTTTGCGTAGAAATAATAACTTTCGTTGCCCTTTTCTGTGCAAGACGGGTATGACAGATATCCTTCTACCCATTCTCCGTTATCAATCCGCTTTCCGCGATATAAATATCTACTCTCCATGTTATCCCTCCTAATCTGCCAGTATCGGCAAAGCAAACGCCCACAGGCACCACGCCGATCCCGTCATCTTGATTCCGGCGATAACCGCAATGCTAACGGCAATCCACTTCACAGCTTTTTCAAAACTCAATTTTCTGTTCTTGCGCTTTTCCCGGCATATATCGTTGCTCGGGCACTCCATGCAACAATATGTTTTTCCGAGCTTGCATTCTTTTTCGCAACCCATTATTTTTCCTCACTCTCCCTATACGGCTCTGGCAGTGGCATCCAGGCTATAACTTCATCATCCACAAGATTATTGTAGACTTCATCCGGATTAAAGTGCCTGTTTTCCCACCATCCTTCCGGGACGATGTAACAATCATTCTCTTCGTCATACTCGCCGTCAATGTCTACCCAGTTCCAACAACTATCGCGTTCCGAAATGTTGCCATCTTCGTAAAGCGCTGTGGTGATAGTATCTACACACCTTCCACTCTTATATTTTCTTCTGGCAGTTATCAATACTTCTGTTTCCGGATCCGGCAACCTCTCACTTACCGGAATCCACCGTCCAAACTCCGGCTTTCTCGCTACTGTTCTCATACATTCAATCATTTCCCTGCTCCTTCCCGCACCGCAGCTGATACGGCACCTCTCTGAATCTCTTAAGCGCGTCGCCGCTCACATGCTTGCTCGGGCGTGTCATCTTCTCGCTGATCTCCGCCACGCGCCTGCGGCGCTCCTTACTGTCTCTATGCATTTACCTCTCCCCCTCCCGATCGTAACGGGCACCACCTTGGCGACGTTTTAACCACCGCCAGCACCTCCCGCTCCGCTTCCTTGCAAATCCGCATGGGATCAAACCGCTCCCGCTGGATCTGACCGCAATGCTCACACTCCGCACAGATATGTACCGGCTCATAACCGTCATTTTCTGTGACGTACCGGAGACCATTTTTGTTCACGTAATACACCAAGCCGCTGTATTCACACCCGCCGTTCAGCGCCGGGCGTATGATCTCATCGTAAATCTTACTGATCGTCTTGCCTGCTTCGAGCGCTGCCACAATATCCTCTCGGTACGGGTCATACATGCTCGTTCTTTTTCTTCTCTCCATTGCCCTGTCCTCTCATAACTTTTTCAATCATCTCTTCCTGGTTCCGCTCTGCGATATGGTCCCGAACCGATTCCTCCGGAAAAGCAATCTGATATGTCCGCTCCTTGATCCGGTTGGTGATCCGGTCATCGTACCGCAGGTTGTCCAATGATTCGTTGCTCGTAAAGATAGTCACTTTCTTGTTGATGTACCGCTCGTTGATGATCTGGTACATCTTGTCGTTGATCCACGCCGCCGGGGATTCCACGCCGAAATCATCGATTATCAGCACATCCACCGTGTTAAGCGCATCCAGTAGCCGGCTCTCACTGTATTCGGCATCCCGCCGCCATGTATTCTTGATCTCCTGCAGGATGGTCAGCGATACTGCAAACTTAACCGCATAGCTTTTCATAAGCTCATTCGCAATACCTGCGGCGATCCGTGTTTTTCCGCTACCCTTTGTGCGGGACCAGATAAACAGCCCCATGCCCTGATCCCTCTGGCTCCCGAAATCATCCAGGTAAACCTTTATGATCCGGCAGGCATCTGCCACCGTCTTTTTGCTGTCCGGCTGTCGGTACACATCCGTGCGGAAGGTTTTCAAATCCATCCCCCGGAACGCTTCCGGAATATCCGCAAACCGCAACCGCCTTGACATCGCCGCCCGCTCCCGGCACTTACATTCCACCGCCGTTGTGATACCGTCCTTTTCGGTCAATATCCACTCGGTACCATTGCATATCGGACACACATCAGAATCCTTCAAATTCTCCGGTGTCTCCAAGTTCTCCGAGCCGCTCATTGATCGATTTTTCATGCGCTGTAGTATTTTCTCCAGCGTTTGTTCCATCTGCTCCATTGCCCGCTCCTTTTAGATACTGCATAAATACATTCTCACGAAGCCAGTTTTCCGCTTTCTTGATATACCGCTCCGCCGTTCTGTCCCGCCGACAAGCATCCGCATAATTCCTCGCCGCCCGTATCAGATCATCCTCCGGTACGCCAGCCATCACCGCATTGCAGTATTCCGATTCTGCCAGATAGCCAGTACACTTTTTCGGGTAGGCTGCAGCAAATTCCACGAACCGCTCCACGGGGGATATAGGGGGTGTATTTCTTCCCTTCTTTCCTTCTTTCTTTTCTTCTATTGTTGGCGTTAGAATGTCGTTAGAATGTCGCTTGCTTGTCTCTTGACTGTCGTTTTGCTTGTCACTCGTCTGGTATAAATCGTACTTAACCACTGTAAATACGGTATATTTATTTGTCGTTTTGCTTGTCACTTCGCCAGTCTTTTTCAAATGCGAAATTGCTGTCCGAATTTCGCGCTCCGTAAGTCCAGTTTCGCCCGCCAGCTTCCCGATGGACGAGACAAATGATCCACGCGAAACCGTTGTCCCTTTAAAATTTCCATCCTTCCAGTTGGCTTTCAACAGCATGTGGATGAACAGCCGGGTGGTATTGATATCCGTGTACCATTCCCATTCCAACAGCCCCCGGCTCAATTTTATGTAGTTGCCATCCAATCATCCCACCTCCCGGATCAATACCTCTATCCGTGGGTTTTGAGTATCTACGTCAAACCGATCGCTGAACCCAACAATATGTTCCCATCCATCATTTTTCAGCACTCCTTTGTTGACCAGTGCATCCTGAATCACTTTGCGCCCAAACGAAGATATATTATCGAGATCCCGGCGCTTGTTCTTTTCAAACCATGCATATTCCATATACACCGGCTTCTGGATCTTAACTCCACGCAAACACTGCTCTATATACGCAGATACGATTCTTTCGTTATTCGCTTTCAGTTCTCCGCCTTTATATCTACTGGATTTATCTGCACGGATGAAGTCGTTCAAATTATCCAGTCTCCCCGGGATTACCAGTAAATACTCCAACTTCTCTCCTCCTCTCAAACGCCAGCTTCATAGCAAGGCGCTTCGACTGTATCGCTCTCGCGCGGTGCAATTCCTGTGCCAAATACTCATTTAATTCCTTTTCATCAACCGGATCTCCTGGGATGGGGCGGTAATAGCCAGCGCCCACATTGATAATGCAATCCCCGTTCCGATTAGCATCTTCTATATTCTTTCTAAGCGCCCTATCTTCATACGATTTTGTCGGCCGCAGTAATGGGCGCGCATGTCCATAGGGAATATCATTTATCGTTTTCATATACCCCTTTCCCCTCCGGGACGCCCCCGGAGGTATCATCATGGCTTCGACAGTTCGTGATATAATAAGTCTCCGCATGATCGGTTTCTTTCGCCCGCAGGCGGGTGTTTCAACCCTATAACCAGCTCCGCCCGAATATCCGCCGGAACTCTTCTCTGCTTCCGTAATGGCTTTCAAAATATTCCTGTGCCATCTGCTTAAGCTTCAGATCCATTTCAGCGGCATTCTTCCCCGCCTGCGTTCCATTCGGATGCAGATCCGGGCGAAGCGGTATGACAAATCCATACTTCTCGCTATTCTTCCGGTTCGGATTACCCGGGAAAATATGATGGCGTTCAACCGGCGCCGCACCGGTAAAATAGCAATGTTCCATATCATCCGTGAATACGCTCCATAATCGCTTCATATTCCCCACCGCTCTTTCATTTCCTGTAGTTCTGCTGGCGTAATGGTATCTATTCCAAGTTCCTTTGCATCCGCTACCGTTCCGTCAATCAGAACCGACATTTCTTTCGTGTCATAGGTATGACTCCCGCGATAGATTTTATATACAGTCAGTTTTCCGTCATACCGAACCGGCATTGCATGGATCGTTTCCTGTTCCCACATATATTCTTCTGGTGCGTTTGACTGATAGTAGAAAATATTTCCATCTGGAAGATATTCGGGCTGTCCATATTTACAGATCAGAACATTTTTAGCTTTTGCCTTTGAAATCGTGAGTACGTCAGCAATTTTTCCAACCAACACATGAAAGTAAGCATTTGCATCAAGGCTCCGTTTCTGCGTATATCTGACAGCTTTTATTTTTAGCTTGTCCTGATTCTGTAAATTTTCAATTTGACCGGCTGCCGAAGCGTCAACCTCAAACGTGAGGATGATGCCTCGTCCATCAAATGTCCGGCTTGCACCAGTCAGCTTCCCGGTCGTCTCCATCAGGCATCAGCTTCTTTCTTTTTCTTGTACCAAAACTCCACCTGCTCAATAAGCTTATCTGCAAGTTCCGCTGAAATTTCAGATGTTTTGGAAAAGTTATACTTTTTCTTGAGACTTCCCATCACATCCGAAGACGTTGTGTCCTTGCACATTTCGGCGTAAGCATCCACAAATTCACTGATCTTGTGTAACTGCTCCACTGTCGCCGGCATAAACTGTGATTCTGGTGTAACCGGTTCCGGTATTTCGCTGTCCGGGTCTTTCATCTCCTCGGTCGGAATGCAAAATACCTGGAAGCACGCATACTTGAACGCAATCGCCATTGCCTTGTTGGTTGCTTTATCTCCACTGTCCATGCCCTCTCAACCGTTACCGCTTCGATAAATGAACCATCTTCGGCATAAAATGTGTACTTGATCCGGCAAATAGAATAAATCAATGCACCGCCGCTCTTCTTTGTCCGTTCCTCTCTTCTTTGTTCCAACACTTCAGGAACAATAAACACATGATTCTTGGTGAGTACCGGATTGATCGCATTCATAACCGCATCGATACCGCGGTACTTAAAATGCTGCTGTTCATTCTCTGCATCCTTGCCGACCGCCCCGATCTCTTCCATGCACCGAGAGATCGCTTCATATATATTCATTTTTCTTGCTACTTCCGCCATGCCGCCCTCCTAAAACAGTTTATTTATAAGATTCATTGCGTAGGTTGCATCAACCCTTTCCTCGCCGGTTTCTTCCATATGCTTCTGAATGGCATCAACCATCATCTTAAAATATGTTGTGTCAACACCCGTCAGCTGATCCTCGAGAACCTTTACGTCCTTCAGATCTAATTCATTCAACTGGAAACACATCTTTACATACTGTCCAGCATTGATGTGATAACCGCGCTCAAGGTATTTCCGGGTCCGAACAATCGAACATAACGGATATTTTGATCCGATATAGTACAGCTCCTTGTTGATAATGCATTCAAGTGCTTTTTCTGGAAGAAATAATTCGTTGTCCCAGGAGCTCCATGCACATGTGCAGTGTGCAAAATCATAGTTCTTATGAATTTCCTCCACCTCGCCATAGAATCGAATTACAAGCTGCACCTTGTCTGTCAAAGTGATTGCGTTGCTCGTGATAAATCGAGGCCTGTACTTTTCATTCTCCGTCTCCTGCTCCAAAGCTTCCTCAATCTCCTCTTCTGTGGATGCAAAGTTATGCTCTTCATCTGCAATGCCCGTAGACGAAACAAAGCAGTCGATTTTTCCCGTTTTATCATCGCATCTTACCGAAACCGGCTTGTCCGGATGCTTTTCATTCCATTTTCCAACATAGTATGTTGCTACGGTCACACACGCTTCTTTGGTCCGGAAGTAAACATCATAATCATGGAGTTCTTCGCCAGTCAAAAGTGAAACAATTGCACCGCCAGTAACAATCACATTATCCCTTATAATCTTTTTGATGCTTTCGTCATCAATATTCAAAATCCAATCGCGCAACTTGTTATTCAAGTGCTTTCTGATGTTTTTACCATTCATCTCTATACCCTCCGAAATTTAATACCGTACTCACGCATAGCAGCTTCAAGCTGTGCGATCTGGAACGGATCAGCAACCACTTCATACCGTACGGTTCCCTCAGACGCCGTTGCAGACCGCACAGCTTTTTCTTCCTCCAGAGCAACATCCGGCACAACTTCCGGTACAACCGGTTCTTCATGCACCAAAGCAGCTTTTCTCTGCTCTTCCTCTGCCGCCCTGCGTGCCTCCTCTTCTGCCTTTCTCTGCTCTTCCTCTGCCTGTCTCCGCAGGATTTCTTCCTTCTGCTTCTGGTACTGGTTCATAGCTGTAATGGCATCTGACAGTTCCAACGTTGCCCTGTACTTCGCCAGACCTTTATCCTCAAACTCCGATTCCATCGCCCGGATAGTGTCCAGATCTTTCTCTACGTGCTCCACATGTGCTGTGATGGCTTCTGTGATAGCTTTCTGCGTAGTCGTGGAATTCTCCCATCTGCTGTCATAGATGCGATCCAGCGGCAGATACTCCATCACGGTTCCATGCTCCGCCATAATCCCGGTATAGATTTCACAGATCATCGCTTTCTTTGCTTCCACGCGCCTACGCTCAAACTCCTCGATCTGCCCGCTGATAAAGTCGATCGGTTCATCGATCAGCTTGTCCAGTTCCTTGACCTGCGCTTCAAAATTGGTATACGGCGCCATAAAAGTTTTCTTGATCTCAATTCGCCTGTCGTTCATGGCCTTTTTCAGCTTACGCAGGCTTGCCACCGTCCTTTTTGCTTCCGGCTGGGATTCTGCGGTAAACACCATCCCCTTGTGCTCCTCCAGTCCTGCCGCAAGGGCTACCTTGATCTCTTCAAAGTTTGTCTCGATACTTCCGTCTTTCTGCTCTACTAATAAGTTAATTTCCTGCATCTTCTATCTCCTTTTCTTCTCTAAACCGCTCATCGCGGTCGTATATTGCTGCCAGTTTCTTTCTATGCCGCTGTGCCCGTGCCTGCTCCGCTTCGTATTCGTCCCAGTCCGGCGCATCCGGCGCGATCTCAATCATCGATATACTCCCACTCTCCTTTGTCGCCATTGTCACTGATCTTAAGTCTCACTGCTGTTTCTCCAGAGACAGCCAGCACCCCGCTAATGCTCCCGTCATCCGTAACGGTAATAGTGGCATTTCCCGCAACGCCGACCCCTTCCAGTGTTTCCGGTAATTCCCGCAACACATCCACGAGATTGCACATGTCCTTGTTACATAACCTTGCTTTCATTCAAAAAATCCTCCACTTCCAGCTGCGTCCATTCCGTTGCCTGGATCATCCACTCCATCTTCTCTTCTCGCTGCTGCCGCTCCGTCTCCCCGGTAACACATTCATCACACATACCGTTTCTACCCTCTCCCGGGTCCATCATGCAACCGCAGCACCTACATTGATATTTTCCATACATTGACATAACCTCAATTCTAGTGTTACAATAAACGTAGAAATACTTATGTATTCCTACGGTAAATAGCACCTGTACTCGCCAAAGTTATTAGGGTGCTATTTTTTTGCCTCATGTTCCAGATACTCCGTTCTTAGGTCGTATACAAACTGACACAGTTTTTCCGCCACTTCATCCGCCATCTCATTTCCCGAAAGATTTCTCACATAACTGGTTCCGCATATATAACATGTGAGCTTGCGGATCATATCCCAAACGCTCCAATAAACATACGTGCCAAAAAGCTTGTACATAATAGATTCCGTATTGCAAGATGCGCTCGTAAACCATTTTGAACGTGGCTTCTTCAAAACTGACTGTGTATCTTCGCGAATAACCGTTCCTTTCATCTTTTCTAAAATCTGCTTTTCAACCTCAGAAACAATCTCCTGTTTTTCCTGTTCCGTCACTTTCCCACCTCCTCAATCTCGATCCACACAATATCCGGCTTGTCCATCTCGATCACAACCTCGGTGCGCCGCCGCTCCGCCAGCATGCAGATCGCATAGCCCGCGCCGCCCAGGAAGCCACCGATGATACACAACGCTCCCGCAAGGTAGCCGTATACATCCTGCGAATCCAGACAGCATCCTGCAAGCAGTGCCGTGACCACGCCGACCGCCGTAACGATCTTGCCTATCCTTTTCAACGTTCTCACTCCTTTCTTATGGCTTGTCCGCCGCTACCGCCTAAGCGGTTTCATCCTTCGTTATCCCGCGCATCTCTTCATCACGCTTCCGCTGATAATGGATCTTAACCAATGCCTTGGTAAGCCGTTCCGATGCTCCCTCGGTTATCGTTACGCTGCAGGTAATCTCCTTTTTCTTTCTCTTTGCCATGCATTTCCACCTCCGTTAAATCATATGACAGCCTGCTTGTACCCTTTTCCTGCTTTGTGCATCATCTCCTCCGTTGTCAAACTATTCTTGTATGCTATATTTCTTACTCACATCTGTTGAACGTGAAGATAAAACTAAACCTGCGAGAAGAATAGGTTTTGCTAATTCCAATGATGCTTCGGACTCGATTTAGAAAGAAACTTTTGTCTTTCTATCCAAAGATTGCGAAAAGTTTCTAATTTTTCCTGCTGACTTTGAACCTGCAATTCAAGGTCAGCAATTCTTTTTTCCAATGCATCTGCTTTTCTTCTTGAAATCCACATCGCTTTTCCTCCCTTCTATTGCTTACTGGCATAATCTCATTATTATTGCAATTGAATTTGCTATAACTCCGACAGAATTTAATATGATAGATATTCCAATTATGAAATATCTCACTTTGTTGCTCTTTTCTTCTTTCATCTCTCACTCTCCCTTCTACTATTGTTGTAAATGTTCTCCTTCAGTGTTAAAATTCTTTGTACAGGCACTGCCATGTCGAGTATTATGAAAGGAGAACTTTAAATGGATATTAATAAAGTAATTGCGACCTCTCTTGATAAGTCCGTAAAGGATATTACTAATGGGAAAATTGATGAAGTCTTCAACTTGGATGATGAGCAACTTCAAAAAGCAGTCCAGCAAAACCAACTTCTTATGAATTATTCCATTACACTTCTAAAAACTTATCATGAGGAATTACGAAAAGAATTAGCTACTCACGGAATCGAGATTTAATTAACAAACAAGCATATAAGAAAGCTACTTCTTCTCTTAAAAAGGACTGCTTCCTGCCCGAAGTGGTCTTTTTCTTTTTTGTCTTTCTCACTCAATCATCTCCTTTCTTAAACAGCTCATTCACTGGAACTCCCAGCGCTGATGCAATATCCGGCATGTATTCAGCCATTATTGCCTTTCTTTCAGTCAACATTGCGCTAAATGCATTAGGTGAAAATCCGGCTTTTTCAGCAACAGCACATTGCTTAAGCCCTTTTAAACGAATAAGTCGTCTAATGTTGTTAATAATTATCTGGTTATTACTCACTTGGTGTTTTTCTCTCCTTTCTTCAAGATTCTTGGTGCTGATGTTATATTACTATTAGTTTCTTGGTTTGTCAATACTTTTTTCACAAGTTTTTTGGTGTTTTGTATTGACTGTCCAAGATAAAAATAGTAATATTCAAATATAGAATAAAGGAGGTGCTTTATGGGACTTTCAAATAGATTAAAAGAGCGAAGAGAACAACTAGGATTAACGCAAAGTGAAGTTGCTACCTTATTAGGGATAACCCCTGGGGCGGTTGGAAATTATGAAAACGGTGTCAGCACCCCAAAAGCAGATGTTCTTTTTAAAGTTTTCGATGCTTTAAAATGCGATGCTAATTACTTATTTCAAGATGAAATGAGTAAACGTTCACAAGAAGATAATGCTACTCCATTAGAAATGGAGCACCTTGTAAAAAAATACCGTGGTCTCGATACACACGGCAAAGAAATGGTAGACTTTACACTGGAAAAGGAATATGAACGCTCTGTTGTAGAAAAGAAGAAAACGGATAACATTGTTCCTATGACAGTTAAGGAAACTTCTACTTATGAAGTCAATGCCGCACACGCTGATGATTACATGAGCGCACCGGACGAACTAAAAAAGTTGGAAGAAGATATTATGGATGACGAAAACTTCTAGTCCAAAGAATTGGACACATAATGCGCTATTATATATCTCACAGGAGGATTTATATGCCAGAGTTAAGTAGATTTTACGGAATCATCATTAAAATGTATTTTAACGATGTACAACAGCATCATAAGCCACACATTCACGCATTTTACGGAGACTATGAAGCCGTGATTGCCGTCGATGGCGAATTGTTAGCTGGCTCTATCCCCGCCAAGCAATTAAAAATTATCAACGGTTGGCTTGCCATATACGAGGACGAAGTATATGACGCATGGAACAAAGCCGTCAAAGGCGATCACTTTGACAAGATCAATCCATTATAGGAGGTGCCTTTATGTTTGAAGTAAACGGAATTGTATATGCAAATGAATTTAAGGAATCATTAAAGCTTACAGATGCCAGAGTTACTGACAGATTGATGATGCTTCTTACATTTTCTACCGGGGAAAAGCGTGTGTTTGATGCAACTGTACTGACTGGATCTGCTTTTGAACCGTTGAAAGATGAATCCATATTTGAAAATTTCAAAATCGTGCATGGTGCTCTTACATGGATGGACGAGGAAATAGACTGTGCGCCGGAATATATGTATGAACACAGTTACGCTTACGAAGAAATGTGTGTTTAGCTTATTGGGGGAATATATTTGACATACGAAGAACTTTTAATAGAAGCCGATAACAATAACCTTACCGTAAAAGAAAAGCCGCTCCCTGTCAGCAAGGGGCGACTCAAAGGAAACCGGATCGCTATCAGAAAAGATATGACCGAAACAGAAAAGACCTGTGTCCTCGCCGAAGAGCTCGGACACCACTATACCGCAACTGGCAACATACTCGATCAGTCCACCGTCGAAAACCGAAAGCAGGAAATGCGCGGCAGGATCGTAGCCTATAATAAGCTGGTTGGCTTGCGCGGCATCGTGGATGCCTACTTGCACCACTGTCAGAGCATATCAGAATCAGCGGAGTACCTTGAGGTAACCGAGGAGTTTTTAATTGATAGCCTTAATTACTACAGAAATAAGTATGGTGTATACACGAAACTGGATAATTATGTTATCGTCTTTGAACCGAATATTGCGGTGTTAGAATTAATATAAATTTTTGATATTTTCTTAACAAGAATACTTGACAAGGCTTTTGCATATGATATAATGTAGCTAGTTAGCGAATGACTGGTGTCCGGTCACAAAGAGCCTTGGAATTTATTCCAGGCTTTTTTTGTATACAAAGGAGATTTTCTATGGAATACGATAAACTTATTAAATATACCACCCCTTGAACAGCAAATTGCATTACTGAAAAGCAAAGGACTATTATTTGAAAGTGAGGCTTTTGCACGTGACCGTTTACAAGAATATGGCTATTACAATATTATTAACGGTTACAAGGCTCCTTACATAGATATAATCAACAACACAAAAATATATAAATCCGGTACAACATTTGAACAATTATATTCCCTATTTATCTTTGACCACACGCTTAGAAACTCTGTCATGTCGGCAATGCTCGACTTTGAGGAACATTTGCGTGCTTCTGCTGCTGAAGTAATATCAAACTCCTTCGGAACAAACCATAATGAGTATTTACGTTGGAATAATTACAGAGATAGACAAACAACTAAAGATAGATTTAGTTTACGAGGAATTCTTGGCACATTGCGCCAAAATGTAGAATCCGGAAAAGATCCAATAAAATACTATCGCGAGAATTACAATATTGTTCCACCTTGGATACTGTTTAAAGGAACATATTTTAGCACATTGATTAACTTTATTCGCTTATTTAAAGAACCTCAAAAAATATCATTAATCCATCTACAATACGATATTGACGAATCCCTATGCTGCTTGCCATGTATGAAGAAGCTATTTATGGACACTCTTTTTTGCATGCCTTGATTACCGAAATTGTGCTGCTCATGGCGGTCGAATATACACTTTGAACCCAAAAATGCAAATGCTATAAACGACAATGACGAATTATTTGAACTCCTTCCAGAGTTAGAAGATCTAAGACATAGGCATGGCATTTCTCAACTTCTGACGCTGTTGTCCACTTTTTCTTTTGATGGTCCGTTCTCTACTTTAAACCATACATTGACACAAGAAATAAATCGTCATTTATCTTTATATGTGCAAGATAAAGATTATTTAGAACAAGCCTTAGGCTTTGAAATTGTTGAAAATCGTGTTGTTTGGATAAGTGACTCCACAAAAAAATTTCATAAATATCCTAATTGTAGTGGAATGCAACACCCAATTAAAATTTCCCTTGATGACCTCGATATGAACGTTTATCATCCATGTAAACGATGTTGGAATAAATAATAAAACCGCCCCACTCTAAAGCAGGACGGTTATGCTCCCGATGATACGGTAGCCCTAGACAAGCATATTGTATCATTCGGAGCAGCCAAACGCAAGCGGAACACCCGTTCTTTGCCGGCTGTTATTTTTATACCCATTTTTACATACACTGTACAGGAACAAAGGAGTGATACTATGCTTAGAATCGGAATCTATCCGCGAAAATCGGTCTACCGGGACAACAGTGACTCGGTGCAGGTGCAGATCACGGCGTGCAAGGACTACGCCCGGCTGATGTTCAAGGATCAGAAACTGGATTTCAGAATCTACGACAAGGACGAGGGGTTCTCCGGGAAGAATACGCACCGCCCTTCCTTTACCGAACTGATGGCGGATGTCAAGGCGGACGAACTCGATATCATCATCGTCTACAAGCTGGACCGTATCAGCCGAAGCGTCAAGGACTTCTCCGAGATCTATGAGACGCTGCAGCAACACAATGTCTCTTTCCTGTCGGTAAAAGAATCCTTTGACACTTCTACACCGATGGGACGGACCGTTATGTACATCCTCTCGGCATTTGCACAGTTGGAGCGCGAGAACACCGCAGAGCGTGTTGCGGACAATATGGCAAGCCTGGGGGAAGCCGGGAAGTGGACGGGCGGCACCCTGCCGCCGGGTATGGCATCCGTCCGCAAGAAAATAGGCGATAAGACGCACTCCTATCTCATCGTGGACGCGCAGCGGATCAAGACGGTAAAGTATATCTTCTCCCTCATGCTCTCCGGCACATCCATCACCAAGTTGGAACATACACTGCGGCAGGAGGGAATCCGCACGGAACGGAATGCTTTTTACAGCTGCAGCAAGCTATACAACCTCTTCACCAATCCGGTCTACTGCGCCAACGATATGGACGCGTACTACTACTTTCTGGAAAAAGGCTACAAGCTTCCTGATCCGGCACTCTTCGACGGCAGGCACGGGCTGATCGGCTACGGCCGCACCACGCAGTCCAACGGAACGACCGTCATAAAAGATACCTACTCGATCGCCATCGGCATTCATGATCCGATCCTCTCCGGTGCCGACTGGATCGCCATCCAGAAACGTCTCGGTCAGAACAAATCCACCCGGTACGCCAAGTACGAAGCCGGGATTCTAAAGGGTACGCTCCGCTGCAAGTGCGGCGTGAAAATGAATATCCGTACATATAAAAAGAACGGCAGCCTGTTCTCCTATTACTACTGCCCTAAAATGGCGCGTGAGGGCGCATCCGCCTACGATACCGGCTATACGCGGGTGAATGACATTGACGACCGTTTTTTACAGGAATTAAAAAAGATCAAGCTGTCTCCGGACAGCATTGAACTTGAAGAAAATGTCTCTTACGTTGATACCGGCAAAATGCGCGCGGATCTGAAAAAGACGACCGACTCCATCCGGAATCTGATAAACGCGCTCTCCGGCAGCGCCGATTCTGCTGCGGCAAAGTATATCATTGCTGAACTGGAATCTCTGGACAAAGAAAAGGCTGTCCTTGAAAAGAAGCTTCGCACCGCCGAGCAGCGCAACCACCGGGCGGCTGTGTCCGCCGAGACAAAAGAATTTGTGTATCACCGGATATGCAATCTGCTTGACAACATGGACTCCATGAGTTATACCGAAATTAACGAACTGATCCGCTCCATCGTAAAGTCCTGTGTTTTCGATGGCGATCATCTCGACGTTACTTTTTAACGTCTTTCTACTTTTCGTTCTGATTGGGGTTCCGACCTGCCCCATCATATCATGTCCCAGATGTTGTCTTTGATATCCATAGCTTCTTGACACCCCGAAATCATCATAATCACTGTACTCAAATCCTTTTGCGATCGGTGAAAATGATTTCAGACCATACTTTTTTACATATGACCCATCCTCCTTTTCCTGGATCTCATATTCACCGACCATACCGCCAAGAACCGCTCCGTATGCCTCCCTGTAATAGGAAAACATCTTCATATCTGCGGTCATACGCTCCATCGTATCCTCCCCGCAGAGAATTTTTTCAGCGGCGGTACGCATGTCCTCCGTTGCTCCGTTTCCAAAATCTCCGCCGTTCTTTGCCCCGACGTACGCCAGAAGATCAATCCAGTCAAGATGCTGCTTTTCTCCGTAACTGCTTATGTCATACTCGTATGCCCTGGACAATGCCTCATACGACACATTAAAATCTACCCATTTGATATAACCGTCCGCCGTTGTTTCCACGGCTGATTTTTGCGGCAGCTTTCCATTCTCCCAGAGGATTACTCCCATCAGAAAAAGCAGTGCCGCCTCAAGGATCACAGCCGAGCGGATCCGCCTGCTTCTCTCCATTCCTTTCTGTTCCGTTTTCCATTCCTCACTGTCATGGTCGTTTTGTTCATTATATAAAAAAAGACTGCAGACTATTCCCGTCTGCAATCTTTACAGATACCGTATAATATAGAATTTTTGCACTGTAGCTGAAATCCGTGGTCCTTTTGGATGTGCTCTGCAATCTCATCCATAAATCCGCAGTCGAGATGAATGATGCATCCACATTTGACACATTTCAGATGAAGATGCTCCTCGCAGTGCTGTCCCAGTTCCACGTACTGATACACTGCCTTTCCTCCCGCCTCCGCCACATATTTCATGACGGTGCCGTCTGTGGCAAGCTTATCCAGATAACGGTAAATCGTCGTGATATTGACGGCATCGCCGTTTCGCTTCAGATATTGATCGATATCCGCCGCCGTCACGGTCCGGTCACTGTTGCTTTTTAAAAAATCAAGAATCTTTCTGCGGCTGTTTGTCGCATATCCACTCCCTGCCATCTCATCCCTCCACAACTGCATCTATTTCCATTATATCATCTTTTCTGCGCCGACTTCTGCGCATCCGAAGTTCCGCAGGAACTTCTAATATGAAATCGTCAGAGTTCATTATATCAACTACGCTTCGGCAAAAGTCCGGAAAAACCCTCCGTTTTCCCGGACCCGCGGGCGCGTTCACATGGAACATATCCGTCCGACACATGCAAGCATGCACGTCCGTCTTTGCTCCATGCTCACTTTTGCCTTCGCGAACATTATATCACATTTTTACGCTTCGGCAAAAGTCTGTGAAACCATATCCCCGTCTCCTAAAATACAATTCCACATGCTTCAATCATGACACCCCAGAGCACACCGAGCACATACATGGTAGCGATGATGGCCGCATTCTGCTTATAGTCGCGGTTCAGCCGGAACAGCACCAGAAATCCCACACCGGCATTCACCAAAAGTCCTGCCATCATGGCGCCCGGCCGGATAATTCCATCCAGGTACAACTGTGTGATTACAACGGACGACGCACAGTTCGGGATCAGCCCCACGAGGGCAGCAATCAGCTCTCCCACAACCGGAAGTCCGGAAAACAGTCCCGACAGCGCTTCCTCTCCGATCAGCCCGATCACACCGTTTAATACCAGTGAAATCAGGAAAATAAAACAGAAGATCTTTACCGTATGCTTAAGCGCGGAAACCACAATCCCATCCTCGCAATGGCAGTGCTCCTCCTCACACACGACATGAATGTCCATCTCCTTCTCCTGTTTCTTCAAGAGTCTCACATATACCAGTTCCACAATCAGACCGGACAGCACTGCAATGATTACCTTACTGCCAAGAATTTTCGCAATCGTCACTACCGGCACCGACTCCGAAATCAGAATCGGAAGCATCTCATCCGAAGTGGACAAATAGATAGCGACCAGAGTTCCGACCGTGATGACTCTTCCGGCAAAAAGGCTCGATGCCGCTGCCGAAAACCCGCACTGCGGAATCACACCGAGCAGACCGCCCCACACAGGTCCCCATTTTCCGGCGGACTGTATCTTCCGGCTCAGCTTGCTTCCCGTATGATGTTCCAATGCCTCCATAAAAAGATAAGTCAAAAATAAAAATGGCAAAAGCCTGACACTGTCAAGCACTGTATCCAATAATACATCCAGCATAAAATCATTCCTCCCGGGCGCTGTCATAGCGCTTCCCAAAGCGTTATCCCACCTGCATGCCGCACACATTTGCAACTCATTCGTTTTTGCAATTTACATGCATTTGCAACTCATTTGCATTTTGTATTATACATTGATATCGTGTTTTGTCAAGCTTTTTATCGTATTTCTTTCGAGTGCCACATTTGGCACCACACTGCTGCCCGGCTATAATTCCATCCATTTCTTTGTGCTGCATTCTACACAAAACAGGAAGCAGACTCCGTCCAGGCTCATATTTGAAATCCATCCAGATACCCTCTGTCCAGATACAGTTCTCTTAATTTTTCGCGGTACACTTCCTTTGTATTGTACGGTCTGCCAAAATGAATTCCGTCCGAAAACTGGTCCGCCGGATAATAGGTAATTTCAGAAAAATAATCCGGGAAAAGCCGCTCCAATCCCCGTGTTTCAAAATCCTGCCGGATCTGCTCCACCTGCTTGCGGCGCGCCGGTGTATCTGCCAGCGGATCGGGGATCAGATAGCATGCCACCCCCTGCGTGTCGCACAATTCGTAAATTTTCCGCAGATAGCGCTCTGCCAGATCAGACATGCCGTCTGTCCGGTCATCTCCGCTTTTCCCCTTCTTCGCCGCTTCCTCCCGCTCCTTCACATAATTCAAATACAGCTTGCGGTTTACCGCCGAACCGGCGATCAGTTCTGCCACCGGCTTTTTCAGGAAAAAGCTTCCGAACGTCTCCTCCATTTCCTCTGCGGTCTCCTCGTCAAGTTCGCCAAGCAGATCCGCCTGCAAAAACGGAAGAACCACATAAGAATAGCTGTATGTGGCATCAATCGACGTCTGAAGCAGATCCGGTCCCGTCATCAGCCAGACTTCCGAGACATTCTCATGCGTCTCCAGAAATTCTTTTACCAGAAGATATTCCCCCGCCATGGTCAGCGCGCGGTTATTTCCGACCAGACAGTATTGTTGATTACAATCAAAAAACGCTTCCGTCATCTGTGCGCAGACACTGTCACCGACCAACAGCTTCGTGTAACTGCCCGGCGTTCTGCTCTTTGCAAGATACGCAGCCACTTCCCGCTCGGCTCCCTCCTCGTAATCACTGCTGTCCGTCAACGTGGCAAACACACCGCGAAATCTCTCCGTCGCCGACAACAGATCAAAGGTCAGAAGCAGTACCGCAAATATTCCTAAAAAGGCGATCAACTTTTTTGTAAAACGCTTCATGCCTTCCTCCTAAAATTGAAAATAAAGAAACTCCGCCGCCGCTCTTCCGTAATTCTGCAGCAACAGCACGACAAATCCCAGAAGAACCAGCATGTAAATACTCCAGCGAATCACAAGCACCTGCTTTGCAAGCCAGGCACGTATGGAAATCCCGGATTCATGCAGGATATCCACTACAAGCAGAACTCCGATGGCAAATGCCAGCTGATACACCTCCAGTCTGCAAAGCCCCATGCCAAATAATGTGCCATCGGTAAACTGTCCCAGCCAGTTACCATTTTGCACAATCCGCCGAAGCATCGCCACAGCTCGTCCCAAATGATCTGCCCTGAAAAAAAGCCACGCAAAATCCGTGAGGATAAATGTCACACAAATCCGGGTAGCGCGCGTCAGTCCCTGCATTTTTTCCGAAAAAAAACGTATCTTTTTCTCCGGCAGCCTCTTTTGCGCGGCCTCACTTACATATCTGATGCCTCTGCCAGCCACCTGATAGCTTCCATGGATTGCTCCCCACACCACATAGTGCCAGCCTGCGCCATGCCAGAGCCCGCTGACAAGAAATGTTATCATCAGGTTTACAGCGGTTCTCCCACTGCTGCCGCGGCTTCCTCCCAGCGGGAAATACAGATAGTCGCGGAACCAGCTCGAGAGACTGATATGCCATCGTCTCCAGAATTCCCGGCAATTCACTGCAAAATAGGGCTGTCGGAAATTATCCATCAGGCGGATGCCAAGCACCTGCGCCGCCCCGATGGCAATATGGCTGTAACCGCCGAAATCACAGTAGATCTGTACCGCAAACAGCACCGTGGCAAACACATTCTTCATATAGTAAGCAACCTGCTCTTTTAACTGTGTTTTTCCTGCCTCGGAATAACAGCCTCTCCTGCCCGCTGCACAATGTACGGCGCACCGTTGAACTTTGTTCCATGACGTCTTGCCCACATGTCGATGCAAAGAAACCTTCCCCTGCACTTTAAATCCTTCGGAACTACGGTATATCCAAGACGAACACCGGTAAATCCTGCATTCTTTGAGAAACTGTGCAGCTCAATCGCACAGGTTCTTTGCCCCCTTGCACTCATAAATGGAATGTGCCACATTGTCCTCACTGATATAAGCTTCATAAGCGGCATCATAAATGATTACGGCGCCAACTTTATTGGCATAGTCCACCCATTTCTGCAACTGATCCTTCGTAATCGTTGTACCGGTCGGATTGTTCGGGAAACACAGATAGATGATATCCGGTGTCTCTTTCGGAAATTCCGGTACGAAATGATTTTCTGCTGTACATGGCATGTAAATGACATCGCTCCATGTGCCGGTCTCCTTGTCGTAACGTACCGGTTCTTCCTGCCATAACATTGGAATCCACATATACCGGGTAGACCGGATCACACACTGCAATGCGGTTATTCAGTGCAAATATCTCCTGAATATTACCGGAATCGCTCTTTGCTCCGTCCGATACAAAAATTTCATCTGCTTCAATGTCACAGCCTCTTGCTGCATAATCGTTCTCTGCGATTGCCTTGCGCAGAAATTCATATCCCAGATCCGGTGCATATCCGTGAAAAGTCTCCGCATGCCCCATCTCATCGACGGCTTTATGCATAGCCTCAATGATTGCAGGAGCCAGTGGCTGTGTAACATCACCGATTCCCAGACGGATAATGTTCTTGTCCGGATTTGCCTCCTGATATGCATTTACTTTTTTTGCAATTGTGCTGAATAAATAGCTGCCCGGCAGCTTCTGATAATTCTCATTTACATGAAACATAATTTCGTTCTCCTTCTCTAATTTTCCATCAGTATCACTTTAACATTTTCTTCTTTTAATGTAAAGACCAGCACAAAAAAGCCAGATAAGATCCCTACCCTTCCTGCAGAAGACTTAAGATCATCTGTGCCACCTCGACCAGACCGGTTCCGTTGTCCATACTTCTTTTCTGAATATATTTATGTGCTTCCTCTTCCGTAAAAGAGTTTCGTGCCATAAGGAGTTCCTTTGCCTTGCGAATGATCTGCTGATCCTCCTGCGAACGGTGTTTCGGCTGCCGCCGCATTCTCCTTCTGCGCCTCTGGATATCTCCCTCCATCATTTCAATTGTCTGCAACAGTTCATGCACTTTCATCGGCATGGAAAGACAGACCAGATTGCTTACCTCTCTCTCCTGAATGGAAGACGGAGAAGCGATCAGAAGCATCTGAAACTCCGGTGGCAGATAATCGTGAATTTCCATATACATCATATCCATAAACCGGCATCCGCAGATCAGTATTCCACACTCCAGATTGTTTACGCTTGCCAGTGCCTGCGCACCGGTAGTACAGACTGCCTGCACGGAATACCCGCTCTGTGTCAATATTTTTTTTATGCCCACTGCCACTTCCGGTTTCGAAAAGGCAATTACAATGTTACTCACGATCCGATCTCCCGTTAAATCTTATACAGATACTCTTCGATCTCCCAGCCGGTTACCTGTGTACGGTACTGCATCCATTCTACCTCTTTTGCCTCGATCAGTTTGCTGCTGATATGTTCTCCAAGCACTTCTTTTATAAAAGCATCTTTCTGCAATTCACAGATGGCCGCATGAAGATCGGCCGGAAGCGACTCGATTCCTCTGCTTGCTTTTTCTTCCTCCTTCAGTTCATAGACATTTTCCGGCACTTCTTCCGGTGGCTCAATTTTATTTCTGATACCGTCAATTCCGGCTGCAAGACATACCGCAAGGGCCAGATACGGATTGGCTGCCGGGTCCGGGCTGCGCAGTTCCACACGAGTTTCCTCTCCCCGGGAAGCAGGAATACGGATGAGCGGGCTGCGGTTTGTCGCAGACCATGCAATATAACATGGTGCCTCATATCCAGGTACCAGCCGCTTATAGGAATTTACCAGCGGATTCATGATAGAGTCACACCTTTCATGTGCTTCATGATACCGCCAATAAAATAATAGGCTTCTTTACTCAGGCCCATTTTTCCATCCGGATCGTGGAAAATATTATGTCCGTCTTTTGACAGGGACATATTGATATGCATTCCGGAACCATTAATCCCGTATTTCGGCTTCGGCATAAAGCTTGCAAACAGACCGTGCCGCTTTGCAATGGTCTTTACCGCCAGCTTGAATGTCATGATATTGTCTGCCGTCTGCAGTGCCTCGTCATATTTAAAGTCAATCTCATGCTGCGCCGGTGCTACCTCGTGATGGGACGCCTCTATTTCATAGCCCATATCCTCTAATGTCAGCACCATATCACGTCTGGCATTTTCTCCCAGGTCTACCGGACCGAGATCAAAATATCCGGCTTTTTCGTGGGAAAGTGTTGTCGGCTGGCCATTCTCATCCTGATTAAACAGGAAAAACTCGCACTCCGGATCCCACATTAAATGTATATCCAAGGTTTTTGCTTCCTCAATCTGACGCTTTAAGATATAACGGGAATCCCCCGTAAACGGAGTTTTGTCTGCACAGTAAATATCACAGATAATACGTGCTACTTTTTCCCTGCTGCGGGCGCCATGGGAAAATGGTAAATGTGTCCAGATCCGGATACAGATACATGTCCGATTCTTCAATTCTCGCAAAACCGTCAATAGCGGACCCGTCAAACATACATTCATTGTTCAATGCTTTCTCCAGCTGACTGGAGGTAATTGCTACATTCTTTAATGTACCGAAAATATCCGTAAACTGGAGACGGATGAATTCCACATCCTCTTCTTCCACAATTCTGAAAATATCTTCCTTGGTATATCTGCTCATATACTTTTCTCCTTTTCTGCGTTACATTTGCTGATATATGTTAATACCTGTTCATAAGACATCGGACCGCCAAACAGATCCAGCGCACTTCCAATGGTGACGTTCAGCCGGTTTCTCCCAAGCCTTGAAAGTTCTTCCAGATCTTTAAAACTGTGAACGCCTCCGGCATAGGTGATCGGAATTTTTCCCCAGTCTCCCAGAAACTGTGCCAGGGGTTTTTCAATTCCACCGGATTTTCCTTCCACATCCACGGCATGCACCAGAAACTCGCTACACCGGGAACTCAGTTTTTCCAGAAGTTCATTCGTCACACGCTCTGTGGTAAATTTCTGCCACCGGTCGGTTACAATATAATAGCCCGGTTCTTCTGCATCTGCCCGGTATCTGCACGACAGATCAAGTACCAGGTGTTCCTTTCCCACGGCCTGTTCCAGCCGGTTCAGACAATCATAGTCAATCCGTCCGTCCCGGAAAACAAACGAAGTCACAATCACTGCAGATGCGCCAGCTTCCAGAAATTCGGACGCATTGGCATCGGTAATTCCTCCGCCGACCTGCAATCCCCCCGGATAGGCACGCAGAGCCGCCAGCGCCTGATTTTTGGTTTCCTCATAATAAGGGCTGTCTTTTGCATTCAGTAAAATGATATGTCCGCCGCGAATTCCCCGGCTCTGATACATCCGTGCATAAAACGGTGCATCCTGCCCGGAGACAAAATTTTCACTTGCCTGATCTCCGGCATCCCGCAGACTGCTTCCGACAATCTGTTTTACCTTTCCGTTGTGAATATCAATACATGGTCTGAATTCCATCCGATTTTGTCCTCTTTTCAAAAAATGGGCATAGAAAGACCCTGCTGAGGCCCCCTTGCCCTTATTGTTGTATATCTTCACTGTTTATGCTGTTTCTCCGCTATCATAACATAATTTTTACTTGACAGCAATCCATTATTTTGCTATCATCATTAAAATTGTTATTGTACATAATAGGTGTTTTGGACGATAACAGACGTTACACAAAATTACATACAAACTACATATAATAGAAGAAAGCGAGGATTTTAGAAAATGGGAACTATTATCGGCGAAGGAATTACATTTTGATGACGTTCTTCTGGTTCCTCAGTATTCTGAGGTTACACCAAACCTGATCGATCTGAAGACACATCTGACAAAGAAGATCGTACTGAACATTCCTATGATGAGTGCAGCCATGGATACCGTTACGGAGTCAAAAATGGCGATTGCAATGGCAAGACAGGGTGGTATCGGAATCATTCATAAAAACATGTCCATTGAAGCACAGGCAGATGAGGTCGATAAGGTAAAGCGTTCGGAAAACGGTGTTATCACAGACCCATTTTTCTTATCTCCAGACAATACATTACAGGATGCTGACAACCTGATGGCAAAGTTCCGTATCTCCGGTGTTCCGATCACAGAGAACGGTCGTCTGGTCGGCATCATCACGAACCGTGACTTAAAGTTCGAGACAGATTTTTCCAAGAAGATCAGTGAGAGCATGACTTCTGAAGGTCTTATCACAGCTCCGGAAGGAATCACTTTAGACGAAGCAAAAAAAAATTCTTGCAAAAGCCAGAAAAGAAAAACTTCCGATTGTAGACAAGGACTTCAACTTAAAAGGTCTGATCACTATCAAGGATATCGAAAAACAGATCAAGTATCCTCTCTCCGCAAAGGATGAGCAGGGTCGTCTGCTTTGCGGTGCAGGTGTCGGTATTACCGCCAACATGATGGAGCGTGTCGATGCCCTGGTTGCTGCCCATGTCGATGTCATCGTTGTCGATTCCGCACACGGTCATTCCAAAAACATTCTGGAAGCCGTAAAGAAGATCAAGGCAAAATACCCGGATCTGCAGGTTATCGCCGGAAACATTGCAACCGGTGCTGCTGCACAGGCACTGATTGATGCCGGAGCTGATGCAGTTAAAGTTGGTATCGGACCTGGTTCTATCTGTACCACACGTATCGTTGCCGGTATCGGTGTTCCACAGATCTCCGCAATCATGGACTGCTATGAAGTTGCAAAACAGAGCGGCATCCCGGTCATCGCCGATGGTGGTATTAAGTATTCCGGAGATATCACCAAGGCTATTGCAGCCGGTGGTAACGTATGTATGATGGGTTCCATGTTCGCAGGATGTGACGAAGCACCTGGTACATTTGAGCTGTTCCAGGGAAGAAAATACAAGGTATACCGTGGTATGGGTTCCATCGCTGCTATGGAAAACGGTTCTAAAGACCGCTACTTCCAGGAAGATGCTAAAAAACTGGTACCGGAAGGCGTCGAAGGACGTGTTGCTTACAAGGGAACACTTGAGGACACTGTTTTCCAGATGGTCGGCGGTATCCGTTCCGGTATGGGTTACTGCGGATGTCCTACCATTGAGGATCTCAAGGAAAGAGGTAAATTTGTCAAGATTTCCGCTGCTTCCTTACGTGAGAGCCATCCACACGATATTCATATTACAAAAAGATTTTTCGGGAGGAGGATAAGTTTACCCGGCTGCCAGTCTATGAAGATACGACCGACAACGTGATTGGTATCCTCAATATGAAAGATCTGCTTCTCTGTCGCGACAAGGATCATTTTTCTGTTCGTGATATTATGCGTGAACCGTATTTTACATACGAGCACAAGAACACTGCGGAATTGTTTATGGAAATGCGTAAGTCCTCTATCTCACTTGCCATTGTTCTGGATGAGTATGGCGCTACTGCGGGTCTGATCACGCTGGAAGATCTTCTGGAAGAGATTGTCGGTGAAATCCGTGATGAATATGATACCGACGAAGAAGATCCAATTGTCCAGCTTAGCGACCGTGAATACATGGTTCTCGGCTCCACCAACCTGGAAGATCTCTGTGATGAAATCGGCTTGAATTTTACATCTGAGGATTATGATACGATTGGTGGCTACCTCATCGGTCTGCTGGATCATCTTCCGGAAAAGAACGAAGTGATTATTACCGATGATGATGTACTGCTTCGCGTGGAACAGATGGATAAAAACCGGATTGAAAAGATCTATATCAAGAAGCCGGAAAATCCAGTCTCAGATGCAGAAGAACACACGTAAGGACTGTCTGCAATCAGCAGGAATATATTAGGAAACATTCTCTCCACTCTTCCTCACAGAAGAATGAAAGATCTACAGCCGGCGGCAGGCAGGAAACGCCTGCCGCCGGCTTTTTTTATTTTCATCTTACACGATTTGGCGCAAGATACTGATCATACATTCCCTGTAATGCTCCTGCTTCTCTGCTATCTCCGAATCCGTGTGCATCTACATACTGGCGGATCTTCCGGCGTGTCTCACCGTTAATCGTATAGGTTTCAACCGGTGCACCATTTTTCAGATTTCTAAATACTGTCCGAAGTGCAGACACATACGCAGTATCCGTCTTCCAGATCGAATCATCCAAAAGCCCTCCTCGTTCATAAGAACTTCTGTAATATTTTTCATCAATAAAGCGTGTCGTTCTCTCCGTTCGTACATCTGCAGGCGCCGTATCCACCACATAAACCGTGATGCGCTTATAATACGTGCTTCCGGCACTGTCAACTACTGTAAGATTTTCCGTGCAGCTTCCCTCATGCTGGAACTGTGTAAAATCCGATGCCTGGTAATCTGGAATCGAAAAAGATGTTCCATTTTCATGAAATCCTGCCTCGATCGGGCTTCCATCTTCACGATCCGATGCAGTCGCATGGCTTAAAATCTCACTGTCTGTGATAACCCCCTGCTGTGCCTGCTCCAGTGTATAGTAGAGATTTGTGGCAACAATCCACGGACAGTCATCCCACGACGCATACAGCGTGATCATCGCACCGTTCTGATCTGCCACGCCGGATGCTTCTATCAGATCCGCCACACTGACCTGCATTCCTGCTGTCCATTGCGGTATAAAGCTATCGCGCCCATCCTCGAGCGACCACCCCATAAAAACAGCCGCATATGCCTTTTTATCCGACACCGGATCAGCAGCCGGAGTTTCCGATTCTTCTGGAACTTCCAGTTCTTCCACATCCGCTTCTGCTTCTGTTGCATCTTCCTCCAATGCTTCCGTCGATTCATCGGAAGCTTCCGTTTCTGCCGCTTCCGGATCTGCTACGCTTCCATCTGGATTCGTGATGCTTCCATACAGCTGCGTAATACTTCCATCCTCATTTATAATGCCACCTGCCGGTGTCATCATCAGACCCGTATCCGCATCCATCACCATAACCACTACGCCAGAATCATCCAAAACAATCGTGCCGTCTAATACCTGCTGCGTGATATCCTCTCCGTCCAACGTATAGCGGATATAACGCCCCGTAACATCCGGCAACGTCACATTCTGATCGTATATGATCGTTATATCATCAATCGGCGCTTGTTCTTTGCCATCGTTTGGGTCAAAATGCAGCGTATAGCTGTTTGCTGTCCAAGACGCCGTCAGAACATCTGTCGCATCATCTTCTGCGCCAAACGTATACACCGCATTGTTCAGACTACCGTTAAATGGATCCGATTTCACCCAGCCTGAAAAAGTATATCCGGTTCTTACCGGATACGGAATGGATTTAACCGTTCCATAGTGCTCCGTAAAACTCTGCACAGCGGTACTTCCCTGCCATGTTCCCCCATTGGGATCAACTTTTAAAGTTGAGTGGTTAATCTGCGCGTTTGCAATCATTCGCACATTTTGTGCAGGCATGGCAAACGCATACTGCTTTCTATCCGTCTCATACGTGCCAGTCCATCCCGTCCAATGGTAACCATTTTTTACCACCGCATCAATTGTAACCGCTGCCCCAGACATATAATTGCGTACACCACTGACACTCTGAATTCCATTTCCTGCAATCAGATCAACCCGGAATAAAGCATTGCACCAGCTGGATGCAATGCATGCTTTGTCGATCCAGTGTCCCGTGTCAACTCCTGCAGATTTTAAATACCCATCAAGTTGATCCCTGTTATCAAACCGACTCATACCGGATCCGCTGATCCGGCAATAGATCGTATACTCAATCTTATCTCCCTTAAACCAACTTGATATGCCACCACCAGAAAAGATAACCGTATTATGTACTGTCCCATCCGCATCCGTCACCGTACCCTGCTGCACAGTAGCACCGGACGCAATATTGCCATTTACTGCAATGCTGTAATTCGTCAAATCCGGAGTCAGATTCGGATCCAGTTTCACCGTCAGTTCGCCGTCATAAATACCAGTATCATCCTGTGCAGATGTATTTTCAATCTTCCCTTTTACGATAACCTTTCCATCCGATATACTTGTTGTCTGCTGCGACTCAAACTCCGGAAAAGCAATGTCTACCGCCGCTCCGATGTAAAGCTGGGTATCCCAACGAACATTGGCAACATCCACCCCAAACACTGTCGCACCATATGATAATCCCGAGACGTTATACAAAACGGAGCACATATCCGTTTGTTGGCAAAATAGTGATCCATCACGGTAAAGCCCCTCTATTACAGTCCCGCCGTTCCTTACATTTTTTTCACTATCCCGAGCCTGTTGTGTAAACATGGATATCAGTTTGGGATTTTCCGTAACCCTCGCCGCATCGATACATCCAAAAAGTATCTGTCCTGTCACGTCTCCGTATTCTTTGGTTTTTAAACCATCAAACAACTCTGCCTGCATCGTAACAGTTGCTCTGGAGACAGGATCGAAACCATAATCATCGCCCTCCCAATCAACATCTCCGAACCGGAATCTCGATCCCACACTTAAAGTCACCGCACGTACCGGATAAGAAACATTTTCCTCCACGACAATCAGCTGCCAGCCGGTCGGCGTTCCACCGCCTCCCGTATCCTGCTCCCAGAGATCGGATGCACGGCATACCGGTATATTGGCTACATAGTAATCACCATACCCGTATGTTTTAACGATAGTTGTTACATCCGCAACGTTGCAGTAAATTCGGGGGCGGGACTGCTCCCATCCAGAAACATACCGCGAACTGCGATCGTCTACATAGACCCAATCAGGATAAATGTTTGCTCCTGATCTTCCGTCGTGCATAATGAATGTTACATGATTTGCATTACTATCATCTTTGTTATATCTCTTCCGAGTTTCCCATATCAAATATGCTTTTACAATATGAGTCGTGTTATTATCACCATGCAGCGTCGCCATCGAACTATTAGACCACCCCGGTAACGTCTGACTACAATAAGATTCATCATCATATCCCGGTGACGGTGAGGAATAGACATTTATATTGCCCGTGTAATTCAAAGCATATCTGCCTACCGTAGTATTCTCATCATTTTGTCCTACTGGCAAAACATTAAATACATTTTTTTGTATCTCACTTGCCGCGCCTTCTGCCAATGTTCCCGCCATAACTTTATCAGAAAATAATAACGCACTTATCACAAACAATACGCATAAAATAATCTTATATATTGTACTTCTGTCGTATCTGAGCTTGCGCTCACTATACATATAATTATCCTCCGTTATATCTAATTAAATGTGATCGTGGAATTTCCCCCGCCGTTTCCGCCAGTCCCGGAGTTATCTCCAAATGACGGATCTAGTGGGATAAAATCATCTGGAACTGACATCGTTCCATCTGAACTTGAATTTCCACCGTTGTTGCTTCCAGTGTCTGCACTTGGTGTGGAGCTTCCAGTGTCGGTACTTCCGCTGTCACCACTCGGTGTTGTGCTTCCACTCTCGCTGCTTCCGGTATTATTGCTTTCGCTGTTGCTACTTCCAGACGTTCCACTGTTGCTACTTCCGCTATTGTCTCCGGAATTGCTGCTTCCAGATGTTCCACTGTTGCTATTTCCGGAATTGCTGCTTTCAGATGTTCCACTGTTGCTATTTCCAGTATTACTGCTTTCAGTATTTGTAGCACTGCTGTTGGTTGATCCGGTTTCAGCCTTTGTTGTCTCCGACTTTGTTGTAGCAGATTTGGTATCCTTCTTAGAGGTCTTTCCATCTGCAACTGTCACCTTAGCAGTCTGCTTTGCTGTAAACCCGTTCTCATCTGTTACCGTGTAAATAATCTCGTACTCTCCTGCCAAAGACAGATCTGCTTTGCTGTCATCACATGTGATCTTATCTGTCAGATCATTTCCATTGCTGTCTGTTGCTGTCACACCCGAAAGATAGTCCACATTCTCTGCTCCGGTTGTTACGGTAAGATCCTCAATTCCCAGAAATGTCGGTTCTGTCCCAACCAGTACCGGCACTTCTACCTGCTTGCTATTTCCACTCTCATCTGCGAGTGTTAAGCTTACACTGTACTCCCCCACTGTATGAAAGACTATCGCGTCATTTGTTACCGTTACATCGTCTAACACAAATGTTTCCATATCTTCTGACGCTCCGGTGGCCTCTACTTCCTCGGTGACCTCCATGTCCTCAGTGGTCTCCACATCCTTGGCAGCCTCTACACCCTCGGTAGCCTCTACACCCTCAGTGGTCTCTACTTCCTCGGTGGCATCGGTAGACTCATCTGCCAGATCGTCAAATGTTGCCGTTACATTCCCGGTCAGCTCGATTACACTCGTTAAAACATCCTCCACGTACAATGGCTCGTCCACACCGACTGTAACCTGATTCACCACCTCCGCCTCCGGCGCTGTGGTATCTACTACGTCCACTTCAAGGGACGCTGTCTGATCCTTATAAGTAACCACTGCCGTATAAGTTCCAAGCTTACTTACATCAACCGCCCCAAAATCAATTGTTGTCTCCACTGCGATATCCGCATCCGCCACATAAGCCGCTACATCCGTATTAAGCTCATACCCCAGTTCGACACTTACCCTATCTGTTGCAAGCGCAAGCTGCTTATCTCCGCAACCTGCTGCTGTCATTTCTATCACCATTGTTACTGTTAATAATACTACTACGCTTTTCTTTTTCATAAACTAATCTCCCTGATTCTTATAATTTTCTTTTCTGTCTTTGCCGCTTCCCTTTAAAAAACTTCATTCATAAATGCTTCCACCAGTTTCTCATAGCTCCTTTCACTTGAATCCAATTCTTTGAACACTTGCCATACAAATCAACACTTTCGTTCGCTTTTAAAGAGGTATATCTACTACCACATTAGTATACACTACACAGTACGTTTTTTTCTGTATTTTTATAATCTCAGCTACGCTTTTAATGCTTCCCTCTATCACTTCCAGTTAACCCTCTTTTTACCGATTCTCTCTGTAGATCGTATCATCGCATTGATAATATAGTCTACAACTGCCTGTCATGATCCGGTGCCACGATCTGCACCATACACATTTGCCGTATTCCCTGCAATTCCCATATCTATTCCCAGGCGGCATAATAATCACGATTTTCTTCTATCGGCTGTGAAAAGTCCGCCGCGTAATCATTCCAGTCATGCCAGCCGGCAAATACCACACCATTGCTCCCGGATCTGCCGGTGGCTGCAGACATTGTCCCTCCTCCACAGTGTATGCCTTATAACAGCTTCCCTCCCCGAGCATTCCCTCCCGGTTCCGGTAAAACCGCACCCGGTACTGCTCTTTTGATACATTCTTCCTCTTTTCCCGAATGATTGTTCTGACCGCCTCTGCCGTACCTTCCATCCCATTCGGATGTCGAAACTTTTCCTCCAATTTCATCGACAATACCCCCTTTTGAACATCATTCTGATAGATCTCCAACACCACATCGGAGTCTGTATCGATTTCCGCCGCCAGAAGTTCCACACACTCTGCCAACACCAGTTCCCCGGAAGAGCAATCCTCCTCTGCAAGCGTCATTCCCTCAATCGTCTTTTCCATCGCAGAAGGAAGAATCGTCTCCGCCTCACATCTGCGGTTCATGCTTCCGCCAATCGTCAACACAATCCCGAGTACCAGAAATCCCATGATTGCACTGACAATGATCATCGCTGCATTTTTCACATATATCTCCTTTCCCGGCTTTCTGTCTTCTCATCGGTTCACAGGTATCTGAAACTCACAGACGCTTCTGCGGTTTGCTTCGTCTGTCGCGCAGACCCGCACCGTATAGATCCCCTCCACATCAAACACAACCTCACCTTGCTGTGATTCTATTGTGCAGCTGTTTCCATGCGGATCTGTCATCTCACACCACAAAACACTCCGTTCTTCTCCCATTCCGTCTACCGCAGAAAATAAGTCTCCCGGCAGATATGCTCCCCTGTGCAGCATACCATTGTACGCATACCGGATCGTGGGGTACGCCACCTCCCCCGCCTCCGCAAAAGCGTCAATGGCAGCGTTTTCTGTGATTGTCTCTTCCTCCGGTATCCATGTCTTTATGATGTTAATAATTCCCCGGTTGCCCTGCTCGTCACGAATTCCTGCAAACAGCAGTACCATGACTGCTATCAGCACAATTCCTGCCGCAATTCCCTTTCCATAGCATTGAAGTACCTGCTCCATCTGATCACCTCTGTTCTTTTCCTGTTGGACACTTAACTCCCACAGATTCCCGTCATATAATACCGCAGAACCATACCGATCATCCCCTGCCCATCCACGGCATGGAAGAATAAGAGCAATGCCCCTATTCCGCCTGCAATCTGCAAAAATCCATTGCCATAAACCTCTGCGATCTCTTTCATCTGTACGCTCCTTTTCTCTGACACGTCCGGGCACGAAATCCCCCTATAGCATGCCAGCCACCTGCATCCATATCTCCTGAATTGCCGTGCATCCAAACCAGCCCCCCAGCAATACCAGCATTGTCATTCCAAGTTCTTCCAGACTCCATTGCATCCTGCTCCTCCTTTTACCGTGCGATTCCTCTCGTCACCCGCTGCTGCGAGACCCCTAACAATGGTATCCGGTATCTATAATAGAGATTGATCCCCGCAATCCTGCGGTCGCTTTGTCCACCGTAGGTGTAGGACTGCACTTCCAGTTCGTACCCTTCTGTTCTTGCCTGCGCCTTGCAGCCATCAATCACGTACGGATTAAAGTCACTGTTCTCAATTTCTGCAATCATTGTAGCTTTAAATTCCTTCGCCGCTGCCACATCGGCACTCACCCCGAGCATACTGATGCACAGCAGCAGATTAAAAACCAGCACCAGCATCACACTGAACACTTCTATGATATATTTCACTCACGCACCTCCCATGCCTCCAAGAACCTGCATCATCAACGCCATTCCGACCGTAAGATCTGCCAGCAGTTTTCCAGTGGCTGCCAGCACCGGATATGCAAAAATCAGCTTCATCCGGAATGCACGCTCTTCACTGCGCAAAACATCGGCGCGCTCCTGCATCAGAACCACACGCTCAATCAGATGATTCATCTGCACATCAATATCTCCCGTTCCGTTTTCAGAAAAAGCATGCAGCATTTTCATACAGCTTAACATCTCGGGGAGATCAAACTTTTTGCAAAAGTCCGTGTATGTCTGTAATTGATCCGGACGCTCGTCCATTCTCGCGCAAAGCTCCGCAAGTTCGCTCCCGAGCACCGCCGGGGCATGTTGTGCAGATTTTGTAATCGCCATCTGAACATTATTGTTCTGTAAAAGCAAAACCATCTCAAAAAGCCAGCGCGGCAGCGCCTGATACAATTCTGCTGTCACATCCCGCTCTGCGATACGGTAACTGATTCTTGGCTGCATTGCAACCAGTAAACCAGTCACCAGCAGGAGTATTCCCGCAATGCGCCATCCCACAGTCAAAAACACAAACGCCGTCATAATTACAATTCCTGCTGCAATCAACCATCGATACTGTTGTCCTTGCTTTTCATACTCTATTACCAGTTCATAACTGTGTCTGATATATGCCGCGTCATACAGCGGCTTTTCCTCCAGCCAGTCAGCCGTCAGGCTTCTGACACTCTTCACATAAAATGCAAGCAGCAACAAAAGAAACACCAGCGAAGATATCTGGATCACAGGAACGGTAAACACCGATACGTCAGCCTCTGATGTAAACATCTCCTGCATCTCATTTAAAAGATACAATGCAGCCGCGCACAAGAGCACTGCCACCACAATGGAAATCACATTATCCGTATGACTCTTCCGCTTCTCCGCCTGAAGCTGATATCCACGCTTTTTGAACCGCTCAATATCCTCCAGAACAAGCGTGACCGATGCCTCCACATCCCCGCCATATTCCTCCGCATTCAGTAGAAGTTCATGTACCGTCGCCAGCTTATCACAGGCATAATACCGTTCGATTTTCTGTAAACCCTCACGCAGAACGCCCTGCTCTCCGACCGGATGCCCGTACTCCATATGCGCAATCGCTTCCTCCACGCAGAGTCGGATCTGCCCTTCCCCAAAAATTCCGCGCACCTCCTTCAATGCACTCACAATCTTTCCGGTCTTCTGAAACGCATAGAGCAGCTGTTCCATGTAGGCACATGCATCTCCAAAACGCTTCTGCTCATACATTTTCTTATACATGTCAAGTACCAGTACCGGGAATACGAAAAGCACTGTCAAAAGCACCCCTGCCAAAAACAGCGGTTTTAGCTGAAACACCATTCCAATCCCACCGATTCCAACCAGAGCGGCTATCACCGCCATAAGATGCGTCCTCCACGAAAAACGATAACCGTACACATGCACTTCGCGCTGCAAATTTTTCGGATTCAACAGCCGCAGTTTCTCCCACAGTCCTTCTCTTTTCATCTATTTTCCCTCTCTCCTGTATCTCTGCCAGTGTGCGCAGCAAAACGGATTCTCTATTCCCGCCTGTCCAAGGCGTCTCACAATCGCAGGCGGTAGCTCTTCCGAGAGCAGTTCCCCATCCTTCAGTATCATATAAATACGATTCTCATACTGCTCCCTACTATAAAAACACAGCTGATCCATATATCTTCGGATCTTTCCGTCCGGCTGTCTGACGCAGCGGATCAGAATCCCCACATTCACATAGCGGTAGATCCGGTTCTCCATACGCTCTGCGTCACGCGCATCGCTCATCATATTCTGAATGCGGTCCGGAAGCTTTCTGACATCATCCAGGTGGATCGTCGTAAAGCCGCTCACGCCGGTACTCCACTGCTCGAGCAGCGACGTCACCTCCACCGACCTTGCCTCCGAGAGGACAAGCCACTTCGGATTCTGCCGCAGGCTCGCCTTGATGGCATCCGTGTAGGAAAAATCTTCTCCGACACGAAGCTCCACCGCATCCGCCCCCGGATTGATGTCCCGGTAATGGATCTCGAGCGAATCCTCAATCGTAATTACCCGCTCCTCGCGCGGTATAAACTGCATAAAGAATTTCGCACACTCCGTCTTTCCCGCACCGGGTTCTCCTCCGAATACAAAATTCATGCCCGCCAGCACACAGTTCATCAAAAGCTGTAAAATCCGTTCCGGGCAATAGGATTCTTCCAGCATTCTCTCAATGTTCATGCGCACCATGCTCGGCGACTTCCGGATACAGATACTGGTGCCGGATGCGGCCGCCGCCTCATGGATAATACTGATACGCAGTTCTCTGGTATCAGCCTCCAGCACCTTATTGGCATTATTGAACTGACGATTCACGCAGTTGGAAATATTGTGCGTAAAAGTGCTGATAAATGCATCGGACAGATGCTCTTTTACACGATACCTTCCGATCTTTAAGTCCGTAATCCACAATTCGCTTCCGTTGTAGTCCACATCGGTAACATTCGGGCGCTGCAGATATTTCCAGAAAACCCCAAACTGCGCTTCCGTTGGTTCAAATGTCATGATCTCCCCCATGTCATCCTCCCTATGGCGTTAAGCCATTCATGCGGGAAAAGAATCCCGTCAGCGCATTCTTGAACTCCGTCGCCACATATCCGTCCGAGGAGAGCGCCGCAATAATGATTGCGCCGAGTGCAAGCAATACAATAATTGCAAGGATTGCATTTCCATAATGTTTCATTACCTGTTCCATAATAATTTCCTCCTTCACCCTTCTGTTGTGTCTTTTTCTTTTACCAAACATGTCCGGTTTTATCGATCTTACATACCTCCCTTAAAATACGATCCGCCGCTTTTACTAATCCGTCGATAAACTCCTGATTCCTGCCACTTCTCGCAGACCCGTATTCCTCCGCTATAAAAGAGCTGCCCAGCCCGCGGTACAATGCACAGTCATACGCTGCATTGTACCGCACGATGCCAATCTGCCCCTCATCCACCCGATATACTCTGTTTAGCACATCCGGCTCCGGTGTCCCGATGCAGTTGGCATACAGATACACCATGCGCTTCTCCAGATACATATGGCGCAAAAAGAACTGCTCCATTCCGTCGTAATCCTGCGGTTCAAAATTTACCACCACAAGATCCGCTGTCAAAAGGAGCTTCTTTTGACCCGCCGGACTGCACACTCCCGCATCCCACAAAAAGAGTGCCGAATCCTCGCATCGCTCCCTCTGCAGGCTGCCGCACACAATCTTCCTGTCCGGGCATAAGTGCGGCAAAATGCCTGCCATTGCAGTATAGTTCGCCGTCGTACCGCTCCGGTGTGTTTCTCCCCAAAATACAATATTCATTTGTTCCTCACTTCACTTTGTGCTGTGTGATTGTCCTTACTGGAATTATGGATGAAACTGCCTCCATATAGCGTGATACTTAGAAATGTGGATAAAATCCAACTATTTGATAAAAGATGTGCTTATTTTACATCGTTTTCTTACATATGTAAATAGCATTTTTCAAATTTATATTTTTTTTAGAAATTACTACCGGAAACTTTTCTTTTCGCATTGCTTCCATTATAATAAATACAAATACATGTATCAGGAGGTCTTATGAATAATTTTATCATTACAACCGATACCACATCCGATCTTCCGGCTGCCTATGTAGAACAGCATCAGATCGGCATGCTTTCTCTTACATATACGATTAACGATACTACTTATTCTTGGGAGCATCCGCTTCCGGTAAAGGAATTTTATGACTGCATGCGTCAGGGTTCTCTTCCCACGACCTCCCAGGCCAATCCCGAGGAGGCTGCCGCTGTTTTTGAAAAAATAATCAACGAACAGAATGCCGATATTCTTCATATCGCCTTTTCTTCCGGTTTAAGCGGAAGCTACAACAGCGCAAGGCTCGCGGCGGAGGAGCTTTCCGAAAAATACCCCGACCGGAAAATCATCGTCATCGATTCTCTCTGCGCTTCTCTCGGCGAGGGACTTCTGGTGCACAAAGCCGTCACCTTAAAGGAGCAGGGACATACACTGGAAGAGACCGCAGACTGGCTTGAGTCAAACAAACTTCACCTTGTACATAATTTCACCGTCAATGATCTGTTTCATCTCTACCGCGGCGGCCGCGTGTCAAAAACCGCTGCTTTTCTCGGTACAATGATCAGTTTAAAACCACTTCTTCATGTGGATGATGAGGACATCTGATTCCGCTCTCC
>VOFE01001997.1_pt1 | contig 68001 bp, 115 predicted proteins | sample 5384071 | NCBI WGS metagenome assembly VOFE01 (sample SAMN12384724, study PRJNA508395) | human gut metagenome | isolation source: healthy gut D | host: Homo sapiens
CAAGATCGTCCGCGGCGTGCAGCCCATCTGCTTTGATAACGCTGTCTGGGCCTACACTCTGGGCACCGCTATCGCTGTGAAGCGCGGCCTGACCGACGCTGCCGAGTGTGCAGCTGCTATCGGTGAGGGTCTGGAAGCTTTCACCATCCCCGGCTCCGTTGCTGAGCAGCGTCAGGTCGGTCTGGGCCACGGCAACCTGGGCGCTCGTCTGCTGAGCGAGGACACCACCTGCTTCGCCTTCCTGGCTGGCCACGAGTCCTTCGCTGCCGCTGAGGGTGCTATCGGCATCGCACGCACCGCAAACAAGGTCCGCAAGACCCCTGCGCGTCATCCTGAACGGCTTGGGCAAGGACGCAGCTTACATCATTTCTCGTATCAACGGCTTCACCTATGTTCAGACTGAGTACGACATCCCCACCCAGACCCTGACTGTCGTCAAGGAGATCCCCTTCTCCGAGGGTGAGCGCGCAGCCGTCAAGTGCTACGGTGCTAACGACGTTATGGAAGGCGTTGCCATCATGAAGATGGAGGACGTGCAGTGCTCCATCACCGGTAACTCCACCAACCCCGTCCGCTTCCAGCATCTGGTTGCCGGCACCTACAAGAAGTGGGCCATCGAGAACGGCAAGAAGTACTTCTCCGTAGCTTCCGGCGGCGGTACCGGCCGTACTCTGCATCCCGATAACATGGCTGCAGGCCCCGCAAGCTACGGCCTGACCGACTCTCTGGGCCGCGTGCACGGCGATGCTCAGTTCGCAGGCTCCTCTTCTGTGCCCGCACACGTTGAGATGATGGGTCTGATCGGCATGGGCAACTGTTCGTTCCTTGGGCTGGGTAGGGATACATTGCTCATAGGATTATACCGAATCATGTTTTGTTTGACAGCGTAGTGCAAGCTGCCGGTGAGAATCCCTTAATGACGGCCAGAGTGTTCCGGCTGTAATTTTGTTTGGCCTTCCCGTTGATAAAATCCTGTAGAACGGTAGGCGTCAACGCTTTGAGCTTATAAATGCCCAATTCCGGTTTGATGTGATTCTTTATTTTTTCCTGTAGTTCGTCACCGTCACTTCTTTGAGATTGATACGGCAATAGGCTTCCATCCAAAGGTCAAGGAAGTCGTGAAAACTGATTTCCGACGGTGTAAAGTGCAGACCGGCTTCATTGTATTCCGCCATTGCTTTTGCACCGGCTGCCAGCGCCTCCGCTTTCGTTCTGAACCCGCTTTTGAATATCCGCTTTCTTTTTTATTGTCAACCTTCGCCGCTTCAAATTTATACTGCCAATACTTCCCGCGTTTGGTTGCGGTAACTTCACCCATAGGCGAGCCTCCAATCAATAACTAGACTCGATCCTCCGTTAAATGACTCCGTTCATCATTGAAAGATCTAAAAATAGTATGACGGATTTGTGGAGACGCTGAAAAAGGCTCAATTTTAAACGATAAAAACAGAATTTAGTTATGTCGTCATTTGTCGGATTGATAATTTTTTCAGTCGAGAGGGTAATTTTGAAATTACCCTCTCTTTAGAGAAAGAGTGGAAGAAAACCGCAAAAAATTACCTTTACGAGGCAAAAAACTATGTTCAGCGGCCGAAAAATTATCTTAACCTATAATTTTTTCTTTCCATAGCTCGTCCTAGCTCCGAATATCTGCCCTGTTTGATTTTCATTCTTTCTTCCGCCCTTCCCGCCATGGGAAGGGCACTTTTCTACCATTAAAATGGGGGCGGCCAACGGCCGCCCCTTTACCGAAAAAAGTGCCGGAAGATTGTTGCTTTAGTCCTCCGGCCATTCATCAAAAGGAAAGTCCTCCGGATTTTCTTCCAGATCCCTCTGCTCTTGAGCCAGCATCGCATCGATTAATTCATCAAAACTTTCGTAGGTGCCCAGCGCCTCTATTTTCTTCGGAAAATTGCTTCCTCAAGGATTTCTTTTATATTGAGCACAATGATCGTTTCCAACTTTCATTCCTCCTTTTCGTCTTTCTAGTTTCAGTATAGCAAGTCCCATATGGCCTAGCAAACTCCCCACAAATAAAACGGTCGCGACCAGCGGCAGGGCGTTTCTAACATACTATCTCCGAAAACAGATCGGAGGTAGCTATGAAAGAAAAAACACACTCACATGGGAGCAAAAAAAGCAGGTATCCGCGTTCATCCGGGAAGTCTACGATTTCAACTACAAAGGCGGCCGCGTTTTTCTGAACGGAGCGGACTTTGCGCGTCAGTGTCTTGCCCGCAATAAGAAAGATTTAGAAAAGCAGGCGTTCCGTCTCATAAAGGATAGCGGCGCGGCCTATGCCTCGCTGAACGTATACAAGCCGCACGGCGGTCACTGCAGACGGACAAGCGATTTCCTGTGGCGGCTGGGTCACATCGTCATCGACATCGATTTCAAGGGGCCTATGTTCCTGACTATGCCGCTCTGAAAGCAGAACTAGAACGACACATTCTTTGGCAATCTACCTATGGCGACATCCCTATGCCGAACCACATCGTTTTCACCGGCTCCGGCGGCTGCCACCTCTACTACCTGTTTGAAGACCTGCCCAACGGGAAAGAGGGGCGGATGGAACAAGGAATACAGGCAACCAAAATAAAACTTCTCGCCCGGTGGGTTCAAATCGAAAGAGCCTTGCAGAATGAAGGGCTGGAATTCAGGGTGGATACCGCGGCGGTGGATTCCAGCCGGGTGTTCCGTATGCCGGGGAGCATCCACGAGGATACCGGTCGGATGTGCCGGATGAAGTCGCTCCGGCCAGCGCGATACGTCTATAAGGAACTGTGCCGCTCTCTGATGGAGAAGCCGTGGAAAGGCGAATATGCGATCAAGAGTGCTTATCGGGACATCGAGCGCGCGAGAAACGGGTACGGCCCGAGGTACTATGAGGCAGACAAATTTATGATGACAAAGCAAAGCCTTTGGAAGAAAACGAATGAAAGAACTGATGGGGCTGGCGCAGTCCGGCTGGGGTTTTCACCGATGCCGGGAGCTGGCGGCGCACTTTGCCTGGATTTGGGGGCAAGATGCCGGATGGAGTGATGAAAAAGTAAAGGAATGGCTGCTGGAGCTCAATGGCTATTTTCATAAACCCCTTTGCGAACGAGAATTGTTCCGTACGGCAAAGGGCAACGGAAAAAGCTATCGATATACCAATGAGCGGATCCGCCTGGACTTAGGGTTGGATGGTTCGGAGGGCTATTTCACCGGACGGCCGCTGCGGAAATGCAAGAATCGAGCCGGCAAGACCCGCTTACATAAAAAGCTGATCGCCGCCCTCGTCCTGGCTGGGAAGAAAATCCGGGAAATCGCGCGGGAGCTTCGCCTGAGCGTTTCCCTCGTCAAGCGCCGCCGCACGGAGATGAACAAGGCGGAAGGCTTCGGGTTCTGGGCGGAAATTCCGGATTGACGGGTACAAAAGTGAATACTTTTTGATTTGGACTGTCGTAATTTCAGGATGGTCTCTTTTGTCATGCTTAGAAACGGAAAAATACACGAAAAAACGGGTCAGAACAACCCGCAACTTTCTAAGATTTTGCTTTGTTAACAAAGAGAAGATACTTTTAGGTAATATAGTGCAAAATCGAACTTCATAAATCAGTCGAATTTGAAGCCGCCACTCCGTCCCCAAACAGGTTTATATGGCAAAAAGCTGTTCAAGATCTACCATGGGAAGCTGTTCGCAGCCGTTTGCGTTATTCTTGGCCGCTTCGGTGAATCCGGATTGGAAAAGCAGTAGTAATACCGGCCGGCGTATGCGGGCAGCAGATGCGTTTTGTCTATCCACGCCGCAATAGCCGCCTTAATGAGCGTGTCGGCCGGCCGCCATTTGCATATTGTAATCATGATTATTATACTCATGTTTCCCTAAAGTTTTTTGCGTTTCGTTTTAAATCAAGCGGTCGTGTAGAATTACAGAATATCTGCTGTTTTGAAGCGTGGTGACAGCCTGTATGGGCGGCATCAGGCTGGCTTTAAGGGACGACTAGTGGTCCCCATTTGGACACTCTTATGGTCCCACAAAATAATCTCCGTCCATTCGCTGCTTAATCCGTCATACTATGGATGAAGCAGTAGGAGGGAGGTGATGTTTTATGTCCATAGTTCCAGAGGATAAAATCCTCTATACCGTAAAGGAGGTGTCTCAGCTCATCCATACCAACCAGGCGTATGTATACTCTCTAATCAAGGCCGGTTTGCTGCCCGTGCTAAAATTGGGTTCCTACAAAATCCGGAAAGACGCCCTCAATCAATTTCTCATGGAATACGAGGGGAAGGACTTGACGGACCCGCATCATGTGAATTCACTGTAGGAAAGGGGAGGCCTCCCTAAACGGGGTAATACGCGCAGTCGTGACAACATTTTGCCAACGCCCCACAAATATTGTCATGAAAACCATGAGAAAAAGCAGGGAAACATTGTCGTCGGGAAATGGGGTAAAAGCCCGGTTTTGCTATAGAATCCGGGATAATGAATCATTGTAAAGCGTCAGTGGTAACGGAAAGACAGCCCGCTTTTGACAAGGGCAACAACCCCATGGTGGGTGCTACCGTGGCATGTGCCGTGGCGGTGCAGGAAGCACTGTAAACCCGCATCAATACTGGATTTTTAACAAGAAAGCTCTTGGTGTATTTCACGCCAAGAGCCTTCTTTTTCTGCCTTTTACCGGTTTTGCCAACCATTTGCCAACGCCGAAACGAGAGGTTGGCAAAATCCATCGTTTTAGGCTTTCTTTTTGATACATACTCTTTAGAATTTCCGTACCTTTGCCGCTCATCTGGTCGGTGAGATGCAGATAGTATTTCATCGTCACCTGTAAGTCCTTGTGGCCGAGCCGTTCCTGCAGGTATTTCGGGGGGACGTCGTTCTCCGCCAGCATGGTGGCGTGGGTGTGCCGCAGGGAGTGGAAATCGAATTCCGGGTAGTCCAGTTCCTTGTGGATGACCTGCGACGTATGCTGCATACTTCGCGGGATGATAAACGTACCGTTTTCCCGCACGGCGATTAAATGGATTCTTTCTCCCTCACCAACCGTGTTCAGTTGCCGTTTCTCATTGACATAAAGCCGGGTATAGTGTTCCCCATAATACGCTTCCGCCCGCGCCTGCCTTTTCTTTTTCTCGTTTCAGCAAGTCCATGGTTTCCTCATCCAGGTCGATGGTGCGGTAGCTGTCGTATTTGGGGGCGCTGAAATACCACACCTTGTCCTGCTCGTTCCATTGAACCTGCCGGCTGACGGCGTATGTACTCCCCTCAAAATTCACGTCATCCCAGGTACCCGCGAACGCCTCGCCGATCCGAAGTCCGCCTTTGTAGCCCAGCATCATGGGGACGTGGGTGGAGGAGCCTTCCGGATATCGTGCGAAAATTTCCTCGATTCTTACAGGTGAGATGAAGACGTGGGGCGCCGTTCGGGGCTTGAACTGCTCGTTTCTCGGACTGGGCAGCGTCACATTGGTCATCGGACTGTAACGAATCATCTCCTGTTTGACGGCGTAGCCGAGGCTTCCTGTGAGGATCCCTTTGATAACCGACAGGGTAATCCGGCTGTAATTTTGTTTTGCCTTTTGAAGGGTGGAAGAAAACCGCAAAAAATTACCTTTACAAGGCAAAAAACTATGTTCAGAGGCCGAAAAATTACCATAACCAATAATTTCTCTTTCAATAGCTCGTCCTAGCTCCAAAGAATGTCGATGTCACCGTCTCAACCGAGATTGTCCTCACCTGCACGATGACGATCCCAGCGGATACCAAGATTATGTTCAACGAAACCAGCGCCGACTTCGGCTCTATTGAATTGACGGCGGCGCAGGTCAAGGCCGGGGTGTTTACAGCTCCGGCGCTGGTGGGCGACCTCACGCTAGAGGCGGTGTTTAAAGACGCGCCCCTGTCGAATCGGAGGAAGGCTACCACGTCAGCGGCACGGTGACCGATGAAAACGGCAAGCCGCTCCCCGGCGTGACGGTGGATATCGGGGCCAAACCGACGTCACCGACGAGGACGGGAAGTTCACCGTAGAGGACGTGCCGCCCGGCACCCATCCGGCGGTGGTCACGGATAAGGACGACGAGGTGATCGGCCTGGGCAAAATCACCATCGGTACTCCGGACGGCAGCGATTTCACGGTAACGGAAGATGAAAACGGGAACCTGGTGATAAAGCCCGACGGCGATACCGCTGTCATCGACCTGACGCTGGAAATCGGCAGTGACGGCGATATCAGCATTGAGAACGTCCGAGACGCCACGGAACAGCCGTCAAAGCCGGGCGCCCCCGCAGACCGGCGACGGCGGCCTTTTTCCTCTACGCCCTGCTGACAGCGGCGGGCACGGGACTGATGATTCTCATAATAGCCCGCGGGAAAAAGCGGAGAAAAGTATAACGCCGGAAGACCGAAGAAGCACCTGATTTGTAGCGGTTACAGATCAGGTGCTCATTTCATGCATAAGCGAAAGAGAAGCACCAGTTCTACTGGTGGGCGAAAAGTAAAGCTTCAGCAGAAGGTTTGGACTGTTCCCAAAGGGGAGAGGTTTTGAATCAGTGTCCTTACATGAAGGGAAGCAACTGCCGGCGGTGCCATTGACCCGTTTACGGGTGGAGGGGGATATATGATGCAAGGTTTGGATTCCATGCCCCTTGAGGGGCCATACCGGTAGTTGCGCCTTCCACGGCCTGTGCATACCTCCTGTTCACTGCAGGTTTTGATTTTGCGGATTTCGTTACAGCGCTCCATGGACAAGCTTGACGTTGCTTTTCTGTATTCGCTGCATACCCCGTGCAGCAGAAACATCAGGCATATTTTACACCTTCCTTCTTTTGGGACTTATGTTCTGCGGAGAATTCGGGTATATACTGAGGCGGTGTATAAGCCGTGCTGTACAACTTTCCTAAAGTTTTATGAAAATTATAGGATGAATCTATTTTTTTTGATACCCATTATACCGTCCCGACAGAGCAGTAATGTGTTTTCACAGTCTGAACTTTATAATATTATACTCATACATAAAAACTCATATAACCAAATAATAGTACACAAAATCATTAGAAACTATCCCATTGTTTGTCAGAGATAATCATCTTAACACACCGCCGAAAGAAGGGAACACATAAATATTACCATTGCCGAGAATTAAACGATAGAGGTGTGATGAATATAAAATACGAAGCTGACGATACGCCGCTTAACAAATTTCCGCTTCTTGATATTCAGAAAAATATCCTTTTCGAATGCCTGCTCCATCCTGAAAAAAGACTGTACGCGGAACAGATTGTGATTGGTTTAAAAGATTATTATTTAATAGATAATATCGTAAATGCTTGGACGTTCCTGTATAAAAGGCATTTTATGTTATCTGCTTGTATTATTTATAGGCATACGCCGACGCCCTATTTACTAATTCGGCAAACCAAACCAAGCATCGATACAATAGGCATCCGAGGCAACAGCAGCACTTGGGTAGATCAAGTTCATAAAATTGCTTCTAAGCGGCGAGAGGAATCTGTTCAATTAGATTGCAGCAGTTTTCATGTAACCATTATTACAGCAGCCCCAAAACAACATTATTTAGTTCTTGACTATCATCATTTATTTCTGGATGGTTGGAGCATCACCCTTCTGCTGCAAGAATTCTATAACCTACTCGACAAATTGCCACCTAGAGAAGAATCCATAAATGAAAAACAAGCATATCAGCAATACCTAAATATTTATTTTGAAAAAAACTGGTTAATATAGATTATTGGACAAAGTATCTTCCCAAATCAGAAGGGGCATTGTCGCATAAGTTTACGGCGCTTGAATATGAAGAGGAGCAGTTGTCTTTTGTATGCCCGTCCCACATCATATCCTCTTTGAATGCTGCCGCTAAGAGAAATGCCGTTACCTTCTCATCTTGTATTTATTATGTATGGGCAGAAATGCTGATAACCTTGTTTCATCAAAAGAAGCCTGCTTCGGGATTACGCTTTCGGACGTGCCTACGGTACTTATACAGTTTCATTGGTTGGAACGTTCATACAAAATCTCCCCCTTTATATCTGAAAATTTAATCGTCTCCCTCCCTTCGAGGCAATAAAACACTTTCTTTATCGTATTGCTGAGCACCAAGAAAATATACCGTGTCTCTATTCATACTTACACAAAAAAATTACTCTCTCTCCAATATCTATCAATCTGTTGTCAACATACAAAATTATCCCAATCATTTTGCGCAAAAAGCTGGCCGGGCGCAAATGCTCATGCATCGAACCTACAAGAATACGGTTCCGCTTTTTATTGGCAGTCCGTTTCTATGACGGAAAGGTTTTTTTTGATTTTTTCGAGCAACAAACGCCAATACTCCTCTGATACAATACGACAAATCTATCAATATCTCTATACCTCTATTTTACGTCTAATTGATTTATGAAAGGCAATAAATGCTTAAAATAAAAATTTTCATGTATCACCCGGCAAAAGCTGCTATTTTGCCAGCCTGACGAACCTGTTTCAGTACTACGGCATAGATATTTGTGAAGCTGAATTTATATTTTATGCAACGGTATGTATTTTGAATTTGATGAAGCTAATTTTCAGAATAATAACTTTTCGCTGCGAATTGGTCATTCCGCAGAGCTTTATAAGATGCTGGAAAAATTTTTGACTGCAAAATAAGTGAAATAAACGGTTTCAATCAACAGGAATGTGTACGCGCTATCCGCGGCAAAATGCCGCCTATCATTTTATTCGTTCCAATGTTCTGTACTATCACGACCGGTATTATCAGCTTGAAAATATTGAAGACACACACACGGTAATCATCTACGGTATAGATTCAAGGAAAAACACTGCGTATATAGCAGATTCTTATATTGTTAGAGACGATGGAACGATTGCCGCCTATAAGGAAAGCTATCCCTGCAGCAAATCTCCCAATATACTAAAAAAATGCTGTTTTTTACAGTGAAGTCTGATATTCATTTTGAGCATTCCATATTATATCAGAAAATGAGAGAAAATATTGATAGCTTTCTGGAATATAAATTCGAAAATGGAAAACATACCGGCAACTATGCAATTATTAAATGTCTTTCTTATATAAAAAACTTGACAGGGGAACAGCATCCGCAGCTGAATAGTTATCTTAAAGAAGTGACTTACTTTATCAGTGCACATTTCATCAACAAATTTGACTATTTCATTGATTTTCTGCGGAACGACGGTATAGATAAATCTGTTGCCGTATCCGAGCTAATCGATTTGAAAACAGAATGGATTGAATTTTCTACCGTTTTGTTCCGCGCATCCTATAAAAAAGAATGCTGCTCGCATCATAGATATATTAGATTGTGGTATAGATTTGGTATGCAAGCAAGAACGAATCCTTCAAAATATAAAAAAATAATAGGCAAATAAACCTTTAGGATGTGACTATGAGAGAATTGTTATTGTCTGTTACGCAAATTCAATGGTATCTATATATGAAGAACCTGGAATAGGCTATATTGCAGCTTATTTAAGAAAAGCGGGAATCACAGTTGAACTAGATGTTGCGCGGCCTGCAGCAAACAACTATGATATGATACGGAAATATTCTCCCGGGCTAATAGGAATCTCTATGTACAACACATCAAAAGAAGCGGTATATGAAGCAGGAAAAGAGATAAAAAACGTTTTCCTAAAGTAAAAATATGCGTCGGAGGGTATTGTCCGTCTTTTTCTCAGGGAAGAAATCCTTTTTGCGTGTCCAAGCATAGATTTTCGTGATATTCGGGGAAGGCGAGCAAACGATGCTGGAATTAGTCCAGGCTTTGGATAACGGCACAGACTTGAGTTCCGTTCAAGGGCTTATATACCGTCAAAAAAACATGGTAAAGATAAATCAGGAACGAACACTGTTTCCCCAAATTAAGGATCTTCCCTGGCCGGCTCGAGATTTAACAAAACGAAAGTTTTATAATATTTCTCTGATTCTCTCCGCACGGGGATGTACCAGTAATTGTAGTTTTGTTTGACTAAACAGCATTGGAAAAAAATGGAGAGGCCGTGATCCTGTCGATGTAGTAAATGAAATAGAGTTCATTCACAAAAGCTATGGAATTTTTGTATTCTATTTTGTTGATTGCAGCTTTGAAAATCCCGGCATAAATTATAATCGCACAAAAGAAATTACCCAAGAGTTGATTAAACGTAAGCTGCCAATATTTTATTTTGCGTTTATGCGTTCCGATTTTTTCCGCAGCGTATCCCCTGACTTAATGCAGCAGCTTAAGGAATCCGGTATGATCGGGGCAGTTCTTGGAATAGAGTCCGCCAATCAAAGAGATTTATCCTTATACGGAAAGACGGCAAGCGTTGAAGATAATCATACAGCAGCGTGTATGCTGTATAAATATGGTATTCACATGGATGTTGGTTTTATCATGTTTAACCCTTTTTCTACATTTGAAGGATTGTTTGACAATATCTCATTTTTGGAAAAATATCAGTTGGCATGCAACGTAGATTATTGGGGCAGCCTTTACGCTATGTATAAAGGATGTTCACTGAATCAGAAAATTATTGAAAGCAATCTTGTTTATGACAAGGAAAACCAGTATGGATATCATTTTGAAAATCCACTTATTGAAAAAATGGCATTATATGCGTTCAGTTATAACAAATCCGTGCAAAGAGAATCCATACAGATTCGTTCGCTGCTTACCATTCAAGCTTATTGGGAACACATATTTGAAAAGCAGGAAAAATATGCCGCAGCTGTTATGCAGACATCACATATATTTGCACCGCTAAAAGCTGAATTTAACGGCGCCGTGTCAACATGGTTCAAGGCCTTGCTTGCCCTTGATCAAGCTGGCTGGAACCAAAATGAAGCAGATAGGTTAACAGACAAATTATTTTCCATTAGATATATCCGCGAAACAGCCAGTAAACTGTCAAATGAGCATTTAAATTTAAAACTCAAATTAAGCAGGCTTGGTTTGGATCTGGCATCAATTCCTTTTTTTAGAAAAAATTTTGATGGGAAAATAAATATATGAAAGCTCTTTTTTACAGGTACAAGCTCCAACTTTTTATAAGCTATTTGAAGAAATTGGTATTGAATGTATTGCCTCTTATCTACGTAAACGGCATCACGAAGTGCATTTAATGAGCGAATATGCGCAGGATATAAATTATCAGGTTATTTCCGAACTGAATCCTGATGTCATTGGAATACCGCAGTATATTACAAACGAAGAACTGGTTTATTCTGTCTGCATAAAACTGAAATCCTTTTTTGCCAAACGTGAAAATTGTTCTGGGCGGGTATACAGCAACCAGTTTGGGAAGCAAAATTTTTCAGAGATGCAATAGTGTAGACTTTATTTCCTGTGGAGAAGGCGAATTGGTTATGGAGAATCTTCTCCAGGCGTTAGAGGGAAAGATTTCGCTCAAAGATGTCAAGGGGATCCTATATCGAACCGATGAAGGAATTGTGACGAATGAACCGCAACCGCTTATGCAAGACATTTCTACTCTCCCCTGGCCCGCCAGGGATCTGCTCGTTCAAAAGAAATATAAAATAGCACTCATGTCCACCTCAAGGGGCTGCAGTTCAAATTGTACGTTCTGTGTTACCAGAAAATATTGGAAGTGCTGGCGCGGACGTCCGATTCAAGATGTTATAGATGAAATTGAATATATTTATAAATCATATGGCATTAACGTTTTTTATTTCGTCGACTGCAGCTTTGAAAATCCGGATATCAGTTATGAACGTCTGAAACCTTTGCCAAAAATATTTTAAAATGCAATATTCCCATCTACTATTTGGCGTTTTTCAGACCTGATTTTGCACGCAGGGTTAAACCCGATCTTGTAGAATTGCTCTACCAATCCGGACTTATGGGGGCACTGATAGGCATTGAATCCCATGATAAAAATTCATTGAAAATATACAACAAAAAGACGTCCCCTTCAGACAACACCATGGTGATAGATTTATTTCGCAGTCACAACATTCATGTAGATATAGGCTTTATCATGTTCCACCCGTTTTCGCAGTTTGAAGGGCTGCATGAAAACATTGATTTTCTTGAAAAGCAAGGCTTTGCCTGCATTATCAACTTTGTTGTTTCCCCCCTATATAATGTCGAAAGATTGCGCATTGTTTCATAAAAAATCAATAAACACGGGTTAATGGTTGATGAAGAACAAATTTACGGTTATCACTATGCCGATCCCAGAATTGAAGTTCTGGTTAAATATCTTCAATCATTTTTCCAAAAACGCATAGTCCAAGGAATGCAGAGGTGTTTAGTATGCATCGCAGTTTGACGACACTTGCATACTGGAAGCGCATTTATAAGCATGATGAAAGGCTAACCACAGTTTTTCATGACACTGAAGAAAAATATATAACAGAAAAGGACAAGCTCAATTTTCATATTGCTGCCTGGTTCAGAAACTTGCTGTATCTCGCCGAACAGAATTGGAACGAGGATAAAGCAAATGCAATGACCGCTCAATACTTGGGGGATTCCTTTTTTACAGGATATATCTGAGAAAATAGCCTATGCCCGATACCTTCTCAATCTTCAAATCAGCCGGTGCGGCATAGATTTACAGACCCTTCCATTCGTTGAACAAATGTAAAAGGAATCTGGTTGATTATTATGGCTATACAGCAAATAGAACTCACGGCGCAAGATATTGCAATAATCGGAGTTGCATTCGAGCTACCAAATGCTCAAACACTTGAACAATTAGATTACCTGTTATCCAACGGAATTGACTGTGTCCAGACAATACCATGGAATCGTCTGCAAGATATTCAAGACACACAATTCTATCAGCGAAATGATTTGATTCCTGCGGCCTATCTGGACAAAATCGACGCATTCGATTATTCGTTTTTCGGCATATCTCCAAATGAAGCCAAGCTGATCGATCCGGCACAGCGTCTTTATCTTCAAGTTGTCTGCCGTTGTGTTCAAGACGCCGGATACTCTTTAAGCAGTTTTAAAGCCGGTTTAACAGGGGTGTATACAGGCTTTTCTATGGAAAGCGAGTATAAGCGTTATCTTGAAAAATCTCCATAAGCCCAAGCCCCCTTTCCATACCCGGAAATATCACCTCCGTATTGTCTGGAAGAATTTCACATTTTCTTGATTTAAAAGGTCCCTAGCCTTGTGATCAATACAGCTTGCTCATCATCGCTGACAGCCGTTCATATCGCTTGTCGTGATCTGAACAGCGGCGAATGCGATACGGCTGTTGTCGGCGGTGTAAGAGTAAATGTGTTTCCCTATATCAAAGATCGTTTGGGGATCGAATCACACGATGGAAAAACACGTGTATTTGATCAAAACACTACAGGTATGGGCGGGGGAGAAGCCGTTATTGCCATATTGCTGAAACCAGCCCCAAAAGCCATTGCGTGCAGGGATCATATATATGCCGTCATAAAAGGCAGTGCGTATAATCAGGACGGAGCAACCATGTCAATCTCCACTCCCAGCGCAGCAGCGCAGACACAATGCATCTTAAATGCATGGACCAGAGCCAAGGTAAATCCTGAAACCATTACCTATATCGAGATGCACGGCACAGGCACGCATCTCGGAGATTATATTGAAGTATGCGGTTTAACAAAAGCCTTTGATACGCAAACAAAAAACGTCAATTTTGTGCGGTCGGTTCCATTAAAAGCAATATCGGTCATTTGGATGCTGCAGCGGGGATGGCGGGATTATTAAAATGCATTTTATCCCTAAAGAACAAAAAAAATTATATCCCAATATTCATTTTGAGTGTCCCAATGAAAAAATTGATTTTATCAATTCTCCTGTATATCCAAACATTATACTGCAGGAATGGAATCCGCCGGGGATCAGACGCTGCGGCATCAGCTCTTTGGATTTAGCGGAACAAACTGCCATATTGTGCTGGAAGAAGCTCCTGTTTATACGCCCAAGGAACAGCGTTCAACCAAACGGCTGCTGCTGCTTTCCGCAATGAATCAGCACGTGTTACGCTGCCTCATTCAGCAATACTTAGAATTTGACTTTAGCACTGTTGATTTGGATGACGTATGCTATACAGCAGCTTGCCGTGATCATTATTGCTGCAGGTTAGCCATTATTTTGCATCGGCAGACGACTTAAAAACAGCTTGCCGGTTATCTTCACGATGAGCATATAACCAACCGCAACGATAGTATTTATACCGGATATCTGGACAAAAGGATATGCATAACGCTTCATCGCCGCACAAAGAGGAATTACCAGCAAAGGAGCTTGCCTATCTGTATTGCTCTGGTGTCAATGTGTGGGAATTCATGTACATCGGACAGAACAGACATAGGGTTTCTCTGCCTGCATACCCATTCCAGCCGTTTCGCTGCTGGGCGGAGCCTGAAACACCGGCGGCCGATACATATATCACGAAATGGATAGAGCACCCTGCAAGGCCGAAGAGGAAAGCAATATAAAATCTTGTATAGTCATTCTATCTAAACAATCAGAAAAAGCAAGACAAATTATTGCAGCTATTAAAAGCTTTGGAGCTCCTGTGGTTGAAGTTACATATGGCCCGGCATTTTCGCAGACAAGGGATGGATACTACAGTATCACAGATTGTGAAACAGATTACCTGAAATTGTTTAAGGAGGCAGATCTCTTTACATTTAAACAGGTCATATATTTAGATATTTCGGAGTGCCCCGCACAGCAGTCGTCAGAACCGGATACAAGATCGATATTCTCTTTATTTTATCTAATAAAATCATTGGTTCTCACAATCTCCAGACCGATAGAGCTCACTGTAATATCAAGTCAAGTATACCGCATAGCACCAAATGACCATTATTCAAATGCATCAATGAATGCGGCGTTTGCGCTTGTCAAAAATTGTGCACTGACTATCCTCATTTATCATGCCGCTGTATTGATATGGATTTCGAAACGCCGGTGATCCGTATCATCCAAGAGCTGGACACCGCGCCGCAAAAAATCTTCTGTCGTTCTTCGTTCAGGTGTCCGTTATATAGCGCAGTTATGTCCGTTCTCCGACAATGCCTCTGAGCAGCATATGAAGTATGATTCGTCCGGAGTTTATGTTATCGCAGGCGGTGCAGGCGCTATGGGACTCGTTATCGCTCGACATCTTTTGGAGCATGGCGCAAAAAAGATAGCAATGCTGAATCGGACCCCGCTGCCGAAAAAATCTGAATGGAATCCTATCATCTTAAACGGTAATGATAAGAATTTAGCAAATCGGTTAAAGGAAATTATATCTCTGAAAACGCCGGTGCTGACATTACTTATATGTCGGTAGACATCACGCAAGGGAAGCAACTGCAGCGGGCATTTTCACACCTGCGTAAAAAGTATGGCAGAATTCGTGGAGTTATCAACAGCGCAGGCACTGGTGTTGGAATGCATGGTAAAAATTGCATGATTGGACTGAAGCCGAACTACATCAAGTTATGGATAATAAAATTATCGGTTCCTGGAATCTGCGCACCGTTACCGAAAAAGATGAACTGGATTTTTTGTCCTTTTCTCCTCTCCCATTACGCTAACCGGCGGCAGCGGTTCCGCAGGATACGTAGCCGCTAATGCATTTGAAAGTGCTTTTGTGCAGGCTTCGAATAATGCTGATACTTCTCGTATGGTTGCCCTTTCGTGGGCTCCGTGGAATTACACATTATTCAAAACACAAACTAAATTCAACGCACAAAGAAATTTATTTCTGCCGCTGTGTACACAGCAAATAACACAGGCGTTTGGCCGGCTGTGTAGGCAGACAGGATTAAATATTATAGTAGGAACAATAAATAAGGACAGTAATTTATTTAAATTAGAGGACACCCTGCCTTTTGTCTTTGCAAACAAAATCAAAGAAGATCTCCCGGATACGCGCGCAAAACAAACCGATTTCTCTGACGGTCTTGCACAGACTCATGAACAGAAAAATAACGCTGGGTGGTTTGGAGAAAATAACGGAGACACAGCAAGCATTGGCAAAAATTTATGGAAGTATACTCGGATACAAGAAACTGGATCAAAAAGACAGCTTTTTTGAATTAGGCGGCGATTCAATCATTGCAGTAAAAGTGATAGAAGAGATCAACCGATACTTTGCTATTGAACTGCACATAACACAATTGCTGAAAATACCGGTTATTCAGGATCTCGCACAATATATTGACGACATACAGGTCAAAGGAGAAAGGTCCCTGCCCAAAGCAGAGCGCCCTGGGGCAGAATCAAATAATAATTGTTTTATCGCATCTTGGCCTCAAAAGAGGCTTTATATGCTGCATCATTTTGAAAAAGAGTATACCGCATGGAATATTACCTATGCAATGAAAATAGAAGGATGTATAGACGAATTTAGACTTAAAAATGCCTTTCAACAGCTGGTGCTCCGCCACGAAATACTTCGTACGGCTTTCCGTGTGCAAAATGGTGAAGTCATGCAAATCATCCATCCAAATGCGCCGGTAAAAATTCAGTATATGCAGACAAAGCAATTGACAGACATTATAGAGAGCGAGAGTATACGTCCGTTTTCCTTAGAAAATCCGCCGCTGTTTCGTATACACATTATTATCCAGGAAGCGCAGAGGTATCTTCTATTTTCCATCCATCATATTGTTTCAGATGAAATTTCTATGGACACACTGTTGGATGAACTGGCAGCTCTTTATCAAAACAAGCCGCTCACTCATGCTATACAATATAAAGAATACTCACAAAAGCAATATAAGCAAAAAGCAAACGCTCTCGTATCAGACATTTAAGGAACACTGGCTGGCTATTCTGGGGCTGCAACCCGAGCCAGTCAAATTTCCAATTGATGCTGTAAAGTCCCCTGTTTCAAACAATTCGTCCAACGCCGGCATACTTGCTTTTCAACTAAGTCGCGAGCAAACCGAGCAATTGAAAGAATTCTCATGTTATTGGAAGCTTACGGAGTACTGGCTTCATCTTGCAGTTTTTTGCTTTTATGCTACATTGTTGTACCCGACAGAAAAAATTTTAATTGGCTTGCCTATGAACGGAAGAACGCAGGACAACATGATGCATGCGCTCGGGTTATACACAAGCTTCTTCCCTTTTTATATGGATTTTTCCTATATTGTCTTTTTTGGCGACTATCTGGACAAGGTAAGATTGTATATGCATGACACCTATCAATATGGTGAATTCCGTTTGATATGCTGCTTGAGGACGCGAATTTTGATTCAAAATCGACACAAACAGACGATTTATTTACTGTCTATTTTCAAATGCACAAAAAATTATTTTGTCCGATTCATTTAGAACCATCTTTATCACTGATCCCTATCCATCATAAAAAGGAAGCTGGTGCGGCAGGACTTGCTGGGCGATTGTTTTATAAACAATGGAAGCTTTCACTGTGATTTTATATATAATAAGGAGAAATTACAGCCGGATTATGTTGAATGGATGAAAACAACTTATATAAAACTATTAAGCAGGATTGTAAAAAATCCCGCCGTCTCATTACAGGATTTAGAAAATACCGCTGCGGCCAATGAATCTATTTCTTTTAAATAGCATATCCGATACGGCCAACTATATAAAGGATATCAAATATGTTCCAAATTTTATTGTGTCCGGCTTGCCATACAAGCCTTTGAAAACAGAACAGAATATGCAATGTCCACGCTGCAGTAAAAATATCCCCTATCACAAAATGTCATCGATACGCTTCCCGAGTGAACTATCTAGTGATAAGTCAAAAGTTATAAGCGGATATCATCTGGCCTCACAAATGTTAGAAAGGACCGGTGTATCCCAGTTGTCGAAGTTCATGAATTTGGGGTATATTGCAGATCATAATCCGCAGCAAGCTGTTATAACCCCCGAAAAAGATCGACTGAACCAAAATTCTGAAAACTGTTGTTTGAAGTAATCGGCTCTATCCTGTGGACGGAAAGACAATTTTGGAGGTGGGGGTGGACGAGGAGAGGAAATATACAGACTCTGCAACAGTACTTTTGCACCACATCTTTTATACGGTCTGGACATATGCACGTCTAACATTGAAGCGTGCAAAACACTGCAAAACAGTTGCACTGCATTTATCATTGGAGATGCCGAACAGTTACCTTTTTCAGATTGCAGCTTCGATATGATTCTTAACATCGAATCTTCGGATGCTTATCCCGATATCATGCGTTTCTATCAACAAGTATACCGCGTGCTGCGTAACGGGGTTCCTTTCTTTATGCAGATATGTATACCCGTGAACAATTTGAAGAAAACACTGAAAAACTCAAAAGACGGGTTTTAAAATTATCCGCAATACAAATATAACATCCAACGTCATTCTATCCTGTTATCACAGATCCAAGAAGCGTTCCGCCGCATATGGGAAGCAAAGCGGAAAACAACAGCAAGAATTATCGGAATTTCTCGCAGTTCCCGGCTCCAAGGTGTTCGACGAAATGGTAAACGAAACAAAATTATACAAGATTATACAGATGGAAAAACCATAATTTATAGGATTATTTTGCAATGAAAAATGAGAAGATACGGATAAAATCAGGCAATCCATTTATGGAGCGAATCGAACGGGCATTTTTCAACTATAAAAATACCGCTGCCATCGAAACCGCCGGAACATCCTATACTTATAACGAAATCGAGCAGGAGTCCTATGCCGTCTGCAGATATCTGCTTGATTTAAAATTAGATGCCGGCAGTCATATTGCAGTACTAACGGATAACCGATACAAATTGATTTGTACCATTATGGGCATTATTCGTGCAGGTCACGTTTTTATACCGTTAGATAGCGCCTATCCCTGAATCGTCTATGCAATATGTTGCATATGAGCGAGGTAAAAACTGCTGTTTACTGATCAAACAGCAACCGGTCAAAGCGATACAGGAAAATGTAAATTTTGTACAAGTGCTTCCCTTTGTAAAAGCAGAATATCCTTCAGAGTCTATCGAATTGTCCGGATATGCCCAACAAGAAGAAACCTATCTGTATTTTACATCCGGAACAACCGGTCTGCCGAATGCCGTTATCGGAAAAGGAACTTCGTTAATACATTTTACAGATTGGGAATCTGAAACTTTCGGCATCGGTGCGGGCAGTCGGTTTGCCCAGCTCACCTCCCCGTGTCACGATCCCTTTCTGCGAGATATCTTTACCCCCTTTTTATCAGGCGGAACCATTTGTATTCCTGAGAAAGAACATATACTGCTGTCGTCGGAAGAGTTAGCAGAATGGATCAACCGAACGAAGATACATATCATTCACTGCACACCAAGCCTATTTAAGCTTTTCAATACGAACTCAAGCAAAAAACTCTTATCGCTCCCTGCGCTATATCTTTTGGCGGGAGAGCAAATCCCGATTCCAGTTCTGGCCAAATGGTTTCAAACGCACAGCAATCATGTCCAGATTATCAACTTATATGGTCCCACCGAAACAACACTCGCAAAATTGTACTATAGAATTCATCCCTCTGACATAGAGACCAGCAATAAAATCCCCATAGGAAAACCATTACCGGGCTGTCAGGTGCTGCTTGTCGATACAAACCTCCACCAAGTTCCCGACGGATCAACGGGTGAAATTTTGCTCCAAACTCCATTTATGAGTAAAGGATACTACAAAATCCACTACTCAACAGCGAAAATTTATAGCGCATCCCTTTGATAAAGAATTTAGCGGATTGATTTACCGAACGGAGATCTCGCTTACAAGAGACCTGATGGAAACTATGTTTTTTAGGGCGAAAAGATCGGCAGATTAAAATCAGAGGCATACGGATAGAACTTTCTGAAATTGAATCCATATTGGTGCAGCATCCTCTTATAGAAGAGTGCGCCGTAATTGCACGACGACCGAACACACCCGCTCCTTCGAATGAAGAAACAAGCATCTATGCGTTTTATACAGCTAAAACTCTTGTTCAAACGAGCGATCTGCGGATTTACTTATCAAAATTCATTTCCATTCCGGTAAATCTGATACAGTTAGACACTTTGCCTAAAAACGCCGGCCATGAAAATTGATTATTTAACACTCAGCCGAAAAGAAGATATACCTGAACCCAATATAATAAAAGCAAATACGGACACTCAAAAAAAAGACTGGTAAGGATTTGTACACCGATTTTAAATGCCAAGAAAATTGGAATAACAACAAATCTACTCGAAGCCGGACTAAATTCTTTACGTGTAATGCGTTTGATAAAAGAAATATATACTGAATTTCACATAGACATATCATTGGAGCAGTTATTGTACAAGCCTGTAATCGAGCATATCGCTCAACTGATTGACGAACGAAAGGAGAAGATTTCCGATAGCTAATGCAGTATTTCTTATCAATCCATTCTCAGGGCATATCAATCCGTGTTTACCGGTAGCCAAGGCATTGAGCAGCTCAGGAGATCAAGTTCTGTTTTATTCCACACCTACCTTTAAAAGGCTATCATTCAGCATGGCGCTCAATTCCGCCCCTATACCCATTATCGGCAAATGTTTAACTGGAAACCGAAAGAGTCCGCCGGATTCACAGAGGATCTTACCTTTATTTATAAAAAGTATGCCGCTGTCTTTTCTCCTTGGCATATACAAATCGCAAGGCGGCTGGCAGATGAGATGAAAGAGACCAAACCCGACTATATTATTTACGACTATTTTGACGGAATATGGGGAAAAAATAGCATTGGAGATGCTTAATGTTCCGGCAATTTCTTCAGTTCCAACGTTTGCCGTCTGTAAAAAATTTATCAGCTGGCGCCCGAAGAAATTCTTCGTTATGTAATGCTAATCGATCCGGAAGCAATGAAAAGCAGCATGAATATTCCGATTCAGCGACTCATCACGATTATAAACGTTAAAATCAGCCAAGATTTTAACTCAAAGAATTTCGAGCTGTTCGAGTGTGGTAATTCCAGTATTCTAAACATCGTCTATACATCCGAACTTTTTTCAGCCGTATAGTCACCTGTTTGACGACCATTTTATTTTTATAGGAAATACATCTCATCGACGGCTATATTCTGAATATCCCCAGCCTCCTCTACACAGTACAAACACGCCACGCCTGTTCATCTCATTAGGCACCACACAAGCAAATCAAAATATCCCTTTTTATCGTGCCTGCATAGAAGCCTTTTCCGGCACCGATTATCAAATTATTATGGCTATAGGAAGTACCACTTTGCGTGCACTTGGCGATATTCCGTCAAATTTTAATGTTGGCACACAGGTTGATCAGTTGAGTGTTTTGCAGAATACAGATGTCTTTATAACCCACGGCGGCATGAATAGTGCGAGCGAAGCGCTGATCTTCGGCGTTCCCATGCTGGTATGTCCACAGCAAGGCGACCAGTTTGCCGTTGCACACAGGATATCAGAATTGGGCGCAGGTTGCATATTGCAGAAGGAAGATATAACATCGATCAATATTCGCAAAGCAGTGCAGATGTTGCTCTCCAAACCGATCTATAAAAAAACAGTCTGAAAGTTGGGAAAACACTGCGGAAGAAAAATGGCTTGGTACATTTAGTTCAAAAAATTCACGCAGTTATATAAGTGTAAAACATGAAACGAAACATTCTTTTATTAGCCGTATTTTGTCAGGGTATGCATACCAACACTGCAGAAGTAGGTATTAGCTGCATTGCTGCATTTTTGAGAAAACAGAATCATGAGGTTGAGCTTCGCGGTATCCGTGTCCAAGATATCGTAATTGAAGAGCTGTTGAATAAGAAACCTGATTATATCGGAATTCCTGTTTATGAAATTAACCATCAAGCGGTTTATGCGCTCTGCAAAGATATAAAAGATTATCTGCCGCACACAAAAATAATCGTTGGCGGAGTGTATCCGACGTATAAAGGAAGAATCATGCTCAAGGAATGCTCCGATATCGACTTTGCAGTTAAGGGCGAAGGCGAATATACTATGCTGGAGCTGATTGAGGGAAAGCCGCTGTCATCCATAGACGGACTAATCTATCGTACCAATGCAAAATTATAGAGAACAAGGAGCGTGAACAAATCTGCGATTTGGATGAGCTTCCGTTCGCTGCTCGTGATATGCTGACAAAGGAGCACAACGTTGCTCAGGTATCAACTTCCAGAGGATGTAAGGGGGAAATGCAGTTTCTGTGCCTCGCAGCTTTTCTGGAAATCCTGGAGAGGAAGATCTCCGGAAAAAATTGCAGATGAATTAGAACAGTTGGTTCGTGAACGACATATACAACTCGTCAATTTTATAGATGGCAGTTTTGAAGATCCGGATACGCAGCTAAATCGCCTGGAAAAAATTGCGGATCAAATAATGGAACGTGACTTAAATCTTTACTATTTTTGCCACATTCGGGCAGAATTGCATCGCAGCTGTTCTGATCAACTCATGAAAAAAACTTCGTCAGTCAGGTTTATGCGGCGTTTTGTGTCGTCATAGAGTGAGGAACCCATTTTGATCTAAAGCTTTATAAAAAGATCGCCCGGCAGAATGATGTCGTTCGAACTGTTGCATTGCTTCGTAAATACCATATCAATATTGAAGCTGGTTTCATTAATTTTAATCCATATACTTCCTTCCAAAGACTTCGTGAAAACACGGTATTCCTTAGAAAGCTCAACTTCGCCTGTAATCCCGAGCATTTGGTCACTATATGTAAGCTCTATGAGGGAACCACCCTATACGCTAAAGTAAAAGCGGAAGGGCTTTTGACAGAAGACGTCCCTTATCAATATATCCTGCCGGAAGAAGTGCGGGAGCTGCACCACCTTTGTTATCAGTATATATTTAACGAATCAGATGATTTGAAAACAATATTCTCAGCAATTATCTACTTTACAACAAAATATTTAACATTCATTCAGTATTACAGACTGATGTTCATTCGAAAGGGACTCTCAAAGGAGCTGATAGTACTGGAACAGCATGAACAGAATATTCTTCAGGTATGCCGGGATTTAAATGAACACAATGCCCAATGGTTCCTATCGCTCCTTTGCTGTGCAGAATCGCATGAGCTCAAGCAAAGTTTTAACGCAGTTACCAACAAATTTCTCAGTTTTCAATACCTTGCACACCAGGTAAACCATCTGCTTACAGAGCAGCATTCCTTTCATCTTCGCTTAACACGTTTAAATCCCGAAAATATGAATAGGATAATCAGAAATTACTTTTGACTATCACACGGTTTTAAATCGAGACTTTACTAAATTTATTTAAGGTATGGTTAATACAATGAAAATTGGAATCGTCGGCGCCGGCGTTATGGGGCGGGCATTGCACGCCATGGTTCCCCTTTGCAGTCAGATCGTCTTAATTGACAAAACACCATTCTGCTAACAAAAGCCAAGCGAATCATTAAAGATGAAAACGTATGCAGAAGCTTTTAGGCAAACAATCTGCCTCCCCAGAAAAGTGCGGCTTCCATATTATATACTACAAGCTATAACGATCTTAAAGATGCAGAATTTATCATTGAAAACGTTACGGAATCGTTTGATTCAAAAAAAGAAGTCTATCACGAAATAGAGAAACACTGTCCTGCAAGCTGTATTTTAATAGCCAATACGTCCGTCATTTCCATAACAAAATTAGGAGCTGAGCTGCAAGATCCCACACGTTTCATCGGGGTACATTTTATGAATCCCGTTTCCTTAAAAAAACACAGTTGAACTGATCTGCGGCGTCCACACGTCAAACACAACCCGAACACAAACATACAGGCTTCTGGATCTCATGGGAAAGCAGTCTGTAGAAGCGGGCCGATTCGCCGGGGTTTATTTCAAACCGTGTGCTCATGCCAATGATTAACGAGGCAGTCTTCTTATTGCAGGAATCCGTTGCATCTGCCGAAGATATTGATACGGTATTCAAGCAGTGCTTTGGACATACTATGGGACCATTAGAAACGGCTGATCTAATCGGACTTGATACAGTCTTATTTTCTATACTCGAACTTTACCAAAGCTTAAATGACGGAAAATACCGTCCATGCACACTGTTAAAAAGAATGGTAGATGCAGGCTTATTGGGCAGAAAGAGCGGAAGGGGTTTTTATACCTACACCATAGAGTAAAATCCAATGTTCATCCTATCGCCCCGCAGTAGTACCCCATAATAACTTCAATACGATAGAAGGAGACCATATACTGTGACGATATATTTTAAAAGTAAAAAATTTATTTCCCAATACGTGAATCACAGCGACTGCGGCGATGACAGCAATATATTTGAATATAATTCTGTCAATTCATTATTTGCCATGCAGATAATCCTTTTTATCGAAAAGGAATTTTCGATTACTGTAGAAGATCGGGATTTAGACATCAAGAATTTTCAATCCATCAACGCCATTGTGGCATTTATAAATTCAAAACTGAATACAGCAGCAATGGTTTGATGACAAAAGGGAGAGATAAATGCACTATATTTTTGACAAAAGAACAGCAGCAGAAGCAAAAGAGTTTCATATGTTTGCACAGAGCAATGTACGGCCTTTGGCTTATCAAATTGATCAAAAGGAATTTATTCCGTCTGAACTTATAGCTGAAATAGCGCAGCGAGGATATTTAGGGCGCCCATATGCCCTGCCAATATGGCGGAGAAGAAATGGATATGATTACATACGGTCTGTTAAACAAAGAGCTCGGAGCTGCTTGTTCCTCGACTAGAAGTCTGCTTACCGTTCACGGGATGGTTGAGCAAGCTATCAGCCGCTGGGGGAACACAAGAACAAAAAAGTTCTGGCTTCCGGATATGGTAAGCGGAAAAAAACTTGGCGCATTTGGCTTAACCGAACCGGATTATGGCAGCAACGCCAGCGGAATAAGCACCGCCGCTATAAGTTCAGGTCAAGATTACATTCTAAACGGTACAAAAATTATGGACTTCATTTGGGCAAGTAGCAGATGTGTTTTTTATTGTTTGCAAATTTGCAGAGGGAAAAAACAGCCTTTTAGTCCCTCGCAATACCAAAGGCCTATCGATATATCCTATTAAAGGACTTCTGGGACTGCGCGGCACTATGTCGGCACGTTTGGTTCTCAATAATTGTAAAATTCTAAGGAAAATCTTTTTGGGACGAGTGGGCGCAGGTATATCGCATATTGCATTGGATGCGCTCAATTTTTGGCAGATATACAGTGGCATGGGGATGTATTGGCTGATTCAAGCCTGTTTGCAGGAAACGGTAAAATATGCGAAACAGAGACGGCAATTCGGTCATACATTGTCTATGTATCAACTCGTACAAAAATGATTTGCCGGATATGTCAGTAAAGCATTCAGCAGCGCGCCTATTATGCATCCATGCCGGTTTATTATTGGAAAACGGAGAGCCTGATTGTATTCTAGGAAATCTGCAAAGCCAAATATTTTTCAGCCGGTGCTGCACAGAAAAGCGCATCTGACGCTGTACAAGTTCACGGAGCCAACGGATGCAGCGCTGAATTTGCAGTTTCCCGTTACTACAGAGATGCGAAAATCATGGAAATCATCGAAGGAACAAGTCAAATGCACGAAATCATGATCGCCAGTCAGGAAATGAAAGCCACTGAAACGATTTGAGGAATTGATTATGCAGTTATCCCAAAGAATAAAATGTATCGTTTGGGATCTTGACAATGTATTATGGAACGGTACTTTATCGGAAGATAACAATATACGCTTAAATCAATGGATAGTTGATCGTATCATAGAACTGGATAAGCGAGGAATCCTGCATTCTATTTCCAGTAAAAACAATAAAAAGGACGCCGAAAACAAATTAAAGCAATTTGGCATATTCGATTATTTTCTATATCCACAAATCAACTGGAACACCAAATCTTCTTCCCTCAAGATCATCAATCAAAATCTTAATATTTCTTTCGACTCCATGATAATGATTGATGACGAGCAGTATGAACTGGATGAAGTGCGGTCCGCTCTTCCAGAAATAACCTGCATTCTGCCATTTCAGCTTCCAGAACTGATCAATATGATACGGCAGCAAACGCCATGCTGCACACAGGAGGCAAGAGAACGAAGGCTGGCTTATCTAAGCGAATGCAAACGAAATGAAAGCAGAGAGACATTCAAGGGACCGGAAAAAGACTTTTTATTGAGTCTGAATATGAACTTGACAATAAGCCTTGCAGATGAAACGGACTTAGACCGCGCACAAGAACTGACCGTACGCACGCACCAGCTGAACACTACCGGAATCAGTTATTCACGTGAGCAACTACAGGATTTTATCCAAAGGGACGATTATCAGGTTTTCATACTGCAGCTGAAAGATAAGTACGGCGGGTATGGAAAAATCGGATTGACCGTGCTGCATTGTCAGCCGGATTGCTTGACTATTTGTCTTATGCTGATGTCGTGTCGAGTAATGTCCAAAGGGTATTGGCAGTACAATGATAGCTTATCTTATTAATGCTGTATTTAAGGCATCCCATAATGATCGTCTGTCCGGCGGCCCCAGTGATGCACCGATAAAGTTGCTTGCAGAATTCAACAGTCACTCTCGAAATCGGCTCATGATGATTACCTATCGGCTGATGGGGTTCGAGATTTTTAAAAGAGGACGGGAACCACAAACTACTGATCAGCCGTGCCGTCCCCCCCCGTTTCATATCCGGATTATATAAATTTGCAGGACAAGACAGGAAATTGGTATGGATAAAATTGCACTTCTATTTCAAGGACAGGGAGCACAGCATCTTGGTATGGGTAAAACATTGTATGAAAATTATAGTGTTGTAAAAGAGGTTTTCGATGAAGCAGATTCAGTATTAAAAAGAAAAATCAGCAGCATCTGTTTTCATGGAAGTCTGTCTGAATTGTCTGCTCCAATCAATATGTTCCCCGCGATACTGTCGCTAAATGTAGCATTATATCGCCTCTATCTAAAAATGGAGCATCAGAAGCCCGACTATGTGGCGGGACACAGTCTGGGTGAATATGCGGCGCTGGTTTGCAGCGGTATGCTTTCTTTTCCGATGCTCTGCATATTATTTTATCAGCGAGCTGAATATTCACAGAATATACAAAACGGCAGAATGTCTGTTATCGACAACCTGCCCTATAAAAAACGAATGCGCTGTGCAAAGCAGTTTCGACCCCAGACTGTTGGGTCGTCCCTCCTGTCTGAATTGCAGCAGTCAAGTATTGGTCAGCGGGCATACACAGGCTATAATGCAGATAGAGGAGCAAGCCATCCGTGCCGGAGCCAGCATATCTCCCCCTTTTATTCAGCGCACCGCTTCATTGCCGCCTGATGGACAAAGTATCGGATATGCTACTGGAACAGTTAAATACTGTATCGTTTATGGAACCTTCCGTATCGGTTTTATCAAATTATACTGCGCAGATATATCCATCGGATGCCAAACAAGCCAGACAAATATTGGCACTTCAAACATCAAACCCTGTTTTATGGCAGCAGACGGTTCGATATCTCCTGTGTCATAAGGTTCATTTATTTATTGAAATGGGGAGCCAGCCCATTTTAACCCGTATTTCCCCGGCTAACAGCCGAAGAAGAGGGAATCCCAGCAGACTTTCAAACGTTTTTACGGAAAGGGCGTCTGGCTCCATCCGATCAATCGAAATCATTTATAGCGAAATGTTTAGCCCTAACTTGCTCTGCCCCCCAATAAAAATTGGGATTATTCTGCTTATTGCGCTGATGTAATAAAGCCGTATCAGAGCTTATGTCAATTATATAAAGATGTTAACCGTTCTAGATTGCCCCCGACAGTCGAACGGCTGATCGAAGCAAAAAATTTAACGTTGAAAATTTTGAAAGGCAAAAATTTGTCTGAACAAGAGCAAAAAGAACATCTAAAACACCTGAACAACGGTGAATCATGAAAAGGCAGAAAAGGGCGAGAGAAAATGCAAATCGTTTTATCACCAGAGCAGTGCAAAGGGCTGAACTGTTTTGATGCCTGTTTAATCAACCATGTCAATAGCCGTTACCATGAATATGCGTGTGCTTTTTTCCAACGTATATTATTTTGTATTCCATCCGCAAATAGTCAATAATCAAACCCATATTGGCCTATCTCTTCATCAATCGAAAAAATATCATTCATAATAAATGTCACAAATATTATGGTACATATGCTCAAAAGGTAGAAACCGATTCTTATCTGGAAACACTGAATGAACTAACAGCAACAAAGCAGGACATCCTTATCGTGATTTCCGCTTTTTTGGTGTCCTTTGGTCGACTGACTATCAAAAAATGATATCGATCACGCCATCATTATACAAAATCAAATGGAGGGGATAATTCAATGCGCAGATCCTATGTTAACAGGTAAAATTCACGAATTACCAATTGATCACTTTATAAAAGGCTGTAAAGTATATACAAGCTGCATACAAAAAGCAGCGGGTCCCTTACGAACTTGCATGGAAAGACTTTTATTCTGTATATAAAATCTATCCATGTAAAACAGGCCTTTACAGATTTTTTTGACACCCTTGAAGCCTCTCAGGATATAGCGGCCGAATTTCCGAACAACGAGATCAGCTTGCTGGATCGAGCACTTTCCTACTATCTTCCCGGCTCCAGACAAATGCAGCATTGTTTCTTACAGCTTATAAACAGCAAGTTAGAGCAGAAAATTCATGAACAGATATTGGACCTTTCATCTACGCTTGCACAGGATTGGGAAATACTCCGGGCATTGATTTTGCATGCTCACTACAAAAAACAGCTATTTAGCAACTAAAAATTCTATTCTGCGTGTCGGTGAATCCATTATGGAAAAGGAAACCGAATTCGTGAATTATTTTCAAAATCAAAGGATTTAAAAGTATGAGAATTGAACATGTGCTCTTAACTATCGTAGTTAAAAATCTTCTCAGCAACACAGAGAATGCGGCTCTCGAAAATGAATATTTGGGTGTCAACGAATATGTCGGTCTGGAGTATATTAACGCCCATTTGATAAAGAACGGGGTCCCGAGCAATATATGTATTCTTCCCATTGCGCAGTTCAACTCCATAACAGCTCACATACCATCTGAGCATACGCTGGTCTGTTTTTCAATGTATGTTGATATAGTAGAGCCGGTACTGCAGCCATACGATACGTAAAAAGAAAAATATCCCCAAATTCCTGTTGCACTGGGTGGACCTCAGGTAACCGGGTTTGAAGCTGAGCTGTTAGAACAGAATTCACAGATTGATTATATTGTATCGGGCGAAGGAGAACAAACAATTCTGGAACTGGTACAAAATCTAAACAATGCCCAAAATATGAAAAATTGCGCAGGGCTTACATATCGTGACGAAACAGGTAATGTCACGCAAAATACCTCCCCGCCCGCATATGAAAAGTTTGGACGAATTGGCACTCCCCACGCGGACCATTTATGAATGCTCCAAGCAGGACTATTTATCTCTCGCAGGAAGCAGGGGCTGTATGGGCAGCTGCTCCTTTTGCGAAGAAACATCTGTTAAAAAATATTTTGGGAAACCCTTTGTCAGACACAGAACCGCTAAGAATATTGCAGACGAAATTACATATCTGCAGAACAAATATGGTGTCTCAAATTTTCGGTTTACCGATCCGACGTTCGATGATAAAGATGATAATGGGAAAGCAAAGATATTGATGTTTATAATGAAATTATAAACAGAGGACTGCAAGTTCGAATGCACATTTTTTCTCGCTCTGAGCTAATCGCGGCAAAAGAAACAGGAATATCTGGAATTGGCGCGCAAAGCAGGAGTGGAGTGTATCTATATCGGTATTGAAGGCGGAAATGTAGATGATCTCGCCCTATATAATAAAAAAAAGCCAGTCTGGAGGAATCGGAAATTGCTCTCCAGAACATTCGGAACGCAGGAATCCATGCGTCTTTTGGATTTATCAATATAAATCCGTATACAAATTATGAGCGTTTATTAGAAAACAATGCGTTTTTGTATCGCTCCGGATTAGGGCATATTTTCTATCTATATCAAACCAAACTTGAAGTTTTGGCACAAACCCCCATTCGCAAACGACTCAAACAGGATAATCTGCTTATAGGCAGCTCAAATTATCATCTGCCGCTTTACTCTTATCGATACCGCTATCCATATATGGAAGATTTACAGACTGTTATTGCACAAGCTTATATCAAATCGCCGACATACTATATGGACACAACCATGTCCATGGATCGCATCTATTGCAGAAGAACGCTGCACAACACCTCTGTATATTCCAAAATAGAAAGCATTTTTTCACAGCTTGATCAGCTCAAAAGATGAGATACGGGAATTGAATTATTGTTTTATAAACAATCTTGTGGAAATGAGCCAAAACGGCGCATCCTTATCACAAATGCAGCAGTATGCTCAAGCAGCCCGTTTGGAGCGTTACCATGACTTGCAGGAAAGTTTATTCATGCAATTAAAAGTTGTCATAACCAAGCAAGAGCTCTTAAAAAATAAATAAGGAGGGAGGAATTTGATTTATTATAACGGCAAAGCGACACGAATCAGTCATCTGCACTATTGGGAAATGTCCCACGAGATTATAAATAATGAGCTGCAGACAGATCTCCATGAGCTTCTTTTGGACAGATCCGGCCTTTCCCTGTTTGTGAAAAAAATTATCATGATATATATACGCACTTGAAAGTAAAGAAACCCAACAAAGCATTATATAACACATTCGAGTTCTATGATCTTTCTCCGGATACTAAGCACGTCTTTGCCTTTTTACAATCGATTCAAAAAATAATTATAATACCATATTGAGTATTGGGACATTGTGCAGGGCCAAGGTATGGATAGACGGAAGGATTTTGCTCAATACATATGTCCATGGAAATGAGAGTGAGCCTATTTTGTATGTAATGCACAAAGGACTTCATTTTATTGTCGTCCAACTGGATAACTATCATGATTCGTACATTCTTGACCACAAACCCTCTTTTTTTTCCATGCGCATATCTGATCTGTACGATGAAATAACGGGCATTGAAAGCCAACTGTTCCGAGAGTATTATCATGAAGAAATTATCGGTCAATGCCGTTTGACAACAGCTTCATTTGACTGCCGTCATACAGAACAGTTTTCTTTTTGCGCTTTACCCGCGTGATTATATCAACCTTCCCGATAAGCTGATGCTTACGGCAAAAGTTTATGATATGAGCGGTACCCAAATTGATAGTTTCGGTTTGCACCAATCAGAAAATCACGTGGAATATTCCCTCTGGCTTGCGAGCTGAATCTCCTGTCCTGCGTTTTATATTTACTTATTCCTATCTAAGCTGCAATAAAGCACTTGAGTACTGCATTCAAATCGATAGCTTAAATTTTATAACAGAAAAGCTGAAGCGTCAAGCCGAGGCTATGTTGACATACAGTACAGACACAGATATAAAACACAATATTATCGGCCGCGTATATACAATGGAAACACTGTTCAAACAAAGCCGGCAGGAAAAAGCCGCTGAAACGGTTGATGTCAATGAATATTACAGATTATATTGCGAAACAAAACAACTGCTATATTTAGTACAACAGAAAAAAAAGAATTATCGGAATGGATATATAAAAAACGCTTCTGTAGTTTTTACTTTCTATCACAATTAGATCAAACATACGAAATGCTGAACGTTTCCCTTCCCGATCATTATAATCCTATGAAATCTTATCCCGTAATATTTGCCCTGAATTACAAACGATATTCCTGGACAAGTAAGCGGATAGCGAAACGAAAGCAAAAGCAGTATATTTTTGCGGAAATATCCTGCCGGGGCTACAGTATGGGCAGCTATATAGGAGAAGCCGCCTTCTGGGAAGCAGCAGAACATATATGCCGTCTGTTTGGTGTTGATAAAGACAGGATCAGTATTTTTTGGTATCTCGGCAGGTGCTTTTGCGGCACTTGCACTGACACAATCTTACCCGGATTATTTTGCATCATTGTGTTTCACATGCGGCGTCACACAGCTTGAAGGTCTGGTAAACTTATATAACACTTCTGTTTATGCCATTAGTGCAGAAAACGAAGTCTATAATACAGTCGGGTTTAAAACAATTGATGGTCAGCTTTCAAAATGCTGTTCCGATTACCAAAAAACAGTAGTTCCTCTTGCCGACGATAATACGATTTACCCTGTCATCAGTTCTTCTTTTCTGCATATGTGGATGGTGAATCGCCGCAAAAACATTATCCCGAAAAATCATGTTATATACTGAACGTCAGCGTCACAATCATAATTTTTGGCTGGAAATATCTGCGTTTGGAAAAGAAGATATTTCTTCATACGCAGAAGCCGAATATATTTCGCCCCACACATACAATATAAAAGCGCGGAACGTAAAAGAGCTGGTAATTGAATCTCCGATACAGAAAAACGTATATATCATATTACCATCAACAATGAAGAGCATGAAATAAACACCAATTCACCATTTATAAAGCTGCGAAAAGAAAACGAAAGCTACCAGATATCATCTCAGAAAAGCGCAGGCAAGTACCCATGCCAATGGGTAGGAACCGGTATTTTGGACATTTATTACGCACCGCTTACCATCCATATACCGGGATTTGCACAATACGACACCACCACACAATCCGTTTTTTATCGTTTAGCTGAAAAATTTTCAGTTCCCAATACAATGGGCTTTGAATCAGGTCTATATGTAAAATATCCGATTTCCACAAATACTCCTTTTTTTAAAGAGGCAATAAATAGAGAACAGAATCTTATATTGATTTCTCTGGCCCAAAACATTGAACCAGGCTGGGCAGAATTTCTTAACAGCAGAGAAATTCATGCAGATATGCAAGGCTTTACATATAACGGGCGCCGATATCAAACAGATTATTGTATAATGTTTATTACAAGTAATCCAAATTATCCCGAAAACAATGTACTGATGGTGATTACTAATTCCTTACAGCAAATAGAAAAAAATTATTTTACTAGGAGTTTTATTGTTTCTACCTATGTAAACGGTCAGACTCAGCCGTATAACAACACTGCTCTCATTTATTACAGCAAAAAATATTATGCTCTTCGAAACTGGGGAGATGAGCTTTTACCGGTTTTTGATATAATTCTATAGAACGGGATAGGGGCAAAATAGTGCGTAAATTTGATACAACACAAAGCGAGCAGTATTTTCAGAAAATCAAAGAAATATTGCCGGGCGGCGTACATCACAATTTCAGTGCAGCAGCATACGGATCCTCCTATAATTGTCAAAAAAGCAAAAAGACAGTCATGTGTGGGATTTGGACGGCAATATGTATATAGATCTTTTTTTCAAAATACGGAGCTCTTATTTTTAGGACACTCCAATATAAAATTGCATAACGGAATACGGGAAATTGCAGATAGTCCTTTGGCAGTAGAGTTCAGTGAAAAACACATTCGCAGTCTGCAGCCTGCTCCAAAACAGATCCCCGCATGCCAAATGGTACGGTTTGGGTTAAGCGGAACCGAAGCAGTACAAAATGCTATACGCTTGGCTCGTGCTTATACGGGAAAGGAAAAAATCGTAAGATTTCAAAATCATTTTCACGGTTCAGCCGATAATGTTTTAGGCGGCTGCGCGGGTAAAGACGGTTTTACAGCCATTTGTCCCGATAATACCCCCTTTTCAACAAAAGGGCGTGCAAATAATATATTATCACAGCAAATGTATATATTGCCGTTTAATGATCTAGCATTTGCAGAGAAGCTATTGACAGATGAAAAAGACAATATTGCCGCGGTTCTGCTGGAAGGCGTTATGGTTAACTCAGGTGGGATCCTGCCTCAAAACCAGTTTTTATCAAAATTAAAAGAATTATGCACGAGAAATAAAATTTTATATATTTTAGATGAAATCATTACAGGCATACGTATGGGAATTGGAGGCGCACATCAAACATATGATGTCATGCCGGATCTCTGCATTTACGGAAAGGCCGTATCCAACGGAATTGTTCCTGTGAGTATGTTAATGGGGAAAAAATCAATTATGCAGATGTATGATTCCGGTGCCGTGGTTTATGGCGGAACCTATAACGGTTACCCCATGGGGCTTTCGGTGGTTCATAATGTTTTAAAACAACTGCTCTCCTTTCCTTATTATGAAAAACTGACCCGCATAAGTACCCAGCTGCATTCTATATTTACATCACAGGCATCACGAACCGGATTGCCCATTCAGATAACGGGACCGAAAACATGCGCGTCGATCATGTATGCTTGTGATGACCGAACTATTTCTGAAAATCAGCGGACACTCTGCAATGGAATTTTGCGCCAGTGTCTAACAGCTTATGGCGTTCTGATTGCACCTGTTTCGCGCATCTTTCCCAATCTTTCACTGACGGATTCCGATATGGAATTATTGCACGAGCGAGTTGGCTATGCTTTTCAAGATGCAGAAATGATTCTATCAAGACTGTTAAAATCTTAAAAAAGACGGCCTTAAAATCGTCGAACGTGCGCAGCTTATTGAATTTTGATTTGGATAATTCTAATTTTTAATAAAGAGAGGTATTTATATGCACTATGATATAGAAAACGTACGAAATAGATTATTTGAAATCTATAAATCACAGTTGGCAGTAGCAAAAGTGAGAAGCTAAAGGAAATATCTGATATTGAATTTACTACGTTAAATTCGGTAGAGTATATTAAATTTGTTGTTTTGGTCGAAACGGAATACGACTTTGAATTTTTGCCGGAGGATCTGAAAATGGGCAGATTCAGCTGTTTTGAAGATATCGTGGAATATGTTTATGAACGGATTACAAAGGATAAATAGAGCCTGAGGTTTGGTACGATGAATATGGAGTAAAGTTATGAATTTCAGTATTCCGGCAGATTTCAGTGCACAAACAGTTAAAAATATCTGTCACCTGCATCAGTTATACAAGCATCGAGTAACTGAGGTATACGGACAGTTAACATCCTGTGATATGATATTTTCGGCCAGAGAAGCCCCTTCTCTCCCGGCAGCAGATGAAAAACAACTGCAAACCTATATAAAAATATGCCATGCTAACGGAATTTTATTTAATTATACCTTAAATGCCTCCTGTTTGGGAAATCTCGAATTTCGTCATGATGGAATCAAACTGCTCAAAGAATTTATACAACAGCTAACTTCCTACGGCATCGATTCCTTTACAATAGCATTGCCAAACTTAATGGAGCTGGTCAGGAGCGTGGATAAAAACATACCCATAAAAGCTTCCGCAATCTGTGAAGTAACCACACCAAACAAAGCCATGTTCTACAAGTCATTAGGCATTCACCGGCTGGTAGTTGATCCTGACATCACAAGGGATTTTCAAAAATTGAACGATATTTGCAGTACGTTCGGACCGGGTATTGAAATTATCGTAAATAATATGTATGAAAAACTGCCCATATAAAAAATTTCACTATAACCACGACTCCCATTATGGGCTGGGTGAATTACAAAGCATCAAGAATTATTATTTACATAATTGCGCCCTGCGGCGCGCTAGAAAAGTTGAAAATTATCTAAAAATCAATTGGATTCGCCCTGAAGATTTACACTTCTATCAAAAAGCGGGAATCAGCTGTTTTAAAATACAGGGCCGGCAAAACTTGAATAGCAATAATCTACTGCGCGCTCTGGAGTGTTACTTTAAAGAAAGTTATCAGGGCGATGTGCTTCAGCTTTTCATGTTGTTTTCAAATTATAATTCATTTGCATTGCCGCTGGACAATCAGAAGTTAGATGAATATGTTCGTCATTTTTATGAAAATCATAATTTTGCACCGATAACTGTGAAGAATGTGGGTTTTGTGAAGCTTTTTCCAAAGAAAAATATGCTATACAGCGAGCAGGTGACATTAAACAAAAAAGCTACGGTGTTTTACACGACAATGCAGCAAAATATATGGAATAAATGAGGTTCTGGCATGATTTTCTTTACAGTTCCCTGTGATTTTAAAGTGAGTACTTTAAATAAAGCTTATGGCACTCAATCATACATATACAAACGCAAGAGTGGCTGAAACATACGGACAGATTACTGTTAAAAATCCCATTGGTTCGGGAGGGCCGGGGATTTGCTTCCGCAGGCGGATATACAAATGCTTGCGGATTATATTGTTCAATCAAATGAAAGGGGCCTCAATTTAATTATACGCTCAATCCCACCTGCTTAGGCAATATGGAATTTTCAAAGGATGGGCTGAAGATCATAACCGACTTTATCTATACTCTGTATGATGCCGGTGTCAGATCGTTTACCATAGCTATGCCATCCTTAATGGAATTGGTACAGTCTCTTCGTCTGAATGTTGAAATAAAAGCGTCAACAGTATGTCAGATAACCAACGCAAACAAAGCAAGCGCATATAAAGCTCTGGGGGTAGACCGTATGGTCCTCGACGAATCCATTAACCGAAGCTTTGATACATTAAAAACGCATTTATAAATATGCCATACTATCGAATTAATTGTAAATGTAATCTGCCACCAAAACTGTATTTATGAAATTTTTCATCATAATCAAACATCTCATGATTCGTCAGGGATCCAGCAAAGCTGTAAATATTATTCGCACCGTTGCATGATGAAACGCTGTGAGTCTCCAGCCAATCTGTTAAGAATGGCATGGATTCGGCCAGAAGATTTAAAATATTATACAGCTATAGGTATCCATTATTTTAAAATTCAAGGAAGGCAGGCAGCGTTGAAGGGTGATATTGTGAAAACCGTACAATGCTATATGGAGCAATCCTTTGAGGGGAACTTGATGGAATTGCTGGATGCCTTTTCACCTACAAATTCCTTTCAGGTTTTCATAGATAACAAAAACTGGACGCCTATCTAAAACCCTTTGTAGAACAGGATCAATTCTGTCACTCAGATTGTTCCTCGTGTCATTATTGTGATCAGTTTATGGCACAGAATTTTATTGTCAGAGATATCGCAGAAATGAATCAAAAAGCCAGCCTATTCTATAAAAATTACGATGATTTTTCGCGGAGCTACCGTCAACTCTCAGAAGAAGAAAAACAGTCACGGAGTAAATACGTATGATGTCAAAACCCGTATGGATGCCGGATGAATTTAACCAAGTAGGTTTGGATTTCAGTTTACCGCAGCAGGCAAAAGCAGTATGATCAATATATGAATCGCATTCGCAATATCTCTGATGAAAATCAAAAGTGGTAAACACCTTGAAATTAACAGGAAATGAGTCTGTTTTAGAGATTGGCACCGGTACCGGTGAGCTTGCGATATTTCTGTCCAGCCATTGCAGGCAGGTGCATGCTATTGACGTTTCCGATGCAATGCTGTCTCAGGCCACAGCCAAAGCTACACTTCTGTCCGCAAACAATATTCGGTTTCAGAAAGGCGGATTTCTCACCTATGCGTTTGCGTCTGAAAGCTATGATGCAATCGTCTCACAGCTGGCACTGCATCATCTTCCGGACACATGGAAATTGATTGCGCTGAACAGGATCTATAAGGCGCTGAAACCCGGCGGTCGCTTTTATCTGAAAGATATCGCATACACATTTATACCTGACCGATATGCAGTATATTTTGACAACTTGGTTTCACTGCACAAACACTATTGCGGACCTGAAGCGAGAAAAGACGGCTATTACGTTCATTAAAGAAGAATATCCAACACTGGATTGGATGCTGACTGAAATCATTACCTGCGCCGGTTTTACAATCGAACGTCACACATCAAGCCATGAATTTATTTCGATATATATTTGCGTAAAAGCATAGAAAAATACCTTTGTACATTCTTTTAGGTTAGGAAAGTTATGAATACAAACTACATGAGTTGTCTCATGCGAGAAATCAACAAAGAAGAAAGCGCGCGTTATCACAAATATTATCTGTATGCGCTGCAAATGGAACTGTCTGAGCTGACGGCCATTTTACAGACACAAACCGCGAAACAGTTGCAAACAGATAGCTACCGTTTATTACAAATTCCAACATGTGGATGTACCTACCAGTGTCAAAATGGTGAAATTATCGGTTGCAGTATGTGCAATCTCCACAAGGATTCCTATCGTATATACGCCTATATGCGTGCGCTAAGAGAACGGGACAAGCTGGGATACTGCAATTTGATAAAGGAACTTTGTGCTAAAAGCCGCGGACAGCAGCAAGGATTTTTCATTCATGAAGTCCTTGTTGCTCATACTGCACTGCATGAATTTGAAGTACCGGAAAGCTTGCTGAAGGAGCTGTTATATGCGGATTGTGCAAATCATATGCCGCGTCCCATGCTACATGAATTTGAAACAAGGGCTGATACCATAACAGATGCGCGGCTTCAAACGCTGAAAGAATGGACGGGAAACCGCCGAGTATTTATCCGTATCGGCGGAGAAACAGCAAATGAAGTTTTACGAAATTCCTGGCTGAATAAAGGAATCACCAATGCTGCAATAAAAAATGCCGTTGAGCTGTGCCATACATATGGATTTTTAGTATCTGTCAATATATTGCTGGGAATACCGGGGATGACAGAAGATTTGTCTCTGAAGTGTGTGTGTGAAACAATCGCTTGGCTGGATCAAATTGGAGCAGACCAAATAGTTTGTTCAATTCTCAGCAGAAAAAAACATACCTTGCAGCATTATATATATCAGGTATTGCATACGCATTTGTCTTTGGTCCGCTATGGAATCTCACAAGGTCAGCACACAGCGTTACCGTGGCTTTTTACCGTCGTGCGACTGTTAAACTGGATGAAAAAGACTATAGACCACGAGCGCAATTCACCTTCGGTCAATTCGCACCGCATTACTTTGAGGGCAACGTTGTACAGCCTTATAACTACAAACACCAGTGCATCTGCAATAAGCAAATATGGAAAGCGATACAGGAAATTGCCTTTTCCGGGGAATGGGATGAGATATACGATCTGACAAATTTCTGTTTGCAGGATCCATGCTATCGCCAATATGCAGAGCTATTAACAAAACAGAGCCAAATAGATTCCGTTCATCAAAAATCTGATGCTGCTTGAAGTGCCTCTTTCTCAAGCCTTATATAAGGAGAACTGGATATCTTACCACAATCTGTTTAAAATAGAATTACAAAGCTTAGGAGTATAAAATGTTTCGCATCGAATTGCTGTCCATGCCCCTTCGCCGCGGTCAATTATCCCTCTTTGGCATTAACACAGCTTAAATATATAACAGAAGAAAGATTTCACGATAAAGCTGACATACATATACGTTATATTAATCATGACTTTGCACGTCATATTGGATATAAGATGTATCTTGACATTGCGGAAGACGGCACACCGAGCAAATCCGATTTGGAGTTGGATAATTATAATGACATTGGTCTGAAAGAATGGATGTTCAGACCAATTGCGTTTCCAGATACCCAGGATAATGCTTATGAATATTGGAATGAATTTTTTACACTATGAACCAGATAAAATCAAAAAAAATATTGCAGCTCAGAAGCAGGATAAAACCAATTCTTCTAAAAATCATAGAAGAATATGATTTGACACATTCGAATATCGTGGGCTTTTTGTTCAATGTTTGATCAGCAGCTAGCCTCCTTGGCTATGGCACAGCTGTTAAAAGAAAAAAATCCGGAAATAATTACACTAATGGGCGGTTGCAGCTGTGAATATCCAGCCGGTCAGGAGATCAGTAAACATTGCAAATCTATAGACTATGTTTTTCCGGACAGGCATATCAAAGTTTCCCGGAGCTTATAGGGATGCTTTTGGAAGGAAAGCATGATATATCAGTTGCTATTCCCGGCGTTTTATGCAAGCATCAACAGCATTCTGCGGCACAGACGCAAAAGGAATTCCACTATGTCAATGCTGACACAGAAGTAGACATAGTCAATTTAGATTATGATGCCTTCTTTGCTTCATTAGACTACAATCTGAAGAATGAAAATGTCCAGCCTGTGCTTTTCTTTGAAACCTCACGAGGATGTCTTTGGGCAGAAAAAAAACGATGCACCTTCTGCGATGTAAACAGAACAAATAAAAATATAGAATAATGCATCCCCAAAATGCTATTAAAATGTTTCAAAATCTTTTGAAATATAAAAACCGCTGTCGTTTGTTCTGGTCAACAGATAGTATGATTCCGTTTTATATCTCGACTCCGTTTTTCCCCGTATAAAAGATTTAACAAAAGACACAAAAATTTTTATGAAACACGCGTCACATTAAGCAAAGAACAACTTGAAAAGATGGCAAATAATAATATTCGATACGTGCAAGCAGGAATTGAATCTTTGTCCGATACTATATTAGAGAGATTTCATAAAGGAACCACATGCATAGACAACCTGAAGTTTTTAAAAAACTGCGTGGAATATAATATCAGAGTCCTATGGAACATTTTATCCGGTTCCCCGGGTGAAACTCATGAGGATTATAAAGATCAATTGAAATTGATACCCAAAATCGTTCATTTCCCTCCCCCAGCGGAATTTGGGCTGTCAGCTATCAAAGAAACACAGAATATTACCTAAATCAAAAAGCATTATGGCATAAAATTAACCGCATCCATAGACACCTTGCGATATTTATATCCATTTGCTGATACTGCTTTGCATAACATGGCGTATAACTTAAAAAATGAAAATATTCATGAAATTTTCACTATGGAATATATGAGAATAATAGAAAAAATCAATTATCTGATTTCCAGTTGGAAAGAAAGGTGGATTCATGCTGAAAAAATCCCTCCTATACTGACATTATGTGGCAGAACGATTACAGATACCCGGTTTAGCGATATAAAAAATATCAGTTGGAAGAATTGGACAAGCAAATACTTGAACTGCTTGAACATCCGCATACAGAAAAAGAGCTCACGCAAAAAAAATATCGATAGACACGAAAAAAGTGCAGGAAAGCTTGCGCCGTCTGAATGATTTAAATTTGCTTTACTTTTCAAAAGGCAGGTATTTTAGCCTTGTTAATCATATGGCCGCGTTAAAGAAGCGTTTATTCCTGAATCATTTCATGACATTGTATAGAAGGTCTATGGAAAGGAGAAGCAAAATGCAGTTCTATATTGATAGAAATGACGCTGAAACGAAAAAGCATTTTTATCAGAGCGGGCATACAATCCGTCTGCCCGCTGTTCAGACGGACTCTTAAATAGGTTTGCGGATATTGTCAAGCAATATCCCAATCACACTGCCATCGAACAAATCAACAGTCCGGACGGCAAAATATCAGAGCTACTAACGTACAGGGAAATGGACGAAGCATCCAATCGGATTGCACACACCCTGCGTAAATCCAATATAAAATGCAATCAAATTGTACTGCTTCGGTTTCAAAATGTAACGGATCTCAGCTGCGGCATCTGGGGCGTAATAAAATCCGGCGCCGCCTATTGTGTTATAGACTCTGCCTATTCTAAAAACAAAGTTGAGGAATTTATAAAGATAATCAAGCCTGCTGTAGTTGTCACAGACAGTCCGGAATTATTCTCAGATTCCTGTTCAGATACAGCGCCATCCATTTTTTTCTTTTTCGACAATACAGGATACACCTGCAAAAAGTTCTGCATGGAATCATAAGCCGGACAATTTGCTTTATTGTATACTTACAAGCGGAACAGGAACATCCAAAACGCCCAAAGCAGTTACCGTCTATCATAAAGGGGTCTTGAACACTGTTTACTGGCGGCTGCATCACTATGGTTATTCAGAATATTCTGTGACATTTTCACTGCTGAATCCCTCGTTTGACGCTTTTGGCGCAGATTTCTTCTGCAGTATACTTTCCGGCGGGCGGCTAATCTGTGCCCGCTGTGATATTATGAGCAATTATCAAGCTGCGCTAACCACGCTTATGGCAGGCTGCGTTACCAATTTAAGCAGCACGCCGACAAATTTATACAATTTATTTTTACTGGATTCCAGGCCCCTGCCATCGATTCAAACGCTTATAATGGGCGGAGAATGTATCAGTCAAAAACTATTGAATTTATGTTTTCAGAGGTTTCCCAACAGTCGTATATACAACGAATATGGACCTACAGAAAACAGCATTATCACGACGTCTAAAACAAATGCTCCCGGGTACATCCAGTGATAATATCGGAAAAGAAATACCCAACACAACGATTTACCTGCTCAAAGATGGAAAAATAGCTGAAGAGGGAGAAATATATCTGTCTGGAATAGGCTTGGCGGGAGGTTATTTAGATCAGCAGCAAAGCAAGGAGGCGTTTTTTCCGCATCCGTATATCGATGGTTTAACGATTTATAAAACAGGAGATCTTGCCCGCAAGGACAGCAATGGCGACTATCACTTTTGTGGGCGAACTGATCGTATTGTAAAGGTTCATGGATATACTGTTGATTTAAACCAACTGGAAGAGTGTGCAGCGCAGCACGATACAGTAGCGTATGCAACAGCACAATTATTTGTCGATTCCAAAACACAGCATCAAGTTATATATCTTACAGTTGGCGGTATAAACACAGATACAAAAATAGATACCAAAATCGTGGAACAGCATATTCAGAAAAGCTTCCCGGATTGCAGAATACCGGTCAGGGTGCGACAGACAGCCAGATTTTCTGTAAATGACCACCAAAAGGCAGATAACCAGAAAATATATTTGGATAACAGAGATATCAGCGAACAAATATTCACTTTTGTCAGTAATTGCTGGAAAAAATTTTTGATAAAAGATGCTATTGATCCGGATACGAGTTTTTTTTGATTTAGGTGGAAACTCACTTTTAGCCATGGATATGTTTTTTGAATTAGAAAGCGTTTTTCAAGATAAAATTAAACTTTTGGATATATTCGAAAACTATACTATACACAAATTGGTTGATTTTCTTATGGAGAAGTATAAAGATTATGACTACACTATATCTCAGCTCCCCTTTATATACAGATTCTTTATAAAACCGATGAAATCATTCGGTTTTATAATCATATAACAAAAAAACTGAAAGTATATCAACAGGGACTATTCCTATTTAAAAAATTTCCGGAGCCCTCCACATTACATCGCTCGGAGCGAAGTGAATTAGAAGATCTGCTTATAAAAAGAAAAATATTGCTGCCAGCCTCGACAGCATGGAATCAGCTTACATATCAAAGAGTTGAACTGGAAACCAGTATGGTATGTAATTGGAGATGCGAATTTTGTCCGTCAGTACAAATGAAACGAAAGCCGCAGTATATAGATTGGAATCTATATCAAGACATTTTAGATAAGGTTGTCACGTATAAACACGTGAAAATTGTTTACCTGCACGGTTTGAACGAACCTACTATTGACCCGCGTTTTGAAGACTTGGTCAATGAAATCATAAAACGAAATTTAAAATTTGGATTATTTACAAATGGCTCAGGGCTGAACAATGAAAAAAATATTATTTTTAAAACGGATACAGAAAGATTTAGTTCACATTACATTTAATCTACCCTCTGTCAACAAAGAGCATTTTGAATCCATAACTGGAACAAAAAGTTTTACTCAAACTATTCAAACAATAAAGAAATGTTTTGACGCCAAATTTAACATATATCTATCTGTACAAGGTCTAAAGGAAGAAAAAGCACAGGAAATCGAATTCATAAAAAAGCATTCGGAAATGTAAAAATATCCAGTGATATCACATTTGATCGGGCAGGAGCACTGCAAAATCAATATGCCCAAAACATTTCAATACAAAAGCCAAAGCTGTCCGGATGTTTTTGTTCAGTGATACCCTCTTTATCCACATGAACGGCGACTTGCATATCTGCTGCAATGACGTAAACAAACAACTGGTTTATGCAAATATTAGAGATGGATCTTTAGAGGAAATATTCGAAAAATCGGCGTATCAAAATTTACTGAAAAAAATTTTTGGAGGACAAATTGCAGAAGATTCCTTTTTGTGCCGAAAATGTATTTTAGCCAAAAGAAATCAATGATACAAAAATTATTTATATTTCACCAAAAATATAAATAATTTTTGGCGAGAACGCACTTAACTTATTGTGAAAACAATAAGTTTTATAAAATATATTTACAAAATATGAAAAATATAGTATTATTATAATAATCTGTTATTACATTATAACGAAAAGGAGATTTATCATGAACAACGAATTACTTATGAAGAGCAGACACATCCGCATTGTATACCTGCCCCCGGCAACGGTAGCTTCCGCTCATTTTGTTGGACCAGATCCTGAAATGCAGGCCAATCAAGCAATTGATCAGTTCGTTAAATCCACAAATCTGATAGATATCAAGCCTGATCTTCGTCATTATGGATTTAACAGAGATGTAGACGGAACTCACGGTTATGAAGTATGGGTGACCATTCCCGCAGATATGGAGGTTCCGGAAACATTAACAAAGAAAACCTTTTAAAGGCGGCCTGTATGCAGCTTATATGATTCCAATGCACGCATTTGAAGAATGGAATGTTCTGAATGCATGGCTTGCAGAGAATCCTGTATACGAAATGAATAATGAAGGCAAGGGACAGGACTGTATGTTCGGTGCATTAGAAGAACATATTAATTATTTCAACCATGTCAAATTAGGAAACACGGAGCCGGATGATATGCAACTCGACCTTCTGATGCCTGTCCGTGAAAAATAACAAAAGGAGACCGAAGTCATGTCCATACAACGCCAAGGAGATTTTTGGTACAGAAATGTTTGTGATATTTCCGTAGCATCAAAGGAATTTATCAAAAAAATCAGTTGTGAATAGCGAAGAACTCTTGGACGGACTTACGGAATATGTGGAATTATTAAGAAATATTTATAAGAACTATACAGCATTTGAAGTATCAAAAGTTGAAAGTCAGATGACCAAAATTGGTATTTTGGCCGATGATCTTGACAATTATCATAATCTTACAAACACGGGAATGTGTTTGTTTGGATTAGCAAAATCAGGAGAACTGCGTAGGGAAGGAGTGGTTTTTTATCTTCGGATAAATAAGGCTTTATTTCGGACCTATTTTAAGAAACCTCCAGCCTTTTACTTTGATCTGTTACAGCAATATGGCTTTTATTACATATTTTACAAAAATGAAAAACAAGTTAAAACCGTAGGAAGCAGCGATACAATTGATCTCTATTATGAAGGTCAGGGATCTGGGTCTGTGTTGTATGCAATGAAATATCTTTCAGACTATGTTGCAGATAAGGACGGAAAGGATGTTATTCTTCCAACATTAACAGCTTTTCTGTTTGCAGACTGCGACTCCCTTCTTCTGGATATAAACACAAACAACAAGCTTATGTATACGCTTCCGCAAACAGTTTTAAATTGTGTCGGAAATAAAAAAGAGAGCTGTTATCCGAATTGATTTCCAAATACTGCGGAGAATCTAAGCTGAATATTCATTTGGTTATCAATACTTATGTATTTCCAAACTGGACCATCAAATTGAAATTACAGAAAAAACAATTTCGACATTCTATGCCGAAGCGGACAATATATGTATTCATTTGCCGGTGTCTTATGATGTCGGGAAACTGGTGATTGACAAAAAAAGAGAAATTATCCCCTAATATTCGCAATTGTTTAAACCATTTCGGATGTGCCGGATGTGGAAAATGCCAGGGCCAGCGCAATATGGATAACTATAAGGGCTATCATTTGTGCAGTCTGCCTTTTAGTAATTTTACCACAGAATACGCTCGGCTTATTCGAACGAATGTCTCCTCAGAAGATCTAAATTCAATTTGTTTTATAATGGACGCACTCCTGGCAGAAAAACAATAAGAGCCCCCCTGCAAACCCAAGCCATCAGTATGTTGAGTCCCAACTCCACTTTTAAAGCAGCGAAAGACAAAAGACAAGAGAACCGAATAAGATTTGTTTTACCGCGACGGCGCCGTTTAAAGTCAGCCTGGGGTTATTGTTCAATTTATTTTTCGCTGTAAAGTGTTCTTGGGAATCCTCATATGAAAGAAACGGTGATTCATAGAGATAGCCAACCTGTGCAGTACACCGATCTTTGATACCTTGATGTACCTGACGTTCACGGGATGGGTCCCTTCGAGTTTTATCAATACAAAGAGCTAAAGAATTGATTGAGGAGCTATCATGCAGACCGATAGAGTTTCAGTTGGAGAAACAGCAAAATAAATTCCGTACGATTCAAACGCTGTTTTCACTCGATCGGTCCCCCATCTTAATTGCCGGTCCCTGTTCGATCGAGAGCAGAAAGCAGCTAGAACAAGTAGCCGATACTCGTTCGTCATCATGTGCCGTTTATCCGAGGCGGGGGGCATTCAAACCGCGCACATCTCCCTATAATTACCAGGGGCAAGGGCAGAAGGCTTTGCGGATGCTGTCGGAAGTCGGCCGGTAGTACGGATTGCTGACCATCTCAGAGATACTCGACCCGAGAGATGTGCAGGCCGGAGCCGAGTGTCTCGATATCATCCAGATTGGGTCGAGAAATATGGGCAATTACGCCTTGCTTAAGGAGGTGGGAAAGAGCCGTCATCCAGTTCTTCTCAAACGCGGGTATATGTCAACGGTGTCGGAACATCTGCTATCGACGGAGTATATAGCAGCGGCGGGTAATACCAACCTGATCCTGTGCGAAAGAGGTATCATATCCTTTGACAATTCTACGAGAATTTTAATAGATATTTCCGGTATAGCGTTAATACAAAAGAAACTTCCTTGCCCATTATTGTTGATTTAAGCCAACCGCTAGGCAGAAAAGATATCTTACTCCCAGTGGCTAAAGCCGTATTGGCCATGGGCATTGACGGAATCATGCTGGAAGTCCATCCCGGCCCGAAGTATGCGTTGAGTGACCAACAGCAGCATTGAATTTACATGGACTGGAGAGCTTCCTTAAGACTATTAACTGGGATACGGGCTTGTAAGTTAAAAGTTATGTAGAGAGATCCAGGCATATACGAATGGAAATCAAAGTTGTCCCAGATCATAATGGACGTGGGTAAGATCAATACTCGTAACGAAAAGCCGATCCAGACCGATTGTGACATACATCATTTTTATGTTTTATCTTATATGGGTGTGTTGATCGAAGGTAGATCGAATGGACATTGCTGTCGGGTATGACTTACACGCATCAAGTAAAGCTGGACTGCGCGGAGCAGGTGATCCATCAGAACAAGTTTGTTTTTACGCTCATGGAAAATGGCTGCTACACCATCATCGCCAAAGATACGGCGGGCAATGAGTCAACAGCACCCGTAACCGTAACCATTGATACCCCACCAAAACCTATGTCCTCACCTTTGGCACCGACGGAGGCTTGCCGGTTCCACCGGCACAAACGCTGGAGGTCGGCGAAAAAGCCCGTGGTGGCTTGCTTATACCAACCAGGCGTATGTATACTCTCTAATAAAGCCCTGTTTGCTGCCCGTGCTGAAATTGGGTTCCTACAAAATTCGGAAAGAAGCGCTTATTCGTTTTCTAGAGGAAAACGAAGGCAAGGATCTGACAGATCCGAATAAATTCAGTGCGTTACGTAGATGAGCACAGTATTCTGATATCAGGGGTAAGAAAATTTTTTTTGCTGCCATTCTGCTGCCCTCACACGCATATTGAGTAAAAAAGCAGCGGTAAAATAAAGAAAACATAGGGTTCACTCATCCGGAATAACCACTATTACACGGGGAAAATACAAGATGATAAGGGTAACATGGTGCCGGCTTGCGAGACTGCTTCGCCATGGGCAACAACCCCATGGTCGGCGCGACGGTGGCTTGCGCCGTGGCGGTGCAGGAGAGCTTCAAATAAGGCGCGAGGGCGCTTAAATACTAGGGTTTTTCTGAAAGAAGGCTTCCGAAGCAATTGCTCCGGAAGCCTTCTTTTCACCTCAAAATGGGCTTTGTACCGTTTGTGTACCGGCTTTTGGTGAGAAAATCATCAGTTGAAATATAAATCTAGCAACGACTACTATGCGTACTCTCGCGTTATTCCGTTTCCTCTGTTTCATCCTGGAACAAGCTGTTGATGATGGCGGCTCCCTCATTGTTCATGCGTTCCGTGAGATGCAGGTAGTATTTCATCGTCACCTGCAAATCCTTGTGCCCGAGTCTTTGTTGCAGGTACTTAGGCGGGACGTTCTTTTCCGCCAGCATGGTCGCATGAGTATGCCGGAAGGAATGGAAATCGAACTCCGAAACCCCATTTCGTAGTGAACAATCCGGGAGGTATGCTGCATGTTGTTGGAGTTGATGAGCTCCCCATTTTCCCGGACCGCCACCGGATGGATGACCTTCCCGTCACCAGCCGTATGGATCTGCCGCCGGTCATTTTCATACAAAACCGTGTAATGCTCCGCGTAGTAATCTCTGGCCCGTTCCTGCTTCTGCTTTTCCCGCTTGAGCAGCTCCATGAATTCAGATCCACGTCGATGGTCCTGGACGACTCATATTTCGGGTTGCTGAAATACCAGACCTTATCGGCTTGGCTGTATTGAATCTGCTTGGTCACCTTCACTTGATTTCTCTCAAACAGGACGTCCTCCCAGGTGACAGCAAAGGCCTCGCCCAATCGCATACCGCACTTATAGCCGAACATCATGGGAATGTGGGTGGAAGTTCCCTCCGGGAACCGCTCGAAAATCGCCGTGATTTTGTCGGGAGGAATGTAGACGTGGGGCGCCGTCCTGGGCTTGAGCTTCTCGTTCCGCGGGCTGGGCAGGGATACGTTGCCCATGGGCGAATACCGGATCATTTCTTGCAGCACAGCATATTTGAAGCTCTTGGACAGGATGCCTTTGACTACCGACAGGGTGTTCCGGCTGAAATTCTGCTTTGCCATGTTGTTGATAAACTGCTGCAGCACCGGGGAGCTGAGTGCCTTAAGCTTGTATTTCCCCAGAGCCGGCTTGATGTATAACCGGATCTTCTTTTCGTAGTCTTCTATCGTCACTTCCTTGAGATTCATCTTTCCGTATGTATCCATCCAATAATCCAAAAAGTCGCTGTAGCTGGTTTCCGATGGAATGAACCGCAGACCCGCCTCGTTGTACTCCGCCATTTTCGCGCCGGCTTCCGCAGCCTCCGCCTTTGTCCGGAAGCCGCATTTGCTGATGCGCTGCCGCTTCCCCTTGATTTGGGCCGATTCAAAATGTACTGCCAAACCTTCCCCCGCTTTATCAGGCGCAATTCCGCCATATATCGCGCTCCTTTCATACGATTGGCCAGTGAAACGGATGTTGGGAGACCGCTGTGCCTCCGCTCATCGTTCCTGTGCCTGACAATAGTATGAAAGAAATGGGGCGGGGGGTAGTTTTCGATAAGGCGGATAGCGCCATTTTATAGTTTAGATGCCCATTTTTTGCAGCCTCAATTAGGCCTGAAAAAAGGATAGAGTTCGGTGATTTTAGCATCCGTTTGTTCGCAACCAAAGTCAGGATAATGATAGTTTTCTTTATCGTTTAAATAACCAAACACGGTTCTTTTGGAATAAATGTACGATCCCTTGTATAGCGTTCTATATATTCTTTTTTCTTCGCAGAGTCGGAGTACACTCTGGCTGTCCACCCCTAAAATTTCCTGCACTTCTTTCATGGTAAGTGTGTCCTTGTATTTGCTGAAGTCTTTTTCATAATCCTGCCTCCTAGTTTATGATTGTTCGGGTCCAAGTACATAGTCGATTAAATTGATTTTAGGAATTAGATATTTTTTTCCTATCTTTCTCCCTCGTAACTCGCCGGAATTAATGAGATTGTAAACTTGGTGCCTGCTGATGCCTAAGATGGTTTGTACCGCTGTGGTGTCTAAAAGATCCGGGTAGTTACAAAACATCGACTGATGAATATCAGACATATTTATCGCCTCCTCAATGACAGTATGACGGTTTTTATTCAAACTGGTCGTGTGTATATTAAAGTAAGTTTCAATCCTGTTTCTACATCTTAACGCTTAACATAATTGCTACATTTCGGAGAGTCGGCTAAACGGTTTATGGGGCTGGTCTTGAAAACCAGTGACCTTGAACGACCACAGGGTTCGAATCCCTCCCTCTGCTAACCAGTAACGTCCAGAAAAAATATATCAACGACCAAAAGGCACAGCAGGCATTGAGCCTGCTGTGCCTTTTGCAATACTGTATAAAATGACCGTTTCAATCAAGTGAATAACCGGTCTATAGCATCCGCTGTTGTTTGCTGGCTATAAAAATCTAAGTGAATATAAAATTTTTCCGTTGTTCTATAGGTACTATGTCCCAGCCATAGCTGTATCTTTTGAAGGGTACCTCATTCAAAAACAACAGGCTGGCACAAGTATGCCTCAGGTCATGAAATCGGATTTTCTTCATATGGAGCTTATCTAAAACTAAGGGGAAGCGCCGGGTGACATATTCCGGAGATATGAGTATGCCATGCTCATCTACAAAAATATATTCTAAATATTTCTTGCTATACTGCCTCCCATAATATTTCCTATCCTTTTCGTTTTCACTTTTCTCAGTAATAAGGCGTCTCTGATGATGGGCAGGAGGGGCAGGCTTCTATAAGCAGATTTGGTTTTCAGAATGTCGGAGCCCCTTTGGACTGTTGGAATGCTCCCCAGACGTTGTTAATATTTTTGGTTTATGTTAATCGCGTTATTCTCAAAGTCAATGCTTTCCCATCTTAGGCCCAATATCTCACTGTGCCGTAAGCCGTAATAGGCTGCGACCATAATAATGAGGTGCAGAGGATCTTCTTTTGTCTTCTGCAATAATTCTTTCACTTCAGAGGCACTGTAGTAGGAATACCTATATTCGCTATCCCTGGGTGCGTCTATTTGCTTCATAATATTTTGCTCAATAAAGCCCCGCTTAACGGCATAGTCAAGTGCTTGTTTCATGAGCCGGTGGTATTTTAATACTGTACAGCTCTAAGCTTATCTTTATACATGGAAGCATAAAAGCGCTCGACATCCATGACGGATAATTGGTAGAGCTTGATATCTTGAGAAAAGTAGCGTTGCATTCTCCCTTCAATATAGCATGAATACGCTTGGAATGTACTAATGGATAAGTTATGCTCTTTTTGTACTCAACCAAAGCCGCATAAACTCAATAAAAGGAATACCGCCGGCTCCGTTTTGCATCATAAGTTGATTCTGATATTCAACATTCATGTCATGTAAAACGTTCTGTAAGAACAGATTTGCTTTCGTCTTACTTTCGCTGATTTTATAGCCGGTAAAAATTGATTTCCGCTTCCGTTTCCCATCCACATAGAGATTGATAACTGCATAATATCTGCCGCGTATTGTCTGTAGGCTTCCTGTTATGGCGTTTCGCTTATACATAAAAAGACCTCCTTGTTTATTTATCTGTAAGTATACTAGATAAATAACAAGGAGGATGAGGCTACATGACTCGAAAATATATTTTTGAATTCGCGTCACTTTTGTTGAATTATCAGAAAAACTGGAGTATAATGTAAACTAGTAAATGGTTGAGGTGAAGAAATGTCTATTAGTTATAAAAAACTTTGGAAGCTATTGATCGACAAAGACATGAAGAAGAAAGATCTCACTATAAAAGCAGGAATAAGCTCCACTTCAATGTCTAAGCTCGGCCGCAATGAGAATGTAACGACGGATGTATTGGTAAAGGTCTGCAATGCGCTGGAATGCGATATCTCGGATATTATGGAACTGGTTCCTGATAACGCGCAAGAAAAATAACAAAATGGAATTTAATATATTGTGAAAGCAGAGGAAAACAGATGATAACCGGTGAATTGAAAAACAAAGTGGATCGGCTTTGGGAAATGTTCTGGACTGGAGGTCTGACAAACCCACTGGATGTTATAGAGCAAATTACATACCTAATGTTTATTCGAGACCTTGATAGTACCGACAACGCTCGGCAAAAAAGAAAGCAGCATGTTGGGGATTTCTTATGTTAGCATATTTGTGGGGAAGCAACATTTGAAGTGGTCTTCCTTAAGAGATAAGCCCGCTGATTTTATGTATCAGACAATGCAAGGAGAAGTCTTTCCGTTTATCAAAAGTCTTAATATAGATAAAAATAGTACCTATGCAAAGTACATGGATGACGCCATTTTCAAGGTGCCGACTCCTCAGCTTCTTGAAAAGATTGTTACGGCCTTTGGACGAAATGTATGCCCTGATTGAGAATATGCCGGGCAAGCAAGATGCAAGAGGCGACTTGTATGAATACATGCTCTCAAAGCTTTCTACCGCCGGCACCAACGGACAGTTCGAACGCCCCGTCATATCATTCGCATGATGGTGGAGTTGCTTGATTTGCAGCCGGATGATAGCATTTGCGATCCGGCCTGCGGGACCAGCGGCTTTTGGTGGCGGCCGGTGAGTATCTGAAACAAAAAGTATTTTTGACGAGATATTCTATAATAAGGATGCCAAGGAGCATTACGACAGCGCCATGTTCACCGGCTATGATATGGACCGAACGATGCTGCGCATCGGAGCCATGAACATGATGACACATGGGATTGCCAACCCACATATTGTTTATAAAGACAGCTTGTCCGATCAAAACACCGACGTCGATAAATACACAAAGGTCTTGGCAAATCCCCCTTTCAAGGGTAGTTTGGATTATGATATAGTCGCAACCGACCTGACAAAGATAACGAAAACCAAAAAGACGGAACTGCTTTTTTTGGCCCTGTTTTTGCGATTGCTCAAAAACGGAGGGCGCTGTGCGTCTATTGTACCTGACGGTGTACTGTTCGGTTCCTCTAAAGCACATAAAGATATTCGCAAGGAGATCATAGAAAATCATCGTTTGGAAGCGGTGATTTCCATGCCTTCCGGCGTGTTCAAACCCTATGCCGGGGTGAGCACGGCTGTGCTTGTCTTTACCAAAACCGGTGCGGGCGGTACCGATAAGGTGGGTTTTACGACATGAAGTCGGACGGCTACAGCCTGGACGACAAACGCACCGCTTGAAAGCAGCGATATCCCCGATATCGTGGAGCGGTTTCATGCGCTTAAGATGGAAGAAAGCCGCGCGCGAACAGAGCAGAGCTTTCTGGTGCCGAAGAGTGAGATCGCGGAAAACGGCTATGACTTGTCCATCAATAAGTATAAGCAGAGCGCTTATGTGGAGGAAGAGTATCCCCATCCGCTGGAGATTATAAAGGAGATTAACGAACTGGAAACGGAGATTACCGCTGGGCTGGCAGAACTGGAGGCGGTGTTGCGTGGGTAAATGGGAGATGGTACGGCTGGGGGATGTTTGTGAAATTGTTTCTGGCACGACACCGAGTACAAATAAACCAGAGTTATGGGACGGGGAAATCAAATGGATCACCCCTGCTGAAATAAGTGATGAAAGCTATTATATTAGCGATACGGAGCGACATATATCCCAAAAGGCCGGGCTGAAAATAATGCCTGTAGGCACCGTGCTTTTTATCATCAAGAGCTCCTATAGGAAAAGTTGCTATAGCCGGCGCTGAAATGTGTTGCAACCAGGGTTTTAAGAATCTGATTTGTTCTGTGGCTGTACATAATCGTTACCTCTACCGTTATCTCAAAAATCAAACGGAATATTTAAATAGCCTTGGGCGTGGAGCTACTTTTAAGGAAATATCGAAAACGGTTGTGGAACAAATTGAACTCCCCCTCCCGCCTTTACCAGTACAACAGCAAATTGCCGATGTGCTGGACCGCACCAGCTCCCTCATTGAAAAGCGCAAGGCGCAGATTGAAAAGCTGGACTTGCTGATAAAGTCGCAGTTTATTAAGATGTTTGGCGATCCTGATAAAAATCAAAAAGCATGGGAAAAAGTATTGCTAAAAGATATTATTACGGACGCAAATAATGGTATGGCTAGACGGGGAAAAGATGAAGAAGGTAAAATCGTATTGCGCCTAATAGAATTGAAAAGATGGATATATTGATTATTCAAATCCAAATAGAATTAAGCTATCTGACAATGAAAAGAAACGATATTTTTTACGAGACAATGATTTTCTATTTGCACGTGTAAATGGTAATCCAGAATACGTTGGGCGATGTGCAGTTTTTCATGATTGCGGTGAGGAAGTCTATTACAATGATCACATTATCAGGATACATTTTGATGGAGATAAATTAGAAGGATCTTTTGCAAGCGTATTGTTAAATAGCAATTATGGAAAAGACAAATGAAATCACAAATAAAACATCCGCGGGGCAATATACCATAAGTCAAGATGGAATAGGCGCTATTAAAATAGTTTTACCGCCTCTCTCCCTCCAAAATGAATTTGCGTCTTTCGTCCAACAAGTCGAATCTCAAAAGCGTCTGCTTCAGCAATCCCTTGCCAAACTGGAGCAAAATTACAAATCCCTCATGCAGAAATGTTTTCGAAGCGAAATCTTCTGATATCGAAAGGTGAGGTGACCAGGTTCATGCGCACCAACTTCGATTTCCTGACACAGGATCCGCAGTTTGCGTCTTTCGCCGAGGCGGCTGTTTCGGCGGAGATGGCGTTGCCTGTCGCGCCCTTTTTGTGCGCCGCCGCCTGCCGGACAGCGCTGGAATTTGCCGTGAAGTGGATATACAGCGTCGATAGTTCGCTGAAAAAACCGTATGATGATAAACTGGTCACCTTTGGTCAGCACGGAGGATTTCAAGGACTTGATCCCTCCGGGACTGGGGGTTAAGCTGGATTACCTGCGCCGTGTGGGGAACATGGCCATACATAATCCCAAGGGGGTCAGCCGCGATCAGGCGGTGTTGGCCCTGCAGAATCTGCACAGCTTTCTAGATTTTACCACCTACTGCTATGGCTCCATTACCAAGAGGTTCCGTTCAATAAAGCGCTGCTGGAAGCCAAAAGCGGAACCGGCGCCTGCGTCTGTCGCGCCGCCGCCCGCGGAAGAACTGGATTTCCAGACTCTGCTGGACGAAAACTTCCCCAAACGGGAAAAGCTCACCCAAAAAGAGGGTCGCGCAGCTCAAACAGGGCTATACCGTGAAACCGATCGACATGACGGAGGCGCAGACGCGCAAGGCCTACATTGACGTGATGCTGCAGGACGCCGGCTGGAGGCGCGGCCCGCATTGGGTGGATGAGTACCCGATTGACGAGATGCCGAACAAATCCGGAAAAGGCGCCGCCGATTATGTGCTGTTCGCGGACAACGGCATGCCCCTCGCCGTGATCGAAGCCAAAGCGAACCAGCGTCAACGTGGAAAAGGGGCGGCAGCAAGCGGTTCTGGTATGCCGACTACCTGGAGAAGAAATTTGGGCAACGGCCGATACTCTTTATGACCAACGGCTACGAAACACGTATCTGGAACGATAAGCACTACCCGGAACGGCCAGTGTCAGGCATCTATTCCAAAGCGCGACCTGGAAAAAGAGTTCAACAAGATGAGGGAACGCACAGCCCTGTCGGCCGTGCGGGTCAGCGATAATATTTCCAACCGGTATTATCAAAAAGAGGCCATTCAATCGGTCTGCGATGCGTTTGACAAGCGAAACCGCCGAAAGGCGCTTTTGGTAATGGCCACCGGCAGCGGAAAGACACGGACGGTTATTTCTCTGGTTGACATCCTGATTCGCCATGGATGGGTGAAAATGTGCTGTTTCTGGCGGACCGCAACGCGCTGGTGACGCAGGCCAAGCGGGCGTTCCACAATCTGTTGCCGGATCTTTCCCTCTGCAATCTTACCGAGGGGAAGGATGAGGCCAGTTCCCGCGCGGTTTTCTCCACCTACCAGACCATGATGAACTGCATCGATGCCACTCGTGATGAAAAGGGCGAGCGTCTGTTTACGCCTGGACATTTTGATTTAATTATCGTTGATGAAGCTCACCGCAGCATCTATAAAAAATACCAGGATATTTTTACCTATTTCGATGCGCTGCTGGTAGGGCTAACCGCCACGCCAAAAGATGAAATTGATAAAAACACCTATTCCATATTTGATTTGGAAAGCGGCGTCCCCACCTATGGATATGAACTGGCGCAAGCGGTTCAAGACGGCTATCTAGTGGACTTTGTTTCAATCGAAACGGAACTGAAATTTATGACGAAAGGGATCGCTTACGAGGAGCTGTCTCCGGAAGAGCAAGAGGAATACGAGAACACCTTTTCCGATGAGGACGGCAACATACCCGCCTCCATTGACGCTAGTGCGCTGAATGAGTGGATATTCAATGAAGATACCATTCAAAAGGCCCTGCATACTCTGATGCAGCACGGCCAGCGTGTGGAGTACGGCGAGAAAATCGGAAAGACGATTGTGTTTGCCAGAAACCACAGGCACGCGGAGAAAATCCTGGAGGTTTGGAATAAAGAGTACCCCGACTATCCGAGTCATTCCGCGCGCGTCGTCGACAACTACACGAAATATGCGCAGAGCCTCATTGACGACTTGTCGGATAAGAACAAGTGCCCGCAGATTGCCATTTCGGTGGATATGCTGGACACCGGGATCGACGTGCCCGAAAGCCTCAACTTGGTGTTCTTTAAAAAAGTGTACAGCCGGGCGAAGTTTTGGCAGATGATCGGGCGGGGCCCCCGTATTTGCGAAGGGCTGATTGACGGTGCGGATAAGGAACGATTCTATATTTTCGACCTGTGCGGGAACTTTGAGTTTTTCCGCCTCCATGTCAAGGACAAGAAGCCAAGGCTACCAGCACCCTGCAGGAGCGTACTTTTTAACACAAAGATCGATATGGTTTACAAGTTGCAGGAAATGGCTTATCAAAGCGGAGAGCTTCAAAGCTACCGACAGGCGCTGGTTCAGGATGTAGTGAGTCAGATAAACGCACTGCCGCGTGATAATTTTGCCGTTAAGCAGCATCTTCGTGTGATAGATAGGTATCAGAGCGAGGCGGATTTTACGACCCTTACCTATGAAAACACGCTGCAGATAGCCGTGCATATGGCCCCGCTGATCCCTCCAACCGGAGAGGACATTGAGGCGAGCCGGTTCGATATGTTGATTTATCAAATAGAGCTCGCCATGTTGGCGGAGAAAAGCTGTAAACGGGCTAGAAACGACGTCGTTCGTAAAGCAGCGGAGCTATCGAAGATTGCGACGATTCCGGCCATTGCAGAACAGCGGGAGCTCATAGAGCAGATCCTGCATAACGATTATCTGGAACGAGCGGGCCTGTTGGATTATGAAACAGTCCGTATCAAACTGCGGGATTTGATCAAATTCATTCCTGAAGAGGAACGGGTTCGCTATGATACCGACTTTACGGATGATATTCTTTCAATGGAATGGAAAGAGTCCCAGCTGGATAACGACGATTTGGCTAACTATAAGAAGAAAGTGGATTATTACATCAAGCAGAATCAACATATCCCGGCAATCGCAAAGCTTAAAGGAAATGAGCCGCTGAACGAAGAGGATGTGCAGTCCTTGGAAGGTATTTTTGTGGCATGAGTTGGGCACAAAGAACAATACGACGCCCAGTATGGGAAGACTCCCTTAGGGGAACTGGTGCGTTCCATTGTTGGCCTCAGTCAAAGGCGGCGAACGAAGCATTCTCGCGCTTCTTAAACGATGCGGGATTGGATAGCCGGCAGATGTATTTTGTACGCCAAGTGGTCGGGTACATTGTAAAAACGGCATGATGAAGGATTTGTCTATTTTACAGGAAAGCCCTTTCAGCGATATGGGGAGCATAAGCGAATTATTTGATGATGTTACAGTCTTCATGGATTTGCGTGGGGTGATTGACATGATCAACCAGAATGCGATGCTGGTAAGGAACCCCATATAAAAGGATAGTTATTTTAAAGGAGTGAAATTTATGCCCAATAAAGGTTTCGTGTATATCTTTACGAATCCTTGCTTGAAGGCTGGGTAAAGATTGGGATGACCGAAGAAGACGATATCGGCAAGCGGCTTGAACAACTGAATAAGCCTACAAATCTGCCATTATCGTTTCGTTCCTACGCATATTATGAAGTCGATAATCCAGGGCGGTAGAAAAATCCATACATAGAATCATCGATGCGATAGATGATTCGCGTCATGCCCGAGAATTACAGGCAAGCGGCCGCATCCGTGAACGCGAATTTTTTCAGATTTCCGCCGAACAAGCATTTACGGTTTTTCAAGAGCTTGCACGGCATGCAGGCAATTTGGATAAACTTCATTTACAAGAGACAACACTTCAAGAACAAGAGGAAGAAATGGTTGCGTCGCGGAGAAAGAACTTTACTTTTAAGATGCTTCAAATTCCAGTTGGCAGCATGCTGACCTTCATCAAAGACGATACGATTACCTGCGAAGTTATTGATCAAAAGAATACGGTTAAGTTTCAGGAGCAAACTTATTCTTTATCATCATTAGCTTTAAAAATGCTTATCGAAATATGTAGTTGGCCTCAAAATTCTTCTGTTGCAGGGCCTAAAGTATTTTACCTACGAAATGAAGTGCTTTCCGACCGGCGTTTTCGCTTGGAAAATGAAGGGCAATCGATATTGAATATGTTTAGCAATTAGTAAGTAGGAGGTCAATTTATAATGGCAAAAAATAATTATCAGAGATGTTTTGTACACCAATACGGATGAAACTTTTTTATGTTTTAGAGAGAGAACACAAAATGCCCGCTGATTATAAAGCCGAGACCCTTGAAGAAGCGGTGACTTATTTAAAAAGTGACGGTTGGAATAGGTGCGGCAAGGTCAACAAACAAGATTATTCCATTGTTGATATGCTTTCAAAGGATGATGCGTATATTGCTATTTGGGAAGAATAATATGTAATAACTTTGGTGCTAATCTCATTCGCGATATTAGCACCAAAGTAAAGCAGAAAAACTATTATCAATTCTTTTTCGCTCCACGCTATCTGTTTTTCTCAAAAAAGTCATACTACTATTGCCAAATAAATTTTATGGAGGTAATGGTAATGACGAACGGAAGCAACCATGAGAAAATCCTGTATACAGTGAAAGAGGTGTCGGAGCTGATCCACACCAATCAGGCGTATGTGTACACCCTGATCCGGGCAGGACTATTACCGGCGCTGAAGCTGGGCTCTTACAAGGTGCGGAAGGAAGCGTTATTCACTTTTCTGGAAGCCAACGAGGGAAAGAACCTAAACGATCCGCACAATGTACAAAAGCATTTGCGAGGTGGAAGAGGAAACGTGTACGGGTCCGTGGTGAAGAGGGAGTAAGGACGCGGCGCCTGTGTACCATTTGTGTACCACAAGGGAAAAATATGTGATGAATACCAGAAAAATATAGGATCATCAAAGATGGATAAATGGCTCTGTACATAAAAATCCCCCGCATTTGCGGGGACGAAATGGCCTATTTCTGCAGGTCAGTGCCGCTTGAGAATGGCGGAAACGAGTGGGCAACAACCCCATGGTTGGGGCTACTGTTGCGTGTGCCGTGGCGGTGAGCGAAGCGAAATAATATGCCGCTAGGCCGCTTGAATACTGGATTTTTCCAAAAGCACCGCCCTTACGAATTACATTCGTAAGGGCGGTGCTTTTGGTCTTTTTAATATGAATTGCGACTTGGGTTACACATGACGACGCAAAGCTTCATGTCGCGCGATGAATTTCAAAAATTCGTCGCAGGCGATATACAGGTCGCTTTAACTTATAATTTTCTTCTTCATATTTTTGAATTCTTCTTGTGTTATGATTCCATCATCTAGCAATTGTTGATATTTGCGGATTTCATCTGCAACGTTATTCGTGTTTTGATTGCAAGTGTCTTTTTGGACAAAACATCTTCAACATACTTTTTTTATGCGAATAGCATAGTTGAGTTCGCTTTTATCAAAAATAATTGTATTTTCATCTGTTGTAGCTGAACTCATACCACGGTTACTCTCAATGCTTCCAGGAAGTGTGAATTGAATATATCCCCACCCCAATCGGCTCTTTAAATTGAACGGCCATTATATCAGCAATTCTAATTCTCTTTTCTCCTGCTATTCCGTGAGCTAAAGCGTTGAGCGCGCCTTGTCTGGCAATTACAATGTATCCGTCATCCAAAATGACAGTGGTTTTATGGTAAAAGAAAATGCAAATTTCATCATAGCACTGACATCTTCAATATGAGGAATATCAACCATAGCTTTGTGTGTTTCGCAATTTTTACAAAAGAGATTATAGAGATTTACAAAATCATTAAAGTTGTATTGTGAAAAATGAAAAAATAGCTTCTCTTTTTCGTTGTAATCTTTAGACTACCTCGCTTTTTTCTCGTTTTTGAGTTCTAAATCATAATCAACAATGTCACACCATCTGCATTCTTCATGAAAAACGCACTGTATTTTTATAACATTTTCTTCAATGATAATCTTGTGCGAACTATTGCTGACAAATTTTTTCACTCAAACTCCTTCTTCCGCAAATATAAAGTATCTTAATTGTACCACAATACGCGAAAGAAGTCGACCGCCTTACAGCAATCGACTTCTTTCTACATTGGAGCTGGTGGACGGACTTGAACCCCCGACCTGCGCATTACAAGTGCGCTGCTCTACCAACTGAGCTACACCAGCGAATTGAATGCACGGTGCAGCCCTGTTAGTGAGCATACACCGGCACAACCTAAATGAGAGTACCGGTTTGCCGGACGTACCGCCCGCGGCGCCGTTAAAACTATAACACAAGGGGAGGGAGTGTGTCAAGACGGAACCCGTCCGGTTCCCGTATCGCGGATCCGCGCAGAAAGTGCTCCGGCGTCCGCCCCTGGCAGCGTCGGTTTCAGCCGCAGCAAGCGCATCTGCCCGAGAAAAAGGGTATGAGAAAAGCGGCCCGGTATTCCCGGGCCGCTTCGAGGAATCAAAATCCTCAGCCTTCGCCTCTCATGCTGGCGAAGCACTCGCTGCAGTAAACGGGGCGATCCTCGCGGGGCTTGAAGGGAACCTTCGCTTCCTTCCCGCAGTTCGCGCAGATAGCCGTATGCATCTCGCGCTCCGGCTTCGCGGCGTTTTTGCGGGCGTCGCGGCAGTTCTTGCAGCGCTGCGGCTCATTCACAAAGCCTTTTTCCGCATAGAATTCCTGCTCACCGGCGGTGAACACGAATTCCGCGCCACATTCCTTGCAGATCAGAGTCTTGTCTTCGTACATGGATGTTACCTCGCTTTAGAAAAAATTTGCCCTGCGACGGATTCGGACCGACACCTTTGAAAACCAACGCTCTTCTTAAGCTACCCGGGCATATAGTAACGGCAAAAGCCGTTATCTACTTTAGGAACCCCTTACACGGAAGGAAGGGGGGATTTGGACAATTTCCGGCGGATACGCTGAAGGGCATTGTCCACAGTCTTGGGCCCAATCTCCAATTTTTGCGCAATTTCCTCATAGGAATACGCGCTCAGATGATAAAACAACACCCGCTTTTCCAGCGGAGTCAGAATATGTTCGAGCCATTTCTGCAGCCGGAGGGTCTCCTCCCGCTGCATCACCAGCAGCGCAGGATCCACACCGCCCTGCCCATCGGCAACCCCTGCGGCGCCTGCCTCCTCTTCCGGATCAAATCCCGGAACCGGCGGTTCCCCGCCAGCCCGCCTGACGGCCGAGACCATACGGTGGCGGATACAGACCGAGGCATACGTGCGGAACGAGGTCTTCTTTGTTTCACGATATGTTTGGACGGCTGACAAGAGGCCCAAAAAACCCTCCTGCGCCATATCCTCCGCATCGAGATGGGTGCCGCGATAACGCCGGGCCTGTGCCTGGATCATGGACGAGCAGCGCCCGACGAGCAGGGGAGAAGGCCTCCTCGCTTCCTGCTTCCGCCAGTCCTGCCAGTTGTTCATCGCTCAGGGTTTCCAACGGCAGCCCCGCGGAATCTGCGCTCAACGCCACCACCTCAAACGCCCTACGATCACCCACACATGTGAATACGATCTTCAGTTTACCCTACTCAAACGGAAATGTCAAGAAAATTTTGAAAAAATTATTCAACTTGTTAAAAAAGTGCAGGTGGGCATCTAAGATTTTTTGTCTTTCTACTAAATTGCCAATCGTTCGACATCAAAATCTTGCGGCAAAAAACGGGAAGACGGGAATCCGAACCACCATATATAGCGGTGGCCGGACCCGTCTTCCTTTTTTTCGGTCAGGCTTTTGAGAGATAGGCGTCAATCGACGCGGCAGCCCGTTTTCCGGCCCCCATCGCCAGGATGACCGTGGCCGCGCCCGTCACCGCGTCGCCTCCGGCATAGACGCCCTCGCGCGTGGTCCGCAGGCTGTCCTCTTCCACGATCAGGCAGCCGCGCCGGTTGGCCTCCAGGCCCGGGGTGGTGGTCCGGATCAGCGGGTTAGGAGTGTTTCCGATCGCCGCAATGACCATATCCGCCTGAATCGCATGCTCACTCCCCGGGATCGGACTGGGGCGGCGCCTCCCGGAGGCATCCGGTTCGCCGAGCTCCATGGAAACGCAGGAAATCGCGGTCACCTCTCCTTCTCGTCTCCGCAGATCTCGACCGGCGCGGTCAGGAGTTCAAATGAGACCCCTTCCTCTTTGGCATGATGGATTTCCTCGAGCCGGGCGGGCATTTCCTCTTCCCCCCGCCGGTAGATGACCGTCACGCTTTCGGCGCCCAGGCGTTTCGCGCAGCGGGCGGCGTCCATGGCCACGTTGCCTCCCCCACGACGACGACATGCCGGGCATGCTTGACAGGGTGTCATACTCCTCCCGGTAAGCCTTCATCAGGTTGACCCGGGTGAGGAACTCGTTGGCGGACAGGACACCCAGCAGCCCTTCGCCAGGGATGCCGAGAAAGCTCGGCAGGCCGGCGCCGCTGCCGATGAATACGGCATCGAACCCCTCGTCGAACAACTCGTCCAGCGATAGGGTTTTTGCCGATGACCATATTGGTCCGGATATCCACACCGGCGGATTTCAACGCATCGATTTCCTCCTGCACGATCGATTTGGGCAGGCGGAATTCCGGGATTCCATACATCAGCACGCCGCCCGCGGTGTGAAACGCCTCAAATACCGTCACCGCGTATCCTAGGCGGCACAGATCTCCCGCGCAGGTCAGGCCGGCGGGACCGGAGCCGATCACCGCCACCCGGCGGCCGCTTTGCACCGCCGGGGACGCGGCCGGCCCGGCTGTATTCTGCCGGTGGGTATCGGCGGCGAACCGCTCCAGCCGGCCGATGGCGACCGGCTCCCCCCTTGAGGCCCCGCACACATTTGGATTCGCATTGATTCTCCTGCGGACATACCCGGCCGCAGACCGCGGGCAGGGCGTTGGTCTCCCGGATCGTCTGATACGCCCCTTCGAAATCCCCTTCGGCGATCTTGGCGATGAAGTCCGGGATCTGCACGTTCACCGGGCAGCCCGTAACGCAGGGGCGGTTTTTGCAGTGGAGGCAGCGGGCCGCCTCATTGAGCGCCATTTCCGCCGTATAACCGAGGGCCACCTCGTCGAAATTCGCGGCTCTCTCAATGCCGGCTGTTCGGGCATCGGGGTTTTTTCCGTTTGTTTGTTCACTGCCATAATCAGTCCATGTCCTTTCCGGATTTAGCGGTCTGCCGCTTCCGTATCGTGGAAAGCGGCCGGATGTCGGTAAAAAGTGCGCCGCGCTCATGGTGCCGGCCTCAAGCCTCCCTGTGAATCGCAGCCGGCAGGCGTGCTCCTCCTCGCGGTACTGGGTCAAGCGCTTCATCGCCTCGTCCCAGTCGACCTGATGCGCGTCGAACTCCGGGCCGTCGACACAGGCGAACTTGGTTTCACCTCCGACGGTCAGGCGGCAGCCCCCACATCCCCGTTCCGTCGATCATGATCGGATTCATGGACACCAGAGTCTTGATCCCATAGGGTTTGGTCACGCCGGCCACCGCCCGCATCATGGGCAGGGGCCGATGGCAATGACCAAGTCGTACGTCTCGCCCGCGTCCAGCAGCTCCTGCAGTTTGACCGTGACAAACCCCTTTTCACCGTACGAACCGTCGTCCGTCATTATATACAGGCGGTCGCTCACCGTCCGGAACTCGTCTTCGAGCATAACGATGTCCCGGTTGCGGAAACCGGCGATCATATCCACCTGCGCGCCGGCCTGATGGGCGGCTTTGGCCTCGGGATAAGCGATGGCGCAGCCCACGCCCCCACCGACGACCGCCACCCGGCGGCAGCCCTCGAGTTCGGTCGCCCGGCCGAGCGGGCCCACTACATCGAGAATGGCGTCCCCGGCGGCGAGCGTATCCAGAAGCAGGGTGGTTTTCCCCACCTTCTGATACATGATGGTGATGGTCCCCGTTCGGTATCGTGATCGGCGATGGTTAAGGGGATCCGCTCGCCGGTTTCGTTTACCCGCAGGATGATGAACTGTCCCGCCCGGGCCTTCCGGGCGATATAGGAGCTTCCACCTCCATCAGGGAGACGGATGCATTCAATGCGCGTTTATGTAGGATCGGAAACATGGGCGGCTCTCCTCTGTTCAAACTGGAGTTCCGGATAGAACTCCCCTTTTTAAAAGTATCTATAAGCATATCACGCCTATCCGTTCAAATCAAGAGGAAAGTTCCGGCCCTCTTTTTTTGATCTATGATCGCCGGATCGATTCTGGCAACGTTTCTAGCCGCGTTCTGCCCGGCCCTTTTGCGCCGAGAAAGGGGTGGCCCGCAAGGCCAGAACCGTTTTTTGCGGGGCGTGTTGGAGTTTGTCTGAGCTTCAGCTCGTAGCAACAAAAGGGGGCAAAAACGCCGCCGGGGGTCCCCCGGACCCCAGATTGCTGGCCGATTTTCTTTTTATGAAAATCGGCGTAAACTACAGAAAGGGGGCCCGGGGCTCCCGGGGCTGATTGGGCGCGGGGCCGAAAAAAGACAGCAACCCCAACCCCTGGGGCCGCAACCCCTTCCTGTATATAGTGGGATCGGGTGGTGAGGCTATTGCCGGTTTTCATTAAGAGAAAACCGGCTAGTCACCCGGGGCCCAAGGGTAACCCTCATATCGTCTTTTGCCTTCTTTCTTCGTGCGAAGAAAGAAGGTGGCCCTCAGGCCAAACCTGAAAAAAGACGGGTATGGCGATCTGTCCGCTTACACGATGCGACTATATTTTAAACGCGCTCATGCCATAAAGCACGATCTGTGCTTCGGCACCCTCTTTCTTGTCGACAAGAAGGCCGGGTCGAACGCCGTCGAAATCATACGTGGCCTGCCCGGCCCTCGCAAATGCTTCCGCATTTGCCCTAGGCTAATCGAGTAGGAACGGGGAAAGAGGCGCCAAGGGGGGGCCCCCTGAACCCCCAGGTATTTTGATTTTTAAGGGTCATTGTGGGACACCACAATGGCGGGTGACCGGCCCCAGTGCCCGCCAGTATAGAGAGCCTTCAGGGGCGAGGCCGGAGTTCTTTTTAGGAAAGTCGGCGGGTACGTAGATTCCCAAACCAACGATTTTAGATAAAGGGCTGCGGTCCAGGTTCGTTTCCCGGCAGAGTGCTTTTTATCCTACTCCATCCATTCGGGCGTTTCATTTGCAACGGCCGGCCCCCTTTTCACCCGCGTTTGGCTCAGGGCACGAGAGGATGGCGGGTTTTATGCCGGTGAGCATCTGGGGGCCAGGGCGTCCTGGCAAAATAGACCTTGTGGCACCCAGGAAAAGAGGGCGCCGTCCCTCATGAAAAACACCGGCTTTTCCGGTTCAGGGGATCATTCCACCGTCACGCTCTTGGCGAGGTTGCGGGGTTTATCGATGTCGCATTTGCGCGCCAGGGCGATGTAATACCCGAGAAGCTGCATGGGCACTACCTCGAGGGAGGGCATGAGCAGGTCGTTTGTTTTGGGAATGTAGAGGATGTGGTCCGCCTCCTCCGTGACATCCCGGTTATCGTCGGTGGTCACCAGGAGCACCTCGGCGCCTCGTGCCCGCACTTCCTTGACATTTGAGAGGGTCTTTCCGTCACCTTGTCGGTGCAGGCCAGGGCCACAACAAACGTCCCTCCTCAATGAGGGAGATGGTGCCGTGTTTGAGCTCTCCCGCGGCGTATGCCTCGGAATGGATGTAGCTGATCTCCTTGAGCTTGAGGGAGGCCTCCAGCGCCACCGCATAATCGAGGTTCCGCCCGATGAAATACGCATGCTCGAGATAGGCATACCGCTGGGCCAATTGCTCGATTTCGGAAGCCTGACGGAGAATTCCCGACACCATGTCCGGCAGCCGTACCAGAGCGCTGAGCAGGCGGCGGAGATCCCGGTCGTCGATGTCCGAGCTTCTCCGCAATATAAAAAGCGATGAGGTACAGCATGGTCAGCTGAGTCGAATACGCCTTGGTCGTAGCGACCGAAATTTCCGGCCCCGCCCAGGTATACAGCACGTCGTCGCTCTCCGACGCGATCGAGCTGCCCACCACATTGACGATGGACAGGACCCGGCCCCTGTTTTTTCGCCTCCCGCAGGGCGGCCAGGGTATCTGCCGTCTCGCCAGACTGGCTGATGATCAGCACCAGCGTTCTGGAATCCACGATCGGGTCCCGATACCGGAATTCCGACGCCAGGTCCACCTCCACCGGGCTACGGGTCAGCTTTTCGAGCACGTATTTGCCCACCACCCCCGCGTGATACGCGGAGCCGCAGGCCACGATATAGATGCGGCTGACTTTCTTCAGCTGCGCGGCGGTCAGGGAAATCCCATCCAGCACGATCCGTCCTTCCGGGCTGATCCGGGGCGAAATCGTGGCCGACAGGGCCTGGGGCTGCTCCATGATCTCCTTTAATCATGAAATGGGGATAGCCCCCTTTTTTTCCGCGCTGGAGACGTCCCAGGTGACCTGCATCTCCACCTTTTGAACAGGGCGGCCCGCCCCGTCGAACACCGTCACCCCATCCCGCCGCAGCACCGCCGTTTCGCCGTCCGCAAGCTGATAAAACCGGCGGGTATGGGAAAGAACGGCGGGCACGTCGGAAGCGATGAAGTTCCCTCCTTCGCCAGGCCGACCACCAGGGGACTGGACCGCCGTATCGCAATCAGCTCATCCGGATGCTCGCTGCAGAGCACCCCCAGGGCGTAGGAGCCCTCCAGCCGGGCGACGGCCGCCCGCACGGCCGACAGGAAGTCGCCGGCGTAGGCCTTTTCAATCAGGTGGGCGATCACCTCGGTATCGGTTTCGGACAGGAAAACGACGCCCTTCTCCTGCATCTCCTTTTTGAGCGCCGCATAGTTTTCAATGATGCCGTTGTGTACCACAGCGAACCGGCCGCTTGCGCTGCGGTGGGATGGGAGTTCTCGTCGCTGGGCTTTCCGTGGGTCGCCCAACGGGTATGCCCAATCCCCGCCGTTTCGGGCAGGCCGGCACCATCCCCGATCATCTCCCGCAGCACGCCGAGGCGTCCTTTCGCCTTGTGAATCACCACGCCGTTCTCTCCTGCCAGCGCGATGCCGGCTGAATCATAACCGCGGTATTCGAGCTTGGCCAGTCCCTCGAGCAGGAGGGCGCAGCCGGTTTACAGCCGATGAATCCCACAATACCACACATAGGATCGTTGCTCCTTATACCGGGAGAAGGGCCCCACGGCCCGTCTCCGTTTCAATTAGCCGCCGCCTTTCCCACAAGGCCGCCGACACCTTATTTTATCCCAGTGCCACTGCGGAATCAAGCGTTTTTGCATTTCTCTGTGTTAAATTTAACAATTCCAATCATTTTGGGTGTGTATTTGCTTTTTCCTGCAAGTTCGCCAAGCCAGACATGCAGACACCTCCCAATCCTTTGCCGAGTATCACGGCGAAAAAAATCCCTCTTGATTATTTGGGATATCGGTGGTATACTATATAAAATATTATCAACGCCATGAAGGAGAAAGTAGGCCAATCCCCTGCCGCGCCAGAGAGGGGACGTCACCGGCTGTAAGCGTCCCGCGGAAAGAGTTGGAGGAAGTTCGCTCCTGAGCGGCGGTGCCGAACCCCGGCCATCGAATCCGGGCAGTAGGTGCTGACGGACGGCCCCGATATCGGCCAACCCACTCCCCGATGTTTCACCAGATGGAAGGCCTCGTCGTCGACAAGGGCATCACGCTCTGCGACCTGCAGGGCATGCTGGACCGCTTTGTGCAGGCTTTGTTTGGCCCGGAGGTCAAAACCCGCCTGCGCCCGTCCTATTTCCCGTTCACTGAGCCCAGTGTGGAGGTTGACG
>VOFE01000432.1_pt1 | contig 68000 bp, 91 predicted proteins | sample 5384071 | NCBI WGS metagenome assembly VOFE01 (sample SAMN12384724, study PRJNA508395) | human gut metagenome | isolation source: healthy gut D | host: Homo sapiens
CATCTTGAAGTACATCCGCTGGTCGTCGCCGCGAAGTACGCCAATCAGTCCCCGGATTACATCAGACAGCATGGGGCTGCCGATGCGGGTTTCAAAACGGATCAGGGCATTCTCATAGTTGCCGGTTTTCATGTCGGCAATGGTCTGGTCCAGCTCCGCGCCGAAGTCCTTGCCCGCTACCCGGCGGTAGGAAGTAAGGATCTTCAGCACATCTCGGTCGTTCTCCAGGTTCTGCCCAATGGTCAAAGCAAACCGGGGGATCTCGCTTTCAATGAGCTTGCGGCGCTTCTTAACGAAATCGAAGACGCTGTAATAGGTCGAGAACCACAGCGCCACCGCAAGCCCGATCAGCACGGGAACCATCAGCGGCACCAGAAACACCATCAGGATAGAGCAGAGGCCGACGGCGCCCGCCGTGACCCAGGCCCGGGCTGTGTAGATCTCCGGCGTCAGTTCCAGGCCGGCAATGTCCAGCGCCCGCTGCAGCTTATTCCGCTTGAGCTTGTCCAGCTTCAGGTACGGAGCAATCAGGCCGGCGATTTTGGTGATATAGACATCCAGCAGTTTCTCGGCCTTTACGCCCTGCTGCTTGCGGGCCAGAAGCATCATGCGGGAGGTCTTCTTTGTGGGAATATCCACAAAGGCGCAAGTCAGGTTATAGGTGGCGAACCCAAAGACAGATAATCGCCAAAAGAGCCAGAAGCGTCATACGCCGTCACCTCCGTATTCAATGGGTTTGCTCAGCTTCATGATCTGGGTCAAAGCGAACAGAATGATGGCTGCACAGATCGCCAGAGCAATTTTGCCGGGAGTCGTAAAGATGAGGGTGTGGAACCAGTCTTTGTTGAGGAAGTAGAGCAGCGGCACATTGGCGATCACAAGGAACATCATTGTGATCGCTTCCCGGCGCGGCCCCTGCATCATAGCCTCCAGCTCCGACTGTACCACACGAACATCGGAGAACTTCTGGGCAATGGTAGGCAGCGTATTTTTCATGGAACGGTCCGACTGGCACTGGATCAGGATGTTGCACCACTCATGAAAGACTCGGTTGGGTACTTTCATCTTGAGGGAGTTGATGGCGCTTGTCAGATTGGCGTTGATCAGCTCCGCCTCGTAGACAAATGCCTCGAATTTGCCTTCACCGGCTCATTGATGTAGGGCAGGTTTTCCTTGACTGCCCGGATCAGGTCCTCCGTGCGCAGGTAGGAAGTGGTGATGATGGAGATAGCCGTTTCCAGCTCCTCATTCAGATGCTTCTTGTAGCTGGCTGCGGTGCTGCGCAGATACCAGATGGGGGCCAGCGAAAAGCCAATGCCCAGGATCGGCACCATATACACATTGTTGATGAGCAGCGCCAGTACAGCGCCCACCGCAAACAGGATCAGCGACAGCCGCTTGACCGCCTCATAGCGGTCGGAGCGGCCGGTGCCTTTCAAAATCTGCTTCAACTCATAGTCCTGGTTGAAGAAGCCCTTGGCGGGCGTGCCCATCAGGACATTGAGTTCGTCAGACAGAGTAGCTGCCTTGCGCTGGGAGCGGAACAGGGCGTCGATAAAATCCCCCGGCCGCACGCCGAACAGGGCCAGGAGGCCCGCGCTGATCAGCGCAAAGCAAATGATGTAGATCCACTGCAACCTTTAATCCACCTCCTTCGGGGCGTCCATGAACTCCGCCAGCTCCTTATTGGAGATGCCGTTGTCAAGGAGCCGTTTTTTCAAAGTATCCGAGATCAGGCCCACCTTCCGGTGATGGCCTACCACATGGACCTCGCCCTTTTCATCGGTCACATTGTCCTCCACCTCAAACTTGTAGAGTGTGTGGGAAATGAGCTGCCCGTCCCGGTAGTCCTCGCCCTCCAGAATCTCCATGATCTTACGGGAGCGGTCTTCCAGCTGCTTGGTAAACACCACGATGGGGTAGGCCTCTACCATGATCTCCATGAGCACGGCATCGTCCATGCTGTATTTGCGCTTGGCGAGGGTCATCATCCTGCGGTAAGTGCTGTTGCAGGAGTTGGAGTGGATGGTGGTGCAGACCGTGTGGCCGGTTCGGGAGCTCTCTGCTGCAGACAGACTTTCCGCCGCAGACCGCATCTCACCGACGCCGATTACATTGGGATGCTTACGCAGAACCCGCTCCAGAAGAAAGTCCTGGTTGATGTTCAGAGCCGGATTCTCGCTGGGGCGGGTCAGCAGGTGAATGACAGAATTCAGGATGTTGCCGTTTTCGTCTCGTTTGACCAGATCAAACTCACGGCTGCCTTCCTCGATGGTGATGAGACGCTGGTTGTTGGGTACATTGGAGAGCAGCCAGGCCATGATGGTAGTCTTGCCGGAGCCGGTGGAGCCCGCGATGCACACGCTGACGCCATACCGGATGCAGGCCATCAGGAAGTGAAGCATCTCAGCGGTGGCGCTGCCGGAATCCAGCAGCTTCTGCTCGGAGACTGTCTGCTGGTTGACGATACGGATGGAGGCATTGATGCCCACATCCGGGTCCACAATGGGCGTCTTATCCACAGAGATACGGATGTTTTTGTCCAGAAAGCCCACCACACTGGGCATGGTGTCGTCAATGACCATGCCGCAGGCGTTGAGCATACGCCGCACCACATCAATGGCGTGCTGCGGGGAAGAAAACTTATCCGGGATCTTGATGCTGCGCCCGCCGGCCTCGATCACCTCAATGTCGTTGTAGGCATTGATATTGACTTCCTCAATGCCGGGTTTGTAGATCCATTTCTTGAGGAAGGAGTACCCGGCCATATCCTCATAGAGCTTTTCACACAGTTCTTCGGTAGTCAGCCCCTCGATGGCGTATTTCCGCTTGACGATGTACTGCACCATCAGCTCTTTGAGCAGTGTGGTAGCCCGCTCGGCGTTGCCCTCGCCGGCCTCGGCAATGGTGGAGGCGTGATTTTCAGCAAAATACCGCTGCACATCCTCCAGCACCTGGTCATAGGTCAGGTCCTGGTTGGCTGCCGGCGCGAAGAATATGTCATTGAGGTTATTCATCGGCATCTTCCTCCTCGAACTCGTCCTCCTCGTCAGGATCTTCCTCTGCGGCCTGTTCCGCCAACTCCATCTGCTCCAGTGCGTCCAGCACCTTGTTGAGCGAAGCGGTGTACTTGGGATTGCAGTATTTGATGGCCTGGAACATCCCGCCCTCGGTGGCGCAGCGGTCGATCTCCTTGCCATAGGGCAGAAGGCCGTCAAAGCCGCCGATGATATAGCCCATTTCATCCAGGGCGTGGAAGGGGCGGGCCATGCCGGCGAAGGTCATGTGCCGGTCATAGTGGAAACGGCCATCCACCAGCAGGGGCTGATGGGCTTTCAGGTAGTTGACGCCCTTCAGGTCGGGGGTAAGCAGGCGGATGACCAGATCGCCGGACTCAATCGCCGCCGGGGTGAACACATTGGTCATGTTGGAACTGCAGTCCAGGATGACGAAATCCACCAGCTTTGCGGCAGCGTTGACCAGCTGGAGTACCATGGCATACTTGACTTCCGGGTAACTCAGCGGATTTTCGCCGGCGGAATAGCCCATCAGGCCAATGAACGGATAACTTTTCAGAACCGTGACATGGCCTGCCACCAGCGAGGTATCAATCTCTACGCTGCTGAGAACCTGGCCCACCGAGGCGTTGGTCTGAATAATCTGATCCGGCAGCCAGACCGGGAGCATGGGAACGCTGATCTCCGCATTGATGATGATGGCCTTCCGCTTATCTCGGGTCAGGGCTTTTGCAAGAATGCAGGAAAACATACTTTTCCCGCTCCCCGGGCTGCCCCAGACAGTAATGACTTTTCCCATAGGAAACTCCTTTCCCAAGGGCGGAATGCCCTTGACTTTTTCAAAACAAATGTATAATATAAGATAGATTATCATAAAATAGATTATGATAAAGGAGGCGTTAACATGAAGTTTATCGGCAGACAACGAGAACTGGAGTCTCTTGAAAGGGAATACCAAAAAGACAGCAGCTTTGTTGTGATTTACGGCAGGCGGCGTGTAGGAAAAACAACGCTGATTAAAGAATTTATCAAGAGTAAGCTGGCATTCTACTTTCTCGCAACGGAGGAAGTGGAATCACAAAGCATAAAACGGCTGTCTGGTGTTGTGTCCCGGGTAACACGGAATCCGTTGCTGCAGCGTGCAGCCTTTTCCGACTGGCTGGATTTGTTCCATATCATTGCGGAATTCCGGCCGGAGGAAAAGAAAGTCCTGGTTATTGATGAATTTCCCTATCTGGTTAAGTCCAATCCGGCGTTCCCGTCTATTCTGCAAAACGCATGGGACGAAGTTCTCAAGGACAGCAATGTGATGCTGATTCTTTGCGGCTCCTTGATTGGAATGATGCAAAAACACGCGCTGTCTTATGACAGCCCCCTGTATGGCCGCCGGACTGCACAGATCCGGTTGGCGCCTTTGCCGTTCCCGGATGTGTATGCCGCTCAGCATCTCTCTTTTGAGCGTGCGGTGGAGCAATATGCGATTACCGGCGGCGTACCCAAATATCTGGAGTTTTTCAACGATCAGGAAGGACTGCTGGAACAGGTGGAGTCTGCGGTTCTCTCGAAGAACGGTTTTCTGTATGAAGAACCAAACTTTCTGCTGAAAGATGAAGTGGTATCCGCTGTCAACTATTTTTCCATTATCCGCGTGATGGCGGATGGAAACCACAAGCTGGGGAAAATTGCGGGAGCTCTGGGGACAGAAACTTCCGCGCTTACGCCATATCTTTCCACGCTCAGCGACCTTGGCTTTGTCGTGAAGGAAACGCCGGTTACGGAGAAAAATCCGGAGAAGTCCCGTAAAGGCCTTTATTTCATCTCTGATAACTTTGTGCGTTTCTGGTTCCGGTATGTCTATCCATATAAAGGGGAACTGGAACTGGACAATACGCAGATTGTTCTGGATGAAATCCGAAAAGACTTCGTACAGAAGTTTGTGGCCTTCGCCTATGAAGATATCTGCAGATCCATTTTTGCAGACCTTTGCAGGGAAGGTGTCATTGACTTTGTTCCCTCGCGGATCGGAGCTTACTGGCTGAATGATTTGGACAGCGATACGGAAATTGATGTGATGGCGGTGGACCATCAAAACAAGCGATTCTTTGCAGGCGAGTGCAAATACCACAATAAGCCGGTGGATGCGCCTGTATTTTTTGCTCTCCGCGATAAGGTGCAGGCTTCTGGTGAAATCCAAAAGGTATGGAAAGGCTATCAGCCTATTTTTGGGATATTTTCTAAAAGCGGTTTTACCCAGCGTCTTGTTGACTTGGGCAAAGAAAATCCGCAGCTTTTCCTGATTAACGAGGATCATCTTTCTACCCAGCAGTGAGGAATCGGGCGGTGAATCTGTTCACCGCCCATTTTTATTCGCCGTCTTCCGGGATGCTGTCCGCAGGAGTTGTTTCCACACCGCCTTCCGTATTCTCGGTGCCCGCTTCGCCTGTGGACTCGCTATCTGCGGCGCCTTCAGCAGTTTCTCCGCCATCCTGGCTTTCAGCATTTTCTTCAACCAGTGTTTCGGGGAAGTAGATCTCCTGAAGCGTCTTGTCCTGCTCGGCCAGCAGTTCCTCGGCCAGCTGGTCGTTGTTGCGGGAGATCAGCGCCACATGGGCCACGCCGTCATTTTCCATCTCAGTAATGATACGGGCCTGCTCCGGGCTTGCCAGCACAGTGATGGTGGCAGACTGCTGCGGCTCTTCATCCTCTGTGGGCTCCTTGGTATTGTCCACATTGATGCCATCAGAATCGGTGACCGACAGCACCTTGACAAAGCGTAGTTCGGGTACCTCTTCCGCCGTCTCCAGGAAGTGATAAATGCGGATGATGTCGCCCGGCTGCAGCTTATCCGACAGGCCGGAGGCCAGCGTTTTCACAGTCAGCGAGATGGCGACCTTGCCGGAGGGGATGTCGTTGAGCGCCACATCCGAGGAAACAGGGACGGTACTGACCTTGCTGGTAAGGATGTAGTCGCCCTCTGCCAAATCAGCGGTAACATACAGTCCCTCCACATCATCCATGCTGTGGGCCACATTGGAAGGGAGGTTGTACCCGCCCACTTCTACGACTTCGGCATTGTCGCTGGTGATCTTTTCGCCCTTCAGCACCGGCTGGGTGATGCGGACGATCTCCGTCTTGCCGTTGGTCTGCCGGGCAATGGTGGGCAGTGCCACAAATGCGATGACCGCCGCCAAAACCAGGGACAGAATGCCGAAGATAAATCGGTTGTTGAGTTTCATATGCATCTCTCCTGTCATAAAAATAGTTCAGCCAGCGTCGCCACAGAGCAGCCGCAGGCCAGAAAAGGTAAAAACGGGATCGCGGTGGGCTGTTTGTCCCGCAAGAGCCGCCGGTACAGCAGCACCACCGGCATGGCGAAGCCGGCGGCCACCAGGAATACCAGCGCCATGCCCGAGGGACCATAGACCAGGCCCAGCACCCCGCAGAATTTGATGTCCCCGCCGCCCATACCGCTGCCGCCGGTCGCCATAGCAGCGGCCAGCGGGATGCAGAAGCCCAGCAGCGCACCCACCAGAGCCTCGGCCACAACAGGCCAGATGGAAATAGGCGTCCGGCCATACTCCAGAATGAAGCAGACCTGGATCAGCGGGGCCAGCGCGGCCAGGGGGATAAAAAAGACGAGCGCCCGGTCGGGCACCCGCCTGTATAGGATGTCGTAGACTGCAAAACCCGTCACCACCAGAAAAACAGTGAGCAGGTATGCCATCCACACATTACTCTCGATTGGTGTACCAGTCATCATAGAGGCTCCCGTCAATGGAAACATAGTCATTCAGGTTGATGCTCAGCATCCCATCCGGCGTCCAGGTGTCCCAAACCTGAGTGAAGACGGTGTAGTTCGTCGCATCCGGGAACCAGATGGGGGTAAAGTGCACTTCCCGGCTGTAAGTAGAGAACTCATTGGGCTGGAAGGTGAATTTGGCGCTCCGGCCGCTGGACACCCGCTGCAGCAGGCGGAGATAGGTTTCATACTGGAACTCCGGGAACACGGAAAAGGCCGTCTGCGGATGGGTGATGTGGCTGGTGGGCGCGTCGGTGGAGAGCGTTGCGGTCACATCCTGCTTGACGCCGTACCCGCTTTTCATGGCCTTGCCGGAGGCTGTCGGTACGATATCGTCCGGCATCAGGGACATAACACCGCTGATGGAGGCAGAATAGCCAGTGTACTCGTACTCCCAATAGCCTTCATCGACCCAGTGCCCGCCGTCTTCCCCGTGATCACACCAAACCCAAACCGGTACCCAGTAGCAGCTCCAGACACCCCAGTTAGCGGTGAGCTTCTGCGTTTCGTTGGGCAGGGACGGTACCGTATAACCGGGATTGGTATCAGTCGCCACCGGGTCAGGCGGAATATGCTCATTCAGGTCCACAATTTCCGCCACAAAGGTATCCTGGGCGGTATAGGCCCCGCTGACGGATACCGTGATGGTGACCGACTGTGGAGTGGTGGGGCGTGTGCCACTTGACCCAGACCACCTGGCTGTCACCTGCGGGGATCACCACATCGTTGACTCGGTAGGTGGTGCCGAGGATGTGGAAGGTCACCGAAGCGGGATTATCCGGCGTCAGGTCGGTATCCGTCCGCAGGGTGACAGAGGTAATGACATCGGTATCTACCCGGTACTCCACATCGGGGGCTTCAATATCCCCCTCGGGCGGGGCTTCATCAAACCAGACAATGCCGACGCCCAGTGTATTGATGATGTCGGAATTGTTCTGCGTCCCGGTGGTGTTGCCGGTCCAGGCGGAAATACCAAGGTCGCTGAACTCCAGAAACATGGACAGCGGCAGGTTCTTATGGGTCAGCGAGGTCATGGTCCGGCGCAGGTTGCCGCCGGACATCTGATCGTAAAGGCCGGCCTCGGTGGCCGTCATGCAGTAATATTGGCCGTTGTGGGTAAAGTAGGCGATGGGCTCGATCAGCAGCTTATATTCGCCAGCGATCATCTGCTCATAGTCCACACCCGCAGCCTGGGCGACCATCATGCAGGCATATTCCGAGCAGAAGTACCGCTTGATGGCCTCAATATTGCTCTGCCCCTTGCTGCTGACGATGGTGGGCATAGACTGCGCGGGCTTGATGCAGGAATAGGCCACCCCGGACTGGAGGGAGAGGCCAGTGCCGCTCAGGTACTGCAGTTTGTTGACTTTGCCAAAATGAAGGATGCTGCTTTTCTGCGTCCGGTTGGAAAAGTCCAGCGGTGAGGACACGGCAGCACCGCTTGCTGCGTCTACAACCGTGATACGCACGCCATCGTTGCCGGGATTCCAGAAGTTTGAGGATGTGCCTTGCCCCATCCCACCGCCGCCACCGTCAATGTTCCCGTTGCCTCCTGATGCAAATGCCGTGGAAGGGACGAGACAGAACACCAGGGCGAGGCTGCATAAGAGGGCGAGAAGTCGTTTCAAATACATCACGCTCCGTTCTTCTTGAAAATAAGAAGGCCGCCACAATCCTGTGACGGCCCTTCAGGTCCATATTCAGTTGTAGGTGGTCAGCCGCCCATGTTGCCGACCTGCTTGTTCAGGTCACCGTCGCTGTCGCCGGTGGACTGCTGCACATCGCCGGGCACCACCCAGCCAAATACGGGATCGTAGACGGCGCCGCTGCCATTGCTGGAGCCGGGGGCCGGCTCATTGCTGGAAATGGATTCCTCTGCGGGAGGAGCAGTGATTTCCGGTACTGCCGGGTCGGGATTGACCTCATGCTCTTCGCCGGGGTCTTCGATCTCCGTCTTGCCTTCCGGCACAGGGGGAGGCGTTTCTTCCGGCTTCTCCGTATCGGTAAAGTCGATTTCAACCTCGCCCTCAGATTCTGAGGTCACCTTGGGATATTCCTCTTCGGCGCTGGAAGACTGACCGGGCGCATAGGCATCTGCGCCCCCGCCTCCGTCGCCAGACTGCACACCGCCATCCGACCAGTCGCTGCTGGTACTGCTGGGAGGAGATTCATCCGGACGGAATTCATCCGTGCGGTCCCGGCTCACGAACCAGCAGACGCCCAGGATGGCGACGCAGAGGACAGCCAGGGCCGAAACAATAAAGCCTTTGGATTGGAAAAACTTCTTCATGTGTGTCCACACTCCTTTTTGCTGTTATATAAAGCCTATACTGTGGAACTGACTGATGTTTCAACAGCGCCGCTAAAATTTGGTGTTATGATAGCCAGTCAATTCTACCCGCTGGGTGATGGTGGGGTAACTGTGGCCAAACATTCGCATGTAGAAATCTACATCACAATAGAAAATATATTCCACCCGGTCGCCCACCACATTGAACTCCAGGCTGATGTCGGATACCTCATAGTCCTCGGTGGAAAGCGGGATCTTCTCCGCCAGGCCGCCGGCGACAGTGGCCTCCAGCATTTCCGTATAGTCATTGCTGGAATAGAGGGTGCGCAGGTATTCCTCGAAGTTGGTTTCTCGCTGGGAGCGGTAGGTGTCCGCATAGATGGTGGCGCTCAGGTTGTTCAGCTCCATTTTGGCGCCGTTGCGGATGTTGATGCAGGTGATCCGCACCGAGGCGTACAGGAGCAGGAAAGAGATGAGCATGACGACCCCGACTACAAAAAAGCAGGCAAAGAAAGTGATCTCGCCCCGCTCGTTTGCAGCGGCTGTTTCCGGCGCAGGAATAGAAAACGCTTCATAGGCCACCTCACTTCCAGTAGTGCTCGCTGACGCCGGAGCCGCGGGCAACCACCGTGATGTTGACCAGATCCAGGTTCCAGAAGCCGCCCAGCTTGGCCTCTCCCTCGATGGTAATGAAGAAGGGGGTGCCCAACTGGATGGCATTTGTCATACCGGATGGCCTGGGTGATGTGTAGGTAGCGTCAATGGAGTAGGAAATATTTTCGGCTCCTTCGATCTGAGAACTCAAAAATTCAAACAGTTCATCGGTCTCGCCGTTGATGCCGCCGGACAGCTGGATTTGCTTGACCATCTGATCTGCCGCATGGTCTAACTCCTGCTTTGTGGAGATGATGCCGAACAGGTCGATGATAAAGGCCAGCAGGATAACGGCGATGAAGATAAACACCACCGTGGAGAAATAGTTGGCCTCGCCCCGCTCGTTGTTCAGCACCTTCCGGGCTTTTTTTTGAAAGAGAATAGAAACCACCACCTTTACTGAAATTGAAAACAGCCGCTCCAAACCGGAGCGGCTGCTTTACAAAGTTTTGACTGTACCAAGTATAGCAGATTTGGATTTACGGCGAAAGGGCAGGACTGCGCCAATGTAGAGACAATTTTGTGCCAACCATGTTTCTTTGCAACATTACAGCAATGATTCAACCAGTTGATAGATGTCGGTGAATGGATTAACGGCGATCCCAAACGGTTTGCTGCTGTCATTTTGAAGATGGTATTGCTCTACACGTTTGGCGTTCTGAATCGCAATGGCTGTATGCTCTGCTAACTGGTTATATACATCGCCAGCTTTCTCATAATCAGGGAGATAAGTGGTCAATGCGTTTTTCACTGCGGGGTAGTCTTTGAAAAATTTGGTGGTGTACTGGAAATGCAACAGATACCAAAATTCAAAGCAGGGATTGGAGAGTGCAATCTGAATCCCCTTCGCATCTGCCATTTTCCTTGCCTTGGAGAGCAGACTGTCCTTTGCAGTGATGGGGTCAGGGTTGTTGTAGTTCACATCGCCGTCTGCAACTACCCATACAGAGTCTCCCTCTGATACGGAAATCTGATTTTTACTTTGATATTCCACGGCTTTCCGAATCAGGCCAAGGTAATCGGTTTCACCTCCTTTGGTGCGGCTGCCGACTACACGAATGTCAATATTGGTCTGGCGGTTGCGGTAGTGTTCAAAATACTTCGGTTCAGTTTGAGAACCCTCCGTCACAATCAGAATGACAGGCTTTAGTTTTCTGCGCCGCTGCCCACGCTTTTCAATTTTTCCACGTGCCATTTTACAGCCCTCCCTTGATAAAGGGGATTGCACCATAACGGCCAATCAGATAGCCTTTCTCCACCTTGGCATCCTTGCGGATGGAAAAATCGTAAAGGGAGAACAGATCGGTAGCCGCTGTTTGCTCGTCTTTTTCGGTAAACCAAATCTGATCTCTCCTCAGCACATCCAAGTCAAGAAGATTGGTGTTGTGTGATGTGAAAATCAACTGGGCTCCATTTGGATTGAACTCCACGCTGTTAAAAAGCGAGACCAGATGCTTTGTCAGGAGGGGATGCAGATGAGCGTCCATCTCATCAGCCACAAGAAGCGTTCCTTCATCCAGCACCTTTTTACAACACCGATCAGTTTGAAATAACTGTTGGTGCCGTCAGATTCCTCTGCCATGTTCAGCGCGTAGGAAGAAGTATTTCCCTCTGTATCCTGTACCGTGTGAATGGCCTCAATATTGGTAAAGATATCATTACGCTGAGAAGGAGCGGGTTCTGCATCACGCATCTGAAGGGACTGTATGCCAAAATCTGCAACACGCAGCATAGAGGCGATCACATGCCGGTAGCCATCGTCTTTGAGCTGTTCTGCTTCAAGGCCGTAGGCGTCTGCAGCAGAATGTTTCGTGATGATCCGGCAGGAAGCAAACCACTCCAGAACAGGAATTACCTTGGAATAGCTCCAGTTTGATGCAACAGACAGATAGAGCTTGTTAGGTGAAGTACGATTTTTGAGCATGCTTTGTTCATCGACATCAACAGTAAAACGAAAATCGTTTGTGTTTTTCCGCTCAAAAATGAGCGCCTGCCTGCCATTGGGATAGTAATACAGATATTCTTCAATAACAGCTTTGTCTGTTACAGAAAAGCCATACGCATATCGGATGCCATTTGTGGTGAAGATGACCTCAAAGCTGCTGGGGCGAGAGGGTGTTTCCCGGTCAAACTTGAACGGCGAACGCTCAATGGTTTTGTGGAGCTGCTGGTTATGCGAAGTCAGCACATAATTTACCATGAACCAAAATGCATTCAAGACATTGGACTTTCCGGAAGCATTGGCACCGTAAATCACGGCAGACTTCAAATGCTTTTTGTTTCCGTCCACAATCAGGTGCTCCGGATGTTCGTTATCCTTACTGGCAAGCAGGGATAACACGACATTATCTTTGATAGAGAGAAAGTTCTCTACACTAAATTGAATCAGCATAAAACAACCTCCTAAATCCTTGCTATAATATATTATATCCGCATTTTTGTGAAAAATCAACGCAAATGAAAAATAAAAATCTATATAGAGGATTTAAGAGAACAGTCGTGTGGAGAGGATATGCGGTGGGAGTTTCGGTAATGATAAAAAGCAAGCCTGGGAAACAGTTCGCCGCTGCTTCCCAGGCGCTTTGCTTACAGGTTCTGACGGATGATCCGGGTGATAATACCTACGGCCACACCCCGCTCCATATCCAGACGGGTGACGGCAAAAGATACATCGTCCTTTTTGCCGGGCATCCGGTAGTCATAGCAGGAGTGGGCTACCGCATTGACGCCATTGGAGAGGCGCACATAGACAACGCCCTTGTGGACATCTGTGACACGGCCGGCATACTTGCCCTGGATACGGCACTTCTGCAGGTTGTCCCTGTCGGTATTCTCGGAAATACTCTTGATGTCAGCCTTGATGCCCAAGTCCTCCAGACTGTTGCGCCGCACGCTGAGAATACGGACCAGCACCTCATCGCCTACGGAAAAACGCTCATGGGCGTCACCGATCCAGTCCCAGGCAAGGTCACGGGCAAGGATGGAGGTTTCAACGCCGAAAACTTCCACGCGCACAACCTTTTCAGCCACTGCAATCACACGCGCCTGGACGATGCGGCCCTCATAGACACGGTACATACCGGCAGCATCCGTATCCAGATAGAAAATCTGGCGTTTGCGCAGCATGGCCTCCTTGCGGCTGGCAACTACGCTGCGAGTTTTGGAGTCGATACCACGCACGATGAAGTCAATGTCAGCACCCAGCATGTTGCCAAGGATCTTGTTTTGGCGCAGCATAAGGTCGGTATATTCCTGGCCGGAAGGGCTGCGGCCCAGATTGATCATCATTTCCTTGATAGGGATAATGACACGGAACCCCTTGTAATCCACAACTGCCACTGTCTTGCGGTTGTCCAGCTGTTCAATGCCGCCCAGCTTGCCGGTGATGATCTTGCGGGTACGGTAGGCATTATGGATCTCATGCCAGATTACATCATCACGGTCTTCGGCAGTCTCGACATCATCCCGGCTGCGGATGGTAAGGACGGGGGCCTCGCCGCGCTGGGGGCGGGGCTGGCGCCGGGGAGGAGAGGGAATGGGTGCAGGAGCGGCAACTTCCTCCACAGCAGGAACGTCAGGCTCCACAGCAGGTTCCTCCGCAATAGAAAGGGTTTCGGCTGTATCCGCCGACTCTGTTGTTTCGGTAGGAACTTCCTCTGTGACAGTTTCTTCAGGAGCAGCAGCTTCTTTCTTCTTTCGGCTGGTACGCTTGGGCTTGGGAGATGCAGGGGTTCTGCACAGCGTCGGCGTTATCTTCGTAAACATCAGGCGGCTGCACATCAGAGTCTTCCGGCATATCAGTGGGAGCAGCGCTTTGATCGTCTGTTTCAGCAGGCGTATCCCCGAACATTTCCTCCTCGGTGAGTTCAGGAAGGGGATCTTCAGCCATATCTTCGGCAGAGGTGTCCTCCAGGGGCTGATCCATCTGCCCCAGCAGTTCGTTCAAATCCAGACTATTGCCAGTATCAGCAGGAAGGGATTCAGGTTGAGCAGTATCGGCCGGCAGAGTTTCGCCTTCCGACATAACGGTTTCGGTAACAGGAGCCTCCTGTTCCAGAAGTTCTTTTTTCTTGGTTGCCATAGATTAAAACCTCCTATGAATTTGATAGTTTTGTTTAAGACAGGATGGAATCCTTGTCTGTGGTGATAATGCCTTCCGGCGTACCGGCAGATTTGGGGGCCGGAGCCTCTTTGGGTGATTTATCCGTGGGGGATGCCGGTTTGGTGGCTTTGCGCTTTGCCGGCTTCTTTGCTGCAGGAGCCGGTTTCGGCGCGGGCTGCGGTGTTTTGGCGGCTTCTTCTTCCAAGCGGCGCCATTCCGGTACATGGGCAGATGCTTTGCAGGAACGCAGGTACTTGGCTTCCGGGTGTTTGGAGTAATCCATTTTGTCTACCTGCAGAACCTTCTTGCCACGGATGATGATGAGCGCCTGATCCAGCGGGAGCCGCAGGACTTCATCAGGAGTAAGTACAGGGCGTTTTCCAACACCAGAGGTCTCACGAAACTCCGGTGTATAGTTGGAGATACGCCAGGTGCCCAGCTGTTTGGATTTGCTGGATACTGCTACGGAGGCAAGCCCTGTCCTGGCAGAAATAAATTCGGCAGTAAGCTGGTCTGTACAGCCTAAAAACAACTGCGCGTCACAGTTTCCAATGATCTCCTGCCACAAATTCTGCGGGTATCTGTTCTGCAATCCTGCGAGATTTTGGAACACACAGGACATGGAGATATTCCGGGAGCGTATTACGCTGAGCCGGCGGGAGAGGTCGGGGATCGTGCCGCACGCTGTCAGTTCTTCCCCAAGGATATGGACAGGCACAGGCAGTTTGCCGCCCTCGCAGTTGTGGTCTGCATATCGCACCAGTTTGATGAAGCAGAAAGATAGAAACAGCGAGGCCAGAAAATCAAAGGTGCTGTCCTGGTCGCTGGTAACGAGGAAGTAGGCACAGGGCTGCTGACCCGGAAGCTCCAGATCGATCTCATTCTTAGCGGTAATTTTTTTGATCAGCTCAGACTGGAATACCTGCAGGCGGCTGCCCAGACCGATAATCACGCCGCTTCGCACTGTGTCGCTGGCCTGCTTGAACAGGCTGTAGGGTGCTTTGGCAGGGTGCGTGGAAGGAAGCGCCTCGAACAATGTGTCAAGTTGGGATTCCCCATTGAGAGTCAGCAGCCGGTAGACTTCGCCAATGTTGCGGTTTTCTTCCGCATAGCCTTGATCCACATACAGTACCAAGGCCTTGAGCAGATTCATCTCACAGGCATCCCAGAAATGGTCGCTCTTGCCGTTGTTCGTGGTGTTCTTGATGATGACATCTACAAAAAGCTGGGCCATTAGTTCCTGTCCTTCCACTTCGGAAAGGCAACACCAGGAATCTGAGTTTTCAGGCGAAACGAGGTTGAATACCTTGACACAATAGCCCCGGCTGCGGAGAAATTCGCTTGACTTCTCGTACAATTCCGATTTGGGATCGCAGATGATCAACGATTCTCCGGCGCCATTTTCACCTCGGACAGTGGCCTGAAGGATACGGTTCATACAAAACGAACGGGTTTTCATGGAACCACTGGCGCCGTAGACTGCCAGATTACTGTTGATTCTGGTATCTTCCGGTATGCAGACTGCTTTGCCATCCAGCATACCCAGTACAACACCCTTGTGTTTGCGCAGATCGGGCACCAGATCCAGTACGCCGGACATTTCTTTGCGGGACATCCAGCCGGAGGTGCCATAAGTGCCTTTGGCGGAGTAGGAGAAATTGCGGTCTTCATCATACTCACCGGCATCACCATATCCCATGCGCATGACCATGATGAGCAGCACTGCTAACAAGCCAATGCAGATCAAAATGCCATACACGCCATAAGGCGGTCTGAGCACAGAGGAAAGGCAGAGAAGGAAGTCGGGCGAAGCGGCCAGCGGTGAAGTACCGTCGCCGGGAATACCGCCGCCCTGTTTCCAGGTTGCATAGTTACCCAAAAGCTGTGCCAGAAAGCCGCCTGCGTATAGAATCGCAAGAATGGCAAAGGGCGCTGCAATCAGGCTTACGATCAGTTTTTTCTTGTTTATGGGAACAACCTCCCCTCGAATTTTGTGAAATCAATGGTCTGGAAGCGCACCCGGGAACCACAGTAGCTGCGAAGTACCTCTGCCTGGAAGTCAAAACAGATCAGTGTGCCTGGGCGCTCGGATAGTTCGAGGGAGGTGTTGAAGCGTGCGATACGGGGCAGATCGCAGAAATAGCCAAACAGGACTGGTGAGCCATCCGGTGAAACACCGTCATGCTCAATAGCCAGTCCGGGCTGCCTCGCAGTAAGACCTTGGAGCAGAATGCGGTCCAGCTCCGCAGTTTTCACAGGGTCGCACAGCAGTGCAAGTATCACCTCCCCCTGATGGTTGTTGGTAAGATAAAGAAAATGCTCATAGCTGCCATCCAGCATGAAGAAATCATGTTTGCGTCCTCCGGTGCTGGTCAAAATCTGGTAAGCCAGATCCATGCTGTTGCCCAGAATCAGTCCATGAACATCCTCATGGCGAAACTGTGGGGCCAGGCGCTGTTGGCAGATTACGCTCCAAATCAATGCCTTGACCCGCATTTCCGATTTGTAGCGCCACTTCATCAGGGCGCTGCTGCTGTTGTAGGTCACGAAGATGCCGGAGGGCGCAAGGAGTATTCCAGTGGAGCGGGAACTGCGGATCTTCGTGGTGTCGATCCCCATTTCTTTCACTTCTCTGGAACTGAAAAAAGCAGGATAGACAATCCTGCCGCCAGCGTAACCATCCGGCGCAAAAATTGCCGGTTTTTCATCCTGATACACACATACACCCGCATTATCCATGGTCACATAGGTTTCTGCCAGGCGGTGTAGCCGGAGTCTTCGGTCAATTTCGCATTTCAAACGGTTGGTGTCGGTATCTCCTGTCAGGTAGCTGGCAAACCTGTCCGGCCGGCTTTCCAGCAGAGTGGCTTTGGCTCGCGGCCCCAGACGGTAGCCGCGCAGTTTATCCCGGTAATAGGTACGCAGCAGCCCGTCTTTTTTCAGTGCAGTGACAACAGACTCCAGATAATATGGACTGCCGGGAAGTCTGTTAAGCTGGTCTGTGGGGAACTCGCCGGAGATGGCAGTCAGAGAGAGAAGCCTGTACGCCATCGTGTCTGGCTGTGGGAATTTCCCAAGTGATCACCTCCTTGTGGTGTGTGGCTTTTACCGAGACTGCAAGGAACTTCGGTAAAAATCCGTGGTGTAACGACAGAAAAAAGCCCCGAAATCCGGGGCTAAATACGATGTTGCGGCAGGTCGGACAAGCAATGGCTGAAAATGCTCAAAAATCCGAGATGGATTTTAGGGTGTTTTCATGCTCAGCAAGCCAGGCGGGAAACCGCTTTTTTTCCATGACACTGATTCTGGTACAGTCCTTTTCGCCCAGCGCAGCGGTGTTGTAGGCATCGCAGAGCAGGCCGGTATCGTCAGCCATGACGAAGGTGGAGAGGACATCCAGAAGCTGCTTTTCTTCCAGATTGTCGTAGTCACGGATACGCCGGGTGGGAAGGCACTGGTCATAAACCTGCGTAAAGCACACCACACAATCGCTGAAGCGGGGCATGGGATGCTCTTTGGCGTATTGCTCCAATGAGAAGTAGAACGGGTCGAGCAGAAACTCAGTGTTTTGTCTCTGCTTGCGTTTTGGGAGCAGCCCAGGCAGGGTGACCTCCAGTACACCGTCCTCATAGACAACCTCAATTCCGTGTACAATACCGGCGGATGTCAGGTAATCGCCTTTGCGGATGGTGGTGCTGGAATATATCAAATGCCGCAGCCTGCAGGCAATTTTCTCTGCCCGCAGGGCGGCATCAGTGGATAAGACTTCATAGTTGTCCGGATAGCGCTGAATATCCGTGGTATCCATCGCGTAAAGAGCATTGCTCAAACGGGATATATCATCAAGAATGCTTCCAATCCGGTGTGAGATGATTTTTCGTTCCAATCAAGTTCCTCCTGTTTTCTTAAAGTAATGCACCTGGCCCGCTGCATCCACGGTGCAGAAACCGGAAATGCCAGGGCAGTCAATGCGGCGAATGTCTTCCGGATTATCGACCAAAATGATGCGGCGTCCACCGCTGCGGTCATCCCGAAGCGCATGGTTGATCAGGGCCTCCTGGCCGGAAGCTGCGTAGACGATTTCGTATAGTTCACCGTTTGCAAAGAAGATAAGCTTGACCGGAAAATCACCGGGAGCATGGTATTCCACCTGCCCGATAAAATCCAAGAGTACCCAGGCAGCCCGTATCAGGGAGTTGTCTGATTTTGCTGCCCAACCAGACGGAAAGTAACCGCCTGTATCAGTTTGAAAAATACGGCCCTGCTTTTGTAGATGGGAGAGCAGGGTCTTGATGATTTCTTCTTTGCCAGGGTGAAAGCAAAGAAGCTGCTGCATATTGAGACCGGGATACATCGTGACGATCCGCAGCAGAGCCGCAGCTTCATTTCCATAGATTTCAGCCCTGGTCTTCATGGGTATCACCTCCAATGGCGTAATATAGGCGTATTCAAGACGCATTAAAATAGGAAGGAAAGCCAGTCAGTGTAAGCCAAAAGATGATCTGGTTGGCAAAACTGGCTTTTAGGCGTAATGCAGACGCAAAGCAGACGCATAGCGGCGTCTGGCAGGAAAGTTGCACATGGGAATCACCTCGCTCTTCAAATTGTTATATCTGCTGTTCGGCAGATGTGGATATTGTTCACGGCGTTTTCGCTCTACGATTTCACGCAGCTCGCGGCGGTCGGTAGTGATCAGATCCTTTTCCAGAGGGCTGGCTTTGAACTCCACCATAATATTGTTGTTATTGGTAGAAATCAGACCGTGACCTCTTTCAAAGTGAGTGATCTCCATTGTTTCAGCATCGGACAGGTGCAGGGCTTCCTGTACCCGCTGGGCTTCGTCGTCCTCCAGATTCAGAATGATCTTGGTCTTGGAGTTGTTGATGATGCCCTTACCAAATCTGCCGCCGTCAAGGTCAAAGAAATCGGCAAGATCCTGGCTTGCAAAAATCGAGGCGCCGCCGTAACCGCGTATGGTTTTGGCAATTTCAAAAGAAAATCGCCGGCCAATCTTACACCAGCAGCACCGGCGCCGGATAGAAGCTGCCAACACTCATCGATGAAGATGGCTTTTTTTTCTTCTGTGCGGTCGGCCTTTGCCCGGTCCCACACGAAATCAAGCGCCACAAACATACCTACAGTTAGCAGATCGCCGGTGAGCGAGGAAATATCCAAAACAGTGTACTTGTTGTCGAGCCGAACATTGGTCTGCTTATTGAAGGTGCTGGCGCTGCCGTTTACCAGACGGTTTAGAATGTGGGCCATGCGCATCGTTTCCTTGGAGGTTTTCAAAATTTCGTACAGGTCACCAAGCACCGGCATTTCACGGTACTGGCCGGGCTGTGCAGGGTCTTCCAAAGAGGCGTTATCATGAGTGATGCCTTTTGTGTTATAGGTACGAACAAGGGCTTCGTCCAAAAGCTGTCGTTCTTCGTGAGACATATCGGGGATCAGCAGACTGAAAAATATGTGGAGCTGCTGGATCTTTGCTGCAAGTTCAGATAACTGAATGCCTGGACCGTCCAGAAGTTCATTCACCGAGCGGTCTACCCGCCGAATCTCCATGACATTGATGCAGTGGGGACTGGCCGGTGAAATCTGGATAAAGGAGCCGCCCACATTGGAGCAGGCGCGATGGATTCATGGCCTTTTAGGGGCGCAACAATGAAAATGGGGATATTTTTCCGCCTCATTCGCAGCGCCATCAACTGCATGGTAAAAGTTTTGCCGGCTCCGCTCGTGCCAAGGATCGACATATTGGCGTTCTTATAGACCGCAGAATTGAAGATGTCCACGATAATAAGGGAACTGTTGTACTTGTTGACACCCAGCAGGATACCGTTATCATCACACATCTCATAGGATGTAAAGGGATAACAGCTTGCCGCACCGCCTGTCAGCAGGTTGCGTTTACCGCGCTCATACAGTTTCTTTTCCATTGCCACCAATGGAAGGGCAGATAAAAACGCCTGTTCCTCTCGAAAATGGCAGGTGCAGGCGTTCATGTCTTGTGAGAGCAGGAGCTTTTTCATTTCGCTGACCTTCCATTCCAAGTCTTCCTCGTTGGAGGCAGTAATGGTAATCAGCAGATTCAAGTAGTAGAAGTCCTCGTTGTTGGCAAGGCCCTCTTTGAGAAAGTACCCGCTTCGGATAGCGCCATCAATGTCATCAAAGTCGGTGTTGGTGTCGCTGGCGTCCTTGATTTTGGAACGGTTGATACGCAGCTGCTGTCCGACTTTCTGGATGATGGTTTCTTTGGGCTGACGGGAGAGGAACATATCCATATCGATCCCATCACCGGCATTGACGATAAGACTGAGCCAGCCGGCTGGAACCTGCGTTTTGTAGCCATCAGAGGGCACCAGCAAATAAGCATAATACAGACCGTCAATGCAGATATGGTGACCATGCGTGAAGTCAATGCTTTTTGGCGCACAGAATTCGGTGGCAGGGATATGGTCGATCTCACTGTCGCGCCCTTTGGCAAGGTACTCAGCCACAACCTCCTGTGCCCGGACGGAGAGCGGCTTTACAGCACTTTCATTTCTGCAGAGCAGGTTATAGAGGACATCTACGGTGAACTCATCCCAGTTTTCCGGAACGATGACCTCGTTACCGCACTGACGGAGGTAGTTGGTAGCAGTATGGACTGCACTTTGCAGGGCATTGATTGCCTCGCCTTCTTCATCAGAGCGCTTGGTGTTGCTCCACGGCTCATATTCAAAAATCAGGAAGAAACGTCGGGTAATTGCCTCACGGGAACCAATCTGCTGAACGAACTGGAGGTAGTCTTCCTGCATGAGCAGACACTGTTCATTGGTCTCCTGTTCCATCTCCTTCCGAACGGTATCCAGATGGCGGTTGATCTCTGCCCGACGTGTCAGTACCTTGATTTGCAGCTTGATGGGGCTGATTTTCAAGTAGGACACAAAGGAATAGATGATGTTCCGCTGTTCCTGGGCGCTGCGCAGCATAAAATTGATGGGTACTACCTCGACGACCTTGACATAGCGGTGGTCCTTCGTGTAGATGATGCCGTTTTCAATTTTGGAAATCGGCAGATAATCTGCTACCGGGTTAAGGCAGGCGGGCTTCGGCTCCTGGGTGCGGATAGGGCGTTTTACTTTGCGCTCCTTGGAGACCTTCTTTTTTTGCTTGGCGGCTTTCTTCTCCTTGGCAGGCTTCTGCTTTTTCACAGGACGGAGTTTTTGGCGGATCTCGTAGCTACGAACTTCATCAAACTCCGCTGGGAAATCCTCTCTGCCGGAGCGCCGTGACCGCCTGGGAGCCTTATCGGGCTTGTGTGCCTTCTTTTTAATATGCTTGCCGCCATGCTCTGCCGCAGGAACCGCATCTTCTGCGCTGTTACCGCCTACAATGCGGCGGTTTCGCAGGTACTTTATGAAAATCAGCAGAAAAGAGGAAAGGCTCTCACCGGAAATTCCGATAAGCGCCACCAATGCTGCTGGCAGTGCGGTCAGGCACAAAGCGATGATACGGGCAGTCAGGCTAAGAGGGAGCAATGAAAAAACCGGCACACCAATGGCAAATGCCAGGATGCCGGCTTCAATCACATTTCGGGCTTTGAACATACCACCGAAGAAGGTGCCTGACTCGATGAAATTCGGTGGTATTATGTAGGTATCTCGGTCGATTTTATGATTCATGATTAACCTCGTTTCCGAAGCCGGGCGGGCACATCAGCCGATAATCCAGAACGGACCGCCAGCTCCAGCGCGCCGGCTGGCCTCATTTAAGATAATGGACAGATCCCAGAGCTGTTCGCTCCGTGTGTAACTGGCAGGGTCAGCCACCATGATCTTGCCGTCTTTTACGCCACGCAGGACAATGAAGTGACCGGATGAGGTAAAGTGGCCTTCAGACATGATTGCTACTACCAGTTTACCATTAGCCAGTGCGTCTGTGATGCGCTGTGGTTCCGCAGTGGTACAGCCGGAAACCGGAAGCCCCCATTCCCCAGCGGCGGCAGGTATCAGCGCATGGTAAGAACCACTGCTTTTACACCAGTAGCCGTTGTTGTAAGACCACTCGGCCATCTCCATAGGGTCAACCATATCGTCTGTCAGAGAGGACACCACGATTGCCATAGCGGTAGGGCCGCAGCCATAACCGCCAATATTGTCCGTGCCATAGGCTTTACCGGCATAGCGTTCATCCAGCTGATTGTAGTAAACAACAGGTGTGATCCCATCGGTGAAAGTAACATCGCCCAGAGAGGTGATGCTGTTTCCGGTCCACGCTTCCAGATTCTGCAGCAGACCATCGCCCAAGAACAGGCTTAGGTTGGAGGCATAATCGGCTGCAAGCTCCTTTTGGTCATCGGTAAGCTGGAATACAACATCAGAAAAATAGGACTCACCGTTGTAACGGACAGTATAGACCATCCATGTTTCTGGCTCTGTTGTTTCTTCCCCAGTCTCCGGATCGGTCACGGTGCTCTCACGAATCTCTTGCTTGCTGGTGTAGGAATATAGATGCTGCTTGTTTTCCCGCAGGGTGGCGGCAAGGTCATTTAGAGAAATGCTTTCAAAATCCTTGTCTTTGGCTGCACAATACTGAGAAATAAACAGGTTGGCGTTATAAATAGGCCCGCCGGAATAAGCATTTTTGACCTCCATATGGTCGGCTCCCGATGCCGCAAAGTCAGCTTCGATCCGGGCAAGTACATCATCCAGTGCCTCGCCCAAGATGCCGTTGAGGGTAAAGGTGATCTCGTTGGCGTTCTCAATAATCGCTGTTTCGCTATTCAAAATCGGAATTTCGGGGTCAGATGGCGAAAAGGCATTGGTCAGTCCGCCGAAAATAAGACCGGGGAGCATGAGAACAAATAATACCGGCAGCATAAGCAGGGCAATGACTGCCACAATGATTTTTCCGATATGCTTCCGACCTGCCCACACTGCGCCTGCAACTGCACCGTAAGGACCGCCTGCGGCAGCGCCTTTGGCAGCGGAGGAAATAGCTTTTCCGGTTTTGATTGCACCGCGGATGGTATGCGCTGCGGAGGCGCCGGTCTCCACAGCTTCGGAAAAACCGCTTTTCTGATCTTCTGGCATTTATATCTTGTCCTTTCTCCTCGGGGCTGGAGGCAGCTTTTTGACAATGGACTCGTTGAAGGCGATAGAACCGTCAGGGGCCATATAGGGCGATTTGTCAACAGCATCCACAGCGTACTGCTTATACCATGCTGTACCATCCACGGCATGAACGGTGGTGTACTGGCCTTCCGGGGCAACATATTGGTCTGCGTGGTACATACCAAAGGAGATACCTTCGGGATGTTCTGCAGTTACTTCTGTACCGGTGATGCGGCCGCCGCCGATTTCGACATTCTGGAAGGTCGGAACATTTTCAGCTCCGGATTCCAGTGCCGCGTATCCCATGTAAGAGTGCAGGGCTTCGGCGGCTTTTTTCACCGGAAATGGAACCCATTTGGCTGATACTGCCAGTGGCTACGCTGCCGATTACATTGTTGGCAAAATTGCCGCCCTTACTGACGGAAGAAGCGTACATATGGCCGCCGATCCCTCCGGCTGCAGCATCGCCTAAAAGACTGCCAAGACCGGAAGGCTTGGAGCCGGGAGTTGTGGTGGCTGTTTTGATGGCGCTGTTTGTGACTTCGGCTCACCACTCCAGCAAGACCGCCGCTGGCAAACCCTGCTCCAAAGCCGCCGCTGCCTTTACCACCGTTTGCGTTGACATTGGTGGAACTGCTGTTCCTCCCGCCGCCAAAGTGGTGACTGGAAAAGTTCTTGATGCCGCCGATGCCTCTGGCAGCAATCATAGCCTCCGCCAGCATACTGCCTCCGGTATGGCCGACATTGACACCCAGGCTGGAGAGGAAAGAATCGATTTTCTGACCGACTTTGAGAAAGCCGATAGCACAGAGAAACCAGATAAACACATTGCCGGAAACGGCTTCTTTTCCCACAGCGTCTACCTGAGTTTGCACATCGCTTTCGGAGATAGCGGCAAAAGCCGGCTGGCAGAGCAGGCAGGAGAGAATTGCGCCTGTCAAGGCCGCAAACAAAAATTTTTGAGTTTCTTCAAGGATAAGACCTCCTTACAACGAAAGCGGGTTCGCAAGGAAGGACCCCACCATGCTTGTGAACAGGCGCAGGCACCAGGCGTTCATGACCAATAGGAAAATTTGACCGCCCAGCATCCGGCACCAGGATTTCCAGATGTTTGCTGTGGTCTGGCTGGCGCCCATAGAAAAAGCCACAGGAGCCGTGTAGACCAGTACACCGAGCAGCACATACCGTTCGGCTGCCTCGAACAGAAGTTTTAGGTAGTTCCAGGCCAGGATGAGAACCAAAATCAAGGTAATCAGTGCCACAGCCCCATTGGCACACACACCGATGATGACCAGCATCACGGAATTGAAGTCTGCAAAGCTTAATGCAGGAAGGTCGGACTCCATGATCCAGTGGTAGGGGGTGCCGCCGATGGTAAGAACAATATTGACGATCTCATCTGAAAAGAGCGTCAGCAGGATAAAAATAACGGAACGGATACTCAGCTTTACCGGGTCTTCTGCTTCCACACCTGCGCCAAGACCGAAGTTTTTGAATAACTGCCAGACCCCGTTGAGCAGGATGATCCCGATTGCCAGAGCCACGAAAACAGAGTACATAGTCTCTGCTGCGGGAAAATAACGCAGAAATACAGCCATATCACAGCCCAGCGCACCCAAAACCGATGTGGTCACCAGATCAAGACCGGCCATTACCTGTTCTGCGATCCATTCCACTATGCCGTCTAAAATGCCCATAAATGCAAGCCTCCTTTCCGGCGAGCAGTCAGACGGTCAATCAGCCTGTCCATTGTCCGCCACTAAAGAGCGGCGTCACATACGCCATGATAAAGCCCAAGCCATTGAGGATAGCCCAGGTGATACAGATTCGTTTGAGCCAGGCGCGGCTTTCATCCACCGTCCGTCCGGAACGGGAGAAGTTCATGAGCAGCAAGGCTACCGAAGCAGTGACGATGGCGGCGATAGTGGAGATGGCAAGGATTTGGGTGTATACATCCTGCATGATCTCTTTGGCCTTGGTCCATACATCTGTTGCCGCATAAGCCGGCTGGCAGAATATCATGGACATCATCACACACAGGAAGGCGCTGTAAGCCACTTTGGGCAGCGAAAGCCTGCGCTTGGACTGGGTATCCGGCTCCTGAAGCTGCGGAGTTTGAGGGGTTTTCGTTTTCTTCAATTTGCGATCCTCCAATTCTGAATGATTTTTTGATGCTCAATAGGGAACAGAAAAACCCACACCTGTCAAAACAAATGTGGGCTTTCAAATGGCCGGGCGGCCATCTGGGCAGCAAAAAAGCACCCTGATGAAAGGTGCCGTTACTGTCCTGTTCGGTTTTGGGTGCAAGTTTGAGCATATTCAGTTTAACACATCGGTATTTACACTGAAAGAGCAGAACCATGCCAATTTTGTTCCCGAATTGTGCCAATTATTTGCCTGATTGTCCGGAAGATGATTTTGGCTCTGGGAAGAACTGCTCCAGCATGTCTAAACTGTCCTTGGAGGTATAGCCCCAAAGAACGGAACTGAGGGCTTCAATGGCTTCCCGGCGTTTGCGGTAGTAAGTTCTGAAACTGATGTCGCGGATATGCGGTCGCAGGGTCTCGATGATTTCCTCAACATTTTTGAGCTGCTGCGGCGAGAGGAAGGAGTAGTACAGCAACCAGTAATATGCCTCACCGTTTTTGTGCTTGGTACGCAGCAATTCGATTGCGGAATCCAGCAGTTTGAGCATTTTGTGGCTGCGCTCAATGCATTTGGCATGATGCTCGATGTCGCTTCCGGCCAAATCAGCGCCAGCCAGATAGACTGAATCCAGAAAATCCTCAATGGAGGTACCATACTCAATCTCAAACTTGGTGCGGACATGCTGGACAGAAAGCTCCAGGCTCCACACAACATCCCGGTATTTTTTCAGCAGTTTCCAGGTATCATGGTACAGGGGATTATCAGCAACATCAGGTTCAACAAATTTTCTCATTTCAGGTTCCTCCTATTTTCGTGCTCCTCAGAGGGAGTGAGTGTAAGTTCAAAAGTGGCGATTGAAGTGTTTGTGCCGCAGAGGATGGTCAGACCAAAGTGGACTGTAGATTTCCCTCGCGCACGCGGAATCAACTCTTCCCAGCAGTCGTCCGATAAGGGATATAACTTATAGCGGGAGAGTGGGCAAGAAAAGCAGGAAATCCCTTGCGTAGATAGGATGTCAGCCATCTTGCGGAGTATCGTTTCAATGTGCGATTTTGAAACGCTGGAAAGTGCATCCGAAACAATGACCTCATGCTCAGAGATAGAATGGCTCTCTTCGGTTTCAGCAGTTTCCGGAAGCTCCAGATGAATGTTTAAGGTCATGGCAACTTCCTCCTTGTCGATTAAAACATCGGAAATCTCAAACATGGTGGACAGGTAGTTCTGCAGGTAGATCACGCTTCCATGCCGGCCGGGAAACGACATGATAGAGATATACCCAAGACCGTCCAACTTTTTCAGTATCCGGCATACGGTAGCGCGTGACAGCCCCCAGCGGCAGGAGAGTTCGGTATAACTGACCAACGGGTTTCCTGTACCATTGCGAAAGTAGGCTACCGGACCGACCTCTGACCCCTGCACCTGCGTATCGTTGTAGACAGCGGATACCCACAGATCCAGAACGATGTCCATTTCAGAGCAGCGGGCAGAGCTGACCAGTTCTAGGGCAACAGAGACTGGCAGGAAGAAAAAACCGGTATCCTTTTGGCAAGGGGCATTGTACTCCAGTGCGGAATTGTGGCGGGCCCAGTGGAGGATTTTATATTTGACTACATTGCCACGGCCCAGCAGTGTATAGGAAATCAAGTGCTGCTTCTGAAGGGTATCCAGCATGGACAGCGCCTGCCGATGAAAGCGGGTGCGGAACCAGCAAGACAGTTCCTTGACGGTGCAGACCCATTCGCCGGGGGAGACTGTGTAACTGATCCCGTCAATACGGCGATATGAGGTGCGGAAGTTTGCATAGCTGCAAAGTACAGTAAAATGAAAAAGGCCGGAGCCTCCGTTTATGCGGATGCTCCGGTCGTAGAAATGGGGCGGTCGGGAAGCCGGATTGTCCGCAGCAGCGCGCGGTCACGGTGTACACGTACAGCAGGCTATCCGGCACGTAGGCCTCGCCGCTTTCGGTCATGGCAAAGCCGTATTCGCCGCGCTGTGCCCAGATTTCCGGCGCGGAGAGCGCGAAATCCTGGACCGACCTGCACCTGTAGGACACACTATTGTACTCGTCGACAAGATAGGTGGGGCGGCCGGGCTCAAGGCGGGTCAGCCCGGTAGCGCGCGCGCGCCGGTTTGTGGCCGACGGCCGTTTTGCCGTCGGGCGCGAGATAGCAGTGCGTGTCCGCCTTTTGGAAGGAGGCCGTCATGTCGCCGCTGTCGCGCCACTGGTTCAGCGGATACCAGAGCGATTCCGGCTGCGCCTCGGCGATGGGGACGACCGGAAGCAGCGTCAGGAGGCCTCCGGTGCGCCGGGCTCCATCGCATAGACGCGGATGCGCCGGTCAAGGCTGAAAACGGGTAGTAACAGCCGCCGCCGTCATCGCCGCCGAATTCATCCCGCGGAAAGCTCCGGGTACGCCGCCGATTTCGGCGTTTGGAACCAGGCGGTATTCCGTGACAACCAGAAGCCGGCCTTCGGTGTCGCAGGCGAGCGAGAGCGGGCGGAAATGCTGTAATGGTCAGCAGCGAGAGGCGCTGTGCCGCGGGGGCTCCACCGGTAGATCCGGCACAGGCGCGAATCGCAGATGTGACGTTTCCGGCAAAATCGGCGCAGAGCGCGTCCGCGCAGTCGAGGCTGTCTGTGAGCGTGCGCCATTCGCCCTGCCTTTTGCGGGCAGCGGCTGCGGGCCTCTGTGCCGGAACCCGCAGGCGTGCGAGCTGCCAAAAAGCCGGCGCGCTCGCCGGTGTTCCCATCGACGTACAGATTTTCGATCGTGTATTTCATCTGTGTGAAATTGTGGCAGTTGAGAGGCTCGAGGGCTTCGCAGTCCCCATGCCCGCACGACGCTTGGGTGCGGGTTATCACCCAGATGACCCGGAACGCATAGAGGTTCGCGAAGAGCAGGTTTTGCAGCCGCTCAGCTCGTACGGCTGGCAGTGCGGGCCCTCCGCGACTCCTCCTCGGTCTGCATGCAGAGGAACCGCCAGTTTTCGACGCCGCGCATCAGGATTTCATGGCGCACGTGGTGCTCGACGGAGATCTGATACATCACGCCGGGCGTTTTCGTCTCGAAATAAAGACGCCGGCCTCGGCGTAGGGGCTTGCGCTCCAAATATCCTTGAAAACGCCGCCGCCGTTTTCGGTGATCCACAGGCTCCAATACTGCGAATCCCATGGGCGGTTGGGTCGTGGTCCGCGGTGCGGGAGGGGTTGTAGGTCGGCACGTTTTCGGCCTGCGGCGTGATCTGGCCGTGGCCGCCGACGAATTTTACGTCGTTCATATAGGAGCCGCCGCCGGCCATCCATTTGCAGCCGACAGCGCGCGGGTTGCGCGCCGCGGTGTCAATGCCGATGCCGCTGACGAGCTGCCGCCCGCCCCGGCAGGTTTCCAGCACGGGCTTCGGCGCGCCCATACCGGCCCACGCCGGGCTGTTTTCATCGATGGCGATCTGCGTGGAGATGGGGCTGAGGCCGAAGAGCGCGCCGCCGCCGCGCATGCGGAGCGTATCCGTGACGCGGTACACGCCCTGCGGCAGGTAGACGGCCGCGCACTGGTCGAGCGCCGCCTCTGCAGCGCGGCCGTGTCGTCGGCGGTGCCGTTGCCGACGGCGCCGAAATCACGGGCGTTTGTCCACAGGGACTGCGCGGGCAGATCGACAATCTCGCGCGGAAAATTGGGGTGAAATCTTCGAGGGGATCCGTTTCCGCGAAGCTCACCCGCTTGGTTTCGGCGTCCCCCAGCGTGCAGTCGTCGCCGTGCAGCAGCGTGCGCACAATGTATGCGCCGCCGCGCCCGGGCAGGATGCGCCCGCTTTCCCTGCCGCGCAGCAGTGCGGGGACATTGCGGCACCACACGTTTTGCAGATTGATCTGCGTGCAGCTGTTTTCCTCCCCTGTGCGATCTGCAGGGCGGGCCCGGCGATGTTCTCCAAAACGCAGTCCTTCCAGAACAGCTTTTCCCAATAGCCGTCCTCGGCGAGCTCGGCGGCGGGCGTGTCGCAGATCTCGACGTGGCTGAAGGTCAGCCCGCATTCTCTGGAGCGGACGGCGGCGCGGCGCTGCCCGCAGAAGGCGCTTTGACCAAGACGAAGGGCCAGCCGGGCGAGCACTTTGTGGTGTAGATGCCGTAATCGCCGCCGAGGAACACGAGGTTTTCCATCTCGTTTGCCACATCGAAAATGCCGGCCTTGCCCTCGCCGATGTTGAAAACACAGTGGGAGACGAAGCAGTGCTGTGCAAAATGAGCGCGCAGCGCGACGGCGGCCGGGTTTCCCGGCCCAATGCAGAAATCGATGTTCGAGACGGCGCTGTAAAGGTGCCGGGGTTCGCGTCCTGAATCTCCCCGTCGATGCGCGGCATGTTGCCGGTGAACCAGAAAAGGTAGGCGGCTTTGCCCTTGTCCTTTTCCGGCGCCGCCTGAAAGCCGGGGTGTTGGCCCGCAAAATGAACCGCGGCCTTTTTTTTTTTTGCCCGAAGCCGATCATGCGCACGGCGCGGGCAGGTAGACGGTGCGGCTGATCGCGTAGTCGCCCTCGGGGATCAGCACGATGCCCGCAGCGGCGGCTTTGCTTGACGCTGTCCAGAAGGCTCTGCAGGCGGTCTGTCACGTCGCAGAGTCCGTCCCTCGCCAGGAATAAGGCCGCTTGTATTCAGGACGGCGGCCTGCGGGTCGTCCGGGGCTGCATGGTAAACGGATGCGCAGTGCGCGAAGCGGTAGCTTTCCATATCGATTCCTTTCTCAGCCCTTGACGGCGCCGATGACGATGCCCTTCACGAAATACTTCTGGAAGAACGGATAGATGACGAGAACCGGCAGCGCGCCCATGACAGCCACGGCCATCTTGATGCCTGTGGAGGGCAGCGCGATGTCTTGATTTTGGAGGGACTGCGCCGCGTTGGTGTTGCTCATCAGGAACTGCACGTCCATCAGCATCTTATTCAGGAGCACCTGAATGCTGTAGAGCCGGTCCTCGTTGATATAGTACAGGCCGTTGAGCCAGTCGTTCCAGTACCCGAGGCCGACGAGCAGCGCCAGCGTGACGATGATCGGCACGGACATCGGCAGAACGACGCGGACGAGGATGGTCAGCTCGCCGGCGCCGTCGATGCGCGCCGCCTCGATAACGGCGTCGGGAATATTCGCTGTAAAGTACGTGCGCATCATGATGACGTTGAACGCACCCATCAAGAGGTTCGGCACGAGCAGCGCCACCAGCGTGTTGCGGATGTGGAAGGTCTGCGTCCACATCATGTAGCTCGGCACGAGGCCGCCGTTGAAGAGCATGGTGAAGAATAGGAAGAACGAGATGAACGCCCGGCCGGGCAGATCGCGCCGGGAGAGCGGGTAGGCGAACAGCGTGGTGACGGCGAGGTTCGCGACGGTGCCCGTCACGGTGACGAACGCAGACAGGATGTAGCCGCGCACGATACTCGTCGAATCCACGAGCAGGTACTTGTAAGCGGCGAAATCGATCTGCTCGGGGAAAAAGCTGTAGCCGTTGCGCACCAGAGCGTTTTCCTGCGTGATTGAGGAGATGATCAGCAGCAGAAACGGCAGCAGGCAGAACAGCGTGAGCACGATCATAATCAGGTTTGCGGCCACCTGAAAGGTTTTTCCTTTATCAACCATAAGTAGAGTTCCTTTCTTTCCATAAAATTCCGGCTTTAGAACAGGGCGTTGTCCGCGCTGAGCTTTCGGACGATGCCGTTGGCGCTCAGAACGAGCAGGAAGCCGATCAGGGACTGGTAGACGCCCGCGGCGGAGGCCATGCTGATGTTGTTCAGAGACATGAGGCCGCGGTATACGTAGGTGTCGATGGTATTCGTCACGTTGATCAGCGGGCCGGAATTCATGGGCACCTGATAGAACAGGCCGAAATCGGGTAGAAGATCTTGCCGATCGCCATCAGTGTCAGCGTGATAATCGTAGGCTTCAGTGCGGGCAGCGTGATGTGGATGATCTGCTTCAGCGGTTTGCGCCGTCGATCACAGCGGCCTCGTAGTAGCCGCGGTCGATGCCGACAAGCGTGGCGTAATAGATGATGCAGTTGTAGCCCAGCCCCTTCCAGATGTTCACGATGATCAAAATGACGGGCCAATACTGCGGTGAGGTGTACCAAGAGATCGGCTCTATGCCGAGCAGCGGCAGAACGGAGCTGTTCAGAAAGCCGGAATCGCTGCTGAAAGGCGTACAAGGTAGCTGACCACGACGATGGAGATTAAAAACGGGACGAGGATCGTGGTCTGGTACAGCTTTTTCGCGCGGGCGGAATGGATTTCATTCAGTAAAATCGCCACGGCGATGGCGCAGAGCGTGCCGAGCACGATGAAGGCGACGTTGTAGAGCAGCGTGTTGCGGGTGATGATCCACGCGTCCTTTGTCTTAAAGAGAAATTCAAAGTTTTTGAAACCGATGAACGGGCTGCCCACATGCCCTTGGCGTAGTTGAACTGCTCGAAGGCGATGACGATGCCGGTCATCGGGATATAATTGTTGATGATAAGGTAAGCGGCGCCGGGGATCAGCATCAGGTAGAGCGGCAGGTAAGCCTTCAGCCGCCGGATGAGCCCCGCTTTTTTCGAAGTCACAGAAAATCCTCCCTAGCTGGGTTGATAAGAGGCGGAGCGGTCATGGAAATGACCATACTCCGCCTTTTGCCGTATATTCTGCTGCGGTGCGGGTCAGCCCTGCTCGGCGCGCCATGCGCTGAACTGCGCTTCCTTTTCCGCATGATGATGTCGTTGACGCCGGCGTCCTCGAGCTCCTTTAAAACTCGGGCAGCGCCGATGCGGGGTCGATGGAGCCGGTCTCCAGCGCGTTCTTGTACTTGTCTTCGACGTTCTTGCAGGCGGTCACCTGATTGAGTACCGCGCTGTTGTCCCATGTGAAGCCCATTGCAGGCGAGACGATCGCGGCCTGTTCCATGCGGCGGTGTCCGTCCAGATGGTTTCGGGGTCACCCTCCCAGACGTGGAGATCATCTCGTTCGGCCACGCCCACGGGTAGGGAGGGGTAGCCCGTCGTGGTGCCGTCCACGCCTTCGGGGAAGCCGACGATGCCCTTTTCCTCGTCCTTGATCTCGAAATGCGTGCCCTCAATGCCGTTGATGCAGATATTCGCGAGCTCCGGATTCGTGTAGATCTCGTTGAGAACCTGCACGCCGCGCTCCGGCTTTTCGCTGTTGTGCGCGATGTACCAGAGAATGTCGATGCGGCTGGTGGTCGTGTAGGCGGGGGTCAGGTCAAAACCAGCATTTCCTTCATGGTCTTTTTCTCAAGCTCGCCCTGAATGCCGGGCTTCGTGTTCGTGAACATGCCGAATGCCTTGCCGGCTGCGACCATGGCGGAGCTGTCCTCGGTGCTCGAGGAGGCGTCCGGCATGATGAGGCCCTTCTGAGACCAAGCGTAGCGGCGCTCGACGATTTCCTTGTATGTATCGGTTGCGTAGAAATTCACGACGTCCAGTGTATCGGTGTCGGTGCAGTCCTCCAGCGCGCCGGAAGTCGCCGCCGAGGTCGTCGTTCGTAACCATCATGCTCATGCCGCCGTAGCTGGAAACGACCGGGTAGTAGTCGGGGTACATCTCCTGCACGGCCTCAAGCAGGGGAGAAGATCATCCTCGGTTTTGATATTGCTGTAGTCCACGCCCGTGGCGTCCGCCATTTCCTTGACGCAGGCGAAGCCCCAGCTCACGGCGACCTCCTTATTGGCGGGTACGGCGTGGCGCTTGCCGTTCAGCGTTGTGGCCGCCCAGCGGGATTCGGGGATCTGCTCGAGCAGGTCCGGCCCGTATTCCTCGAGGTAGTCCTCCATGCAGACAATCTGGCCGTTGTTGATGGCGGAAATGAAAATATCGCGGTTGTTGTACAGCACGTCGAGCTTCTCGCCCGGAGGAGAACATCAGGTTCACCTGATCGGGATAGCTGCCGAAGCCGATGCGCGTGATCTCAAGCGTCGTGTTGTACTTCTCCTCGAGAATGGCGCTGGCGGCTTCGGCGACGGCCGCGCAGTCCTCGGTTTTCGCATCGCCGGGAATTAAGAGCTTCACGGTGTAGGGCTCCTGTGCGCTCGCGTCTGCCGCGCCAGAGGCGCCGGCGCTTTCGGCGTGCCGCCGGATGGGTCCGCGGTGTCCGAGCCGCAGGCTGATGCGGCCGAAACGAGCAGAGCGGCGGCGAGTATGGCTGCCAAAACTTTCTTCATGTCTGTTCCTCCTTCTGCCTTCCTCTGTGTGGTTTACAGCAATTTTTTGCTTTTATTTTTGAAACGATGAGGAAGATTTATATTTATTTTAGCTAATAAAACGGAGAAATCTGCCGCGGCTGTGACTTCACGCTGTTCCGAAAGTGACCTTTGGGTCATTTTCCCTCTTTTCTCGCAGGCCTTTCGGTATTCGGAGGGCGACATGCCGAACGCCTTTTTGAAGGCTTTTGCGAAGTGCGAAAAGTTGATGTAGCCGACCTTGAGGCGACGATGCTGATTGAAAATGAGGTGTTTTTCAAAAGAGACTGCGCGATTTTCATGCGCCCTGCACGAGGTAGTCGTTCAGCCCGATGCCCATTTCCTTTTTGAACAGGCGGGAGAGGTACTCGGGGTTCAGGGTACACAGCCCTTGCAATTTCGGCGCGGCCGATGCTGCGGGGCAGGTTCTTGTGGATGAAGCTCAAAATTCTGTCGATCTGCGCCCGGCCCTGCGCCTGCCGGCAGCCCTGCCGCGCCTCGGCGTAATCCGTCGCGAAGTCCACGAATTCGAGAAGCTGGGGCAGCGTGGAGCAGGGCGCAGCATCGCGTCGTAGTCAAAGGTGTCGTTGAAAACCTCGCGCACGCGGTCGCGCCGCTGCTGGAGCACACCGAAGAAGAGTTCTAGAAAGCTCTCGTGAAAGGCGGAGAGCACCTCCCGGTTTAGAGCGCCCTGCCGGCTCAGCCGGTCGAAGTATGCGTGGATCTCCTCGCACACGGCCTTGCCGCAGCCCCTCGTCGAGCAGGCTCTGCCACTTGGCGAAATCGGGCTCCACATCCGGCGGCGCCGCGCCGCTTTCGAGCGGCAGAACGCCGCAGGTACGCGCGACGTTGTTACGGTGCGCCTCCTGCAGGCGCAGGTATTCCGCCGGCAGCTCCCGGAAGGGGACGGCGCTGCGCCCGAGCAGGCAGGTGAGGCCGAGGTGCAGCTCCTGCTTCGCAAAGCTGTGAAAGGATTCGAGGCTGCTGCAAAGCGCGTCGTAGGCGCCGCCGCTCTCGTCTGCGTCAAGCAGGATGAGGTACGCATCGCCGCCGAGCGAGAGCACCGTGGTCTGCCGGCTCATCGGGGCGAGCAGCTCCTCGAGCACGTTTTGAAAGCCGTAGAGCAGGAGGCCGTATTCCATCGGCTCGCCCTCCCAATGCTGGATCTGCACCCACACGCAGCGGCAGAGCGTTTCCGGCATGCAGGAGAAGCCGAAGGCGCTGGCCTTTTTCCGCCGCCTCCTGCGCGCCGCCCCGGATGCCGAGCAGAAATTCGCGCAGGATGCTCCGCCTGAAGCCAAGCGCCTCCTGCGCGGCGCCGCGCCCCATCGTGCTGTAGAGCTGGGCGAGCCGCTCCTGCTGCAGGCGCTCGACGGCGTGGAGAATGGCCCCCTCTATGGCGGCGTAGCTTGCGGGCTGGAGCCGGTAATCGGCGGCCTCCAGCTTGAGGGGCGCTCTGCGCGTAGGCGAAATCGGCGTGGGCCGTCAGGAAAATACATTTGACGGACTGCCCCTGCCCCGCAGCCAAGAGACGAGGTGCAGCCCGCTTTCACCGGGCATTTCGATGTCGCACAGGAGAATATCGATTTGCTCCCGCTTTAGGATTTCGCGCGCCTCGGCGGCGCTGTTTGCGCCGAATGCAGACTCAATTTTCAGCCGGCTCCAATTCACGCCGTCCAAAATGCCCCGGACGACGTCGGGCTGGTCGTCGACGACAAGCACTTTCATATACAGGGCCTCCCATCTGTTTTTCTTTGGCTTTCTTCAAAGTGCAGGGGAAAAATCAGCTCAAATTCCGTGCCGGGCGCGAGGTTCCGGCAGGCGAACCCGAAGCGGTCGCCGTAAAGCAGGGCAGACGCTGCCGGATATTCAGGATGCCGATGTGATTTTCCCGGTAATCGAAGGACACCGCGCGGTTGTACTCTTCGAGCAGTGCGGCCGGCAGCCCGGGGCCGTTGTCGCGGATCGTGATGTCGAGGCTGTCGCCCGCATCGGAGCGAGCCGCCGGAGCTCGAGTGACAGAACGAGCGCCTGCCCGGGCAGCATCGCGTATTTGCAGCTGTTTTGTTTTCGACAAAGGTTTGCAGGCAGAGCGCGGGGATCAGCGCGCCCTCGAGCCCAGGCTCGGCGGACGCTTGAAAATCAATCGGCTGGGCCGTCACATACCGCTGCATATTGATGTAGTTTTCCACGTGGCGCAGCTCGGTGCGCAGGGCGACACGATCCTTATTGTCGTGGAAGATGTACCGCACGTGGTCGGAAACCATCAAAATGGCGTCCTGAATCTTCCGGTAATCCCGGCCCTGCGCCATGCCGTACAGCGATTTCAGGATATTCAGGAAAAAGTGCGGGCGGATCTGGAGCTGTAGTATTGAAGCTGGGCGTATTGAAATTTGAGCCCGTCTCGTAGGCCTCGATTTTCAGATACTTGACTTGATCCATCATGCTGTTGAAGGAGGTGCTCAGCTTTTGCAGCTCCTCGACCTTCTGGTCCTCCCAGCGCACGGCCATCTGCCCGGAGCGGATGCGCAGCAGGTCGCGGTCCATCTGCTCCATCGGGCGCAGGTACCAGCGCTTGAGCATCAAAAACAGCAGCGGCACGAGCGCCGAGACGAGCAGAGGGAGCGCGAGGATAACGAGGATCAGCCGGTTGATTTTTTCAGGCTGACCGGCGAGGTCTCAGGAACACCATGTAGATGCCGCTGACCGGCGAGTAACGCTGCACGATAAAGCAGTTGCCGGAAAATACGCGCCGTCCTCTCCGGACCGGAGCACGACGCCATTTTCACGGAGAGCGGATGCGGCGGACAGCGGCGTTCCGCTTTCGTCTGCGAAGAGGAGCCGCGTATCCTGTGTGAGCGAGGCGGAGGCCTGCGGGCTCAGGATCTGATCGAGATCGATAAAGCAGACGGTGCCGGCGGACTGCGTGCAGAAATCGCACACCAGAAAAATACCGCCCGGCGAGCTGCACGGGCCGCCAGCGCCGCGGGCTGTTTTCTCCCAGCTCTCCGCAAGGCCATCGACATAGCCGCGCATGGCAAGGCGCTCCTCGTAGGTGGTGTGGGTCGTTGTAAAGGCGCCCCGCACTATGTCGTTGGCGCCGGAGACGAGAAAAATGGCGGCGACGGTCGGCTCCACATTCATCAGCGTGCGGTATGTGTCCAGCACATTGAAAGCGTACTTGTAAGCGTCCAGCGGGCTCTGTGGGTAGAGCAGGCGCTTGTGGCTGTATTCCTGCGCCCAGTAGTTCGCGATGGTGGTGGAAATGCGGTGCACGTCGCTGTCGATCTGCTGCTGATAGAGATAGATGATGCTTCTCCTGTTTTCTCCATCTCCGAGCCCAGCTCCTGAAAGGAGAGCAAGCTCTGCGTGAGCTGCAGGGCGAGAATGGGGATTAGAAACAGGAAAATCATAATGCGCTGCAGCTTGCGTATGGAATAAAGTCCTTTTTTCACAGGCAGACCTCCCCGGCAAAATTCACAGAAAAGCACGGCTTTTTCTTTCAGTTTATTATAACACAGCCCGGGACGCTGCGTTTGGCAAAACCTGTTCTGAAAATGACTTGTTCTGTTCTGATTGTGATGTGCGCCCGGCCGCGCCGGCGCAGATTGTGAAACGGAGGAACATGACGCTTGCAGTATTGAACATGCTATAGGTGCAGGATTTTTGCCGTCGAAGGATTAGAACAACTTCCCAACAAAGAAGTTGATTATAAAGGAATTAAACTCAAAGAATTCGATTTAGATGCTGCTCTTAAACGTCATCCTCAAATAGTGCTTGTAGATGAATTAGCACACAGCAATGCGGCAGGATGCCGTAATGCTAAACGGTATCAAGACGTGGAAGAACTCCTGCGGGCAGGCATTGATGTTTATACAACGGTCAATGTCCAGCATTTGGAATCCCTCAACGACTTGGTGGCATCTATTACACAGATTGCTGTCAGTGAACGGATTCCCGACTCTGTGTTTGATTCTGCAGATCAAGTGGAACTGGTTGATATTGAACCGGACGATTTAATTGCCCGGTTACAGTCAGGAAAAGTATATCGTAAAAGTCAGGCTTCCCGTGCGCTCAATCATTTCTTTACAAGAAATAATTTGGCGGCGCTTCGTGAAATTGCTTTGCGTCGTACTGCTGATCGATTAAGTCGGAACGCTCAAAAAAGCGGAAATGAGGCGGTTGCGAAAGCCGGAGAGCACATCTTAATCTGCCTTTCGAGCTCCCCCTCCAATGCCAAAGTTATCCGAACAGCTGCTCGTATGGCAGAGGCTTTCCACAGTGGATTTACAGCTTTGTTTGTTGAAACTCCTGAAACAAAAGAATTGAAAGGTGACAGCTTAAAAAGATTACGGGATAATCTTCGGCTTGCAGAGCAATTAGGGGCTCAAATTTCTACTGTTTATGGTGATGATCCGGCTGTACAAATTGCAGAATATGCTAAGGTTAGCGGTATTACGAAAATTGTTCTGGGAAGAACAAATCACAAATCCACAATATTTTTACGGAGTAAGACATTAGCCGACAAATTGACAAAATTAGCTGGAGATATTGATATTTATATCATTCCGGATGCTCAGCCGCTCTATAAGAAGAAATTTAATTTACTTCGAAAAGAGGAACCGAAATTCAGGTGGACTGATCTGCTGAAAGTTGTGCTGATCACGCTTTCTGCAACGATCATCAGTTTTGGATTTTACACCGCTGGTCTTCGGGAAGCGAATATCATTACTGTGTATATTTTGGGAGTTTTACTTACCACAATTTGGACGCATGGTCATTTATACGGTGCGCTTGCATCACTGCTCAGCGTCATTTCCTTTAATTTCTTTTTACAGTTCCAAGATTTTCATTAGAAGCCACCGATCCTGACTATCCGGTTACCTTCTTGATTATGTTGGTAGCCAGTATTATTTCTAGTACATTAGCTATCCGTGTAAAAAACAGGCTCGCCAATCTGCTCAAAAAGCTTACTATATGGAGCTTCTGATGAACAGCAGTCAAAAAATGCAGCAAGGGCGCGATGAACAGGAAATTATTGCGCTTGCAGCAGAACAGGTACGGGCTCTTCTGGATCGGCCGATTTTGTACTCTTTGGTAGTAAAAGAAAAAGAACTTGATTTTCAGGTTTGTCCACAGTCAGAAACCAATAAATTGATTGGAGCAATGACTGCGGAAGAAGTAGGCGTTGCAGACTGGGTTGTAAAAATAACAAACACGCCGGAGCAACTACTAATACATTATCTCACGCACAGAATCTATATTTGTCCGTCCGAGGGAATCAGGAAGTTATGGGCGTGATCGGAATCCCGTCAAAATACTATCCTCCATTGGATGTATTTGAGAAAAACCTGCTGATTGCACTTTTAAACGAATGCGGATTGATATTAGAACGCCGCAGACTTCGGGCTGAAAAACAAGCGATTGAAATGGAAACACAAAGAGAACGCCTTCGCTCCAATTTATTGCGGGCAATTTCCCATGACCTTCGCACACCGCTTACCAGCATCAGCGGAAATGCAGGCGTTTTAATGGAAAAAAGTATTTCGCTGGATGAAAGCTAAAAAGCAGGAGATCTATAGTTCTATTTATGATGACTCGATGTGGCTTGTAAATCTCACGGAAAATCTTTTGTCGATTACCCGGATTGAAAACGGAACAATGCATCTTCAGATGAATGCGGAACTAATCGACGATGTGTTTCGGGAGGCGATATCTCATGTGGACCGGAAAGCAGCTGAACATGAGATATCGGTAGAGCTTGCGGATGATCTTTTAATGGCGAAAATGGATGTTCGTCTGATTGTCCAAGTGATCATCAATATTGTAAACAACGCCATTAAATATACGCCGGAAGGCTCCCACATCTGTTTATCAGCGAAAAAAAGAGAAGAAAATGGTTCGTATCCGTATTGCAGATGACGGACCGGGTATTTCAGATGAAGCAAAGCTGCATTTATTTGATATGTTTTACACGGCGGATATCGGAAAAGCAGACAGCCGCAGAGGGTTAGGTCTGGGTTTGAGCTTATGCAAATCTATTGTAGACGCGCATGGCGGAAAAATTTCTGTCAGCAATAATAAACCGCATGGTGCGGTATTCACGTTTACATTACCTTTAGAGGAAGTGAATTTTGATCATGTATAAGTCAAAGATTCTTGTGATAGAGGATGATCCTGCTATTACAAATCTGATACGAACAACATTGGATACACAGGATTATCAGTATCATACTGCGAAAAATGGAACAGGTGCACTTTTGGATGCCGTTTCCTATAACGCCGATGTCATTATTTTGGATTTGGGATTACCCGATATGGACGGCGTTGAAATCATCCAAAAGTTCGTGGGTGGAGCAATGTCCCAATTATCGTAGTAAGCGCCCGAAGCGAGGATCAGGATAAGGTAGAAGCGTTAGATGCCGGGGCAGATGATTATCTGACAAAACCATTCAGCATTGATGAGCTTTTGGCCCGCCTTCGCGTGGCTTTGCGAAGGAGCCGGGCAGATGAAGCTTCTTCCCAAGTACAAACCAGTGTATACCGCAACGGAGACCTGACCATTGATCTTGCTGCTGGATGCGCATATATGGATGAAAAAGAGATTCATTTGACTCCTATTGAATACAAACTGCTTTGTGTTCTTGCTAAAAATACCGGGAAAGTTTTGACCCATAATTACATTTTAAAAGAAGTATGGGGAAGCGCATCTGCATCAGATACACCTTCTTTGCGGGTGTTTATGGCTACTCTGCGGAAAAAGATTGAGAAAAATCCTTCTGCCCCTCAATATATTCAAACACATATTGGTGTAGGGTATCGAATGATACGGCAATAAAGAAAAGTCTATAAATTAAAATTCCTTAATAACGTTGTCTATCTTGCATAAATGGGCAACGTTATTTTTATTTGGTTGATTGTAAAATGAAGTTGGACACCTTAGAAAAAATCCATAGTGATTTTCCCCACATGGTAGAATGAAGTTTGCACACAACTTCTTTCCAAGGGAGGGCAATCACTATGGACTGCCAAGATTATATCACAGAATCGGTAGAACGCAAGAAGGGACAGCACTTACAGCGAGAGGAACGAGGCGCGATCCAGCATCTCAAGAACGCAGGCTATCACGAACAGAGCCATTGACTTGTTGTGACAGAACTGCCCGAAGCCATGAAACGCAAGCAGCACAAGGATTCCAAGCCCCGTGAACACAAGAAGAACTTCGGCACAGACATTTCTCAGAGGCCTGAGATCGCAGCTCTGCGCATCGAGGAAGGTCATTGGGAGGGTGACACCGTGGTCGGCAAGAGGGGCAGTAAGGAGGCTGTTGTCCTCTCCCTGTTGGAGAAGAAAACGGAGAACTATATTGCCATTCGAATTCCCGGCAAGGATGCAGACTCCGTTCTGAACGCCATGCAGTCACTCAGGGAAGGATTCGGAGAAAAGTTCTCACAGGTCTTCAAGACCATTACCGTGGACAACGGCTCGGAGTTCTCTGCGTTCAGTCAGGTCGAGAACTGGGGCTGTGCAGTCTACTTTGCGCATCCTCGTGGAACGTCCCCAAAACGAACGTCAAACGGGCTGTTTCGTGGGAACGTCCCCAAAACGAACGTCACAACGGGCTGTTTCGAGCCTTCGTTCCGAAGGGCGTCCATTGAGGCTTTCTCTGCTGAGTATATCTTGGCTGCAGCTGATGAATTGAACGGACGGCCTCGCAAGAAGCTTGGCTACCGCACCCCGGAGGAGCTGTTTGACGAGTTCCTCGACTCTGTTTACGCAGCCGAAGGCTGCGGCAGTCCATCGCCCAGGACGGAAGCCAGCGGCTTCCATCCTGACCGACGCTCTGATTCACTAAGTTCTACCGTGCAGGTGTCCAACTTAATGTCCACTGAAAAAAAAAAGGCCACGTGATATCAAGAAATAGCGCCGTTTCTGCGGTATAATAAGTGCAAGGAAAAACGGGAAAACACGCGAAAAACCTTGCACTTGGAGGCGGCCATGTATCGATACAGTAACGGTCAGATCAGCCTTTCTGACTTCAATCAACCGGCAGGCATGAATCTGAAAGAAAGCAATCGCTGGGTCAAAAAGCACAGACAATACCCCTGGCTTATGGATATTGAGAAACGCTATGCCAAGCTGTTCACCAATCGCAAGGGCAATGTGGCAAAGCCACTCCCTTAATTTAGGAGCCTGCATCATTCAGGCGGAGTATGGTTTCTCAGACGAAGAAACTGCTCTGCAGATTCAGGAGAATCCGTATTTTCAATACTTCTGCGGCAATCCCGGCTACGACGACAGCAAAAAGCTGCCCTTTGACCCGTCTTTGATGGTGTATTTCCGCAAGCGTTTGACGCCGGAAGTGCTGGGTGAGATCAATGAGATGATACTCAAAACTGTAACCACATCAGAGAACAACGACGACCATAACACTCCCACAGGCGGTGGTAACAGCGGCACTATGATCGTGGACGCCACCTGCGCGCCGTCTGATATCCGATTTCCGCAGGATGTTCGCTTTGAACGAGGCGCGTGAAAATGCAGTAGCAGATCATTGATACGCTGCAGGATTTAGCGTGGACGAGAAACCCAGAACCTATCGCAACAAGGCCCACAAGGACAGCCTCAAGAATGCGCAGCCGCAAGCACAACGTGAAGAAGACGCGCGAAGCAATTCCACAGGCAACGCCAGTATCTCCGCAGAGACCTTTTTCCATCGTCGATTCTATGCTGCAATCCGGCCTGAAGCTATCCCAAAAGCAGCAGCTTCGGGGATACGGCAGTGCGAAAAATTTACGAACAGCCTTTGTTTTTGTATGACAACCATGTAATTCCGTTCCCCTGTTTGGGATTGTCAGTGTAATTCAAAGCCGTTCATCCGACCAAAACGCGGAAAAGCCGGAAAGCCGGTGGAGTTCGGGGCAAAACTAGATATCATTTGTATCCAATGGATGGGCAAGGTTCAACGTACTGGTCATTTGATTTTACAACGAAGCCACAAAGCTGGTTGAAACCATAGAGCGTTACAGAGCCCGTGAGGGTTTATCTTTGATCGCGTGCTGGCGGACAAGATTTACCGAAACCGTAAAAAAACCTCTCATTTTTGCAAACTGCACGGAATCCGGCTCAGCGGTCCGGCATTGGGAAGACCGAGAAGGGACGAGCAGCGCGACAGGCGGCAGACCCATTTCTTGTTGACCAGAATGAACGGATAGAGGTTGAACGACAATTCAGCTTTGCAAAACGCAAATGCAACCTTGGAAAAGTGAAAACGAAACTGGCGGAGACCGTAGGTTTTACGCTTGCCATGTCGATTGTAGTGTTGAATCTGCGTAAAATCCAGCATACCCTTTCGCGCCTGTTTGGGCGGATTTTTGCGACTTTTTATTGCCGCAGCAAAAATTGGTATTTGTTCAGTAGACACCAACTTACACTTGCAATTTGCGGTTATTTTTATTTATTAAGTATGCTTATGTATAAATCTAAGTTAAAAATGTGCACTGTATATCTATTAACAAAAGTCTAACGCCTACAAGTAGAGCTTTATCTCTCTAATTCTAAATGTTTGAAAGCGATTGCGGAACAAAAAATTTGAAGAGAGACATCTGACCTGACGGAAGGGGTCAGACGCTTTAATGCAATCTTTATCTGATATAAAAACGCTAAGACCAATTTCACGGTAAAACTGCTACAATATTTTGTGTAAAACCTAAGAGGAGGCTAATAATATGATGGATCTTATCATGGTAGCAATTTTGGCCGGCTGTATTGGGCTCGTTTTTTTGTTAATCAACTGGTGCCAAAAGCAAGTAGATCGAAATGAATAAGGAGGAAAGAACATGATTGTTCTTGGAATTATTGTTTTACTGCTGGGTGGATATTTAGTTTATGCATTGGTACACCCGGAAAAATTTTAAACCAGCAGGAGGAAATTATCATGCTACAAATTATATTGACCATTATCCTTTATCTGATAATGGTAGTTCCAGTAGGTATTTATGTTTATCATATCGCAGCTGGAAAACATACTTTTGCCGATCCGGTTTTTGACCGTGTAGACGGCGTTATCTATAAAATCAGCGGCATTAAACCGCAAAACGGAATGAACTGGAAAAAATACGCTTTGGCTCTACTTGCAACAAACGGCGTAATGATTCTTCTGGGATACATCATTTTGAGAATTCAAAGTATCGCCCTTTTCAATCCCAACGGAATCGGAGGTATGGAGGAATCTCTTTCCTTCAATACCATTATCAGCTTCATGACGAACACGAATCTCCAGCACTATTCCGGTGAGTCCGGGCTTTCCTACCTGTCTCAGATGCTGGTCATTATTTTTATGATGTTCGTTTCCGCCGCAAGCGGATATGCTGCCTGTGTTGCGTTCATCCGCGGTTTGGCTGGGAAAACGAAAGACAATGTAGGAAACTTTTTTCGCAGATTTGGTTCGTATCACAACAAGAGTTCTTCTGCCTTTTTCTATCGTCGGCGGCCTGCTGCTGGTATGGCAGGGCGTTCCGCAGAACTTCTCCGGCAATGTTGTGGTAGATACCATTGAGGGCGCCAAACAGATCATTGCCATGGGACCTGTTGCGGCATTGGAAATCATCAAGCATTTTGGAACAAACGGCGGTGGATTTTTGGGCGCAAACTCCAGTACTCCCATTGAGAATCCAACCATCATTACCAATCTGATTGAGCTTTATTCCATGATGCTACTGCCGGGCGCCTGTGTCATCACTTTTGGTAAAATGGTGCGTGACCGTAAGCGCGAAATGGTACAGGCAAAGTCAGGTTTGGATGAAGAACAGGCATTTGAGTCTAAGAGCAAGATCCGTAAGAGCATCACTGTGTGGATGTATGGACGTGAAGGTCGCAGCATTTTCGCTGCTATGGGTATTATTTTCTTGATTGGTCTTTCCGTTTGCTTTTGGGCAGAGAGTCAGGGAAATCCCGCACTTGCGGATGCTGGTTTAAGCCAGTCTATGGGCAGTATGGAAGGCAAGGAAGTGCGGTTTGGCATTGCACAATCTGCATTGTTTACAACGACTACAACGTCCTTTACGACCGGTACTGTGAATAACATGCATGATACCTTGACCCCCTTGGGCGGCATGATCCCGCTGCTCCACATGATGCTCAACGTTGTGTTTGGCGGCAAGGGCGTCGGACTCATGAACATGATCATGTATGCGATTTTGGCAGTATTTATCTGCGGCCTGATGATTGGTCGAACACCAGAATATCTGGGCAAAAAGATTGAAGGCCGGGAAATGAAATTGACGGCGTTGTGCATCATCATTCATCCGCTGCTGATTCTTGCGTTCTCTGCTTTGGCGGTTGGAACGCAGGCTGGAATGGAAGGAATTACAAATCCGGGATTTCACGGACTTTCTCAGGTGCTTTATGAGTATGCTTCTTCTGCCGCAAACAATGGTTCCGGCTTTGAGGGATTGGCTGATAACACCATGTTCTGGAATATCACCACAGGTCTTGCCATGTTCTTCGGTCGCTATCTCTCCATTGTCATTCAGCTGGCGATTGCAGGTTCTTTGATGAAGAAACGTTTTGTCAACGAGTCTGCAGGTACCCTGCATACTGATACTGCAAGCTTTGCTGTAATTCTGGTGTTTGTCGTTTACATCTTTGCAGCGCTGACATTTTTCCCGGTACTTGCACTCGGTCCCATTGCGGAACATTTGACCCTTTGGGCATAAGGAGGAACATATATGAGTACAAAAAGAATCAGAAACTGATTACACCTGAAATATTTCGCCAGGCAATTATCGGTTCCTTTACGAAATTAAATCCCCTGTACATGATGAAAAATCCCGTCATGTTCGTGGTCGAAGTTGGCTGTTTCATCACCCTGATCCTTTCCTTTTTCCCGGCATTGTTTGGTGATGTCAGCGACGGTACCAATTTAAGGGTTTACAATATTATCGTCTGTGTAGTTCTATTTATCACCGTTTTGTTTGCAAACTTCGCTGAATCTGTTGCAGAAGGTCGCGGCAAAGCGCAAGCAGCAAGCCTCAAAAAAACACAGAAAGATACCAAAGCCCGTTTACTCATGGAAGACGGTACAGAGAAAATTGTTCTTTCCAGCGAGCTGAAAAAAGGCGATATTGTAATGGTTTCTGCCGGTGAAATTATCCCCGGCGACGGCGAAGTCATTGAAGGGATTGCTTCTGTCGATGAATCCGCCATTACGGGTGAATCTGCTCCCGTTGTCCGCGAATCCGGCGGTGACTTCTGCTCCGTTACCGGTGGTACGACGATTGTATCCGACTGGCTGAAAATTCGTATCACTTCCGATGCGGGCAACAGTTTTCTTGACCGCATGATTGCATTGGTGGAGGGCGCTTCCCGTAAAAAGACTCCGAACGAAATTGCGCTGAGCACTCTGCTGGTATCTCTGACCATCATCTTTATGATTGTCATTGTAACCCTGTATCCCATTGGCATTTATTCCGGCGTGCAGCTGCAAACCTCCACGCTGATCGCCTTGGCTGTCTGCCTGATTCCCACCACCATCGGCGGCCTGCTTTCTGCGATTGGCATTGCGGGTATGGATCGTGTTACTCGTTTCAATGTTATCGCTATGTCTGGTAAAGCTGTGGAAGCTTGCGGCGACGTAGATACCATGATTCTTGATAAAACGGGTACGATCACATATGGCAACCGTCTTGCAGCAGATTTCTTCCCGGTAGGCGGCGCAAACCGTAGTGACCTCATTCGGTGTGCGGCTTTGACCAGCCTGCATGATGAAACCCCCGAAGGAAAATCTACTTTAGAGCTTGCCCGCCGTTTGGGTGATAACAGTGAAGAAACGGCTGGTTCGGAATTTATTGAATTTACCGCCCAAACTCGGATGAGCGGCGTCGATCTCCCCGATGGCACAAAGGTTCGTAAAGGCGCAGCAGAAGCAATTGAGCAGTATGTGAAATCACTTGGAGGAGTAATTCCTGAAGATCTCCATGAACAGGTTGATAAGATTTCCAGCTTAGGCGGCACACCCCTTACTGTCTGTGAGGATGATCGGATTTTAGGCGTGATTTATCTGAAGGATACTGTAAAACCCGGTATGGTAGAACGATTTGAGCGTCTTCGTGCCATTGGAATTAAGACAATTATGTGTACGGGTGATAACCCGTTGACCGCTGCCACCATTGCAAAAGAAGCCGGCGTAGATGGATTCATTGCTGAATGCAAACCCGAAGATAAGATCGATGTAATTAAGAAAGAACAGGCCGAGGGCAAAATTGTCGCTATGACGGGCGACGGAACCAATGATGCGCCTGCTTTGGCGCAGGCCAATGTCGGCTTGGCAATGAACAGTGGTACTACTGCCGCAAAAGAAGCTGCCAACATGGTCGATCTGGATTCCGATCCCACAAAGATTTTGGAAGTTGTGGAAATTGGTAAACAGCTTCTTATTACACGAGGAAGTCTTACCACCTTCTCCATTGCAAATGATATTGCAAAATATTTTGCCATTATTCCTGCGATGTTTATGTCGGCTATTCCGCAGCTTCAGGTTTTGAACATTATGCACCTGACTACTCCTTACAGCGCCATTTTGTCCGCCTTGATCTTTAACGCTATCATTATTCCTTGCCTGATTCCTCTGGCTATGAAAGGTGTTAAATATCGTCCGATGTCTTCTGGTAAGATGCTGGCAAGAAATATGTTTATTTATGGTCTGGGTGGTGTGATTACTCCTTTTATCGGGATTAAAATTATTGATATGATTATTGCTCCTCTGCTCACTTTAATTGGTTTTGGCCTTTAAGAAAGGATGCTTGTGCTATGAAAGAATCAGTGAAAAACTTATTGCACGGTACACGTCAAGCAGTTACAGTTACAGTTGTTTTAATGCTAATCTGCGGACTGTTGTTTCCGTGTCTATTAACTGGATTATCCGCCTTGATTTTTCCAAATCAAGCAGGCGGAAATCTTATTACGGTAAATGGTCAAACAGTTGGTGCGGAATATGTAGGACAGGAAATTCACAGAAGATTACTACATGTGGAGCCGTCCTTCTGCTTACCACTACAACGTCTATACCGAGGGTGAGGACGGAAAGCAGTATTATCCGGACGGGACAGAATTTCCGGGGATCGGATCTGGCTCCAATAACTATGCGCCTTCTAATCCTGCACTGACGGAACGTGTTGAAGCAGATATTGAAGCGTTTTGGAAAAGAACCCAGAAGTAAAACGGGAAGATATTCCTACTGATTTGTTGACTGCTTCTGGTTCCGGTTTGGACCCACATATTTCTCCCGAATCAGCTGAAATTCAAATTCCCAGAATTGTGGAAGCATCTGGGCTGAGTGAAGACACTGTTCGGGATATTGTCAAAAACAATACAGACGGCAAGATCCTTGGTATTTTCGGTGAAGAAACGGTCAATGTATTGATGGTCAACATTGAGATTGCTCAAAAGATGGGCCTAATCTAACGGAAAGGAGAGGATTAATATGATGGAGATGCATTCCTTCTTGACTGCCAAACAGATGGATATTTCATCTCCGGATAGTGAAGAAAATATATCCGTTCGTGACTTGTTTGAATTTTTAAATCAAATAAGCGAATGGATTCAAACCACTCCATTGGCATATCGAAATGAACAATCGGATAACAACTTAGTTTATGTTTGGTTTGATGATGTTACTTTTTCGGAAGACGATTTTTGGCAGGTATTTGGAGAATATCTTGTCCTTCTTCGCATAAGATGGAAAATCGATATCTTTGGCACGGCAGGAAAGTCACAAGAAACCGTATGGCTTACATTACAGGAAGAAAATAGCCATATTTATGCAGTTCAAAAGACACTTTCAAGTCATCCGGCTGATACCATAGAATCGCTTTGTCTGAGAATCCAATGCCCTTCCTCTGAGCAATCAGAAATTTTGTATGCATTAGTTGTTGAAACAGATTGGAAAAACGGTATAGTAACTTCAGACTGGAAATATGGTTCATTTCTATTGGAGGAAAATCTTGCAATGCCAACACAAAACAGTTGTTTTTGCTATGGTCATATATGTGAGAATATAAATCCTGAAGACACACTTCAAGTACTTACTTTCCAGCAAAAAATTATTCTTTGGACTGGGTTCCTAAAAGATGGTTTTGACTACACAGAGTTTGAATGGTTGTATAATGCCATTTCAAAAGATGTCGTATTAAATAGAATGGAATGGGAACTTTCGCTACATACCGCTATGCAGAATTTAAAATACACCATACAAGTATCGCAGTTCGCGGCGATGTTTGAGGAGAACGCCGCGCTGCGCCGCATCCAGCTCGACTGGTACGCCACCTACGTCAATCTGCTTCTGTACGACGCGGCGCATCAGGAATTTAACAGCGCGCGCATCCAGCTTGGCAACCTGCTCTACCTGCTGCAGGGCGGGGAAGCGGATCCGCAGCGCCTGCCGGACGTCACGCAGGACGAGCTCTCCGATATTCTGGGCATGAGCCGCGTCAATTTGGCCGGACGCTCGCGCAGCCCGCGAGGAAGGGATCCTCCGTACACAGCGCCGGCGCATCGAGATTCTGGATCCCGCCGGGCTGCGCGCCTCCTGCTCGCTGGAAACGCTGGACGACGGTGCACCGCCTGAGTACTGCGCTTATTCTAAACCGTTTTCCGGCGGCTGTCTGTAAAAATGATATATAATGAAAAAGCCCGGCGCTGCACCAAACGGGGCGGCAGCGCCGGGCTTTCGGGCCTTGTTCAGGTGTTTTCCGCATTTTCCGCGCTCGCGCCTGCGGAAGCGGTTTAAAGGAAGATGCCGAGCAGAATCAGCGCCGGGAACAGCACGCAGAACAGCATGCCGCTTTTGAGGCCGAGCTGGTCGGCGGTGAGGCCCGAAAGGCCGCCTGCATTTTTCGCGCTGGAGGAGACCGCCGCGCTCACGGCGCCCATCAGCGCGGGGCCGGCGGAGCAGCCGATATCCCCGAGCACGGCGAGCACGCCGAACATCGCGGTGCCGCCCTTCGGGTAGGCCGCCGCGGTGAGCGAGAAGGTGCCCGGCCACATCAGGCTGACCGAGAAGCCGCACAGCGCGCAGGAGAGCAGGGCGAGCATCGGGCTTTGAAACAGCGCCGTGCCGAGATAGCACAGGATGCACAGCCCCGCGCAGAGCGCCAGCGCGCGCGAAAGGTTGATCTTTTCACCCCAAACGCCGTAAATCGTGCGGCCGATGCCCATGAATACCGCGAAAAGGCACGGCCCCATCAAATCGCCGACCACCTTGCTCACGCCGAGCGCGCGCTCCGCAAACAGGGAGCTCCACTGGCACATGGCGAGCTCGCTTGCGCCCGCGCAGAGCATCAGCAGCATGGCGACGAGGAAGATCTTCGAGGCAAAGAGCTTTTTGAGCGGGATCCGCTCGTCCTCGGGCACGGTGGGCATCAGCGGCACCTTGAGGAAGCGGAACAGGTTGTAAACGGCAGCAGCGACCACAGTGCCGGGATCACGAACCAGAGATCCTCGCCGATCACGCGCAGCAGCAGCGTTGTGACGAGGACGACGCCGACCTGTCCCCAGCAGTAGAACGAGTGCAGAAGGCTCATGGCCGAGGCCTTTGCATCGCCCGGGCAGGATTCGACAATCGGGCTGATGATGACCTCGATCAGCCCGCCGCCGACGCCGTTGATAATTGTCGCGATCACAAGCCCCACGTACGGCGCAGGCAGTATGTTCGGCAGAATGCCCATCATCATCAGGCCGAAAAACGCGAGAAAATGCGCGATGACGGCGGCGCGCCGGTAACCGATGCGGTCCACATAGCGCACGGCGAGCACGTCGGTGGCGACCTGCGTGATGAAGTTGCAGAGAATCAGCGCAGAGATCAGCCCGTAGGAGATGCCGAAGCGGTTCTGAAAAATGACGAAGAAGAGCGGGAGAGGTTGTTCACGATGCCTGCGTGATATAGCCGCGGTAGCAGGCGAACACCGTGCGTTTAAAATTGCTTGCAGTTTGTTCCGGCATAGGTGTACCATCCTTCAGTAAATAACATCGTACCCTATTATAATCGATCGCCGGCCGGATTGCTACAGCTTTTTCTGACGGAATCTATAACGATTTTTTCACGCATAAACCGCAATTCTATGTTGATTTCGGCGAAAACATATTGTACAATAAAGATAAGCGCGGATGCTGATCCGCAGGACATACTGTTTATACTAAATTTATATTTTCTATTTTAAAGGAGTGTTCAGCATGAAATTAGGTGTATCTTACCAATGTCGTCGGCAACATGCCGTTTGAGGAAGCCCTCAAATACTTTAAGTCGATGGGCATCCAGATGGTGGAGATCGGCTGCGGCGGCCTCCCGGGCAAGGACCACTGCGACCCGGAGGTGCTTCTGAACGACGAAGCGAAGTTCGAGGAATTCTGCGGCCTTATCAAGAAGTATGACATGGAGGTCAGCGCGTTCTCCTGCCACGGCAACCCGGTGCACCCGAACAAGGAAATGGCCGCGGCGTTCGACAAGGACATGCGCAACGCGGTGCTCATGGCGGAAAAATACGGCCTGCACCAGATCAACTGCTTCTCCGGCTGCCCGGGCGACAGCGAGACCTCGCAGTATCCGAACTGGGTCACCTGCCCGTGGCCGGATGATTTCGGCAAGATCCTCGAGTACCAGTGGAAGGTGCACATCGATTACTGGAAGGAGTTCGTCGCGTTCGCAAAGGCGCACGGCGTCAATAAGATCGCGCCTCGAGCTGCACCCGGCTTCTGCGTCTACAACACGCAGACCCTGATGAAGCTGCGCAGGAGGCGGTCGGCCCGGAAATCGGCGCGAACTTCGATCCGTCCCACCTGATTTGGCAGGGTATGGATCCGGTCACTGTCATCCGCGAGATGGGCGACGCGATCTTCCACGTGCACGCGAAGGATACGCGCATCGACGCGGCGAACACCGCGAAGAACGGCGTTCTCGACACGAAGAGCTACGGCGACGAGATCCACCGCTCTTGGATTTTCCGCAGCGTGGGCTACGGCAACGACGCGCTCTATTGGAAGGACATCATCAGCGCGCTGCGCATGGTCGGCTACGACTACGCGATCAGCATCGAGCATGAGGACAGCCTCATGAGCCAGAACGAGGGCCCTGCAGAAGGCCGTCGAGATGCTCAAGTCCGTCATCGTGTTTGAGCCGAAGATGACCGAAACGCGCTGGATCTGATCTTAAAAGCGAATACGGTTTGAAAGAGTCCCGGGGCCGCGGCCTTCGGGGACTTTGCCGTCTGTGTCGAAAATCGATGGAATAGGCAGAATATTTATATTTCAGTTTGAATTATTGGATAAGTTGTATTGTGGAAGCGGTTTCACAAGAAAATACAACTGAATCTTGTATAAACCGTCTCATTCACACGGCATTTATTTGACTTAGTTTAGGGAAATCCGAAAAAGGTCTTTACAAATCGTGAACTATATGTTAATATATGGTCATCAAAATACAAGAACCACAAATAGAGTGCACTCTATTTGTGTATTCTAAAAGCAGAATACACAAAAGAGTGCACTTTATTTGTGTATTCTGCAAAAAAGCAGAATACAATGGCGTCTTGTTCAGAAAAATGCGCGCCGCTGCGCGCTAACATTTTCAAGGGGAAATACCAATGAGCAAGAGGGAATTGCGGCGCTTGGCGCTGGCAATGACTGCCGGTCTGGCAGCTTGCGGAAACAGCGGTTCGACCACGACGGACGGCAGCCCGCGTCAGGGGAGACAGCTCCGCCTCTACAGACGGCGCTACAGATGAGAACGGCGGCGATGCTGCCGGCAGCGAATGGCTGCTTTCCACAGACGTTGCGGACGACGCGGAGCCGGGCAAGACGGACGACCGCGCGTTTAAAAAATTTGACGAGGTCGTCGAGATCACTTTCGGCCAGCAGGTCGATCCGGTAGACACCACGCTGCCGGAAATGATTCAGTCGACAACAACCAGTATACGAGATACCTCGAAGAAAACTTCAACATCAAGTATGTCATGGAGTGGACGGCGGGCAACGTCTCCGACTTCCGCCAGAAGCTCTCCTCGGCATTGCCTCCGCCTCTGCCGGACAGCGTGATCGCGCTCGGACAGAAACTACTTTGTGCAGGCGGCCCGCGCCGACCTCCTCGCCGATCTCTGGCCGGCCTTCAACGAGTATTCCTCGAAGCAGGTCAAGCAGATCGTGGAGACGACGGACGACGGCAGCGGTACATACCGAGCGGTCGATAATGCGACCGTGGACGGCACGTTCTACGCGATCCCGAACATCACGGTTGACACCGACGGCGTCAACATTTACTTCATCCGTCAGGGATTGGCTGGACGAGCTGAACATCGAGGTCCCTGAAGACCTACGACGAGCTCGAGGCGGCCGCAAAGGCCTTTCATGGAAGCCGGCTTCGCCGGAGTACGCGATCGCCGGCATCGACAACGGCGGCAGAACGTACGGCAACTTCCTCAACTCCTCCAATACGAGCTACGGTTTTGACGCTGTCTATCAGGCGTTCAACGCATACCCGGGTTATTTCCTCCGCGATGAGAACGGTGAGCTCTACTGGGGCACCACGACCGACGAGATGAAGGCGGCTGTCACGGAGCTGGCAGACTGGTATAAGCAGGGCCTCATCAATCCGGAAATCGGCGTCACGACGAACGGCGACAACGCGAACGAGGTCAAGAACGGCACCTGCGGCATCTTCATGGGCCCGTGGTGGCAGATGGGCTACGGCAACGGCGACTCTTTTCCGCAATGACGAGACGGCCGACTGCAGGCATACCCGCTTTTTAACGAACGACGGCGAGTGGAACGTCCACATGAAAGACGTCGGCACCACGTACACGATGATCAACAAGAATGCCTCCGAAGAAGTGAAGCAGGCGGCGATCATTGCGAACAACGTCCTTGTCCGCGACGAATCCACCTTTTGATACCTCCGTTGCGATCGGCTGGTACCCGCAGCGCAACACGATGGCGGCGGCCGACGAATGTGAATACGAGTATGAGGCGCTGATGAGCATCCTCAAGGGTGAGACCGCGGCAGAGGAATATCAGATCGGCGGCGACAAGTACACCACGCTCTACAAGAATATGGGCAATGACGCGGCGACGCTCAGAGAGGTCATTTCCGAGGATTATGATCCGAACGAGATCCTCCACGTCACAGACTGTGATGTAAATACGAATAACGGCCAGTTCAACCGTTTCTACGCGCTGCTTGTCGGCGACCGCCCGTATGCGACGATTGGGCCGGACAACAAGGTGTATTCCGAGCTCTACTACACGATCGACGGCATGGACGCGTACTGGACGCAGGTTTCCGACCTTGAGGACCAGACGATTCTCCAGATGATCACCGGCGCGAAGAGCGTTGACGATTGGGATCAGTTCTGCGCAGACTGGCATGCACAGGGCGGCGACCAGATCCTCCAGCTCTGTCGAAGATTCCTCGCCGAGTAATTAGTAAAACCCGAGAATAAAACCGAAAGCGGGGGCGCGGGGCACCAAACCCTGCGCCCCTGCTATTTTTACAAAAAGGAGGAATCCGCTTTGGAAAAACAAAAACAAGAAAAAGTCTTCCGGTGTGGTTCCACTACACGCTGATGTGCATCCCCGGCTACATCTGGCTCTTTATGTTTTCCATTGTGCCGATGGTCGGTATCGTCATGGCCTTTCAGAACTACAACCCCAGCAAGGGCTGGTCGGCTCCGACTGGGTCGGCCTCCAGCACTTTGAGTTTCTCTGGGCGATTCCCGACGCAAAGCGCGCGCTGTGGAATACGCTGATCATCGCGATTTCGAAGGTTATTCTGAACATCGTGATTCCGATGGCCTTTGCGCTGATGCTCAACGAGATCAAAACATGAAGTTCAAAAAGAGCGTGCAGACGATCGTTTACCTGCCGCACTTCATTTCGTGTGTTCTGCTCGGCAACATCATCACAAACATGCTCGGCGCTTCCGGCATCCTGAACACGGTTTTGAAGGCGCTCGACAGCTGACGGTTATGCCCATGACGGACCCCTCTATATTTCAGGGGCTGCTGGTGGGCAGCGATGTGTGGAAGGAATTCGGCTATAACGCGGTCATTTACCTTGGCGCTCACCGGCATCGACCTGAGCCTCTATGAGGCGGCGATGATCGACGGCGCGAACCGCAGGCAGTCCACCTGGCACATCACGCTGCCGGGCCTGATCCCGACCGTCGCTGCTGATGACGCTCGCGATGGGCAACGTGCTGAACGCCGGCGATCAGGTCTTTAACATGTACAACAACATCGTGCTCGAAACGGTGGACATCATCGACACGTACGTGTACCGCCTCGGTCTCGTCAATTTGCAGTTCGATGTCCACGGCGGCCGGCCTCTTCAAGTCGGTGGTCAGCTTCATTCTGGTTGTCACCTCGTACACGCTCTCGCGTACAAGTTTGCGGATTACACCATTTTCTAAGAGAGGAGAGATATTTTTATGGTTGAAACCAAAACCGTCGGTTCCAGAGTTTTCAAAGTCGTAAATTATATCATCCTCACGATTTTGGCAATCAGCTGCCTGTATCCGCTGTGGTATGAGCTTCTGCGTATCCCTTTTCCGATAAGCTCGCGGCGGAAAGCGGCGCGGTCACATTCTGGCCGGTAGGCGTAAACTTCGGCTCTTATGAGCTGATTATGGCGACGGCGCGTTCTGGAATTCGTTTATGATTTCTGTCGGCCGCGTCGTGTTCGGCACGATCTGGACCATGGTCGTCATCATTATGATGGCGTATCCGCTCTCCAAGAGATCCAGAGAGCTGCCGAGAACGATTCTGATGTGGGTCCTCGTGTTCTGCATGCTGTTTAACGGCGGCACGATCCCGTGGTTCATCACGATGCAGAAGTACGGGCTGATCGATAATCTTGCGGCGCTGATCTTTGCGGGCTCCGTCCCGGTGTTCAACGTGCTGCTTCTGATGAACTTCTTCCGCAACCTGCCCGCGGACATCGAGGAAGCCGCCCTTGTGGACGGCGCCGGTCCGTGGCGTATCCTGTGGCAGATCGTCGTGCCGTGCTCCGTCCCGGTTATTGCGACTGTCGTGCTCTTCACCTCGGTCAACTATTGAACGAGTATTTTCAGGGCCTCGTGCTGATGAACAGCGAGGATAAATATCCGCTGCAGACGTACATCCGCCAGATCACGGTGCAGATCCCGGCGAACGTCACGCTGACGACCGAGCAGTACCAGCAGCTTGCGAAGAATTCCAACAAGGCGCCGAGGCCGCGAAGGTGTTCATCGCGATGATCCCGATGCTGATCGTCTATCCGTTCCTGCAAAATACTTTGTTTCCGGCATCACGCTCGGCGCCGTAAAGGGCTGATCGTCCGCTCGGAAACTGCAAGGCGGCTGTCTCCCCTTGGAGGCGGCCGCTTTTTTGCCGCCGGCTTTTTGAAGGCGGCCCGGAGAGCGCCCGCATGCAGAGGAAGAAAACGGCGGCGAGCGCGGCCTCAAGGAGCACGAGGGGATACCGGAGAGTGGCAGCGGCGCGAGCGCCGCGCGGGTCATGCCGGCGGAAAGCAGCGCGTAAAAAGCGGGCAGAACGGCGTTTTCACACGACGCGGACGCGCACCTGCGCGACCTTCAGGAGGCGGCGCACGCTCATCATCGCGTTGAAGATCGAGGAGAAGAACAGAATCGCGATGTAAGCCGGCATACTGGAAAAGCGCATGAAGCACAGCACGAGCAGCACGCGGATCAGCGAATCGGTGAAATTGTATTTCATGGAGTTGAGCTGCTCGTTCAGCCCCTTCAAAAGACTGTCCACAACGACGTCGAGGTACAAGAGCGGCACGAGCGGCGCGAGGATTTTAAGGTAGCCGCCCGCCTCCGCGCTGCTGTAAAAACGCGCGGCCCCAGTCCTCGCCGAAAGCGAAAAGACCGCGGCGCAGAACACGCCGAATCTGCAGCGCGGCGCCGACGGCCTTTTCCGTGATGTGGGCGACGGCGCGGCGGTGCTTCTGCTCGAATTCCCGCGCGATCTTGGGAATTAGGAGCGAGGCGAACGAGGAGAGGGAACGAGGAGGGGAAGAGCATCGGCAGCGCCAGGCCCTGCAAAAGGCGGTAGGGGGCCATTGACTGCGCCTCGCTTTAGGCCGCAGCGCTTGAGCTCGCGCGGGATCAGCAGGTTCTCGGCGGTCGAGAGCATGCTGCGCGCCGCGCCGAAAGCGTGCAGGGCACCGCGATGTGGAACATGCCGTGCAGAACGCCGCGGCCCGGCTCGGCCTTTTTTCGGCGTGTTGCGGCGCAGGCTGCGGCGGTAGGCGGCCCACCCCGAGAGGAATGAAACGGCCTCGCCGAAGGTGGAGGCGAGCATTGCCGTGAGGCAGGCGGTCTCGATGCTCTGCGGCGCGAAGTACCAGAAGAGCGCGACCGCCGCGAAAATCGTCAGCACCTGCTCCACCGCGTCGCTCAGCGCGGTGGAGAGCGATTCTGTCCACCGCGAGGAAATACCTTTCATGCAGGTGCACAGCGACATAGGCAGCCCCAGCGCCAGAATGCGCAGGCTGCCCGCCGCACCCTTGTAGCCGAGGATCACGGCTGCGGCGAAATCGGAAAAACGAGCAGCAGCACGGCGATCGTGCAGCTTACGGTCAGGCAGAAGAGAAAGCACTTTGTCACGACGGAGCGGCACAGTCCCGCGCCGGTTTGCCGCGATAGCCGCCGTCACCATGCGCGTGACGGCGAGGCTGATGCCGGAGGTGGAGAGCGTGACGGCCAGCATGAACACGGAGAAAATGAGCTGGTAAAGCCCCCATGCCCTCGGCGCCGATTTTGGCGGGAGAGGTACGAGCGGTAGCCGATGTTCGTCACGCGCAGAAAGAGCGAAAAAGGTTGTCAGCAGGATGCCCTGCATCAGGAATTTTGTTTTGTCATGGGGTTCCGCCTGCGGCACAGGTTTGCCTTGCAAGTTTCCGGGCCGCGTTGTATAATACATATAACTCTAACGATGGGGAGCGTGGAAGATTTGAGGATTTCAGCCAGGTGAACGCCGATTGACCGAGATCGCCGTGACGATTCCGGCCGAGGATACGGACCGGGCCGGCGACATCGCGCAGATGGTCGTGCCCTACGGCATTTATATTGAGGACTATTCGCATTTAGAAGAGGAGGCGATGGAAATCGCCCACATCGATCTGATCGACGAGGCGCTGCTCCAAAAGGACCGCACGAAGAGCGTGATCCACGTCTATATCAGCCCCGAGGAGAACCGGCCGAGGCGGTTTCCTTTTTAAAGGAGCGCTTTGCGGCCGAGGACATCCCGAACGAAATCACCTCGGCGAACTGTGCGGAGGAGGATTGGATCAACAACTGGAAGAAGTATTTCTGCCGATCCCGGTCATGAGCGGCTGCTGGTGCGCCCTGATCTGGGAGGACGAGTACGATGCAGGCGGCCGCGCCGTGCTGCATCTTGAGCCTGGCCTCGCCTTCGGCACGGGCACGCATGAGACCACCCGGCTGTGCATGGAGCTGCTCGAAAAGTACGTGAAGCCGGGCGATACGATGCTCGACATGGGCTGCGGCAGCGGCATCCCTGTCCGTCGCGGCCTGCTGCTCGGCGCGGAAAGCGCCGTCGGCGTCGATATCGACCCGCTCGCGGTCAAAACGGCCGTCGCAAATGCCGAGGTCAACGGCGTGGCGGACCGCTTCACCGGCATCTGCGGCAACCTTGCGGAGAAGGTGAGCGGCACGTTTGATATCGTGGTGGCGAATATCGTCGCGGACGTCGTGATTTTGCTTACCAAGACGACGCGCCGCGCTTCATGAAGCCCGACACGGTCTACATCCTGTCCGGTATCATCGACACGCGCGAGGACGACGTGCCGCCTGCCTCGCGGAAAAATTCGAGCTGATCGACCGGCGCTCGGAAAAGGGCTGGGTTGCGCTCGCGGCGAAGCTCAGATAAACGGCGGCGGCGTATAGTAGGCTGCCGCGCCATCCTAAGTTTTGGGAAAGCGGGGAGTGAGACATGAAGCTGCTGCTGCCCGAATGGGTATCGGAAAATTTATACAAGGATTATGTTGCATCATGGGGCGCGGAGACGATCGTGCCCGCCGCATCCGACCCGAAAGGCCGGGATTATAGCACGTGGCTTTCGGATACGATCAAGATGCGCACGATTACACCGCCGGGGCTTTGTGCCCGCCACGCTCTTCTTTCTGGTGGACGACGCGGAGACGAAGATCCTCGGCGGCATCGACATCCGCCACCGGCTCAACGATTACCTGATGGAATTCGGCGGGCATATCGGCTACGGCATCGTGCCGGACGAGCGTGGGAAGGGGTATGCCAAGGCGCAGCTCCGCCTCGCACTGCCGGCGGCGAAGTCGCTCGGCGTCAGCCGCGCGCTGATCACCTGCGACGACGGAAACACAGCCTCGGCGCGGACGATCGAGGCGCTCGGCGGCGTGCTCGAGGACAAGCGCGCGGAAAACGGCGCGCTGATCCGCCGGTACTGGGTCGGCATCCCGCAGGAAACGCTCGAGACGGAGCGGCTGATTCTGCGCCAGTGGACGATGGACGACGCGACGACCTGTTCGCCTATGCGAAAAGCCCGGAAGGTCGGGCCGGCGGCGGGCTGGAAGCCGCATGAAAGCCGCAAAGAGTCGGAGGCGGTGCTCCAAAGCTGGCTGCAAAGCCCGGAGGTTTGGGCGATCGAGGAAAAGGAAAGCGGCCGCGTGATCGGCTCCATCGGCCTGCATGAGGACAGCCTGCGCTCCAAACCCGCGTGCGCGCATGATTGGCTATGTGCTGCGCGAGGAGAGATGGGGCCGCGGCTATATGCCCGAGGCGGTGCGCCGGCTCACCGCGTTTGCGTTTGAAGCGCTGTGCATGGACGTCGTCTCGATCCGGCATTTTGCGTTCAACAGCCGCTCCCGCCGCGTCATCGAAAAGTGCGGCTACCATTATGAGGGGGCACGCTGCGCCGCGCGTCGTCGATTTTTCGACGGCTCTAGCACGACGCGCTGGTCTATTCCCTGCTGCGCGAGGAATATTTCGCGGGAAAGCGGGCGGAATAAAACGGGCGGCATCCGGGTGCCTTGCGGATGCCGGGAAAGGAAAAAAGCATGACGAATCTCTATGGTCTGATCGCTAAAATGATCGAATACGAGGACGGCTGTGTGGAGCGCGTCAACCACTTTTTTGAAGGTTTTTGCGTTTGCGAAAGCGATTGCCGAGGGCGAGGGGCTGATCGCGAAACGCAGGATATTTTAGAGGCTGCCGCCGTCACGCACGACGTCGGCATCCGCGTCTGCTTTGAAAAATACGGCATGTGCAGCGGCCCGCAGCAGGAGCTGGAGGGCCCGCCGGTCGCGGCGGCGCTGCTGCCGGCCTGCGGCTACACGCCGGAGGCATGCGCGCGCATCTGCTATCTGATCGGGCGCCACCACACGTACACGGATATCGACGGCGCGGATTACCGATTCTCGTGGAGGCGGACTTCCTCGTCAACATCTTCGAGAACGGCATGGAGCAGGAGGCCGCGCGCAAGGTGCGCGACAACATCTTCAAAACGAAAACCGGAAAAAAAGCTGCTGACCGATCTCTACCTCTGAGTTGTGCGTTCCCTACAGATAATCTTAAAATGAAAGAATTATTTGACGATATGCTGAAATGGTGCTATACTGTAAAGCAATTGGTTTACAGCATAGCACCATTTTTAAGGAGTTGTGATTTTGAATGGCAAGAGAATTTATGTGCACGAAAACGGAGCCGGTCGTTGAGACGAAGGCCGGCAAGCTGCGCGGCTTTCAGCTCGACGGCGTTTACGCGTTTCACGGCGTGAAATACGCGGATGCAAAGCGCTTCCAGCAGCCCACGCCGCCGAAGCCGTGGGAGGGCATCAAGAACGCGCTCGCATACGGCTATGTTGCCCGATGCTGCATCAGGACGAGCCGAACAACGAGCTTATGGTTCCGCACCGCTACTGGCCGCAGGATGAGCACTGCCAATACCTCAATATCTGGACAAAATCGCTCGATACGTCGGCGAAAAAAGCCGGTGCTCGTCTGGCTGCACGGCGGCGGATTTGCCGCTGGCTCCTCGATTGAGCACATCGCCTATGAGGGCGAGAACATGAGCCGCTACGGCGACGTGGTCGTCGTCTCGCTCAACCACCGCCTCAATATCCTCGGCTATCTCGATTTTTCGCCGTTCGGCGAGAAGTACGCAATTCCGGCAACGCCGGCAGCGCGGATATGGTTGCGGCGCTGCAAGTGGATCCACGAGAACATCGCGGGCTTTGGCGGCGACCCGGAAAACGTGACGCTGTTCGGCCAGTCGGGCGGCGGCATGAAGGTTTGACGCTGATGCAGACCCCGGCGGCGGACGGCCTGTTCCACAAGGGCGTCGTGCAGAGCGGCTGCATCGATCAGGTGCTCGACCTCACAAAGACGGACGGCACGGCCATCGTTACGGCGCTGATGAAAGAGCTCGGCGTCACGGATGTGGAGGCGCTCGAGACGATCCCCTACGCGCAGCTTGCCGAGGCGTACAACAAGGTGATGCCCGCGGTCGCGCAGACCGGCGCCTATGTCGGCGGCAACCCAATGCCGAACGACTGGTATCTCGGCGACCCCTGCGTTGTCGGCTTCACGGAGCACGCCAAGACGATTCCGGTCATGGTTGGCACGGTGCTCGGCGAATTCGCCTTTATGCCCGCGCTTTCCGCAGAGGAAAAGGCCGATACGGCGGGGATCGAGCGCGCATCCGAAAGATGTACGGCGAACACGCCGAAAAAGCTGACCGCCCTGTTCAAGGGAGGCGTATCCGGAAAAGGACCTGAGCGACCTGCTGTTCCTCGACTCGGTTTTCCGCGCGCCGTCGATCGAGTTCCTGCACAAAAAAGCGCAGCACCGGAGAGCGGCACGTATTCCTATATGTTCAGCTATACTTTCCCGTACGACGGCGGGCACATCGCGTGGCACTGCTCGGAGATCCCCTTTGTTTTCCCACAATACGAACCTTGTCGCGGCGTTCAACGAGCCGGGCGTGACCGACCGCCTCGAGCAGCAGATGTGCGATGCGTGGCTGAATTTCGCGCGCACCGGCAAGCCCCTCGAGCGACGCGCTGCCCGAGTGGCCGGCCTGCACCGCGGACGACGAGGCGACGATGATCTTCGACCGCACCTGCACCGTGGGGCACAACTACGACCATGCGCTGATCGCGCTGCACAAGGAGGCGCGCCCGCCGTTCTTCTTCGGCGGCGACGAGGAGGAGCAGAAGATCCAGCACTAAGGTAAAGGTTTTCCACGAAGCCTGTGCCGGCATGTGGATAAAAAAGTCCCCGGAGTGCAGATGCCTTCAGGGGATTTCCGCTTGGCAGGCGGCGGAAAGTCCATGGCCCGCGCGCGGCCTTTTTACGGGGATTTTCCGGCTGTGCCGGCATCCGAAATTTCATTTCGGGAGCAGCGGCGGCAAAACGAGTTTTTAAACAGGCGAAAGAGGAGGCTGCTGAAACCTCGGCGGCTCCGTAACAAAAGACTGCGGCGAACCTATTCAGACGGTTCGCCGCAGTTTTTCGGTGTTTTAAGCGGATTTTTCAGAGCAACGGCAAAACGGACGGATGCAGTCCGCATCCGTCCGTCCGAATTTTTAAAATTTACAGGTTCGCCTTGAGCCACGCGATGTCCTCGGCGAGGCACGCGACGCGGTCCTGCGGGTCGTTGTAGCTGGCTTCGCGCTCCACAACGTAGATCACGCCGTCGTACTGCGCGTCCGCCGCCGCCTTCACGGCCTTCCAATCGACGATGCCGGCGCCCTGCGGGACGTTCAGCTTGTCGTGCTCCTCCTTCATCTTGAGGAACTCGGGCGGGAAGATCGGGTTGCCGTCCGCATCCTTCTCAAACTTGAAGCGCGGGGTCGTGTCATAGCGGGACTGCGGCTGCTTTGCGCCGATGACGCCGCCGTTCTCCTTGATGTGGATGCTCGCGATGCGGCCCGCATGGCTGTTGATAAATTCAACCGATCCACGCCGGCGGCGCTGCACCAGCCGCAGTCAACCTGAAATGCGGTGACTTCGGGGTCGCAGGCATCGATCAGCCAGTCGTAGAGGGTATTTGCCCTCATCCTTGTAGAACTCGTCGGTGTGGTTGTGGTAGCCGATCTTGATGCCGTACGGCTTCGCGATGCGGCCGAGACAATGGTTCAGCTCCTCGGCGACCTCGAGCGCCTCCGCCTTATTGCAGAAATTTGTCATCGGGCAGATGACGAGCTTTTGCGCCGAGCTCTGCGAAATACGGCAGCACGGACTCGATCTGGTCGAGGCCGACGTGCGCGGAGTTTACCTTTGAGGCCGGTTTTCCTCGAGCACCTTTTTCATTTCGTCCAGCGGGACCTGCGTGAAGTCCGCGGTGAATTCGGCGCCGGAGAAGCCGAGCTTCGCGATGGTGCGCAGCTTTTCAACGGCGCTGATCGGCTCGGAAACGAGCGAATAGACCTGAACATTGATATTTTCCACGGAAACCGCCTTTCATTTTCATACTGTAGAAAAATGTGCGGCGACAAGGAATGCCGCCCGCACACGGATGAACAGATGGAATTAATCGAAGTAGACCGGCTTGCCAGTCTTGGAGGACTGATAGATCGCGTCGAGAATCTTTGTGACGACATAAGCCTGATCTGCGGTGACGAACAGCTCGCCCTCGCCCTTCAGCGCCTTAACCCAAATGTCGGCTTCCTTGGACTTCGGAGCCGGACCCTGAGAGAAGCCCGGGATGTACGGCTCGATTTTGTTGCCGACCCAGGAGATCGTCGGCTGTGCCGCAACGACATGGTTCAGGCGGACACGGTTTTCCTTCGTGTCGAGGCCGCCCTTCGTGCCGGCGAGCATCGTGAACGCCTGATTGCTTGCGCCGTAGTCCTCAGCCATGTTGATGGCCCACGCAGCGCGCAGGTTGATCACGGCGCCGTTCTTCATCTTGATGTGGCCGACAGCGGAATCCTCAACGTCGTAGGTCTCGTTGTTCCAGCTGTCGAACTCGCCTCTGTGGTTGACCTGACCCTGATGCTCTGCATCGAGGATGCGGCCGAGTTTCTCAAAGGAGGTGCCGACAACGTAATCGACGTCGTAGTTGTTCATGAGGAACAGCGTGAGGTCGAGCGCATGGGTGCCGATGTCGATCAGGGGACCGCCGCCCTGCTTGGACTTGTCCGTGAAAAACGCCCCACGTCGGAACGCCGCGGCGGCGCAGGTATGTAGCCTCAGCATAGTAGATGTCGCCCAGCCAGCCATCGTCGACAACCTTCTTCGCGACCTGATTCTCCGCGAAGTGGCGGTACTGATAGCCGATCGTCAGCATCTTGCCGGTTCTGTCTCTCGCCTCGAGCATCTTCTTCGCGTCCGCCTCGGTCGCAGCCATCGGTTTCTCGCAGAGAACGTGCTTGCCGGCCTCGAGCGCGGCGATCGTGATCTCGCAGTGCGCGATGTTCGGGGTCAGAACATGAACAGCGTCGATCGTCGGGTCAGCCAGAAGCTCCTTGTAGTCGGTGTAAACCTTCGCGTCCGGGGTGCCGTATTCCTTTGCGGCCTTCTCAGCTCTCTCAAGAATGAGGTCGCAGAATGCGCACATATCGACGCCTTCCTGCTGTGCCATGCCCGGAAAATGCTTGCCGTTTGCGATGCCGCCGCAGCCGATGAAGCCAACTCTTACATTTGCCATTGGATTTCTCCTCTAATTCTTCCACAGTTTCCAAGGGGCAGAAATCCGCCGTAAGTTAATATTGCATCTACATTTTAGCCCATCCGCGGGGAAATGTAAAGCCCTTTTCTGTAAAAATTCTGATACTTTTTGCAGCACAATCGGCGCACAGAAGCGCAAAACGGGGCCGCCGGCAAGTTCCGGCAGCCCCGTAGGTTCGTTTTCTATCGCGCCGATGCCCCGCGGGGAAAATCAATACTGCTTGCCCCAGAATACCATGTGCTTTGCGGGCTTGCCGCAGCAGACGCAGGTATCGGCGATGCTCCTCGTGGAACGGGATGCAGCGGGATTTCACGCCGCCGGTCATATCCTTTGAGCTTGTCCTCGCAGGCGCTGTCGCCGCACCACATGCTTGATGAAGCCGGGCTTGTTTTCCGCGGTATCGAGGAACTCCTCGAGCGTCGCCGCCGTGTAGGTTTTTTCCTCAAGGTTTTCAGCGCGCGCTCGTACATCTCCTGTGCACGGCCTCGAGCGCTTTTTTCGATTTCGGCCTCGAGGTTGTCAGAGGAGCGAGACGAAAATCTTTCTCGCGTATCGCGGCGGACAAGGACGCATTGGTTCTGCTCGATGTCCTTCGGGCCGATCTCAGGCGCAGCGGCACGCCCTGCATCTCGTACTGGCTGAATTTCCAGCCGGGGGAGTTGTCCGTGTCGTCGAGCTTAACGCGGAATCTGCCCTTGAGCGCATCGAAGAGCGCGTTCGCCTTGTCGAGCACGCCGGGCTTGTGCTGCGCGATCGGGATGATCGCGAGCTGGATGGGGGCGACCTTCGGCGGCAGCGCAGGCCGTTGTCGTCGCCGTGCACCATGATGAGCGCCCCGATCATGCGGGTGGAAACGCCCCAAGAGGTCTGGATGGGTACTGACAGCTTGTTGTCGCGGCCCGTGAACGTGATGCCGAAATTTTGCCCAGCCGTCGCCGAAATAGTGGCTCGTGCCGCCCTGCAGCGCGACGCCGTTGTGCATCATCGGCTCGATCGTGTAGGTTGCGACCGCGCCGGCGCATTTTTTCCCTTTTCGGTTTTCGGCCCGTCACAGCCGGAATCGCGAGAACGTTCTTGTAAAACTCCTCGTAGGTGCTGAGCATGCCGAGCGTCTCCGCCATCGCTTCCTCGGCGGTTTCGTGCATCGTGTGGCCCTCCTGCCAGCCAGAAATTCGGAGGAGCGCAGGAACGGGCGCGTCGTTTTTCCCAGCGCACGACGGAGCACCACTGGTTGTAGAGCTTCGGCAGGTCGCGGTAGGATTTGATGATTTTCTGGTAGTGCTCGCAGAAAAAGAATCTCGCTCGTCGGGCGCACGCACAGGCGCCCGTGAGCTTTTCATTGCCGCCCTGGGTGACCCAGGCCACCTCAGGGGCAAACCCCTCTACGTGGTCCTTTTCCTTTTGCAGGAGGGACTCCGGGATGAACAGCGGCATATACACGTTCTGGTGGCCGGTCGCCTTTGAAGCGGGTCGTCCAGCTCGCGCTGGATGTTTTCCCAGATCGCGTAGCCGTACGGCTGGATGATCATGCAGCCCTTGACGCTCGAATAATCCATCAGCTCGGCCTTTTGACGATGTCGGTGTACCATTTGGAAAAGTCGACGTCCATCGAGGTGATGTCGTCCACCATTTTTTTTTTCTGGTTTGCCAAAGAAATCAATCCTTTCGAGGTGCTGTGCTTATTATAGCGAATGCGGGCGGGAAAAGCAAGGGAAATCCGCGCCGCCGCGCCGGTTTTTCCGCCCGCATGCGCAGAAAGCGAAGGGCGGACAGCCTGCGCTGCCCGCCCCGGGTTATGCTGAAAGCATTACTGATGGTCTTCGATGAACTGCACGATCGCGCCGACAGTCTTGAGGTTCTCGACTTCGCTGTCGGGAACTTCAATCTTGAACTCATCCTCAATGCACATGATCAGATCGATAACGGCGAGGGAGTCCGCATCCAGATCATCGACGAGATTGGAATCCTCGTTGATGATTGCCGGTCGACGCTGAGCTGATCCGCAAATTTCAATGACTTTCTCCAGAACCATTTCATTTTCCTCCTATATAATATAGTTCAAGTACCACCCACCTGCCGTATGGACAAAATGCCGCAGGCGTGATACAATCGGGATGTACTTTACCTACATTGTATTGATGCACGGATTGTTTGTCAATATGCAATTTGCAAATTTTTTCCGTGCCGGAAAGGATACCCGCAGATGGATATTTCCCGCTTTGCCGTGATCGGGCACCCCATCGGCCACACAATGTCGCCGTTTATTCCGCGCGCCTCTTCGCGCTTTCCGGCCTTTTCGCCGGCGTACGACGTGCTGGACGTGCCCGTGCTCGGCGCAGCTTTCCGGCGCTGCGCGCGCTCTCGGGCTTTAACATCACGATTCCGCACAAAGAGCGCGATTTTGCCGTTTCTCGACGCGGTGGATGAAAAGGCGGCGCTGTTCGGCTCCGTCAACACGGTCAAAAATGAAAGCGGCCGCATGACGGGCTACGACGGACGGCGTCGGCTGCGAAAAGGCCCTGCGGCGCTGCGGACTGGATTTTTCAGGCCGGCTTCTGATCCTTGGGCGCGGGGGCGCGGCGCGCGCCGTGGCGTTTGAGGCCGTGCTCTCCGCCGACGCGCCGCAGATCGATTTTGCCTGCCGGGCGGAGTCGATGGAAAAGGCCCGCGCGCTCGTGGACGAGCTTTTCCGCGCTGTGCAGGCGGCTCGGGAAAGAGGGCGTGTTCCGCGTTTTGCACTATGCGGCGCGAAAGCGAGTGCTGCCGCTACAGCCTCGCGCTCAACGCGACGAGCGTCGGCATGTATCCGAACGCGGGGAAAAGCATCGTCGGCGAAAGTGTGCTCGCCCGCTGCGGCGCGGCGTTCGACGCCGTGTATAACCCGGCGAGACGGAATTTCTGCGCACGGCCGGGCGCCTTGGGCTAAAAACTGTCGGCGGCATGGGCATGCTGGTGTGTCAGGCCGTGGCGGCGCACGAAATCTGGTACGGCGCGCGGTTTGCAGACGGCGACGTCGGCGGCTGATTCTCGACGCCGAGGCCGAGACAAAGCGAAGCTGTTCGCTTAAATGCCGGCTGGCGGCATCGGGAAAGGAAGATGAGGATTGGGAACGGATAGGAGCGCCTGCGCGGCAATATCGTGCTTTCGGGCTTTATGGGCGGCAACCAATCGACGATCGGCCGCAGGCTCGCCGCGGCGCTTGGCATGAAATTCGTCGATATGGACCGGTACATCGAGGAAAAAACGGGGCTCAAGGTTCGCGAGATCTTCGACAGGTTCGGCGAGGCGCATTTCCGCGCGCTCGAGACCGAAACGGTGCGCGCACTTTCGGCGCGTGCGGATACGTGGTCGCGACCGGCGGCGGCACGCTGATGCGCCCGGAAAATGTGGAGGCGTTTCACGCGGGCGGCGGCACGGTCTATTTTTCTCGACGTGCCGCTCGCGGCCTTGCAGGGAGAGGCTGAAAACGACAGGCGCCGCCCGCTTTGCAGGTGCCGGACCGCCGGGCGGTCATTGAGCGGCTGCTTTCGGGCGGCGGCCGCAGTATCTCGAAAGAGTGCCGATGTCGTCGTGGACGCCGGCGCGCCGACGGTCGTCGTGGTGCGCCGCATCTGCGCGCTGCGCGGCGTCGAGGCTGCCGAAGCGCGCCGCGCAACCGCAGAGAGCGCGCCAGCGAAGGAAAAGCGCCGCCGGAGGCTTGGCGCCGCAGGCGCGCCCGGCACAGCCGCAAAAGAAAACGCTTGACAAATCGCGCGGCTGGGGTAAACTTTTACCATTAAGTTCTTCCGCGCCGGCGGGCGCGGAAAAACTGTGAAGGATGGCAACAGGTATGCGCTCGCTTTATTCACAAGACGATTTACAAAGTATAGCAGCACACGATTTTTCAGCGTGTGCTTTTCGTCGTATGAATAGCCGGGTGACGCTTTTCCGGCGGTGCGCGCAGCTTTTCGCGCGCTGATCGGAT
>VOFE01000534.1_pt1 | contig 68000 bp, 130 predicted proteins | sample 5384071 | NCBI WGS metagenome assembly VOFE01 (sample SAMN12384724, study PRJNA508395) | human gut metagenome | isolation source: healthy gut D | host: Homo sapiens
TAACTTCCGGCAAATTCATACAGTCTGCTGATGATTTCTTCCACCTGCAGATCTTCCCTTCCGGTTGCAAAGTCTCCACAAAACGCAGGAAATCCTCGTTTCCTTCTTCATATTTTGCTTCCAGAAGCTCTTTCATCACGTCCTGCTTCAAAAGCTTTAATTCTCCTTCTTCCGCAATACGGAATCCAGGATCCAGATCGATCGTGTGAAAATACTCCCGGATCACAGACAGGCAGAAGCTGTGGATCGTTGTAATCTTTGCTGTATGGATCAGGGCAGACTGCCGCTTCAGATGTTCACTTGACGGATCCTCCTCCAGCTCCTTCTCAATCGCAGCACCGATCCTTTCTTTCATCTCAGCAGCCGCCGCCTCAGTGTAGGTCACGATCAGCATATGGTCGACATCCACCGGATTTGCATCCCTTGTCAGCCTCGCAATAATCCGCTCCACCAGAACAGCAGTTTTCCCGGAGCCAGCGGCTGCTGACACCAGAATATTATGATCGCGCAGGTCGATCACCTGCTGCTGTTCTTCGGTCCATTTTACTCCCATGTCTGCTTCTCCTCTTCCAGCTTCGCCATAATTTTCTCCATTACAATTTCCTTCGGAAGCTTCTCAAGCTTCCGGTATTCATATCCTTCGATCTGCTCATCAAATCCGCAGATATCCCGGTATGGGCAATACGTACAGCCATTTTGTGTACCCATCTCATACGGCAGTGCCTCCGCCTTTCCGCGGTACATTGCTCCCTGAAGATCAGTCCGTCTTTTCTGTGCATAAGTCAGCACTGCATCAAACTCTTCCGGCAGGAGCATTTTGGATGCTTTGGAATAGCCGCTTTTCGTCTTTCCTGCCGGAATCACAAGCGAATTCCCCGAAAAATCCGCATCCAGTCTCTGAATCACGGCATCCTCCTGACGGATGATTCCATCCAGCCGAAGCTCCTTTAAAATTGCCTCTTCCAGTTTTTCTTCATCCAGCTCTTTCCCGACGATCGGATCCTTCATCCGATAGTAGAAAATGCCTGCCGGCACAATCTTTTTACCCGGATGTTTTCTTTCCTCCAGCCGGACTGCTTCTTCCATATACACCACCAGCTGCATCTGCAGACCATGATAAAAAGCTGCCATATCAAAACTCTTTGCCCCGGTTTTATAATCCAGGATCTTCACATAGACCTGATCTTCCGTCTCACATGTATCGATCCTGTCAATCTTTCCGCTTCCAAAGCTTACCTCATAGCCCTCCGGTTTAAAGCTTCCCTTCCGAAGCTGCTTTGTCATCGCCCAGACCGTCCGGTTCATCATACGTTTCATACGTGGCACGATATACGCGTTCCGCGCACTGCTGTAGATTACGGTATTGCTGTAATCTACGATACTCTCATCCACGCTTTCCGACGCAAACTGTTCCTGCTGCTCCTTTGTAACCTCAGTCCATTCCAGGCCTTCCCGTTCTACCCGTCGGGCATATTTTTCCAGTGCTTTATGAAAAATATTTCCAAAATCAAGAGTAGCAAATTCATAGACCTCTCTCTCCTTAAGGCGAAGTCCATAGGTCAGAAAATGCGCACAGGCACAGGCAGCAAATTTCTCCAGTCTTGAAATGCTTGGTGCCCAGTCTCCATAAAGCTTCCGTGCGGTCTGCAAAGTCAGATTGTCCTCCGGCCTGCGGTATCTGTTGATCCTTGCCAGATCGTGCACCTTTTCGTTCCAGTCCTCCTGCGCACAATACCAACGGTACAGCTCCTGCCAGCTGCCTTCCTCCATCTTTTTCGGGTTCTGTAATCCTTCGATCAATGACCCGATCCCGGTCTGTGGAAGCATTTCTTTTGTCTCCATCCCATACTGATCCATATTAAATACAGAAAGCTTTGTATACATCCGCTTCAGATCCCCGATCAGATATGCCGCCCTCCTGCTCTTTCCATCGGCCGATACTTTACTGTAGGTCAGCATCAATTCTTCCGTCGGCTTTGTCATGTGCAGATACAGATAAAATTTCTGGATGTAACTTTTTTCTCTTGTTCCCGGTGCAAGCGCAATTCCTCTTTCTTCAAAACGCTCCCGGTCTCTGTCTGAAATCAGTCCACCTGCGGATGCATTTCCCGGAATCAGAGAATCATTGACTCCCAGAAGGATCAGCGCACGGATATCTTCAGCCTCGTTCGCTCAATATCTCCTGCCATCACTTCATCCAGACTTGGCGGAATTACACCGATCCTTGCCTCTTCCATTCCGGCATCCAGAAGCTCCCTGTACTCTTTGGCGGTTCACGGTTTCCTCTCCAAGGAAGACCACAAACTTGTCAAAGAAGTTCCATCACAATTCCGATAGATCTGTGCATATTCTTTTCCATGTGCAAAGACAAACACCAGATCTTCTGTTTTTCCACAAACATACCCGGAGATGATTCAGTGCCTCCAACTCTTCCTCTGTCGTATCCTTCGCTCTGCGGATCCATTTTCCTGCCATTTTTTGTAACCACGGATGCCAAGCGCAAGTACATAATTTTCCAGAAGATCCAATTCCTCACCGGTAAATCCGACCAGATCCGTTCTTAAGAAACGGAACACACTTTCTGCAGAAAAATTCTGTTCTGCCATATCGCAGAGCGCGGATACTCCACAAAAGAATTTAAAAGTACATTCCGCTTATAATCCATAAAACCGGAATCTCCCGCCTCGCCGGAAAACCTGGCTCGATCTCATTTCCATACCGATTCAGGTCTCCGGTGATCACAGCCATTTAACCGTATTCTTTCTTTGCGAATTAAAACCAGCCGCGCCATGGGCAGCCGTCTTCCATTTCCATCCAGGAGGCCGCTGAAAACCTGGATCTCATCCTGCTGCTTTTCATATAAGGCAGCCACTGTAACGGAAAATATGCTGTTCCAAAAATCAAGCGCCGGCGCCTTGGCAAAACAGAGACTTCCCGGCCGCTCCAAAAGACTGGCTCCTCGACCATCTCTTTGGTAAGGCCGGACAATCTTCATGGATCATCTTCCGGCTCATAGCGCAAACAGCTGATGGGGCTTTCAAGGAAAACAGGGATGCTTTGGCTTATCCATCGTGACAGTAATCATCACCTTCTGACAATGATGCAGCATTTCCCCCAGCACCTTGTTCTGAAGCGGCGTAAATCCGGTAAACCCATCCAGTACGATCACACTGTCCTTCAGCATTCTCGATTTGTCCATCACATTGCAGAGAATGTCCAGAATTTCTTCTTTTGTAATATATTTATCCTGCAAGATATTCTTCAAATGCCTGATACAAAATCACCTCGGATATCCTTCAATTTCAGGCAAGATACACTCATCTGCCTCCGTGATCATATCATCCATGCCATCCCGGATATCATATTGCATAAATTCCGAGGATCAACGATTTTACCTCATCCAGACATCCCGGCTTGTTCATTTCCTTTTAAAAAGATAAGGAATCGCGCCTTTGCCCTGGGACGCCTGAAGGACCATGATTTTTCCTTCATCATCCAGAATCTCCCTGCTTCCATTCCCTGTTTCTTCAGAACACGGAATGCAAGACGCTCAAAGCTCAGGATATCAATATTCAGGATTCCATGTTTCAGGACTGAGCAGGACCAGTTCCTTCTGGGTCTGCATGGTAAACTGCTCCGGGACAATGACATAGTAACGCTTTTCCGGATGTCTGCTCGCCTCTGACAGAATGCGGCTGTATGCATAATGGGATTTTCCGGCGCCTGCGCTGCCGATGATAAACTGTAAAGACATAATCTCCTCCAAATTTCATTTCATTTTGTAATTCTATCCATATAATTCTGTTTTTCGTAATAGGATATAGAAATCCTCCCTCCCGATAAAACCGGGAGGCTTTGGGCATACCATGAATTCCAAAACAAGAGAATCGTCCTACATGAAAGAAGTCGTTTACACCATTATCTTCCTCGCTCTCGCCATTATTTTCGGAATCTGATTTTTTCATGTTCGGTCCTGAAAAAAAAAGGCAGTCAAACAGCCACCGAAAACGCCCGGTATAACGGGCGTCTATACCTCCTCCATAAGCTCAACAACAATACCTTTGACGTGGAAGGTCACTGTCAGTTCAGACAAAATCCAGTCCGTCAATCTGGTGAATTTAAATGAAGCCACCGCAGCCATCTTTCCCCTGGAAGCCGGTTAGATTCATTGCTGAGCAGATCTATTCCAGTCAGTCCCTGGAGACATTCAGTACGCGGACGACAAAAATACACCTCCATCATGCTCATGAGCTCCATTGAGGATGCATTGGAAAAGGCGGAGAATCTTAACGGTCTCCGCCTTTTTCTGATTTACTGTATGTTTTCCAGCTCAGAAAGCCACATCCCGCGCACTGGCGTCGCTGGGCATCCGAGGTCACCTCTCGGGGAAAGCGCCACGCTTCCCACCTTGGGGCCGTCCGGCAGGCAGGAACGTTTAAACTGCTGCGCAAAAAATCTTCGGTAAAAGCTTTTCAGCCACTTGAGGATCACTTCCTTTTCGTAAATCCCGGCAAAGGTTCTGCAGGCAATGCGGTAGATCTTCTTCGGGGAAAAGCCGGCCCGCAGCATGTAATACAGATAAAAATCATGAAGCTCATAGGGTCCCACCAGATCCTCCGTCTTCTGAGCGATCTCACCGTCTTTCGGCGGCAGAAGCTCCGGACTTACCGGCGTGTCCAGAATGTCAGAAGCAGCACTTCTCTCAATTCCGCTTCTTCGCAGTTTTCCCCATAGCAGCGTACCAGGTGGCGTACCAGCGTCTTGGGAACCGAGGCGTTGACGCCGTACATCGACATCTGGTCTCCGTTGTAGGTCGCCCAGCCCAGTGCCAGCTCCGAAAAATCTCCGGTTCCCACCAGAACAGCCCCCTCCTGGTTCGCCATATCCATGAGGACCTGCGTCCGCTCGCGTGCCTGGCTGTTCTCATAGGTCACGTCATGCACCTGCCGGATCATGTCCGATATCCTTGAAATGCTGGGTCACCGCATCCTTGATGTTCACCTCCGTAAGCTTTGCGCCCAGACATTTGCTCAGACGGCATGCATTGGTGTAGGTCGGTCTGTCGTCCCGAAGCATGGCATGGTCACACAGTGGATCTTGGCTCGCTCAATTCCCCATCAGATCAAAGGTTTTGGCTATGACAAGAAGCGCCAATGTGGAATCCAGCCCGCCGAAAGCCCCACCATGGCTCTCTGACAATGCATATGCTCCATGCGTTTTTCAGCCCCAGTGCCTGGATATGCAGAATTTCTTCACAGCGCATCACGCGTTCTTCCGCATTCGCCGGGACAAAGGGATTTTCGGAAAATTCCCGGGTAAGCACCGTTTCCTCTATTTTTACATCAAAGGGCACCTGCACATAGCCTTCCTGCCGCGCTGCCGGGTAGGTGAAAGTCTCTTCTCTCATCCGCCAGCCGCTGCACGTCAATCTCGCTGACGACAGTCTCGTCCTGAAAGCGCTCCCTCCGCCAGCACAGCACCGTTTTCCACGATCATATTCTGGCTGGAAAAACCACATCCTGCGTGGATTCCCCGGCGGCGCTGGCATACACGTAGCCGCACACAAGGCGTGCGGACTGCCCGCCACCAGGCTTCTGCGGTAGAGGCTTTCCTGCAACCGCGTTCACTGGCAGAAAGATTCACCACAATGTGTGCACCGGCCTGGGCATGAGATACGCTGGGCGGAAGCGGCACCCACAGATCCTCACAGATTTCTGCCGCCACGGTAAATTCTCCAAATGCTCCCCTGCAGGCAAAAAGCAGCTTCGCCCCAAAGGGGATACACTCCCCTTCCACCTGAATATGCTCCACCGCCTCCTCCGCCGCTGCAAACTGTCTCTGCTCATAAAACTCATTATAATTTGGCAGGTGGTTTTTGGCACAATACCAAGAATCTTTCCTCTGTTCAGGGCTGCCGCCCCGTTGTAGATGTTTTCCGAACGCACGCACAGGAAGTCCCACGAAAATCAGCGCATCCACTTCTTTTTGTCTCCCCGGCCAGCCATAAGCGTCTCCCAGGCGCTGTCAAGAAGGCTTCTCTGCAAAACAGATCCCCGCAGGTGTAGCCGGTAATGGAAAGCTCCGGAAACACCATCAGCTTTGCTTTTTCCTTTTCCATTTCGTGTATCAGGCGCAGGATTTCTGCTCCGTTTGCTCTGCAGTCCGCAACTGTCACTCTCGGCGTCGCTGCGGCCGCCTTAATAAACCCCTGTTTCATTGTCTGCTCCTCCTGCCTTTATTTACATTTGCGAAGAATCTCCTTGAGCTCTTCCACGGTAAAGGTGTAGCTGGTGTTGCAGAAATGGCAGTTAACTCCACCGGCTTTCCTTCCTGAATCATGTCGTTCAGCTCTTTTCGTCCAACACTGATAAGCGCGCGTTCTACGCGCTGTTTGCTGCAGTTGCAGTAAAACTGCGCAGGCAGCGTATCTGTAACCTCCACATCAAAGCCATCAGTACATGCTCCAGAATACTCTCTCTGCGGTATGGCCCTCCTCCAGAAGGTTTGTCACCGAGTCGATTTTTGCGATATTTTCCTCCAGTTTCGCAATGGTGCTTTCCTCTGCAAAGGGCATCACCTGCACGATAAAGCCGCCGGCCTGCCGCACTGTATTGTCACGGTTCATCAAAACGCCAAGGCCAACCGCGGAAGGAACCTGCTCGCTGGTCGCAAAGTAATAGGTCAAATCCTCCGCGATCTCGCTGGTCTGCAGGATTACCTGACCGGAGTACGGCTCCTTCAGCCCCATATCCTTGATAACGTTCAGAAATCCAACGCCAACAGCCCCGGCCACATCCAGCTTGCCCTTGCTGTTTGCAGGAATGCATACATCCGGATTTCCCACATATCCCTTGACATTTCCCTGAGAATCTGCGGTCACCGTAATACCGTTTATGGGCCTCCTGCCTGAATCTGCAAAGTCAGGATGTCTTTTTCCCCTTTCATCATCACGCCCATCATGGCTCCGCCTGTGAGAAGACGTCCCAAGGCCGCTGTCGCCACCGGGCTGGTGTTGTGCCGCTGTCTCGCCGTCTCCACCATATCTCTGGTGTTCGCCGCAAATGCGCGGATCTGGTTGTTTGCTGCCATTGCTCTTACAATATAATCACTCATAGTTCTCTCCTGTTTCTTTTGTCGGCCATCATGCCGTATTTTTCTGCTTTCTGATATTCTCTCGCCACGAAGGTCCCAGAGCCGCTCGCTTGTTTTTCTGAGGCTCATTTCTGGTATAGGCATCATACACCTTCAAAAGCTCGAGCCCCGCACCCGCAAGGCTTCCGTAATCTCCTCCAGGGAATACGCTCTCTGATAATGAATCTCCTCGCTTTTTTCATAAAGGCCGTTTTTCCTGCCGGCAAAAATAACGTCAGCGCATACTCGTTGATATGACTCTCCCTGTCGTACTCATTTTCCCAGATAAAGCTGCCCTCATCCCGATTTTCCACAACTGTTCCTGTTCCCAGGATTTTCTCATACTTGTAAACGGTATTCATGTCAAAAAGGAACACACCGCCCGGGTCAAGATAATTATTTACAAGGGAAAACGCCTTCTGAAGCTCTCCTCCTCTGTGAGGTAGTTGAGACTGTCGCAGACGCTCACAACCGCCCGCACGGTTCCGTAGAGCTCAAACTCCTGCATGTCCTGGCAGAGATAGAGAATGGGATAGCCGGATTCCACGCGTTTCTCCATCGCCTCCGCAAGCATTTCCTCTGAGTGGTCCCACCAATCATATCGTAGCCGGCTCCTGCGAGAAGCTCTGTCATGGTTCCCGTTCCGCAGCCAAGCTCCAGCACCAGTCCGTCCCGGATACCATACTCTGTGAGCGTTCCCGACAGATACGCCGCCCATTCACGATAATTCACATTGTCCATAAAAACATCATAAATTCTGGCGAAATCGCCGTACGCTTCTCTCTCCATAGGGTTCTTCCTCCGGATTGTTTGATTTTCCTCTGTCTCACATCATATCACAGCATGGAAAAGTTGCAAAACAAACTGTAAATCCCCGGGACTTTTTGGAATTTCAGATCAAAAAAGCGGCGGTACCCAGCCAGTGTTTCCCGGAGCCGTGCTCCGCACCAAACTTCTCCAACAGGAAATCACGGGGAAGTATCCGCCGCAGCTATTTTTCTCTGTAAATCCTATTCAAGTCCATCCAGCATGTCTCTGACTTCTTCTGCCGAAATCCCGCATTGTCCTGCAATTTCTTCGCAGGTTCTTCCGGCGCGGCGCAGGAGAAGTATCTGTTTAAACATTTTGCGCTCAAGTTCCCGGCCTTGTATCAGGCCGGTTTTTACCCTCCGCCAGACCGGCTTCATGCCCTCGACCAGGCCGGACTGACGTCCGGATTCATATCCTCTTCGAATCCCTCTTCCTTTGTCTGCCGCATGGCGTTCTTCATCATACTCGTAAATGCTCACTTTGATCGCCTCCGCTCGATTTTTCTCAAGAACTCCGCCAGCACACCTCGCTTGATACATTCGTCCACCGCCTTTTCCACAGCGCCTGCAAGGCATATCCTGTGCGTGTTTCCGCACCAGGGCAGTGTACTCCGCATAGTCCCGCAAGGCCCCTGCAGGCATCCAGGAGTTTCTTATTATGTCCTTTGTTGATATTCAGCATAGTCGCCTTCAGTTCCAGCTGCGGCTGGTCTTCCTTCACCTGAAACGTATCGGATAAACGCAGTTCCCGCTGGTCGGCTGTTCCTCCGTCCATTGTAAAAAAATAAAAATGGGGCGTAGGGATCTTTACCGCCTTGCTTCCGTACAAATTCATTTCTTTCGTGAAATCTGGTATACATCCGCCACATAAAACAAAAACCTCAGGGGCAGATTTGGGCTGCAGGTGGACTGGTGCTCATAAAGATTCAGGCGTTTATCAATAAGAAAGGAAAACATCATTGCGCATTGCCATATAAATGGCGTTCTCCAGTGTGTTCACCAAATCGTCCGGGTTCGTGTAATCCGTCCCGTTGATTGCATTGTAAAGCTCAAAAGCTCTTTCTTATTGCTGAAAATCATCTCAAACATCCGGGACTTATACGTACGGTTAGGGGCAGGGGCTGTGTGCTGTCCAGTCATTGTCATAAAATACCTCCTATCTGGAAATGGCAGGAGGCCTCTCATGCACTCTAGCGTACAACTGACTGTTGTGAAACCTCTCTGCTTTTTTATAAGGGAAAAGCATGAGATTTCTTCGTCTTGCCGAATGGCTGAAATGATACCTTGAAACAGATAAACTGCCTAGAATAAAAGAAATGAAATGCTTTGATTTATCTTAGCACAATTGGACTGTTGTGCCAGAGCTTTTTCGGGATTTTAGGAAAATCGTTTTACAAATTTCGACACACAGCCGAATCCTTTCTTTTTCACACAAAACAGATGCTCTGTCTGATTTTGGAAAAGGAAAAACCGGCCGGATTTCCTTGAAAATCCAGCCGGCAAAATGGCTCCCTATTCTTTTTGCGTACCGTCAAACCAGAGCCGCCATTATTCTGTCGGAACAGGCATATAATATACATCTGCCGCTTCCCCATGATAGTAGTAGTCTACATCGTTCTGGTCATAAACGTCCATTCCGTTGTCGCGAAGTCATAGGTGTTGCCCGCATCATCTTTCCCACACCGGTGCCGTCATTCTTCACTACCAGCGGCTGCCCGTCAGAATTGCGGTAAATGCTGGTCTGGTTGGTATCTACCATGGGCCTCATCGCTGATGCCGCCATTGGGAAGACCAGATGTGGCCTCACCTGCTGCGGCTCCGTCTGTTCCTGCAGCCTCGCCGCCTGTCGCGGCCTTCAGCGTGGATTCTCAAGAATCTGTACAGCGCGCTGTCCATGGCTGCCTTCGCAGTTGCAAGCGCTGCCTCGTCTTTTGCAACAACAGATGCGGTAATCTCATAATACTCCCTGCGCATTGGCGATCACTCTCTTAATTGCATAGGAATATCCGCCGCTCTTTTCCGTATTCAGATATTCACAACATAGTCGTACACACCAACCCCGTTTACATCATTGGCAGTAAACTGGCTTGATCGCATAATCCACCGCCGGCTCAAAGCCTGCTCCCATCTCAGGGTATTTGCAGTATCTTCGGTTGTAGGAACGATATAGGTGAAAGCGCATCCTCTCCCACGCCGTGAAGGATGCGGATTTTTCCCTGCTGCGGAGACTCAAAGCTGATGGTAGAGCCATCGTCCATGGTGTTCGCCCAGGTTGCATCCGGAAGCTCAATGGACAGAGACTGATCTGCCGTCGTATAGGTCGTGTCCTGAATATTCGGGGCAATGGTCGGTGTGGGCTCCGGTGCTTCTGTCGGTTCCGGTGCCGGTTCCGGCGTAGGAGTCACCACAACCTCCTCATCTCCGCCGCCAAAGCTGCAGGCTGTCATGGAGAAAGACAGTGCCGCTGTCATAGTTAAGTAAAAAAGTATCTTTTTATTTTTCATAATGTCCTCCTTGGTTTCACATTCTAATCCTCATATCATCGTATCGAACATATTTTACATTTTTATTACATTTCTGTCAACATTTTATTTCTGTTCTTTTATAAAAATTTATTAATTATGCATGGTCATCGGTCTGTCCCTGGCAGGCGTCGGCGTCCTCATACCTTTTGTCACCATAAGCGTACATGGTAAGCCTCATGAAGTGCCCGGGTTGTTGTTATATATTGTGCACGCTTTACGGATGCTTTGCATTCCGTTTTCCGGAGAAAACGCCAACCACACAGTCAAATTCCAGGCCTTTCGCCAAATAGTAGGCTGTGACTGTAATTCCCCTTCTGAAAACTGCTGCTGTTACCTCCAGGCAGGAAAACGATGTTCCACATCAAAGCCTCTTTTTCAAAAGTATCTCCTGCAGAAGCTCTGCTCCCTCAGCCTCCTTCTCTGTGAGAAAAATCACTGCTGCAGTCTCATAGGATGCTGACATAAGCTTGAATCGGCAGTTCCCTCCAGCGCCTGCCCAAGGCTCTGGGCGCTTTTTTCCTGAACCACTGCCCCATGGCGGCAAAAAACCTCCATATCCCGGATTCCCGCCAGGCGGTTTGCATATTCCGCAATCTCCACAGTATTGCGGTAGCTCTTGTTCATGCGGATACGCCGAATATCCCTGCCAAAATCCCCGGCAAAATGCAAAGGCATCCTGCTGCCCTCCGTCCATGATCTGCGCCCGGTCTCCCAGGATGGTCATGCGGCAGGAAAACAGCATCTTAATAATAAGAAACTGCAGATAGCTGTAATCCTGCATCTCATCCACCACCAGATGCTTGATATCCTGATGCTGACGCGCCCCAAAAGCCGGTATTTCAAATAAAGAAGCGGATACACATCTTCATATTGAATATAACGCTTCTCCAACGGCACATCCGGCAGAGTTCCCAAATGGTTCTGCTCCAGAAATTCCCGGTACAGCTTATAAATGTCTCTGGTGCGGTACATCACCTGAAAACGTTCAAGGACAGCGTCTCTCTCCTCCTGTGATAAATCACCGCCCCGGAAGAGTCTCCACCTCATCAATGAAGTATTCCGCAACCGTCTCCATCCTCGAAAGCAAAGGCGTATCCGGAAATTTAAAATAAAAAAGCTGTATCAGCTCTGCTTCTGTTTTGGAATACCCCGCCAGGAAACCTCCCGGAAATTCAGAAGACTATCCTCCAGTTCCAGGACAAAGCCTTCCAGCAGCTCCACAAACTCCCGCGACTGTTTGTAATGGTATTCCTCCCCCTGCTCCGGATGCACCAGAAGCCGCTCTATCTCATCATAGCGCTCTTCACAGTCTGCCGCAACATCCGTCAGATGCCGGTAAGCAAAAAGATCAAAGCTCATCTCCCGGATATTTTTCTTCTCCCAGTTCCGGGAGAATATGGGAAATATAGTCCGAAAAATCCCGTTTGGCGACAGGATCAGCACATTGGAGGATTTCAGATTCCGGTCATGGTAAAGAAGATAAGCAATACGGTGCAGCGCAATGGAGGTCTTTCCGCTTCCCGCCACACCTTGTATTACCATAATTTTATCATGGGTATTTCGTATAATTGTATTCTGCTCTTTCTGTATGGTTCGGATGACGTTCTTAAGCTGTGTCTCCCCGTGGCTTCCAAGTTCCGCCTTCAGAATCTCATCATCAATCTTCACATCACTCTCAAATTCGTAGATCATTTTTCCGTTGCGGATTTTGTACTGCCATTTGGAAATCACCTCACCTGCACCCCGGCCGGCGCTTCATAAGAAGCCGGCCCCTTGTCATAGTCATAAAACAGACCGCTTACCGGAGCACGCCAGTCGTAAATCAGCGGAAGACTGCCTGTGCGCTCCGCAAAATTTCCAATTCCGATATAGAAAGTTTCCGCCTCGTCCTCTCCCTCATATCGAAAGTCCACCCTTCCGAAAAATGGAGAATCCAGCATCCGGCGGAAACGCTGCTTCAATAACAGTGCATCCTGATTGGCATTTACCTGCTGCAGAAGCGCCTGCTGATTATCATAATTCTCATAACCATACTGATCCATTTCCGTATAGTTCTCCCAGTAATAATCGTGCATGCTTTCGATTTCTTTCTGCCCCTCTGCGATGGAAGTGCTCAATTCCTGTATTCGTTTTTTCAGTTTTTTCGAGAACATATTTCAGATATTCTGCGCCGTCCGTTATCGCTGTCATGAAGTACCCCCGCTTATGTTTTGCGCTTCGTATTCGTTCGCACTAACCTCCTGCTTCGCTCTGCTCGCACTCGCTAAGTGTAGGAAATACCATGGTCACTAGTTTCCCCGTTCGCTTTGCTCCGGCTCTCCAAGTGTCCAGGTATGCATTCGCACTAACCTCCTGCTTCGCTCTGCTCGCACTCGCTAAGTGTACGGGAAATACCATGGTCACTAGTTTCCCCCGTTCGCTTTGCTCCGGCTCTCAAGTGTCCAGGTTGCATTTTTCAACCTCCTGCTTCGCTCTGCTCGCACTCGCTAAGTGCTCATAGTATATCCCAAACAGGCGCAAATGTATAGATTTTTCTCTTTTTTGAGAAAAAGAGAGCAGACCTTTTTTCCTAACCTGCCCTCCATTTTCTATACCGCCTCTGCTTTTTCAACCTGGCTGTTATAAAGCTCCGCATAGAAGCCCTGTTTCTTCATCAGCTCGTCGTGACTTCCCTGTTCCATAATATCTCCGTCCTTCATGACCAGAATCACATCCGCGTCCCGGATCGTCGAAAGTCGGTGTGCAATGACAAAGCTCGTTCTGCCCTTCATCAGGTTATTCATCGCTTTCTGGATCCGGACTTCCGTTCTCGTATCTACCGAAGATGTTGCCTCATCCAGGATCAGGATCTTATTGTCTGCAAGAATTGCTCTGGCAATGGTAAGAAACTGCTTCTGCCCCTGAGAAACATTACTGGTTTCCTCATCCAGGACCATCTGATAGCCGCCGGGCTGCTGCATGATAAAGTTGTGCACATGGGCCGCTTTTGCTGCTGCGATCACCTCTTCATCTGTAGCATCCAGACGTCCGTAGCGGATATTTTCCATAATGGTTCCTGAAAACAGCCAGGTGTCCTGCAGCACCATTCCGAACATCTCACGGAGATTGCTGCGGTTGAAGTTCCGGATATCATGTCCGTCAACCTTGATGCTTCCGCCATTTACATCATAAAAACGCATCAGCAGCTTTACGATCGTGGTTTTTCCTGCACCTGTGGGACCTACAATGGCGATCTTCTGACCATCGTGCACATCTGCGGAAAAATCATTTACAATGATCTTATCCGGATTATAACCGAATCTCACATGCTCAAACTGTACATTTCCTTCCAGTCCCTCAATGGAATCCGGGTTCTCCGGCTGAAGTTCTTCCTCCGGCTCCTCAAGAAATTCAAATACCCGCTCAGAAGCTGCCGCCGAGGACTGCAGAAGATTTGTAACCTGGGCGATCTGCTGGATGGGCTGTGTAAAATTACGAATATACTGGAAGAAGGACTGGATATCTCCAACCTCGATACTTCCTTTTGGATGGCAAAAATCCTCCGAGAAGTGCCACCATCACATATCCCAGATTTCCCACAAACTGCATCATCGGCATCATCATTCCTGAAAAAAACTGTGACTTCCATGCAGACTCATAAAGCTTCTGGTTGTCTTTTTCAAATTCCTCCACAAGCCTCTTCTTTGTTGAATACTCTTACCACATTGTGGCCGCCGAAATTTTCCTCAACCTGACCATTTACTTTTCCCAGATACTCCTGCTGTGCCTGGAAATATTTCTGGGAGTGTTTCATCACCTGTCCGATGATCGCCATGGATACCGGAAGGATCAAAAGAGCCACCACCGTCATCCACACGTTGATCGAAAGCATCATGATAAATACACCGATCAGTGTTGTTACGGATGTGATGAGCTGTGTCATGCTCTGGTTGATGCTCATCTGCAGGGTATCCACATCATTTGTCACCCTGGAAAGGATCTCACCGTTTGTTCTGCTCTCGAAATAATTCAGAGGCAGGCGATTCATCTTTTGGAAATGTCTTTCCGGAGATTATAGGTAACATCATTGGAAATTCCCGTCATCACATAGCCCTGGATGAAGGAGAAGCAGGCGCTCACCACATAAAGTCCCAGGGTAAATAAAAGGATCTTCCGATTTTTCCAAAATCAATGCCGCCGGTGCCTCCCACCTTTGCCACCAGACCGTTAAACAGCTCCGTCGTTTTACCGAGAATCTTCGGTCCTACAATATTAAACACGGTCCCGGCCACTGCAAAATAAACATCAGTCGAAACGCAGCTTATAGCGGTTCATATAGCGAAAGAGTTTTTGCCATGGCGCCCTTAAAATCCTTGGCTTTCTCGCCGGCCATCGCGTGACCGTGCCCGCCCATAGGGCCTCTTCTTCTATGTTCACTCATGCCAATTCCTCCTCTGATAACTGAGACATTGCGATCTGACGGTAAACCTCGCAGTTTTGCATAAGCTCTTTGTGCGTTCCGATTCCCGCCATATGACCCTCGTCCAGCACAATAATCTTATCTGCATGAAGAATGGTGCTGATACGCTGCGCCACGATAATGGTCGTTGCCTCTTTTGTGTGCTCCTTCAGCGCTTTGCGAAGCGTACTGTCTGTCTTAAAGTCAAGGGCAGAGAAGCTGTCATCGAAGATAAAGATTTCCGGATCCTTTGCAATGGCTCTGGCAATGGACAGACGCTGTTTCTGTCCGCCCGAAACATTGGTTCCGCCCTGGGCAATGGCAGACTGATATTTATCCGACTTTGCCTCAATGAAATCAGAAGCCTGGGCAATCTCTGCCGCCTCGTGCACCTCAAGCTCAGAGATATCCTCCTTGCCGTACCGGATATTGGAGTCGATGGTTCCGGAAAACAGGACACCCTTCTGGGGCACATAGCCCAGGCGGTTTCGCAGATCTTTCTGCTCCATGCTGCGCACGTCCACACCATCCACGGACCGTCCCTTCCGTCACATCATAAAATCTGGGAATCAGATTCACCAGGGTACTTTTTCCGCTTCCCGTACTTCCGATGACAGCCACTGTCTCGCCGCGTTTTGCGGTAAAGTGAATGTCTGTAAGAACCTTTTCTCCCGCATCCGGATAGGCAAAGCTCACATGGTCAAATTCCACCGTTCCTTTTTGCATCCTCAGAGGGTCTCTCCGGAACCTGCGGATCCAGAATGCTTCCGTTGGTGGTAAGTACCTCGTTGATACGAAGCGCCGCTACGTTTGCTCTTGGAAGCATAATGGAGATCATGGTGATCATCAAAAGGACATGATGATCTGCATGGAATACTGAATGAAGGCCATCATGTTTCCTACCTGCATGGTTCCGTTATCCACCGCATAGGAGCCCTTGTACATGATCAAAATCGAAACACCGTTCATGATCAGCATCATAAGGGGCATCATAAAGGTCATGCACCGGTTGACAAACAGGTTGGTCTTCGTCAGGGTATTGTTCGCTTCCTCGAAACGCTCTTCTTCATGTTTTTCACGACTGAAGGCACGGATCACCGGAATACCGGTAAGAATCTCTGGTTACCAGATTCAGCCGGTCAATGAGCGTCTGCAGCTTTGTAAATTTCGGCATTGCCACCTGGAACAGCAAAAAAGCACCAGCATGATCAGAGCAACAGCAACACCAAGGATCCATGTCATGGAAGAATCTGTCTGGAATACCCGGATAACACCGCCAATTCCCAGGATAGGAGCGTACAGCACAATCCGGAACATCAGCGTCATCACCATCTGTACCTGCTGCATCGTTGGTGCTCCGCGTGATCAGCGACGCGGTTGAAAATTTATTGTACTCATTGCTGGAAAAGCTCATAACCTTGCGGTAAATGCTGTTTCGCAGATCATGGCCAAGGCCGCTGCCACCCGCGCGGACAAAAATGTAACGCAGATGGAGGCCGCCATGATCACAAAAGCCAGAAGCAGCATTTGGATTCCCGCTTTTTGATGTAATCCATCTGCACGGCGTCCATATCCGTTCCCATGGCTTCGTACTCTGCCTGCACAAAAGCGACCGCTGCCTGCGTGACAATGGAGTCCGGCATTTCATCGACCTTTTCGCCGGCCGCCTCCAGCATCTCTGCCTGCATCTGCGCTGCCGCCTGCGGATCCTGTGCCGCCGCAGTCTCGGCTTCGCTCATATCAAGCCCCAGCATACCTGCCACATCCTGAGATTCATCGCCCTGTACCTGCGTCATTCCCAGAAGCAGCATCGGTTTGCTGAGAGTATTGTTCAGTTCTTCTCTTTCTTCCTCCGAGATATCTGCCCGGAGCTCATAAATGTTGTCGCTGTTGAGTGTATAGTCGTCTTTCACCTGCTCCGCTGCATCTTCTTCCATAAAAGACAGTAGCGCGTCAAAGGTACTGGCGCGCATTTTTCCGGCACGCCGTCTTCAATTCCTTTCTGCTGGATTCCTACATTGATGATCCTTGATGTATAATCCGGCAGGGACAGATCGCAGTAAGCCTGTAAAACAAAAGCGCCACAATAACTGCAATATATCCGATGGATTTCTTTAGATATTTCATCAGTTTCAGCATTGGCTGCATTCCTCTTTTCTCAAAATTTCTTTCATCGTCGGTCCCGGGATTTTCTGGATATTTTCCAGGATCTGCAGAAAAATCTGCGCATCAGGCAAAGCTCCGCCTCGCTGAAATCTCCGAACAGAATCTTCTCATGCTCCGCAACCGCCTGCGTGGCCTTCTCCATGACCTGACGCCCTTTTTCGCTGAGATAAATGCGCGTCACCCTCTGATCCTTTTATCCGGCCTGCGGATGACCATTCCCGCTTTTTTTCCAGACGATGGACCGTCACGGTCACCGTAGGAGGCTTTACATGCATCCTGGCTGCCAGTTCGCTCTGACTGTATCCGTCATGCTCTTTCAAAAGCCCCATGATCGGCATCTGCCTTGGATAAATCCCGATCTCCATAAACTGGCCAAAGCATTTCCCCGTATAACGGCGCGGATTTCATCCAGACGGTTCAGGAACTCCGGACGGAAGCTGGTTTTCAGCAGCGCGTTGACCTCATCCTTTGCCTGCTGGCTGATTTCGCCGTCCGGCGTGATGCCCTCCAAAATATAGGAGGAACCCAGGTTGGTGGTCAGGATGATGATGGTGTTCTTGAAGTCCACCTTGCGTCCCTGCGAATCGGTGATTCGGCCGTCGTCCAGCACCTGCAAAAGGACATTGAACATCCGGATGTGCCTTCTCGACCTCGTCGAACAGGACGACCGAATACGGTCTGCGGCGAACGGCTTCGGTCAGCTGACCGCCTTCCTCATAGCCGACATAGCCCGGAGGCGCTCCAATCAGTCTGGATACCGAGTACTTCTCCATATATTCGCTCATATCAATGCGGACCATGTTGTTTTCGTCATCGAACAGAGTTTTTGCCAGAGTTTTTGCCAGCTGGGTTTTACCCACACCGGTAGGACCCAGGAAGAGGAAGGAACCGATTGGACGGTTCGGGTCGGAGATGCCTGCCCGCGAACGCAGGATTGCTTCACTGACCAGGCGCACCGCTTCGTCCTGTCCCACCACGTTCTGGTGCAGGATGTCTTCCATGTGCAGCAGCTTTTCCCGTTCACCTTCCATGATTTTGGCAACCGGGATGCCGGTCCATTTGCCGACCACCTTGGCGATTTCCTCCTCCGGTGACCTTGTCCCGCAGCAGGCTGGACTGCTGGCTTCCTCTGCCAGCTTTTCTTCTTCTTTTCCAGCTCCGCTTTCAGCTGCGGCAGTTTGCCGTATTTCAGTTCGGCTGCCTTGTTTAAATCATACTCCCGCTCGGCGCGTTCGATTTCGCCGCCGGTCTGCTCGATTTCCTCGCGGCAGCTTCTGCACCTTGCCGATGGCGGTCTTTTCGTTGTCCCACTGTGCCTTCATCGAGTTGAACTGTTCCCGCAGCTGGGCAAGCTCCTTGGTGACTGCCTCCAGTCGTTCTTTGGAAAGCTTGTCCTCCTCCTTTTTCAGCGCTGCCTGTGCAATCTCCTGCTGGATGATTTTACGGTTCAGCTCATCCATCTCAATCGGCATCGAGTCCATCTCGGTCCGAATCATCGCGCACGCTTCGTCCACCAGGTCGATGGCTTTATCCGGCAGGAACCGGTCGGAAATATACCGGTCGGACAGGGTGGCTGCGGCAATCAATGCGGCATCCTGAATCTTGACGCCGTGGTAAACCTCATACCGCTCTTTCAGTCCACGCAGGATGGAGATGGTATCCTCCACGCTTGGCTCGGCAACCAGCACCGGCTGGAATCTTCTTCCAAAGCGGCATCCTTTTCGATATACTGGCGGTAGTCGTTGAGGGTGGTGGCGCCGATACAGTGCAGCTCGCCGCGCGCGAGCATGGGCTTTAAGATGTTGCCCGCGTCCATCGAACCCTCGGTCTTGCCGGTGCCCACAATGGTGTGCAGCTCATCAATAAAAGAGGATGATTTTGCCCTCACTCTTTTTTGATTTCTCCCAAAACCGCTTTCAGTCGTTCTTCAAACTCGCCGCGGAATTTGGCTCCGGCAATCAGCGCGCCCATATCCAGCGAGAAGATGGTCTTGTCCTTCAGGCTGGCCGGTACGTCGCCGCGCACGATTCGCAGTGCAAGTCCTTCTGCAATCGCTGTTTTACCGACACCCGGTTCACCGATAAGCACCGGGTTGTTTTTGGTCTTACGGGACAGAATCACTGATGACATTTCTGATTTCGTCATCACGACCGATGACCGGGTCGAGCTTTTTATTTCTGGCATCCTCCACCGAGGTCGTGTCCATATTTTTTAAGCACATCATAGGTATCCTCCGAATTGTCGCTGGTGACACGGTGTTGCCGCGCACGCTGCTGGAGTACCTGCAAAAGTCGTTCTTCTGGATGTCAAACAGCTTGAACAGCTCTTTGAGGTGCTGATTTGGATTTTCCATCAGCGAAATCATCAGGTGTTCGACCGAAACATATTCGTCTCCCATGGCTCTGGCCTCATCTTTTCCGCTTTGGCACCAGCACTTTTGTTCGACATCCTGTGCCGATATAAATTTTTCCTGCCCCGTCCGGAACCTTTGACGCCGGGCATTCAGGGCATTCTCCTGTTTGACCGCCTGCATAAAATATTCTTGCGGATTTCCATTTTTCAATCAGCTAGGCAATCAGGCTTTGATCATTTTCAGCAAGCGCATACAGCAGATGCTCCTGCTCCTCCTGATTACCGTATTCGTATGCTATCTTTTTCCAGATTTTGAACAGCCTGCAATGATTTTTGCGTAAATTTGCTGATATTCATATAGGCTTTCCTCCTTTATATATAGCGCGGCGAAGGGTTTGTTTTCTCCGCCTCTATTTGTTCTATCCGAAATATAACATATCACAACCAATTAGCACTGTCAAGAGGCGAGTGCTAATTTTTTAAAAGTTTGTATATAGCAAAATCAGATTATACAACTCAAAATGCTGAAATGTTGTTCCTTTCCAGACAGAAAAAGACACAAGCCACATTTCTATGACTCACGCCTTTTTTGTACTTAATCAATATTGTTCTAAAAATTCTTTCATAGTAAGTATTTCTGGAGTTTCTACATCCAATAGCAGAAAATCCTTATCACCTGTCAGAAATACATCTATGCTTTCCATAATTGCAGTTGCAAGTATCGGAAAATCTTTTATGTCCCTCATTTCCGGGGAATTCATTCAAATCCAGCTCTTTCGGAGTATAGACCAATTCAAATGGCAGTTCCATAAAAAATCTGTCAAGAAACTTCCTTTTGCCGGAAATTTACGTTCCGTTACAAGTCGTAATTCCTCTATCACATAATCGCACACTACAATCTGGTGGCTTTCTGTTAATTTTCTTGCCAGTTCTTTGGTTTGTGCCGAAGGAAAAAGATCATCGAAATAAAGATATTAGTGTCAAGCATTACCCTCAAATCAACGCCTCCTTACTTCCTTTCGGATTTCTTTCATGTACTTCCTGCATTTCCTCCTCTGTCCGAAATCCTGCCTTTTCTGCCTCTCCTGCAAAAGCCTCTTCTGCACGTTTAAATGCCAGCATAGCAGAATTTTCAAAATAAAATCTTCCATTTTCCTCAAAGATCACAATTTTATCTCCTGCTTTTAATTGTAATTTATTTCTCACTGATATTGGGATTGTAATTTGTCCTTTACTGGAAATTTTGCTACTTCCATAATCATCATCCTTTCATTGATTGCTTGGTTTTCTTTACTTTCTTTACATTTTTATTATACGCAATCCGCAAAAAATATCAATTCAAATATAAATAACTCCAAATGGGTATGTCTGCTCTCAGGATTTCGTATACGCCCAGCTTTGCTTCATCTGCGCCGCAACGGTTTCATACTCCCATTCCTTTTCTGTATTGGCCTTGCTGAAGGGTCATTGATCAGAATCTTCCCGGCATCGGAAATCCGCGGATCACAATAAAATGTCCGGTATCCGTAAAATCCCCGGTCCCATGGAGCAGATGATCAGTCCTCCCGCACTTGTATATTCCGCGATTTTCTCCGGGTTATGATCTCGGTCAAAGTTGCTTTTACCCCGTAATCCTTACACACATTTGTCAAAAATGTCCATGAGGTTCCACTCCTTCCACATAATAGCCCTCATTCATGGCACGCTGCGCCAGAAAATCCGGGGGTAAGACTTTGTCTCCCGTCAGGCTGTACAGCACCATGGAAAGACAGGTGGGAATGCATCCGGAAATGCCGATGTTGTGTTGTCCGTAGGGAACATACCCCCATCTGGCATCCCACTGCAAAACAGTGGAACCGGTGTCGGCGCCTCCGCCTCCGTGATTCCGCCGCTCACCTCCGGTTTCGCGGTAAGATATCCTCCACAAAATCCAGAATCTCCGGATTCCGCTCCAGATCCTTTATAAGCACCTCCGGATACTGGTCTGCATTTGCCAGAATCATCTGCTCCTTTGTCGGAGGCCCGAATACTTCCTTCGGCTTGTCTTCCTTTTCCGCTGTGGGAGATGGCGTTACATCCATATCCTTTTTGTCTTTTCATCCGCGGAAGCCACGTTTTCATCATCTGCGTCTTTTTTCTGCCTGTGCTGATGTCTCCTGCGTTTTCTGTCTTGTGCCGACATACAAGGCCGCGCCAAGAACGCAGACTGTCAGCATGGCGTATATCTTCAGCCTGAGTTCTCTATGTCTCCTTGTCGTCCGGGTAGGTTTCTTTTTTTCTCCGCTGCCCACTCTGCGTTCTCCTTTTCCTCATATTTTCAATATTACCACCGTTTCCCAGGAAAGCTGCTCCTCTTTCATGGCTTTTTTCAGTCGCGCTTCCTCCTGGGGCTCTGTCTTCCACGCAAGCCCGCACCCGGCTGTAATTTCTCTCGGTACCGGGATCAGACGGCCGGGGAGTCCTCTCTCCATACAGAATTTTTCCATCTGCATGGCCTGCGTGGTGGTGGCGAACGTTACGATCAAGGTTTCCTTTTTTCTGTCTCATTCCACTTCTCCTGCCAGTTCCCACAGCGCCTGTATCGCCGCATCGATCTCCTCTTCTGTATTGTAGTGGGAAAAGCTGAACCGCACGGCTCCCTGTTCCCTTGTCCCCAAGCGCTTCATGCATCAGCGGCGCGCAGTGCGCACCGGGCGTACCGCAATCTCATGCTTTCCCAGAGCCAGTCGCTGACTTCGCCGGAATCAGGTTTCAAGATTCAGCGCCACTGTCGCCACACAGGCGTCCAAATCCGGATTCCCGTACAGGATCATGCCCGGAATCTCTTTTATGCCCGCCAGAAAACGCTTTGTCAGCGCCATTTCCCTTTCGCGAATGCTTTCGATTCCTTTCTTTTCAGATATTCCAGCGCTCCGTGAAGCCCGGCAATCCCATGACCGTTCAAGGTTCCGGCCTCAAGAGCTGTGGGCATCTGTGCGGGATGCTTTTTTTCAAAACTGCGCACACCGCTTCCGCCCACGATAAGCGGCGCAATCTCTGTTCGGGACGCACATAAATACCACCGGTTCCCTGCGGCCCCAGAAGCCCTTTGTGCCCGGTAAAGCAAAGCACGTCAATTCCATGCTCTGCATCTATGGGCACCACTCCCGCAGTCTGGGACGCATCTGCCACCAGAAAATTCCATGCTTTTTCGCAATGGCGCTGACTCTCCGCAGATCGGTGAGATTTCCCGTGGATTGGACGCGTGCGTGATCACAATGGCGCGGGTGTTTGTTTTAACGGCCGCTTCCAGCATTATAATCAGGATCCCCTCTGCTGTTCGGTGGTTGGCACCAGGGTTATCTCCACGCCCTCCTCCTGCTTCCGATACAAAGGGCCGCAGCACTGAGTTATGCTCGCACACCGTGGAAACCCACATGGTCGCCTTTTTGAACAGGCCGTGAACCGCAATATTCAAGCTCTGCGTCGCATTGGCGGTAAAGGCAATCTGTCCCGGATCTTCTATTCCGAAGGTCTGCGCCAGAAGAAGCCTCGTGTCAAAAATCATCGGGACGCATCCAAAGTCGCGCCGTGGGCGCCGCCGAATTTCCCATATGCTGTATGGCCGCTGTCATGGCTCTCTCCATTTCCGGCGGTTTCTCACAGTGGTTTGCCGCATTGTCAAAATAAATCATGGTTTTACAAAGCTTTCCTGCCTTTGTCATAGTCTCTGCGATCACATACATGTTTGTCACTTCACCTACCGCCAGCTTGTCCGTAAGTCCGTAATAATTCAGACGGAATTCCCGCAGGTAAGGATTCTGACTCCCTGTGCTTCCATGGATTTTAAATCCTCAAGTGCCAAAGAACCTTCACAGGTAAGTGTCGCTCCTCCGTTGTAAAACAGGATGGTTTGCGGCAGCTCGTCCTGCTGGGTCAGAGCGTAAATGAAGCCTTTCATCAAAACTGCTCCCAGCTCATCGTTTCCTTCTCCCATCCGGGGTGAGGAAATCACCACTACCATGTCGCCTCTGCTGTCTGCATTACAGGAAATCTCTTCCTCTTCTGCTGCAGCCGTGTTTTCTACCCGCACCTCAATGATGACCTTGTATTCCTTTTCCCCAGCTTTTGAGATTTTACCGCAAAGCCTCTGGAATTCGCAAGCTTTGTCAGATTCTGCACTGCAATTTCATTATCCACCAGTGTTTCCAATATGTCCGACCGTGTCATGGCATCCATGGCCTTTTTGTTTTACCACAGGAATGGGACAGGCATCGCCCATTGCGTTTATCTGAATCATGATCTTTCCTCCTGAAATTTCGGTTGTTTCGGTTATAATTCCTGCTTCGCTTGCGCTCGCACTCATTAAGTGTTCTCTCGGGTAATACTCTGGTCACTATGCTCCGGTCTTCGCTTCGCTCGACCTCGCTAAGTGTCCAAGTATAAATTCTCACTAAATTCCTGCTTCGCTTACGCTCGCACTCATTAAGTGTTCTCTCGGGTAATACTCTGGTCACTATGCTCGCTCTTCGCTTCGCTCGACCTCGCTAAGTGTCCAAGTATAAATTCTCACTAAATTCCTGCTTCGCTTGCGCTCGCACTCATTAAGTGTTCATATTATATCACAAAACTACGAAATACAAAATACCCGTCCGCTGAAAGCTGCTGCCCCAATCGTCACCACGCCATCCTGATCTGCCAAGAAGCTTTCCTCTTTTACCGGCGTACCTCCGCTGTAGATTTCCAGTCTGTGTCAAGAAGCAGCGACAGCCTTTTCCCGCCGCCTGCCTTGGCAAGCTCCAGCGGATACCTGCTCTGGCGTTCCGCAGAAAAATTAAACACAGCCAGAAGACGCTCTTTGTTATCGCTCCGCACCATGACATACAGGCAGCGTTTTTCCTGCGCGCAGTCTGCCCACCAGAAGCCGGCTCTGTCATAGTCCAATGCCCACAGCGCTTTGTGCTCCAGATAAAACCGGTTCAGCTCCTTCATAAACCGGGCAAAGGCGTCGTGATTGGGATATGTCTTCAGCTCCCAGTCCTGCTGCCGTTTCTCATCCCACTCCCGGAGCTGGCCGAACTCACTGCCCATAAAGTTGAGCTTTTTCCCGGGTGAAAATACATATACAGATATAGTGCCCGACCCTGGGGGAATTTTCCTTCGTACTCTCCGTTCATCTTCTGGAGGATGGTGGCTTTGCCGTGCACCACCTCGTCATGGGATAGCGGCAGGAGATATTTTTCCCGGTAAAAATATTCCATGGAAAAGGTGAGCTTATGATAATCCCGGCTTCGGTACATCGGCGCTGTCTGAAAATATTCCAGCGTATCGTGCATCCAGCCCATATCCCATTTATAGTCAAAACCAAGGCCGTTCGCTTCCCAGGGATCTGTCACGCCTGCAAAATCCGTAGAATCCTCCGCCGCCAGAAGAATCCCTGATTTCTTTCCTTTAATCCCCGGTTCATATCCCGCAGAAAATCCACCGCTCCCCGGTTCACGCGCCCGGGCCGGATCTCCCTGCCAGTAGATCAGATTGCTGATGGCATCCATGCGCGAGACCGTCAAAATGATACTCCCGCAGCCAGTAGTTGGCACAGGACTGAAGAAAGCTTCGCACCTCGCCCCTGGAATGGTTAAAATTCTTGCTGCCCCTGGCTGTCCCCCACATCGGTGTGGGGATATTCATAGAGCGCGGTCCCGTCATAATCCGCAAGTCCATAATCATCCACCGCAAAATGCACGGGCACAAAGTCCAGGATCACACCTATCCCTGCCTGATGACAATCGTCCACAAAAGCCTGCAGCTTTTCACAGGAGCCGTACCTGGAGGTTGGACTGTAAAACCCAGTCGTCTGATAGCCCCAGGACGCATCGCTTGGATATTCCCCCAGCGGCAAAAGCTCAATATAATTGTAGCCCATGTCTTTTTACATAAGGAATCAGCAGTTCCCCGAGCTCACGATAATCATACCAGCCGTCCTCTGCCGTTGTCTTCTTTTTCCAGGAACCTGCATGCACCTCATAAATATTCAGCGAATAGTTTTTGCAATCGGTACGTTTCTTCATCCACTCTGTATCCTGAAACGCATACTCCCGCAGATTCCGGATCACCGACGCACTGTTGGGACGCAGCTCCATTCCAAAGCCGTAGGGATCGCAATGATCCAGCACGCGGCCGTCCCGACGGTAGATCCGGTATTTGTAAAAAAGCATTCCCGGCTTTGCCCCGGTATCCTGCATTCCCAGAAATTCCCGTCATAGATTTTTTCCATGGGGTGTCCTGCCACTGATTAAATTCTCCAATTACCGAAACCTTCACCGCTGCCGGGGCAAATGTCCGAAAACAGGCTCCCTTCTCTTCCCATGGCATCCCAGATACTCATACGCATCAAAACATCTTCCTGTGTAAAACCCATACATATCCATAACCAACCATCCTTTCGCGCCGACATCATTTTTACGACTGCCGTTGTATTTCTTCTGTCTTCAGTTTATAATAAGACACAGAAAGATACTATCCGCAGATTCCCGCATCCGTCATCTTATGCAACGGATTTGCAGAATCGTCGGAAAAGCCGAGAGGAAGCCTGCCATGGATTTACGAAAAAAAGCACACAGCGCAGCATTATCAATGCTTTTATTGCACTGCGTGCAAAAAGCCCCTGGAAAAATCACCGTCAAAGAGCTTTGCGGATGCAGCGCTCATCCACAAAAGCTACCTTTTACCAATACTATCCGGACATTTATGCCCTGTCCGACAGTCTCGAAAACGAAGCTCTGGAAGCGATCCTCCGGGACATCCGTTCTCCGGATGAATTGTTCCTTGCGCCAAAGGGAAGCCTCTCTTCGCCTCTATCATGCCATTCTGGCGCAGGGCGAATTGTTTTTTATCCTGTTTTCCGGAAACCGTCAGCGTGTTCTTCTGGATAAGCTGGAAGATCGGCTCAAAAAAGCATCTGCTCGCTTTCCCCAATATCGCAACAACCTGGAATTTGATATCCTCATGACGGTTCTGATCCAGGGCTGTTCCCATGCCTTTCTCAACTACCGTCTGCAGGATCCGGAGCAGGTCATTGAAATTCTCGGGCAGGCATCCGAACGGCTGCTTCTCAAGTAGATTTTATATCATGGGAACATTCGATCGCACCTTTCTATGATACAAAAGACACGAACCATTTCACCCATGATCCGTGTCTGTCCAAACATTCTTATGTACGTACGCCTCAGCGTGTTGTATTCCGATTCAGTTTCGCCGCTTTCGCAAAAAGCAAAAAGCCAATGACGAACAACACCGCGATCACGCCCACACCCGCATTTGCCACACCGGTCAGCTGAGCGATCACACCCACCAAAGTCGTCCCCATAAAAGATGCGCCCTTGCCGCAGATGTCGTAAATCCCAAAGTATTCGCCGGATTTTCTCTGCCGGAATGATTTTTGCAAAATAGGAACGGGGGAAAGCGCCTGGATTGCTCCTGAAACATTCCCACAAAAACTGCCAGCACCCAGAACTCCCACTGCCGGTCAAGCTGGATGGCAAACAGGGCAATGCACAGATAGGCGCCGATACAAATCTGCATCAGACGGTCTGTGGGATATTTTCTGGAAAGGCTCCCAAAAAAGCAGTGCAAACGGAAAACGCCACGATCTGCGTCACCAAAGCGCCAGCAAAAGCCCCTGGGTATCAGGCCAGTGCGCTTCCGTAGGCAGTTGCCATTTCAATAATGGTGTACACGCCGTCAATAAAAAAAAAAGGCCAGAAGATACAGAAAAATGTTTCTTTTGTCCCTTGATGTCCTTCAATGTAGCTCCCAACCGCCGAAAGCTGTCCCTCACCGGATGATCAGGCATTTCCGCATAATGCGTCTGCTGGTATTTCCGAAGAAGCGGCAGCGTCACCAGAAGCCACCAGGCTGCATTGAGGAAAAAACGCAACAGCCATGGCCGCTCCCATGGTGATGCCGATTTTGTCATAAAAAAGCACAAACACCAGGGAAATCACAAAAAGGCACACAGCTTCAATATACCCCCAGGCATAGCCGTGAGAAGACACAACATCCATACGCGCATCGGTCGTCACGTCCACCAGCATGGAATCATAAAAATAAGACTTGCATTATAGCCCACTTTTGCAATGACAAACACTGCCAGAAACAGGATCCAGGATTTTGGCAGGGAAAGCGCCGCACATCCCACAACGCCAAGCATCATGGAAATGGCAAAAAGAGGTTTTTGTAATTTCTGGTATCTGCAATGGAGCCAAGCCCCGGCCCGATAAGCGCCACGATCACAGTAGAAACCGAGGCCGCATATCCCCAGTAAGCCAGATAATCCACCTCGGAAAGACCTGCCTGTCCTGCCAGATAATTGAAATAAATCGGCATGATCGTTGCCACCAGGAGCACAAAAGCAGAATTCCCTACATCATAGAGTATCCAGTATTTTTCAAGCTTCGTCAGTTTTGTTTTTTCCATTTTTCTCTCTCCCCGCAGACAGAGCTGCGGTTCCTTTCCCTAAATCATCTCCTCCTATCATAACCTGCTGCAAATACTTTTACAACCAAAATGTTTGTAAAATATTTGATATATGGCTAATGGCCGGACCTCACAGCCGCACCCGCTCCGTGCTTTGTTTTCCTGCGGAAGGCCAGGGCGTTTTGTGAAACCGTGCTTTAAACACCCGGTGAAAATAGCTGTTGTTCTCATATCCCACCGCGGCAATGATATCGCTGATCGGCAGATCCCGTATCGCACATGAGCTCCACCGCCTTGTTAAGCCTTCTTCTCTGCAGAAGCTCCTTAAAGTTGAATCCCGTGTTCTTTTTATCATCTTGCTCAGAACATGCATGGGCAGATGCAGCTCCTGGCACAGCTCCGTGAGCGTTATTCCTGTAATGCTGCTCAATGTGTTCCAGAACCTTCATGGCGATCATGTTTTCGTACTGATTGGGAAGGCGCATTTCCACATGCTGAACAGAATCGATCAGATAGAGAAAGATAAGTCCCATGGTGGTCTGATTGATCCGGTTGTCATCCCTTTTCCGGTCACCAGCGAATAGATCATGTTTTCCAGAAGATTCTGTATCTGAAGCACATCCGCCACCCGGAAATGGAGATACTGCCCCGCTCTTCATCCTGACGCAGGATATTGACCCAGAAAATCCCCGGGCACATTGTTGTTTCCGGTCATGGTGTAGGCCACGTCAAAAAACTCCGGGAGCACCATAAAATTAATGGCAATATCGTTTTCTCCTGCCGGCAGGATCTCATGATGGGTAAACTGATTTAGAAACAAAGCTCCCCTTTATTCACCACGACTTCCCGGTCTCCGATGATATTGGTCAGGGAACCCTCACAGACATACAGCACCTCGATAAAATTGTGGCGATGCGATGGAAAATGCACAAACCGGGTGTGCGTGCGCACAGCGATCAGCCTTCCCTCCTGAGCATCTTTTGCTGTCCACCGTAAAATCCTTGCCCGAAGTGTAGATATCCTTGTCCACCTTGGCCACACCGTCCAGGATCCGCTGCTCCTCTTCTGAAATTTTCCGTAAATGCGCCAGTAGCTGCTCCTGCATGAAACCTGCACCTCTTTGTTTTTTTTTTTCAGAATAACACACATTGCTCCCTGATGGAATCGCAATTTTATAAAACGGGGACGAAGCATCCGCTCCGTCCCCTGTCTCTCGGGATTATTCTGTTAAGTAATTACAACGCTTCTGTATCTTAGTACAGTTTTGCCATCTCCTCAATATTCTCGGAGTTGAACTGAAGCGGCTCGCCAAGAACGACTTCTGTACCGCCGTCATCAGCCTCAGTGATGGTGTATTCTACATCATCTGCTGTGAAGGTCTCATCAGGGCACCAGTGATGTCACCGTTAATGAGTGCGATTGTAGTGTTGGCACTCAGAGCACCAAGGCCTACCATATCCCACAGATAGAAGTACGGGCAGGAATGTGCATCGTCATCGCCGGTGTACTCGATCATTTCAGATGGAAGTCCAAGACCTGTCAGCTTGCAGGAGGATTTCTCATCCTGAAGATATTTAGCAGCTGCTGCAATACCAACGGTAGTCGGAGCGCAGATAACTTTCAGATCCGGATAGTTCTGAACAAGTGCTGCAGTCTGGTCTGTGGATTTCTGAGGTTCGTCATCGCCGTATGCAACTTCTACAAGCTCAAGTCCTGCGTAAGCTTCATCAGACTCAGAAGGTCCTGCATAACTGCGATCCATGCGTTCTGGTTTGCTGCCTGAGAGGTAGCGGAAAGGATTGCAAACTGTCCTTCGCCTCCGGTGATGTCAAGAACTGCATCCATAAGCGCTTTTCCTACTGCCTTGGTACCAGCCTGGTTGATGAAAAACCTGACGGCTGTCTGCGTTAGGAGCAGAGTCAAAAGAGGATACTTTGATTCCGGCATCCATAGCTTCTTCCAGTTTTGCCTGGAGAGCGTTTACGTCGTTTGCCGCAATACAGATTGCATCCGGCTGCTGGGAAATCAGGTTGTCAAGAACCTTGATCTGTGCGTCAGCGGTAGCGGTTTCGGATAAACAACATCAACGGTAGCACCTGCTGCTTCAGCAGTCTCTACGAAAGATTTTTGCTGCTACTTCAAAGAATGCATTACCAGCGGATTTTCCAACCAGAGCGATTTTCTTTCCTTCTGCTGCTGCGAATGCCGGGCTTCTCCAACAATCATTGCTCCACAAAGAAGCGCACTTACTATTTTTTTGTTCATGTTTTTTTCCTCCCTTGGAAATATAGTTTTTATTTGCAACTGCCCCATGTTTTCACAGAACAGCTACCTTCGTATTATGATAGCAAAATTATTTTTTTGAGCTTTGCTGCTCTCTTGATCTGTCCTGCAATATTGGGAAGCGCAACCGCTCCGATAAGCAGAAGACCAAGGATCAGAAGAATTACCTGTGCATGCACGTTCTGCTGGCCAAGACCAACGCGAAGGCACACAATGATGAATGCAGAAATCACGCCGCCTGCCAGATTGCCTTTTTGCCGCCTGTGGAAGAAATTCCGCCGAAGACTGCCATGGCAATGGCATCCATCTCAAATCCGTTACCGGTCGTGGTGTTTGCGCCGTAGGAAGAAGATACCAGAAACAGCGCGCACAGTCCGGAAAAAGTTCCCATAATGGTGTAGATAATGAGACGGAGTTTCTGTACATGAATTCCGGAATAATAAGCGGTCAGTCTGTTTGTTCCAATCGCATAGACCCTGCGTCCAAAGTGCTCTTGCCGAGGATTACGGCAAAAAATCACTGCCAGGATCAAAACAAGGAAAAAAATATAAGGAATATTTCCAATCTTTCCGCCGATCATACGGAAACCGTCTGTGTTGGATGCGGAGATACGGATCCGCCGCTTCCCAGGACAATCTCAGCGATACCGCGGAAGATAATCTGTGTTGCCAGTGTCACGATCATCGGCGGCAGTTCCTGGAATCTGGTGAGGATAAAGCCATTTACCAGACCGCAGGCAGTTCCCACTGCCAGCGCAGTAAGCACAACTACGATGAACGGTGCTCCTGTATTGGAGACAATACAGCTCATGGTTGCGGAAAGACATACGATAGAACCTACGGAAATATCAATTTCACCGAGGATCAGAATGTACGCCATAGGTATCATCAGAAATACTTCCGCCAGATAAACCGGCATCTGACGAAGCAGACTGTTCAGATTATAATACTCGGAAAAGAATGCACAAAAATATTTACTGCGATAAATACAAGGACAAGAATGCCTTCCCAGCTGAAAATCATCTGTTTCACGGGACTTTTTGCGGCACATTGTTTATACTTCTTCCAGATTTTCCGGCCATGATCACATCTCCCTTCCTTTTAATGCATTTCTGTCAGCAATACGCTGCAGAACAACGTTGACTACAACGACTGCCAGGATCAGGACACCCTTAATTGTATTCTGGGCCAGAGCGTCAATGCCCACCAACGGAAGTGCTTTTGCAATGGTTGCCAGGATCAGAGAACCAAGAAGCGCTCCGACTACCGTACCGCGTCCGCCGCTCATGCTGACTCCGCCGATAACGCAGGCAGCGATAACATCCATTTCACCGCCGAACTGCATATCCGGCATGGCAGAAGCATAAATGGAAACCTGAAGTGCTCCGCCCAGACCGGCAAGGACACCCATGATCATATAAACCATCAGTTTTACGTTCTTAACATTGATACCGGAAACCTCTGCTGCACTAGGATTGCTTCCTACTGCATAAATCTTACGGCCGGTTCTCGTCCATTTCATAAAGCAGAAAAAACAACATAGCACAGAATGGTTACCCAGATTACAAGACTTATTCCCAAAAACTTTGTCGTAGCAAAATCTTTGAAGCTTCCAAGAGCTGCTGCGCCGGCCCATTCCCCACCGTTGGAGATCAGATAGCCCATGGCGCGGAATACATACATGAAGCCCATTGTTGCTATGATCGGCGGTACATCTGCTCTTGAGATGACCAGACCTACCAGCAGGCCACATCCGGTACCGATGGCAATGGCAATAAGGAAAGCCAGAGCCGGGCTGGAAATATGCTCATATTTCAAAAAGCATACCGATCGCCATACCAGACAAAGCCAGGGTAGACATGATGGAAATATCAATTCCTCCTACCAGCATAACACACAGCATTCCAAGTGCCATGACCATTGTAACTGCATTGTTTTTCAACATATCCAGCAGAGATTTCGGTGTCAAAAACGAGGGGCTTATCACGGTAACAACCGCAAAGAGCAAAATCAGAATCACTGCCAGCAACGCTTCACGGGAACCTGTCAGCTTTTTGATAAACGATTTCTTTTCCATTTAGTTTCCCTTTCCGGTGTTTTTAGAGCTTTTCTCCATAGCAAGCTCCAGAATTCTCTCCTGTGTGGCCTCTTCGCGGGAAAGCTCGCCGGTCTTGCGTCCGTTACACATAACAATGATCCTGTCACTCATTCCCAGGATCTCCGGCATTTCGGAGGAAATCAGGATGATCGCGTATCCCTGCAGAGCCAAGTCTCCCATGATCGCATAAATTTCAGCCTTTGCACCAACGTCCACACCTTTGGTGGGTTCGTCCATGATAACCACTTTCATTTCCTGGCTCAGTGCTTTGGCAACAACTACCTTCTGCTGATTACCACCGGAAAGAGAGCTTGCAGGCTGGAAAATGTCCACAGCCTTTGTATCTACTTCCTCAAAAAGCTGTTTTGACAGCTCGCGCTCTTTTTCTCGTTATTGATCCCATGCTTCGCATATTTGCTGATCGTTGGTAAGGTTACGTTCCGTCCCAGCCCCCAGCTCATAATGAGTCCTGCTTTCTGACGGTCCTCCGGAAGAAGGATGATTCCTTTTTTCCATAGCATCCGAAGGCTGTTTGATATGTATTTCTTTTCCTTCCAGGAATACCTTTCCGGAATCCGGACGGTAATTCCGCAGACTGCTTCCACAACCTCGGTACGACCTGCGCCAACCAGACCGGTAAGACCTACGATCTCGCCTGCATGTACATTAAAGGATACGTTTTTGAAATAACCGGTTCTGGAAAGACCTTCGATTCGGAGCATTTCCTCTCCGGGCTTTACCTCCGGCTTCGGGAACAAATCTTTGATCTCACGGCCAACCATTGCTTTGATCAGGTCTGCATTGGTGATGCCGTCCACATCATAGGTTCCGATATACTGAGAATCACGGAAAACAGTAACTCTGGATGCCAGACGGTACATATCCTCAAAACGATGCGAGATAAAGATAATGGAAACTCCATCCGCTTTGAGCTTGTCAACCAGTGTGTACAGCTTCTCAGATTCTGTTCTTGTCAGTGCTGCTGTCGGCTCATCCAAAATGATGATGCGGGCATTGGTAGACATTGCCTTGGCAATCTCAACCATCTGCTGCTGTGCAACACTCAGTGTTCCCATCTCCGCAGTTGCATCAAAATCCGCATCAAGCTGAGCCAGAAGTTTGTTTGCCTCTGTATTCATTGTTTTCCACTGGATCATATGATTTTTAATGATCTCATGACCCATAAAAATATTTTCCGCAACAGTCAGATGTGGATAGGATGTCGGGTGCTGATAAACAGCGGCGATTCCTGCTGCCGCAGCATCCTTCGGTCCTTTGAAGTCCACCTTCTGCCCATTTAAAACATCTCGCCTTCTTCCGCCTTATGTACGCCGGTGATAACTTTGATAAATGTGGATTTACCAGCACCGTTTTCACCCATAAGTGCATGAACCTCGCCAGGCTTAAGCTGGAACTGCACATTGTTAAGTGCTTTCACGCCTGGGAAAATCTTAGTAATGCCTTTTAATTCAAGAACATATTCAGACACGGCTTTCTCTCCTCCCCTGTATCATTTCTGTCTTTATTTTATCACCGGATTTTTTTTTTGGAAAACAGGGAATATTTTTGGAATCTGGGTAAAATCTTTTTATTTATGTGCTATAATAAAACCACTTTACATCTGAAAATAAAGGAGCAGCCCATGAAACTATTAATCGTAGACGACGAAGCGCTTACCAGGACCGGCCTTATCTCCTCTGTGGATTGGAAGGCTCTGGGTATTCATGAAATTTATCGGGCCGATGACGGCTATCATGGTCTTGAAATGGCGCGCCTCCACTCGCCGGAAATCATCCTCTGCGATGTCCGCATGCCCCGAATGGATGGCATTGACATGCTGCAGCGCATTGAGGAATTTTTGCCGGACAGTGTCGCCATTTTCATGAGCGGTTACTCGGACAAGGAATACCTCAAAGCCGCCATTCGTCTCAAAGCCATTACCTATATCGAAAAACCCTTAGACCCCAAAGAAGTGACGGCAGCGATCCAGGAAGCCTGCAAAAGCTATCAGCAAAGATCCGTTCCCACCGGGGCGAGGCTCTGCACTCCCTGGCTACGGCCTCTCTTCTGGCCAGCAGCTTACAACCCCCTACGGCGCCAATCAGAAAGAGATCGAGGCTCTCACCGGGGAGCTTTCCCTGCGCATTATGCCGGGCACCGTTTTTACTGCCTTTATCGTCAGCCGGCCTGCCGTTTTTGACATCAGCGATGTCTCAGAAAACGAAATCCTTCATTCCCTGGAGGAATTTTTGCGCTATTACCATATGAATTGTGTTTCTATTGAAAAACGGCAGTATCTGGTATATTTTGTGTTTGGCTCCACCCGCCCTTCCTCCTCTGTTATCCGCTCTATCGGAAAATTTTTCAGCGAGCAGTACGCGCCGCTTGGGAAGCATTATATCATTGCAGGAAATACCTTTGCCGGCATCTCCAAAGCCTACCAGTCCTATGCCTCCGCAGTGGTGCTCCTGCAGAGCAGCTTCTTTTCCCGGAAAATACGTTTCTCACACCGGAAATGTTAAAAACGCTTCCTTCAAAACCTGCGGATGCGTTATGTCTTGCACCGGAGGATGCGTTCCATCAGCTCCTGACCGACAAAGACCAGACCGGCTGCACTGCATTTTTCTGCCGGCTGTGGGAGTTTTTCAGCGAAAACTGCACGCTGCTGCCAAACCAGGTCAAAGATATTTATTATAAGCTTTTTATCTCGCTGGAGGACGCCCGCAAACAGCAGCAGCTTTCCTCTGACAGCTCCGGCGCCATTGTAGACGCTCTGGAAGCATGCTTTTTCTTATGAGGAACTGCACCGGACTCTGATTTCCAAAACCCAGGCTTATCTGGAGGACGCGGCGAATTCCACCCAGGAAAATGCAACGATCTTTCCTTATCAAGGACTATATCAGCAAAAACTATATGAATGAGTCGCTCTCGGTAAAGGACATCAGCGCCCATGTATTTCTGTCCGCTTCCTATGTATGCACCTTTTTCAAGAACGAGACCAGCCAGACGCTGAACCAGTATCTTACGGAATATCGAATGGAAAAGGCAAAGCAGCTTTTGAGCGATGCCCGATACAAAATCGCAGACATTTCTTCCCGCGTAGGCTACAGCGACGGAAACTATTTCGGAAAAAGCTTCAAGAAATACACCGGGCTTTCCCCGTCTGAATACAGGAGAAGATATTATAATGAAACAATTATTCAAAAAATCGCACAGTCTTACGGAAATATGAAGCTCCAGTCCAAATTTACGCTGGCTCTGCTCCTTGCCGTCACGGTGCCGATCCTTATGCTTGACTTTTTTTCTATGGACGTCTGTGGCCAATATGATCGTGTCAGATACCATCCGGCAGGAGCAGGACGCTTCTGCCCATACCGCGCCTTTGATCGAGGAAACCGTAAAAAGTGGTAAACGTCAGCAGCGCCCTCACGGAGCTTCCTTTTACAGCAGCCTGTTCCATATGCCGGTAGGCGATTCCCTGAACGAGCTTGTGGAGTCTGCGGATGCCATGGAGTTTCGCCAAAAAGCCAACGAGCTCATAGACGGAAGCCTTATTACCGGTATCCGCATTTATACAGATCTGCCTGCTGACGCTCAGGTTCTCTACAACAGCGAGGCTACCCGCAATCTTTTTTTCTCCTATTTCCTCCATACGCGGCACTTACTGGTACGGCATTTTCCAGGGGCAAAGCACGCTCTCTGAGCTGTACTGTCCTCCTTTTTATCTTGGAACACAGGAACAGGAAAAGAACGGCAGTCTGGCTTATATCCGCTCCACCACCATGTATTACCGCCAGAAGCCCTGTGATGTCTACGTGGCTGTTTTACTATTCCGCAGATGCGTTTCAGAAAATCCTGTCCGAGAATCTTTCGTCCACAGGAAGCGTTTCCTATATTATCAATGAGCGCAACAATCTTGTCGCCTCCTCTGATACCTCCCTGTCCGGCATTTACTGGCTGAACTATGATATCATCAAGGATGCGTTCATGTCCTCCAACAATTTTATGGAGCGCACACTTTTGGATGAGAAGGTATACGCCGGATTTTACAGTATCGGCAAAACCCAGTGGTTTATGGTGACCATTCTTCCCTCCACTCCCATGATCGAGGAAAGCAACCGCATCATGTTCCGCTTTGCCCTTTTTGTATCTGGGCTTTCTGGCTCTTGCCCTCGTACTGGCAACGTTTCTTTCCCGCTCCATCACCGGCCGGATTTCTTCTGTCATCAGCCAGATGAATCTCGTCAAGCAGAGGCCGCCGATTCCCATGGAAAGTCCCAGCGCTCATGATGAGGTGGGTGAGCTTATTGACACCTACAACTATATGACGCGAAAAAAATGCAGACGCTCATGGAGAATCAGGCGAAGAGTGCGGAAGATTTACGTATTGCAGAATTTAATTCCTTCAGGCGCAGATCAATCCCCACTTTCTCTACAACACCATGGATATGATCAACTGGCTGGCTCAGCAGGGGCGTACTTTGAAATCAGCAGCGCCGTGCAGAATCTTTCCCGCTTTTACAAGCTCACGCTCAGCCGTAAAGGAAGCATCAGCACCATCGCCAAGGAAATCGAGCATGTATCGATATATACCCAGATCCAAAATATGCGTTTTCACGACAGTATTGAGTTTATTACCGACATTCCCGATACGCTTTTGGATTACCAGATCCCCAAGTTGACTCTGCAGCCTGTGGTAGAGAATGCCATCCTGCACGGAATTCTTGAAAAAAGCACAAAATCCGGAACCATAGTCGTGACAGGATGGATGGAAGATTCTGATATTGTACTCCTGGTATCCGATGACGGCGTAGGGATCCCGCCGGAAAAAAATGCCCACAATCCTCACCGGCACCGGCCAAAGCACTTCCGGCGGCACCAATATCGCTGTATTCAACACCCACCGCCGGCTTTCAGATCCTGTACGGCTCGAATACGGCCTCACTTATACAAGTGAAAAAGGAAAAGGAACGGAGGTACAGATCGGATCCCTGCCCAGACGGAATATCACAGTCCTTATATGCAGCGAAAGGCCTCCGACGGGCACCTGCCCGTCTATCCTCCTGTAGGTGTTTCCGAAAATCCAAAGATTTCCTGCGCCATGGGGTACGCCGGAAAAGCTTCTGAATACAGCCAGAAGCTTGCCCAGAATCTCTACAGCATCCAGAACCTGCACCAGATTTCCCCGCGGCTTCCCCAGGATGAAAGTATTTACATTCTTTCCCATGAAGTAACGGCAGATTTTCCGCCGCATGTGCACAGTCACTTTGAGCTGAACTATGTGTGCAGCGGCTCGGTCATCAATGACATTGACGGCAACGAGGTATACATGAATCCGGGAGATCTGATCTTTTTTGAACCGAAAGGCAGTCCACTCCCTTCAATACTGGCAGCCGGGTTCCCTGCTCATTAATTTCTGTCTGAAGGAAGAGGCTTTCAGGGCACTCTGAAAAGCTTTATTCGGACAACAGCCTGCTCTCCTCTTTTTTCGAGGAGAGGAACCCAATGACGGAACAAATTATATTTTCTTTTCCCTGGGACACAGTCTGGAAGCACAGTCCATCCTTGCTTCTGTGATACAGGAATACGCGCAGCATGATTTTCATCATTCTATTCCCTGGAAGCTCTGCTTTTTGCTTTTGTTCCATTATCTTATCAGCTCCAGGGAGTACAGCTGCCATGGCACGGATCGTCACACCTATGAGATTATTCAGTATCTGAGAGCACAGTCTCTCCCATGACTGTATTTCCAGAACAGCACGCCATTTTTCATTATCAGGAGGAGGCGCTTCGCATTCTGGTAAAAAACATACGGGAAGAAGTCTGGAAAGCTTCATGGGGAATCAGACTGGAAAATGCTCTGGAGCTACTGGCAGATCAGTCTCAATATTTACCAGGTTGTGGAGCAGTGCGGCTATGAAGACGCTGAGGAATTCTTCCGCGTATTCCGCAAAAATTCCATATTTCTCCCACCGAATACGGGAACAATTCCTGTAGACAGCGCGGTTATATCGCAAGTGATATCCTAGGAACGTAAGATTTTTTTTCCTGCGGGAAGTTTTTTATGAAGAAGCGAGAGGAAGCTCCATAGGCTCCCCATAAAAAGGGAGTCAGGGTTTCTGATTGCTGCCGCGCAAAGCCCTTCCCAGTCGTCATCATCTGCTTTTGGCAGATGCCTTTGCAGGCGCAGGGTAACGCTTTTTCTCCTGCGCCGAGGGCAGCTGGCAGGAAAACCAAAGCTGAAGGCTGTCCAAATAATGACTCCCCTGCCCCCTCCTCTTGTTCAAAAAGCCCGAGACCGGAAGCTCCTGGCCATTCTTTCCAGGACGCAAAGTCCCGCAATGATATCTTCTCCTGCGGCCTCGTAGCGCCTACGCTGCTCCTGATCCATCTCTACCTCAACCAAGCCTTGTACAACAACCGATGATCTCTTTATATGGCTCGCTCTGACAGTGAAATCCTCAAACTTCCACTCTATCTCCGGCAGGGACTGCACCTTCGCTTCGACATTCACAGTGTAGCGCAGCTTCCGATTCTCATACCGTTTGTTTTCCCGGTACACTCTCACCTCCTGCCTCACCTCAAAGGCTCAGCAACTTCTTTTTTCCGCAAGATTCACGCAGTAAATACAAGGTTTTTTCCATATTGCCGGGTCAATACCGGAGAAATTTCTTCGCCGTCTATTTCCATCTTCAGAGTTTCCATTTCATAAAGCTTTCCTTCCTCTGTGGGCACAGCCCAGACCATAAGCCGCATTCCGTCAAAACAGAGTTCCTTTATTTCCAGCAGCTGGCTTTGCCGTTCCGCCACTGCGACCTCCTTTTTGAGAAAAATTTCTTCCGGCACCCAGCCCGCATTAAGCCCTATAACTTTGCGAAAATCAAATTTCCCTGCAGCTCCTACCAGCATGCTTCCAATAAGAAGCATAGCGAAAGGCTGCCGCCAGCAAAATACAGCGTTGCCCGGACAGACGACGCTGCCTCTTCTTTTGGATTTGTTCCGGTTTTCTCATATTCGTCTACTGTCTTTGCCACGGCTTTATGGAAGCCTTCCGGCATTTGCGGATATTCTTTTTCCCATTGCTTTTTATCCATGGCTATTCCTCCTCCAGCAATTTGCGCAGCTTTTGCGTGCTCTGTGCAGACGGCTTTTTACCGTTCCTAGGGAAAGCTGAAGCATCTCTCCTGTTTCCCTCAAATCAAATCCCTCCAGATAGTGAAGCACCAACACCACCCGGAATTCCTCCGGCAGCGAAGCCAGCGCCCTCATAAAGACCGCTGTAGGTTTCTTTTTTTCCTGGCTGTCCCTGCAGCCATCGTCTCATCAAAGCTCACTTCCCTGCTTCTTCTTTTGCTCAGATTGCAGCATTCATGAATCAAAAATACGGATAAGCCAGGTTTTTGCGTATGCATCGTTTCTGAGCCCGGGCAGTTTTTCAAATGCTTTGGCAATCGCCTCCTGGGCTGCGTCTGACACAGTCCTCATCTTGCCTGAGAATGGATTTTGGCAATCCGGTACAGCTGCTGCTCGTTTTCTAAAAATCAGTTTTCCAAAGCCTCTTTTTCCATATCCTGCCCCCTCCGCCAAAGCTTTTTTGTGCCCTCCCCCTCTGTGGAGGATTTATTTTCTTTTGTCTATTAGACTGCGTACCATGGAAAAAGGTTCCCCTGCAAAGAAAATATTTCCATAGAAATTCCCTGAAGAAAACAGAACCACGGCAAAGCTCTGCTCTGCTATGGTTCTGTCTTTCGTAGCATTTTAGTTGACATCATGCGCGCCGCGCGTCTGTCTGACATCCCTTCGAGCCTCGTCCCCGGAAAGCTTAAACTGTTCTGTAATTCGTTTCTGAATATCTTCCTCCGAAAACTTCATTTCCCGGCACACGCAGGAGAGGCTCCTTTTCAATATATTGACGGATCTGATAAATAAACTGCGAATACTCCATAAGCGGCCTGCAGTTTTCCATAAGCTTTTTGATTGCTGCCATAATTGATATTGAGCACCAGCGCCTGGCACTCCAGTGTCGTAACTGTCAAAAAGTCAATATCGTCATAATCTGATCCGCTGAGGGCATTATAAAGTTGCAGTAGCTTCTTTCTGTCCCGAAAAAAATAAACCGAAACAGTGTATCCTTGTGTGTTCTTTGCGCAGTTGCGTCTTTATCTGGTGTGAAGGTGGCGTAAGCTTTCTTTTTGCTTCGCCCATGTATTTTTAGAATTTTAAATCTGCAAATCTTTAGCGTACGTAAAAGAAATCACATCTCGTGGCTCCGTTTCTTTATACGCCCTTTCTTCATGCATAAAACTTATAATCTCATCTTTTGTCATACGGCCAAGCTTGTGTATCACTATATCCAATATCTTTTTTCTTCCTCACACAGGGAAGGGAATTCCGGCCGTTCAGGCATATAAAAGCGATACGCCAAAGCTTCTCCCATCTCTATCTCTTCGCATGGCACTCCCTTCAGATCAATAATAGATTCATGGGCGATCGGCACAGCTCCCATAGGCAGCGCCTGATAAGCCAATCCGGTAATCGCCTGATTTCTTTTTTATATGAAAGCGCATCGCTATACCACAACAGCTTCATCAACTTTACTTTATACAAATTCGTAATTTCAGAAGAACTCGCAAAATACCGGATCACATCTACAACTTTATCAAGAGACAGAGAAGTATTTCCCTGCATTGTCAGATTTTTTAACCATTCCGGCATATCTCGCCCGCACAGCTTTTCGCAGATAACTGTCTCTCTCGCACTCGTACAGATTCGTAGCTGTAGTAAAATATCTGTCATATGATGTTTCTGGCAGCAATTTCCGAGCCCCTGAGAGAAGAATCAAAAACCATTCCGGATCTTGTTCTAACTTTCTCAGTATCGTATCATGCGCCCTGATCCTGCACCTGATGACTTTCATATCTGGTAATCGTTTTCGCTCCCCAGCCAAGCAGCAGGCAAAGATCTTTCTGACTGATTCTGTATTTTTTTACGAATTGCACTGATTTCGTCAGAAGTCAAAAGCCCCTTCGCTCTGCGATAAGCATCTTTCATTGCAATATCGTTCCTGCAGATCATATCTTCTTCCGCATATAGTTCTTTGGCTTCGTCACAGTAAAGATACTCTGCATCATAATCTAGCGGCACATTTTTAAAGGTAGTATGTTCTTTCACTCGGACAGTCTGCAGCATATGCTCTTCCATACAACACAGACACAGCTTATTCTGACTGCTGATCTGCTTCATTTCCATAAAACACCTCCTAAGCTTTCCCCCTGCGATATGGAAACATCTCCGCCCTAAACGCCTTTTTCCGCCAAATGAAATGACATTACAAAGGTCGTCGCCCTGACATAAGCTCCCAGAAGCTCCACTCTAATCTTAATGTATACCTCATCTGTTCCATGATAAATTTTTCCAAATTCCCGCATTTCACTTCGTTTGGGAAATCGTAAATCTCGAACAGTTCTCATGTATTCTTCCACTGTCAGTGTTTTTAATTCCCGTTTGAGCGCTTCCACTGGATTTTCTCCCGGAAACAGTACGCTCATTGCATATCGGTTTGTGTACTTTTCTTCTCTTTCTTTATCTACCAGTCTGTATTCCTGGAAGTAAATTTCTGCTCCATTAGACAGGGCATATTTCAGATTCTGAAGATATGCCTTCACTTCCTGCTCGCTTTCAATTCGTGAACTGGCTTCTTCCTTCAAATCGTCCCCCCTCAAAGTATCATTTGATACTTTTATAATATAGCTCACCGACCATTTTGTCAATCTATATCGTTCGACAAAAGAAAACGCCGCCCTTACGGACAGCGTTTTCTTTTTGAATATGTGTGTATATAGATAGTATAAGTAAGATGGCAAGGAAATTATCTCTTGGAGAGAACTTCTTCCTCATATTTGGTAACCTCGGAGAACCATTCTCTGTCGCCCAGAACACCGCACTCTTCACAGTAGTGCTGCCATACATCACCAAACGGCATGGTCTTCATCTCATCCTGACGTACCATAAGCTCGGTGAGCTTATTCTCATCCTGCAGACCTTTCAGCACTTCATTCGGTGTACACAGCGCATTGAGAAGAGCCTTCTGCATACTTCTCATGCCAACTGTCCATGCGGAAATACGGTTAATGCTTGCATCAAAATAATCCATAGCGATATATACGCGGTTCAGAGCGTCATTGCGGACAATCTCTTTTGCGATTTCTTTTGTCTCATCGTCCAAAAGAACGGTGTGATCGGAATCCCAGCGGATTGCACGGGTTACATGAAGCGCCAGCTCCGGGAAGAAGCACAGAAGCGCCGGAATCTTGTCGGAAACCACCTCTGTGGGATGATAATGACCGTTGTCCATCAGCGGCAGGCATTTATCCTTGTGCTCTGCTGCAAAGCTCAGTGCAAATTCCGCACTTCCTGTAGTGTAAGCTTCCACGCCGATACCAAAAACTTTGGACTCCACGCAGGGTTTTACTTTGTCAAAATCATACGGCTCGGAAAGGATCTCCTCAATGGACTCTTTGTAACGCATTCTGGGGCCCATTCTGTCTGCGGGCACATCCTTGTAGCCGTCTCCGGTCCAGATATTCATAACACAGGGAACGCCGGTCTGCTCTGCAAAGTACTGAGAAATACGGATGCAGGCTTTGCCGTGAGCGATCCAGAAATCTCTGGTAGCCTTGTCCGGGCTTGACAGTGTCAGGCCATCTTTTACCTTGTCATGAGAGAAGAAGGTAGGATTGAAGTCAAGACCCATGTTGTGCTTTTTTCGCAAAATCCACCCATTTCTGGAAATGCTTCGGCTCCAGCTTGTCTCTGTCAACAAACTCGCCGTCCTCAAAAATAGCGTAGCATGCATGCACATTGATCTTCTTCTGTCCGGGAACAAGAGTAAATACTTTTTCCATATCAGCCAGAAGCTGCTCCGGTGTCGTTGCCTTTCCGGGATAGTTTCCGGTCGTCTGGATTCCTCCGGTCAGCGGTCCGTCATGGTCAAATCCGGTGACATCGTCACCCTGCCAGCAATGCATGGACACCGGTACTTTTTTCAGTGTCTCGATCGCTTTGTCTGTGTCAACGCCGATAGCCGCATACAGTTCTTTTGCGGACTGGTATCTCTCCTGTGTAGTCATGTTGCTTTTCCTCCTTATTTTTCACGCTTATGCGTGATAAATTTTGATGTCAAATGATTCGTGGATGCAGGTACGTGCTTCCGGAACAGATTTGAACTCGCCGGATTTGAGCATCTGCGCAGTGATATTTCAATGGCTGTTGCCTCTCCAGGGATATACCTGCATGAACCTCCTTGCCGGTGGCCTTTGCCGTCAGCTCGTTTAAATAGCCGGCATTGGAACCGCCTCCCACAACGCAGATACGGCTGTAGGTACGTCCGGTCATCTCCTCCAGTTCTTTTGCTGTCTTTGCATAGCATTCTGCAAGGCTGGTGTAGATAACTGTTGCAATCTCTCCCAGAGTTTCCGGAACCTTCTGTCCTGTTCTGCGGCAGTAATCCTTTACTTCCTCTGTCATATTGTCAGGAGAAAGGAAACACTCATCATTTGCGTCTACTCTTGACGGGAAATCCTTTGCTTCCTCTGCCATTGCGCAGATTTCTGCAAAGCTGTATGCATCATTTACTTCATGACGCACAGACTGGATCATCCAGAGTCCCATGATATTCTTCAGGTAACGGAAACGGCCTGCATAACCGCCTTCATTTGTGAAGTTCATCTCACAGCTCTTCCTGGAGCAGTCTGCAGTTTCTCTCTCCAGTCCCATTAAGGACCAGGTGCCGGAGCTGATGTAGATAAAGTCATCGTCATTTGCAGGAACCGCAAGAACTGTGGAACCAGTGTCGTGAGTTGCCGGAGCAACCACTTCCAGGTCAAAGCCAACCTCTTCTTTGATCTTGTCGCTCAGGTTTCCGATCACGGTTCCCGGCATAATCAGCTTCTGGAAAATCTTCCGCGGATAGCCCAGCATATCGATCAGTTCATAATCCCAGTCTTTTGTATGCGGATTTACAAGCTGTCCGGTAGTAGCCTCCGTGTACTCGCAGGTTCTTTTGCCGGTGAGCAGATAGTGGAAATAGTCCGGTACATGAAGAAGGGTTTCTGCCTGCTCCAGATATTCCGGATGTTTTTCTTCACTGCCATCAGCTGATATACAGTATTAAAAATCGCCTTCTGGATACCCGTACGTGCGTACAGATCTTCCAGAGAAATAATCTTATATACTTCCTCATCCATACCGTCCGTACGATGATCACGATATCCCACGGTATTTCCAAGAACGTTTCCGTCCTTATCAAGAAGCACAAAATCCACGCCCCATGTGTCCACGCCCATACTTACCGGAATCTTTCCGATTTCCTTACATTTCTTAAGGCCGTTGACTACCTCCTGAAACAGACGGTCAAATTCCCAGCAAAGCTCATCGCCTTTTTTTACCATGCCGTTTTCAAAACGGTATATCTCCTCAGGACCATTTTCCCATTCTCCATGTGTCCCAGGATGTGACGTCCGCTGGATGCTCCAATGTCTACCGCCAGATAATATGTTGCCATAACAATACCTCCCCTCAATATGTAAGTTTTGTCTTCTGTGAGGCCTCAAAGCCTCTTCAAAGGTTCTCTGCTTTCATATTTGATGATACCATAATACTACAGGCATCATCAAGTGGTAAGAACCTCTTTTGTCCAAAAAGGGTCCTTATTTGCAAGGTGTCCTCTTCTTAATTCAAATAACAGATTTTCTTCTGTAATTCTCCCACGGAGCCCGCAAAGCCGGCAGATGCCAGGGACTGCATCGCTGCGCCGCAGGCTGCCTCCTCCTCATACCGGGGATTTTAACCGGCATACGGAATCTCTCTTCCACCAGCTCCCGCAGGAGAACATTTCTGCGCAGTCCGTTTCCGGATCCCACAAGCTGCACTGCTTTGCTTCCTGTCATGCTGCACATTTCCTGTACATGTCGTAAAGCTCTTCCACAATACCGCCAAGCATGCCCAGCGTCATTGCGCCCGGATGAAAGTTTTCTACGCCAATTCCACTGATGCAGCCTCTCTCTTTCGGATTGCTTCTGGTACCGGAAAAGGTAGTGCGGATTTTCCAGGCAGCTTCTTTTCCGTAGGCTTCCATAAATTCTCTTGCCTGACGTTCCATGAAATCGTAAAGTGGATCTTCTTTTCCGGAAGCTTCCCGGTAAAACTGTTCCAGCATGGCATAGGCTCTCCCTCCGCACAGACCGGAGCCGGCCATAAGGTAAAGGCCATCGCAATAGGGCCTCAGCTCTATGGAGCCCGTTGCCTCCACAAAGCTTGCCGCACCAAAGGACACCTGGCTTCCTGTTCCGATGTTCACCAAAACCGTATTTGACAAATCCTGCACTGTCCCAAGAACGCTTGCCTGGTTATCGCCAAGAGATACACATACCGGAATACCGCCCGGAAAGCTGCCCGCAGTCGTCCCTATGATGCCGTGGCCAGGAAGAATCCTGGGCAGACAGGAAAGCTCCACGCCAAGTGCCTCCAGCTCTTCCTGCAGAAATCTCCGATTTCCAGATCATACCCGCCCCAGCTTGCTGCCATGTCCCGGGCAATGACTGCATCGTTGCTTTCGCAGAGCCGCATTGCAACATAGTCGCTTATCGTCACCATCTTTTCGGCCGTGTTTGGAATCAGGCCTTTTTCTGAAGATAATAATGGGTAGTCAGACCATAGCCGGAAGCCGCTGTTCCGGTTGCCTCGCCAAGAATCTCCGCGTAGGTTCTCCCGTCCTTGGTGAGCTCATTTCCGTTTCCGTCCTGCCAGGTGTAAAGAGGGCTCACCGCCTCTCCCCTGTGGTCCACATAGAGCATGCCATGCATTTGTCCGGTCATGCCAATGCTGTCGGCCGCGCCCTGTTTTTTATCATGTCTTTTTTTTGCGAGCTGCATGCTCAGCTCCAGAATCTTTGCCGGATTCTGCACCCGGCTGGCCGCTGTGGGGCCTTTTGCAAAGGAATTATGGGGGAAAGCGTCCGGCTGTCCAGAAGCGTTCCGCTGTCTCCGTCCAGCATCACTATACTGATTGTTGTTGTGCCAATATCAATTCCCATTGCACGCATAGAAATTCCTCCTGTGCAGATGTCGATATAAGTATATCGAGATATAAGTACACCCCAGGGTCTACCCTGGGGGTGTAAAATGAATGATTACTGTCCTCATTCATATCCATGAGCGCCACCTCAAAGCTTGCAGCTTCTCGGTGCTCGTTGCACTCCACGAATGCCACTTCGTGTGCTTCGCACACTCAGTGTTCGCTGCGCTCATATAGGCTCGTGCTGCACTCCATGTTGTACTATACATGAGTGCTCACCTCAAAGCCTACGGCTTTTCGGTGCTCGTTGCACTCGCATAGATTCGTAAGAAAAGTCTTTTTGCCTGCAAGCAGTCAACAGCCTTTTCTTACGAATCTGCACTCATTAGTCGTACAGGTTCGAGCGATGCTCTCGTCTTCCATGTTGTTTACATCATACCAGTAACCAGCGGTCGGGATGTCAGAAACTTCTTCGCCGTTAGCTGCTGCTGTCAGAGCGTAGATTGCATAGTAACCCATCATCAGAGGAGACTGTGTAACAGCACCAAGGAAGGTACCATCCTGTACAGCTGCTTTGATGATAGAACCAGCATCGAAACCAACACCAACTACATCACCGTTTGCCGGGTCAGAACCAAGAACGTTAAGGTTAGCATTTGCTGCAAGAACACCCTCTGCGGAAACCTGGTTGGAACCGAAGATTGCAATACAGTTCTCCTGGGAAAGGATTGCCTGTGCCTCTGTGGAGCAGAGCTCTACAGTTGTCTGTGCCGGAACAGCTACCTGGATAACAACGTCAGCGTCTTTAGCGTCTGCGTCAGCACCCTCTGCTGCGTTTACATAGAACTCGTTACCGCTTACTGCAACTGTCTTGCCATCAGCCTGAAGAAGCTCGATCATCTTGTTGATGAATCCTGTACCACGCTGCTGGATGTTCTGAGCTGTTGCATCCTGGTTTACTTCACCGATGATAACCTGACCTTCAGCGTTTGCGATAACGTCTTTGATTGCTGCATACATATTCTCAGCTGCTACTGCACCAGCCTGAGCGTTGTCAGTAACAACCTCAGCTACTACAGCACCTTCCGGAGCATCCGCAACACCGGTATCGAATGTTACAACCGGGATTCCTTTTTCAGCACATGTCTGAAGTGCATCGATTACGGAAGAAGTATCGCATGCAGCAAGACCTAAACCTGCCGGATTTGCAGCGATTGCTGTGTTGATCATGTTAACCTGGTCAGCGATATCAGATTCACTGTTTGGTCCCTGTGCCTTGTATGTAACACCAAGTTCATCAGCAGCTTTCTTCATACCTTCTACGGCTGCCTGCCAGTATGTAGACTGGAAAGATTTAACCATCATCGGGAAAACATAAGCTTCGTTTGCTTTCAGTCCGTCGAACTGTGCTGCGGATCTGCTGCTTCTTCAGCAAATACCGGAGCTGCCATTCCAGCTACCATAGCTGCGGTAAGACCCATTGCGATTAACTTTTTGATTTTCATTGCATTGTCCTCCTTTAAATTATATAGGTTTTGTTTTATAAGCCGCCAGGCAAAACGCCTGGCGTTTCACATACATGAGAAAATAGTGTAGCTGCTTCTGTTATACTGCTGCGGCTTTCTTTTCTTTGAGAATATCGATCAGAACGGCTACGATCAGAACGATACCAGTGATGATCTGCTGCCAGTTTGCCTGCAGGCCGATATATGGAAGACCTGTTTTCAGAAGCATGATGACATACATACCAACAAAGGTTCCCAGAACAGATCCGTATCCGCCGGAAGCTGCAACGCCGCCTACGAAAACACCGCCGATGGCATCCATCTCAAGACCAGCGCCTGTACCCGGCTGTACCGTTGGTGTAACTGCCGCGTATGCGATAGCTGCAAGACCTGTAAAGAGTCCGCATACTACGTATACCATTACGTGATAGAATTTGAACGTTGATTCCAGAAAGGGCTGCTGCCTCTTTGTTGGAACCGATTGCAATTGTGTAACGACCGAATTTTGTATGATTCAGAACATATTCCATCAACAGAACCAGAAGAACCATCCACAGAAATCCAATGGGATAACGGTCAGCGCTTCTTCCTGTTCCAACTGTAATCTTAAAGATTGAATGGAACCATCCGCCCTCCTGTGTAAGTCCCGGCCACGGTGTCGCTGTATACAGGGAACCAAGTCCACGGGTGATCATACAGGTACAAAGAGTTGCCAAAAAACGGCGGCAGGTTCATTATTCCGATAAGGGTACCATTCAGAGCGCCGATCACAACACCCAGAAGAACACATACCAGCATTGCAACAACAACCGGAACCCCTGATTTCTGATAAGAGTTCCACCGATCAGTGCGTAAGCTACCATACCAGTTCCGATTGACAGGTCAACACCTCCTGTAATAAAGGGAATGTAACACCGATTGCCATCAGAAGATCATAATATGAGAAATCCAGCATACTCAGGATTGTGGTATACTGTCTGAACTCCCTGCTCATAAATGAGAAGATTGCTGTCAGGGCAATAACAACTAATAAAACAATAAATCTCTGATCACTTAAAATACTTTTTTTCTTCTTAGTCATGACTTTCCTCCTTAATTGATATTCCGTGTTGCATGGTTCATAATGTGTTCCTGTGTAGCTTCGGAGATATCAATACATCCTGTAATCTTACCTTCACACATAATGATGATACGGTCACTCATTCGGAGAACTTCCGTCATCTCAGAAGAAATCATAATAATAGATTTACCTTCTGCTGCCAGTCTGTTCATTAACTTGTAGATTTCGTTCTTAGCACCAACATCAATACCTCTGGTCGGCTCATCAAAAATAAGAATCTCACTGTCTCGTGTCAGCCATTTTGCGATAACTACCTTCTGCTGGTTACCACCGGAAAGATTGACTACCAGCTGCTCTGCATTGGGAGTCTTGGTAGCCAGATCGTTTAATGTACTTCTCTGCAACCTCTTTTTCCTTGGCTTTGTTGATCAGAAGACCGCTGGAAAACTCTTCCATAGTTGCCAGGGTGGTATTCTCAATAACCGATTTCTGAACCACACAGCCATATCTTCTTCTGTCTGTCCTCTGACAGATAGCCGATACCACATTTAACAGCATCCTGCGGGCTGTTGATGGTCACCTCATGAAGCTGACCGTCTTTACCCATAATGGAGATCTTACCACTCTGCTTCGGATCTGCTCCGAACAGCGCTCTGGCTGTCTCGGTACGTCCTGCGCCCATCAGTCCTGAGAACCGAGGATCTCACCTTTCTTCAGTTCAAAGCTTACATCTTGTACCATCTTCCCTGCATTCAGGTGTTCTACCTTCAGAACAACCGGGAGCGTCCGGCGCAACCATGCTGTGCTGCTTCGGGTCCTCATAAATAACACGACCAACCATCATGTTGATGATATCTTCTTTTGTACTGTCTTTTGTGATGAGGGTTCCTACGTAACCACCATCTCGCATGACTGTTACACGGTCTGTGATGGTTTTAATCTCATCCATACGGTGTGAGATGTACACGATACCAAGATTTTTCTTACGAAGGTCACGGATGATCTGAACAGATCCGCGATCTCCTTTTTCTGTCAGTGCTGCTGACGGCTCATCAAAGATAATAACCTCAGCTTTATGAGAGATTGCTTTTGCGATCTCACACATCTGCTGTTTTCCGACTGTCAGGTTGTTCATTTTTCCTTCGGATTGATCTCAATGTTCAGATCCTGGAAAAGCTTCTTTGAATCCTCGATCATCTTTTTGTCATCAATGCGGAAACCTTTTTTCGGTTCACGTCCGATGAAGATGTTCTGAGCAACGGTAAGATCACCTACCATGTTCAGCTCCTGATGTACGATTACCACGCCGGCATCCTGCGCCTCACGTGTATTGTGGAATTCAGTTTCCTTTCCTTTATAGGTAATGGATCCTGAATCTTTCTGATAAATACCGGTAAGAACCTTCATCAATGTAGACTTACCGGCACCGTTTTCTCCCATAAGAGCATGTACTTCGCCGCGTTTCACTTCGAAATTAACGTGATCCAGAGCATGAACTCCAGGAAAGGACTTATCAATGTCCTTCATAGTCAAAAGATAACTTCACCCATTGTCACATCCTCCCCTCCAAGATCAGTTCTTTCTGCGTCTTGCAGAAACGTCGATATAAACTGCAACAATTACGATAAGTCCTGTGATGATCATCTGCTGACCTTTACCAAGACCAAATGCCATGATACCCTGCTGAAGAAGAGAAATGATAAATACACCGATTACTGTACCGCCGATAGAAGCAAGTCCACCAACCATGGATGTACCACCCATAACGCAGCCTGCAATAGCCTCATTGTTGTACTGATCGCCATAACCAGGCTGAACAGTTGTGTATGTAGCTACAAAGAACAGCGCTGCGATACCTGCCATCAGACCACAGATCATGTAAGCAAGCATACGCCATTTTCTGGTGTTAACACCGGAAAGGCGGACAGCCTCTTTGTTGGAACCAAGGCAGAGGATGTAACGTCCCGGTTTTGTGCGGTAAAGAACAATGCCGCAGAGAACGGCAACCCCAAGGAAAATTACCAGGCCTACCGGAAATCCGTTGTAGGAAACGATATTTCTGAACCAGCCATTTACCGGATCGCTGTTCTGCGGCCAGCTTACAGACTGTGTCTTGGTAAATACAGATGCAAGACCTTTTGCAATATTCATGGATGCCATGGACACGATGAACGGCGGTACAGACATATAAGATACCAGCCAGCCGTTAAAGATACCAAAGCAAAGACCGATGAGAATGCAAAGCACCATAGAAAGTACAAGCGGAACGCCGTAGCTGTTCATGCAGTAACCGGATACCAGTGCACAGCAGAACATTACTGGTCCGATGGAGAAATCAATTCCTCCTGTAGCGATTACGAATGTAACGCCAAGTGACAAAAAGCCCAGGAAGTACACATAGTTCAAAGTAGATTTAATACTGTCCATGACGGGAATTTTGCTCCCAGAGCCACTCTGAAAACCACAAACATCAGAACCAGAATACCTACCAGCAGGATTCTGTTCAGGCCGAGCTTTTTCACAATTGATTTTGTTTCAGTTTTCCAATTTTTTACCCTCCTCACGTTTTTTACACATTTTTGTGTTTTCTTATCATCGTTACAATCATAACGTGAAATCCGCGGAATTGTAATAAAATATCTTCAAAAAAAGGTTAAATATTTACTGTATGGTAAATATTTAACCTTTTTTGTTTGTCGCTTTTGCCATTTTCAGGATGTTTCCTGCAGAGCTCCTGTAATGATTTGGGTATTAAAGGGAAATAAAAGCTTTTCAATCTCACTGAATACATATTCTTTGGTGTTACCAGCTCGCAGCCGGAATTGATATCCGGATCATAGCTCTGGCCTCTCTCAAAAAGCCTGGAGGTCTCCTCCACTCCCCATATATCCCATCTTAAACGCTTTCTGGATCACAATCCCTTTGAACACGCCCTGCTCCATAAGTTGACCGCCTCTTGCGAGCTGTCCACGCCCACAACCTGATCCTGTCTTCTGCACCCACTGCCTTTACGGCTCTGGCCGCGCCTACGGAAGAATATTCATTCATTCCCGCCACCATCTTGAGGCCCGGGTATTTTTCCATAAGCTCCATGGTAAGATCATAGGACTTGTCATAATTGGAATCGCAGTACACCACTTCCACAATATTCTTCTCCAGCTCGCCCAGTCCCTGACGAAAGCCCTCTTCCCTCTCCACTGCCGTGGAAACGCCTTTGACATGAACCACCACTGCGATCTTGTCATCCGGCTGAAGAAGCGATGCCGCAAATTCACCCAGCTTCTGCCCTGCTTCCACATTGTCTGTGGCCACCGTGATATCCTGGATATTCTGTTCTGTATAGGAGTCAATATACGTGATGCGGATTCCCTTTTCCCTGGCCTCCTCCAGAAGGCTGTCCGATTCCGTAAAGCTGGACGGCGAAATCAAAATGGCATCCGGCTGTTTCCCGATCGCTTCTTTCAGGAGAAAGTTCTGCCGTTTTACATCATTTTCATTCTCCGGAGCCAGAATCTCCAAATCTGTATTATATTCTATGGCAGCCATCTTCACTCCCTGGATCAGGGACGACCAGAAATCGTTGCTGTCATCCTCCACCTTGGGAATATAGATCATGGAAAGACGGCGCTCCCCGCCAGTTGCATTGCGGTAATAAAAGATTCCTGCCATGGCTGCCGCCGCCAAGAGAGGCAGCAATATGGCAATCCATTTTATACTTTTTCATTGCTGTCCTCCTGATTTCCCGGTATGGTGATCGTGGCTGTCGTGCCCTTTCCTTTTCACTTTCGTATGTGATGCCATACTCGCTTCCATAATAAAGCTGAAGGCGTTTCTGCACATTATAAACACCCACGCCATTGGAACGGTAGTTGACCTTGTGCTTCTCAAAAATATGCTCCAGTACCTCCGGCTCCATCCCCACACCGTCGTCGATCACCTGGATAACCGCGTTTCCGTCTTTCAGGAATCCCTTCACCAGAAGAAGTCCCTTGCTCTCCTTGTACTTCAGACCATGATAAATGGCATTCTCAATAATCGGCTGCAGAACCAGCTTAATGAGACGGATATTTAATATGGAAGGTTCTACGTCAATCCGAACTCCATTTTGTCCTTGTAACGCATTTTCTGGATGGTGAGATAGCCTCTGGCATACTCTATTTCCTGCCCGATGGAGATCACCTCGTCCTCATTGCTGATGCTCTGCCTGAGAAGCCGTGCCAGAGAAGCTGTCATGAGAACGACCTCTTCATTCTTTTTCCCTTCGGCCATCCAGATGATGGAGTCGAGTGTATTGTAAAGAAAATGCGGATTGATCTGAGACTGGAGCGCTTTGAGCTCACTCTTTCTCTTTGCTTCCTGCTCCCGGATATTCTGCTCCATCAGCTCCTGTATCCGGTGCGTCATCACATTGAACGATGTCGTAAGGCTTCCTATTTCATTGGCGGAATCTACCACAATATCCGAGACGGAAAATCCCTTCCTGCACCCGCTCCATGGAATCGCAAAGCTTCTGAAGCGGCTGCGTGATACTCTTGGCGATAAATCTGGAAAAACAAGCGCTCCTGCCATCAGTCCCGCCGCCACAAGAATGTAAAGACTCTGTGCCTTGTTGCTTTTTCGCAGAAGCTCCTCCACGCGCACACAGTCCACTACCGTCCAGCCTGTTTTTGCAGAACGGGAAATGGAATACAGCTTCTCGGTACTTCCTTTCCCGGAAAGAATCGTATCCGAATCCGCCTCCATGATCAGACGGATGTTTTTTTCTGTCTGCAGCTCATTGTAGAGCTGCTGCTGCTGCGGATGATACACAATATTTCCATCCGCATCCAGAATAAACGCATACCCCTGAGTTCCCACCATCCCCTGGTTGCAAAGCTCACTGATCGCGCTGTAATTCAGATCTATGAAAAAACGCCCTCTTTTTTCCCTGCCGGAGCCGGAGTTCAAATTGCGGATCCCCCGGCTCAGGGTGATCACCCAGGGACGCTCCCCGCTGATGATATGCTGCACATGGGAGGACGTGAGATAGGATGCTTCTGTTCCGTTCAACGCATTCTCATACCATTCCTGGGTATGGATATCCAGATACGGATTCGGAACCTCTCTTCCGTCATTAATGAGCATTTTTCCGTTTTCGGAAATGATGCCAAGATTCAAAATGTCGCTGCGGCTGTCCAGAATCGTCTCAAACTGGTTTAAAATGCGCCCTTTTGCCTCCTGGTCTTCCTCATCTCCGAACAGATACTTCTGCACATCCTCGTTGCTGGATACCAGATAGGAAATATTGGTCATATAATCAATATAAGAATCAATATTCTGGTTCATCTGCTGGATGATCTTGTGGGTATATAAGGAAGAATTTTCAAAATGGACTGTCTTGTGTAGCTCATGGAAATTACGGTCACAATTCCTACCGCGCCAAGGAGCAGCATAGACACAAAGGCAAAATAACGCCTGAGGCTTTTGAATCTGCGCATCAAAAACCTCCCGGACTGTATTTTTTCATTTTCTTTTCCCCTGGCATACTCCGTCGGGGTCACACCTGTCATTTTTTTGAAGGAAATACCGAAATAATGGGGATCCGAAAATCCGACCTTTTGGCGATCTCATAGTTTTTCATAGTCGTCTTCTCCAAAAGCTCCTTCGCCTTTTCCATTCTTGCCCGTATGAGAACCTCCGTAAATGTCTCCCCTGTCATTTTCTTGAAAATATTGCTGAAATAGCTGGTGCTGATATTCAAATAAGAACAGATGTCGTTAAGCCCCAGATCCGGCTCCATATAATTCTTCTGAATATAATCCAGCGCAAGGCGCGCCTGCCGCTCTTCAGAAGAGCTGTTCATGTCGCTGAGCATGTTGAAGATCTTCATGATATAGGCTTCCACGATCTGACACGCGCTGTCAAAGGACTTCTGCTCTGTGATCTGATGCAGAAGCTCTTCCCGCCCCTGCCGCACGCAGTGCATATCCGCAAAAACATCCTCGCAGATCCGGTCCATGGTTCGATGATCTGCTGCAGATACATGCAGGCGCGGCTTTTTTCCACCAGCGCACTGCGGATGGCGTCTTTCATTTCCTGAGAAGCAGCTCCCACGTCCTCTCGCCTGCCCGCCTTCATCGCTTCTGTAAAGGTTTCCAGGAGACTGTCGATCGGCACACTTCGGCCGCCCGGCTGCTCCGCCATATCGAGAAGGAGCCTTCCTCCCAGAAGATAACGGTACTGCATGGCCTGGGCTGCCATATCGTGGGAAATCAAAAGCTTGTCCGGCGTTTTTACCCAGCCTCCGATCCCCACAGAAACCTCAATCCCCATAACCTCCTGCATCTTGTCCTGGATCTCCCGGCAGATCTCTTGTCTTGGCCGCAAAATTCCGGCTCCATTTTTCCTGGAACAACAGGCACACTCGATTGCCGCCTTCCTGATACGCCACGCCCGCCTGCTCTCTGGTTATGATCTCATCGCTGATATTATAGAGCACAAATGCCATAAGCGCGCTCTCCTGTCTTTTTTCCATATCCAGCTGATACATATCCGAATACAGGTCAATGTCAAACATGGCCACCCGATACCGCACCGCAGAAAGCTCAATTCCCATGCTTCTCAGCTTTTCCAGACTCTCTTCCACATTTGTGGTACAGTTCACCAGCGCCTCGATCGCCTTGGAACGGATCACCTGGGCATTTTTGCGGTAATTCTCTGAGGTTTTGGTAAGCTCCTCCATTTTCTGCTTTTCTTCCCGCTTCTGCTCCACCTTCTCCTTCATGCGGTTGATCACCTCCGCCAGCTCCACCGCAGTCACCGGCTTCAGCAGATATTCGCTGACATTGTACTGAATCGCTTTTTTTGGCGTACTCTGAACTCACCAAAACCGCTGAATATAACAATAAGAATATCCGGATAATTATCATGAAGAAACTCGCTCAGTTCCATACCATCCATATAAGGCATGCAGATATCCGTGAGCACAATATCCACCGGATGCTCCTGCACAAATTCCATCGCCTGCCGGCCGTTCTCGCAATCCCCACAAGCTCACAGTCAAGTCCCGCCCAGTCTATATTCTCTCTTATGGCATCACGTACCAGAATCTCGTCATCTACCAGTAAAACACGGTACATGGATATTCCTCCTTGAGTTTTCGTTATACGGATATGGTATCACGAAAACGCAGGATTTACAATTGTCTAATATTGTCTAATATCTCCTCTTTTTTTGCATGATTGAGAATCCGGCAGCCTGTTTCTGTGACCAGGACAATGTCCTCAATTCGGACTCCTCCCATTCCCGGAATATAGATGCCCGGCTCAATGGAAAATGTCATTCCCGCTTTCACCACTGCCTTATTTTTTGGCTGACACATCCTCGCATTCATGCCCTTCCAGACCAATGGAATGCCCAAGACGATGTGTAAAATATCTTCCAAAGCCCGCCGTCTCAATGATATCTCTTGCAATTTTATCCAGAGCACAGAACAAAACTCCCGGACGAACCGCCTGTATCGCTGCCTTCTGCGCCTCATATACGACTTCATAAATCTTTTTTCCATTTTTCGTCCGGCTCTCCGAAGAAAAAGGTTCTGGTGATATCTGAACAGTAGTGCCCTTTTCTGCATCCCAGATCCACCAGAACGCCATCTCCTTTTCTGAGCACTCTCTCCCTGGGCTGTGATGTGCGTCTCCTCCATTTTCTCCGAAGGCCACCAGGGGAATCTGACAGGAATCCTTGTCTGCTCCCAGCTCCTTCAGATATTTTGCGATCTTCTCTCCCAGCTCCAGCTCTGTGATTCCTTCCGCAAGAAATTCCGGAATTTTATCCGCACATGCGTCCACAATGGCCGCAGATTCTTTCATTAACCGAATTTCCGCCTCCGTCTTGATCGCCCGCACCTGCCTGACACAGGCAGAATCGCAGCATATATTCCCTGAAGGAACCACGGAAAGAAGCGGAATGAGCCATTTTGCCGGAAACCCTTCATCCACTCCAAGAAGCTCCTGCTCTTTTATCAGATTTTTCAGAAGCGCCAACTCGCTCTCTCCGTCCTCATACCAGAATCCGAAAATTTTCCGGATGCACCAGATGAAACAGGCGATTGCTGATCAGCACCCCCTCTCCTTCTTTTGGAAGATAAAATCCCCAGAATCGTTCAAATGGCTCTATCATCTCTCCTGTAAGATAAAAAACAGACATCGGATTGGTGATCAGAAGCTGGTCTATCTTCCCGCTCCCTCATGACCTGCTGAACATTTCTGCACCGCAGTATCGTTTTTCCTTATGCAAGGTTTCCTACCTCCTGTACCTTTAGTTCTCCCGGCATAAGCGTTTCCGCAAAATCCCGGTCGCTCACTTTCACCACAGCCCTCTGCTGGATTTCACTGTTATTGATCCACACAAGCTTGTTGCTTTCCGGAAAATAACTGCATTCTGTCCACAAATTATCCGGCACCAGACTCTGCTCCTCCACATTTTGGCAGATAAGGCGCAAAAGCAGACGTGTATTCTGTGGATTCGTCTGAAAATCGGACAGATAAATTCCTTTTCCTTTTCCGAAAGCATGCTCTGTCAGAAGGGGCTTTCCCCTCCTTCTGCATCACACATCCACCTCCGGGCTGCACACATAGACACCTTCCGCCGTTTTCCAGTTACAGCCCTCAAACACACGGGCATCTTCTTTTGTTGCCATTTCCCATAGGCCATGGTTGGCTCGCTTTGCCCCTGCCAGGTCCACACCCAACACCTGCGACATTGCAAAGGTATGAAAAGCACCTTCCACTGCTCCCGGATGACGGACACCTATAAAAATACCTCCCTGTTCCGTCCACTGCGTCAAGATTTCTACCAGACGGATGTTCTTCCACTTCACCGCCGCTCCAGGCCGTTCCCATATCTCCGCCGTTGATTATGACCTGATATTCATCGGCTGCTCCGTTCAATACCTCCTCAAAGGAAAGAATTTCACATCCAGCGGCATTCCCGCCAGGCTTTCATTGACATGGATCAGCGGATGACTGTCGGATTCATGAAAATGTCCGGAAAGCGTCCAGGGACGCAGATTTCCCCAACTGTGAAGAACCCCTACCTTCACAGGCAGAGTCTGCGGCCTGCCCTCCTCATGCAGTGCTCTCAAAATGCGGTGCTCCCTGGCGACCTGCTCTATATAGTCTGTAAAATCCAGGGAAAGCTTTCCGTAAGGTGCAGATATCCGCCAAGTCCGATCCGGTCAATTTTGCACCGCAGCAGCGCCCTGCGGACCTGGTGCCAATATCTTTGGCATCTGCTGCAGGATCGCCGCCCTCCATAAAGGTGGGTTTTCCTCCCAGTCCAACCGGAAACAGGTACGGATGAAGCCATTTCATGGACCTTTGTGGGCACATCTGCACATTCTGGCCTCATATGCAGAAAAACACACATTTGATCATTCCGTCAAATCCCATGGAGGCCAACTCCGGTCATAGGGCTCTGCCCCCACCCAGCTGTCATCGTAAAAACAGATATGCCTCTTTTTTTATACTGATGAACAAGATCCACCAGTTTTTGGCAAATCCGGTTACAAAATGATGGATAAACCGCATCCAGTCTCTCTTTTTATCATCCGGCGGCATATGTGTCACATGCCGGTCTCCTGATTGATAAAGTCTTCCAGCGTCAATGCGTAGCCATATTCTGTTCAAATTCTTCCAGCGCTCTGGGACTCACCGTAAATCAGGAACCCCCAGTCTGTGAACAGATTCCGGTTCCTGCTGTCCTCCCAAATCCAGACAAAAATTATAGAACAGGGATGTAAAACGTACCACCGTAGTTGCCGGATGCTCTTCGCACCATTGCTTCAGCCACCGGATCAATATTCCTGCACCTCAGGATAGCGTGGGTCAAGCTGCATCAGGTGCTCCTGCTTCCAGTGATTCGTGACATGATTGTACACATGGAAATTTCTTTCCCACACACGCCACGCAAAAAGTTCACCGTATATTCATGCCACAGCTGCGTTTTTTTACAGTCACTTTTCCGGAACCGTCATAGCTCCAGTTTTCTTTTGCAAACCATCGTCCCCGCTGTTCTGTCATAAACCTGCCAGTATTTCTGAGAATCCGGGCTTTCGTTGACCTCAAACTGTTCCCGAAAATACCCCTTCAGCAGATCGATGCAAATCTGTTCCGAGCGGGCAGGCACCGGCTCTGACATCAGAACCGTCTGCTGGAGACAGTCCCTGTGCTCCCGTGCCCAGGCATTGTGATCTCTGATAATACAAATGGTGGAATAAATTCCTGTAGCCGGCATTCAGAATATCCTCCGAAAGCTGGGTTCCATCGCTGTCACGAATGACATCTGCTCCCCACTTCTCTGCAAGCTGCAATGTCAGCTTTCGTACCCTGCTTCTCCCGGAAGGGTAAACCCGCCTCTTTTCTCTGCTTCCATATTTTTTACCTCTTTTCTTTTTTCAGCTGTTTTCCATATGCATTTTGTGCTATAATAATTTGAAAATTTTTCTGTTCATTCGTATGAGGAGATGTATATTGTATGATCGAATTTCATAACCAATTTGTGGATTTAGAATACCGAGAGTATCCTTTAAATGAAAAATTCCCCATCTATGCCTTGCTAAATGGAGAATTTCTGCCTCCTCCCACCCGCTTGCGGAACTTACGTTTCTGCATTTTCATAATTGTGTAGAAATCGGGCGGGTTTACGAAGGCTCTTATCAATTTTATGTGGAAGATACCTGCTTTACGCTGAACAAGGGAGATGTATTTCTTTTGTCGCCTTACACCATGCACATCTCTCTCCCGGATACTGCCGACAGTGTCTGCGAATATTTATATCTGCTTCCGGAAATCCTTCTCAAAGATTTTTTCGGAGCGCATTCCGATGTTCTTCTGCCGTATCAGTTCCAGAATTTTCCTATTCTGTTTTCCTCTGCAGAGCATCCCTGCGTCTGTGACATTACTGCTGAAATTTTATCTGTGCTCAGGAACAAGGCTGTAAATTACGACATTGCCGTAAAAGGGCTGACCATGTCCCTGATGTCCGAGCTCAGCCACAGCCTCCCGGAGCACCCTTTGCGAAATGCAGGCAACAAAGTTCTTCCATTTCTCACGCCCGCATTCCGTTATATCAATCAGCATTATGATGCGCATTTGTCCATTGATGAGCTTGCGCAAATGTGCCATTAGCACCAGCTATTTTCAGAAGCTGTTCAAGCAGTCCACCGGAACTTCGCCCACTTCCTATATTCAAAGAGTCCGGCTTTCCAAAGCCTGCGATCTTCTGCACAGCACCGAGGACAGTATTCTCGCTATTGCGCTCTCTGTGGGCTTCCAGTCTGTTTCAAACTTTAACCGGCAGTTCCAGAACCTATATCATCAGACGCCGCGGCAGTGGAGAAATACCCGGCGAAGTGTTCAGAAAAGAATCTTCGCCATTCGGTATTTCCTATTCAGCCATGATGCACCGCGTTCCGGTCATCCCTTGATTCCGCCGGCTGTAACCATGCCCTTGATAATCTGCTTCTGCGCAAGTATGTACACCAGCACCACCGGTATCAACGCCATCAGCGTACCTGCCATCAGCAAGGCAAACGAAGTGCTGTGCTCAGCTTGAAAATATTTCAGTCCCAGCTGCAGTGTACGCAGGTTATCCGAATTCAGGAGGAAGATCAACGGAGCCAGATAATCATTCCAGGTTCCCATAAAGGTGAAGATCACAAGTGTCATCAAGCCGGGCTTTGCCATGGGCACAATGATATTGAAACAAATCCTCAGATCAGAGCACCCGTCAATTTTCGCTGCCTCAGAATATTCGATGGAATTCCAAGAAAATACTGCCGTAGCAAAATACACCGAACGGGGTAAAGCATTGCGTCAGTATCAACGACAAATGCGTGTCTGCCAGGCCCAGTCTGGTGATCACCATAAACTGCGGTATCATGATGACCTGCCACGGCACCATCAATGTTGCAAGATACAAAAAAACAGCTTCTCTCTTCCTCTGAAGCGCAGCTTTGAAAAGGCATACGCCGCAAGCGTACTGGTAAGCAGCGTCAGCGCTGTTATGATGACAGAAGCTTGATGGAATTCCAGTAATAGGTAAGATATGGAATCTTCTCAAACACATCGCTGAAATTTTCCCACCATTTCTCTGGGGATCCATTCAATCGGGAAGCGGAAAACATCCTGTTCAAATTTGAATGCCGTAGACGTCATCCACAGAAACGGGAGCACGGTAACAGCCGCAAATATAATGAATACCAGATAAATGATTCCGTTAGAGCCTATCTTTTTCATATTCAGTTTCTTCATTTTTCCGCCTCCTTTCTAATAATTTACCCATTTTTTCTGCCCTCTGAACTGTATCAGCGTAATCACAAAAACGATCAGGAACAGAACCACTGCGTAAGCAGATGCATAGCCAAAGTCATAATTACGGAATGCCTCCTGGTAAATGCGGTAAACCAGCACATTCGATGACCGTCCCGGTCCTCCGTCCGTCATGATATTTACCAGATCAAATACCTTGAAGGAATTTATCAGACACATGACTGTACACAGGAACGTTGTAGGAGAAAGCATGGGCAGCGTGATGTATTTGAATTTTTCCACATATTCGCCCCATCCAGAGATGCTGCTTCGTACAAATCCTCCGGAATCCCCTGCAGACCTGCGATAAACAAAACCATGTAATAGCCAAAATTTTTATTACCGATACGATCACAATCGTCGTCGTCATAGACCATGCCGTGGAGGTGAGCCACCGAGGCGGATCCACCGCGCCAAGCCATTCCAATACACCGTTTACCGGACCTTCTCCGCGAAACAGCGCCATAAAAATAATACCGAAAGCCACACTGGAAGTCAGCTGCGGAAAGAAAAGATTGTTTTGAAAATTTCGCTTCCTTCAGCTTCTGCTGCAGCAAAACTGCCAGCGCCAGTGCAATGATCAATGTAAAGGGACACACTGAGCACCGTATAATAAATATTATTCTTCAGAGCGGTATAAAAATAGTCGTCCTGAAACAGGCGGGTAAAATTTTAAGGCCGGTAAATTCCATCTGTCCAAATCCGTCATAGTTGGTAAGAGACAGCACCAGTCCCACAACCACCGGAAGAAAGGTAAAAACTAAAAATCCCAACAGATTGGGGAGCAAAAATCCAAACGCGATCCAGCCCTCTCGCCGGGCGGCCTTTGATGGTTTCTGCTTCGTTCTCATATACAGTACCTCCCCTTAAAAACAGGGCGGCAGCTTCCGCTGCCGTCCTCTTCTTTGTTTATTACCCGATGACCTCAGCTCGTCTCTCTTCAAAGTTTTTCATCGTAGTATCCAAATCCTGTTCGCCAATCATATACAGCTCCATCTCTTCTGTCAGAATGGTTTCCACTGCTGTGTAATTGGGATCGTATTTCTGTTCGATCGCATTGTTCTCAGAGAACACGATCTTGGAAAGAGTGTCATCTGCCTGATCCACTGCCTCCAGGTAGGTTGCTTTTACATCATCGTCACTGTAGGCAGTCAGCGTTCCGGTTTCTGCGATAATGTTCGCGCCTTCATAGGTGCAGGCAAATTTGATAAAATCATACGCTTCTTCCGGATGCTTGATGTCTTGGATACGGAAAGGAAATTCATTCCGCAGGGAGCTGTGTAATCTTCTGCACCTTCCGGAATCGGCATCGGCATTACACGATATTTGAAAGGCATTTCTCCGCTCTCATATTTCTGGTTATAAGAAGTTACACCCCAGGTTCCGTTCATAAACATTGCCACTTTTTCAGCCGGAGCTGTTGTAAACATGGAGCCTGCATTCTGTCCCATTTCCAGCTTTTCTTCAAAAGGCACATGACTTCCATCTTCGTGAAGCTGCTTCCAGAGTTCCAGATTCTCGCGGATCACGGTAGTGTCCTCATCCATGACACTGCCGCCAAGCTGCTGCATCAGAACATAATTGTCCATGCCAACCAGTCCGCCGTAGGTCTCGCCATCGGTAAGCTCCTTGGCAAGCTCACGATATTCATCCCAGGTCAGCTGCTCTGTCGGAATCTCCACTCCTGCTTTTTGAACCATTCTTCATTGACGAACAAGAGCCATACAGACTGGCGGTAAGGAAGACCAAAAATTCCGTTCTGGTTGCTCTGCTCAAATACTTTTCCATAAACAGAGGTGTCCAGGCCGTCTGCTTCCACATAATCGGTCAGTTCCTGCAAAACCTTTTTGTCCTGATATTCCCCGTAAAGCTGACACCGTTTACACCCAGAATATCGAATTCTACGCCGCTTGAAAAAGATGCCAGGATCTTTTCCGCATACTCTGTGGGAGCAAAGTATTCCACCTTGACTTCCGCCACATCGCTCTGTGCATTGTAGGCTTCTACCAACGGATCCAGATAAGCCTGCTCATCGCTCCAATCATAAAATGTCAGCTGTACTTTATCATCCGCTTTTACTGTAGATGTAAATCCAACGGTTCCAAATACCATTGCGCCGGTCAGTAATAATGCCATTAATTTTTTGCTTTCATGCTATATTCTCCCTTTCCATCTTATTTTACCTGACTATTATCCGCACTGTTCAGAATATTGTCAATACTTTTTAATTCTTCTTCCGTAAATTGACAATTTTCCAAAGTTTTCACATTATCTTCAATCTGCTGCGGACGGCTGGCTCCCAGAATAACAGAGGTCAGCCTGCCTGCTTCCAGCGCCCAGGCCAGCGCCATCTGCGCCATTGTCTGATTCCTTCCCTCCGCAATCTCGCAGAGCTTTTTCACTTTTCGATTATTTTCTTCCCGCAGCTCGTCTCTGTTGAAATACATGCTTCCTCCGGCTGCTCTGGAATCTTTCGAATTCCGTTCACATATTTCCCCGTGAGAACACCCTGCTCCAGCGGACAAAATGCGATCGCGCCGATTCCCTGCTGTTCCAGTACCGGGAAGAGCTTTTCATTCTCGCGGTGCAGCATGGAATAGCGATGCTGATGAATGATACAGGGTGTGCCCAGATTTTTCATGATCTCGGATGCGCGCGCAAGCTCATCCGGCTCATAATTGGAAAGTCCTATGTACAGCACCTTTCCCTGCTTTACCATCAAAGACAGAGTCTCCCATGGTCTCCTCCAGCGGCGTCTCTCTGTCCGGTCTGTTATGATAAAAGATATCTACATAATCTAGGCCAAGACGTTTCAGGCTCTGGTCAAGAGACGCTACCATGTGCTTTCTGGATCCAAAATCCCCATAGGACCCGGATAAGTATCATATCCCGCTTTTGTGGAAATCAAAAGCTCATCCCTGTACTCCTTCAAGTCTTCCCGGAGAATTTTTCCCAGGATTTCCTCCGATGCCCCGTAGGGAGGCCCATAGCAGTCCGCCACGTCCAAATTTGTAATCCCCAGATCAAACCCTTTCAGCACAATTTCGCGTGCATTTTCATAGTTGCTGCTTCGGCTGAAATTATGCCACAATCCCAATGACATTGCAGGCAGTTTCAAGCCGCTTTTTCCGGCTCTGCGATACTGCATAGTGTCATACCGCTTTTCACTTGCCTGATACCCCATGTGTTTCCCTCCTTATTTCTTTGTTGTTAGTATGAGTATAACATTCTGTCTTTTCTATTTCCTATTCATTTATCCTCTATACTGTGCAAAAACGACTTTCTTAACAGGACATTTCTTTCAGCTTTTCCACAACCCAGCAAATGCGGTTCAAGTCCGTTCCTCTGGGAAGCGTACAGTCTGCGCCCAGTATCACACCTGTTTTTCCGGCTTCTGCAACAAGCTTTTCTGTCTCCTGCTCCACCTGCTCTTTTGTTCCGCTCAAAGAACTCCGCCCGGCCGGTTGTCAAACCCGCCGATAACACATTTTCCGCCAAAGAACTGTTTTCCCTCTGCAAGATTCATATGCTCCACATAAACCGCCCAGTTTACTGCTTTTGCCGGATAATCCTGCCATACTTCTACTCTGTTTTCATCTCCGGCCCATCCGCAGCAGTGAAGGATGTTATTTTCACTGTACTTATTTGCTTCCTCCAAAACATACAAATCTGACGGTGTTACAAGATTCCGGTATTCCTCATAGGAAAAGCGGAACTTCTCTGCATTCTGCACACAATAGTAAATCCGTCGCAGCCCGCCTCCTCGATCAGCAGTCTGGACAGCTCTGCCGCATCCTTTGCAATCACAGAAAAGGCATACTTCACAGCTTCCGGATCTTCTTTGATGTGCTGCATCAAAAGCTCCTCTGATGTTCCAAATCGAAGGTAAGACATGGGACAGAACACATTATAAAATGTGCAGCATTCTCCATTGCTGTTTCACCAGGCTTTTTGCCCGTTCCACCTGTTCCCGGATAAATGGATGCTCCGCGCCCAGAGGTTTCATGTTGTACCATTCTTTTCGGGCTGGCGATGTTTTTGCAACCGGATTGGGATAGTCAAAATAACCGTCGCACATAATTTTCAAAAATCCACATCACAGGTACGGTAATAGTCCAGATGTGCCTGCACACACTCCTTATCCAAATCCATATCCTCCGGCATATGATACCAGAAGCTCACCGGTGTCTTGTCCGTCTCCTGATTGTTAAATGCCCGCAATACCCGTTCTTTTTTATTCATGACTTTTTCCTCCTTATACACTTTTGTCAAGCTCTGCCAGACAGGCGATCAGCAGAGTGATTGCTTTCATATATTCTTCTATGTTCAATGATTCGTTAGGCTGGTGGTAGTCCCCTCCGACGGAAAGCTCAGGATAGAGCTTTTTTTTTTCTCCGGCATAGCCATGCCAAAAGGCAAACGCCTGCGGAAGCGCGCGCGCGTAGGTTCCTCCGCTCATACAGTAATTGCTGTCTGTATATCCTCCAAATTTCCGGAACGCATTTTCCAGCGCCTTTACCTCTTTTTTTTGTCCGGCGGATAATAAGACGGGCGCTGATTTTTGCACCAGGTCACCAAAAGACCACAGTCCGCTGCTCTCTTCCAGACATTTCTGCAGTTTCCCGCCATCCGTCAGCTGTCCGTTTCCATCCAGAATAGGATAGCGGATATCCAGATGAAACGTAACTTTTTTCTCTCTTTCATTCCAGCAAGAGTGACGGCTCCATGCAGCTTTTCCCCGCTGTTCATGAAGCAGTCTGAAAACAGTTCCAGATCCTGCAGCTCCAGCGGAAATTTCAATGGAAGAAATTCTCTGTCCTTCTCCACTTTTTTTACTCTCTCCAGCAAAGAATACAATGCATTTTCCCCTGGTTTCCGCCACACCTGTATGCACTGCTTTTCCTGATGCTTTCCAGGTCTGTATCTCTCCGCTGTCTTTTTTCAGCGTGATTTCCGCATATTCGGAACCGTATTTCCAGCGCTTCCCGCCCTGATATCCAAAAAGCCATTCCGGTGCTTCCTCAAGCGCTTGAAATTCCATATCCAAAATCCCGCTTTCTCCATAACAGACCGGAAATCCACAGTCCACCACAATGGATAAGGGCGGCAGCGGATAATGTTCTTTTATATAGTTCACATCATACATCCCGATTTCTTCTGCACAGCCAAAATACGCGTCAAAAACACAATTTTGGAAAGCCCCAGCTCTTCCATGGCCTTCAGCACATAGAGAATTGCTACTGCTGCCGACTTGTTGTCCTGCACGCCTCTTCCGATCAGCCATCCCTGCCTCTCTGTCATGGAAAACGGCGGAAACTCCCAGCCCTCTCCCTCCGGAACGACATCCAGATGCGCCCATAGCCCTACATGTTTTCTGTTTTCTTTCGTTTCCTTCCCCAAAACCGAACCGCCGTAATCATCATAATTGCGGCAGCAAAACCCCTTCTTTCTGCCTTTCTCCAGAATACATGCCAATACCCTTCTGCAAGGTTCACCAAACGGCTGCACCCTGGCTTTTGGGTCTGCCACACTTGGAATGTTTACAAGGTCTCCCAAGGTCTGCTATAATGTCATCACGTTGTTTTTGCACCCATGCGGCAATCCGTTGATACTGCGGATCCTCATTCATGGTTTTCACCTCCCCGTCAATGTTATCTTACAAAACAACAACCTCGATTTCTTGTCATTTTGGAGCAAATACTATGCAAATTCAATCATCTGAGTTCCGGAAATTCACTATCGTCCTTATAACCTGCCAAAAAAATCTTCCGGCCATTGCCTTTGTCGGAAACAACTGGGATCCCCTGTCCAACCTGGATCATATGCATTTCCACAACTGTCTGGAAATCGGCATCTGCCACAGCGGTTTTGGCAGCCTCTATGTGGAGAATCAGATTTTTCCTTTTCATCCTGGTGACATTTGTCTGATCCCATCCAATACTCCGCATATGACTGTGCGCAGTACCGAAGACAGTCACTGGGAATATTTTGCCTTTGACCCGCAGCTTCTGTTCCCGGAAAATCTCTGGACGCAGTTAAAAACAAGGATACCCTTTACGGACTACAGTCAACCTTTTCCAACATCCTGTCCCTGAAATCAATCAGGAACTGTCCCCACTGACCCACAGTATTTTTGCTGAATTTTCCACCCCAAAGCCGTTTTATGAATATTCCCTGAAGGGACTGCTCATTTACCTCTGCACAAAGCTCACTGCAATGGATTCGCCGAAAGACTGCCCAAATGTCAAAAATTCCGGTTTTTCCATACGCCCTGCCCTGGTCATCATCCACCGGGATTATGGACAAAAACTGTCCTGTGCAGACCTCGCAGATGCCTGCCATTTGAGCGAGACGCATTTCGGCGGATTTTTAAAAGCATTACCGCCCTGTCTCCCCTGGAATATCTGAACCGTTTTCCGTATCCAGCAAATCCTGTATCCTGCTTTTTGAGCGTATGTATTCCATCCACGAGATTGCCCTTCTGTCCGGTTTTCCCACCCTTTCCAGCTACAACCGCAACTTTCAGAAGGTTCTGGGACTTTCCCCCCACGCAGTGGATGAAACAGCAGGCGCACTTAACCGATGTTCATCAGATCCTTTCCTGGATACACCGGAGGTATCTTCTATTTTTCAGTTTTAAATTCATTTTTTTGCCAGGAATTTGCTTTACACTTTTTTTTTTCAAACCATGTATATTAAGTATATACAAAGACAGGCATTCGAATCCGGGGACATTCCTTCCCCCCTTCGGAAATGC
>VOFE01002315.1_pt1 | contig 68000 bp, 88 predicted proteins | sample 5384071 | NCBI WGS metagenome assembly VOFE01 (sample SAMN12384724, study PRJNA508395) | human gut metagenome | isolation source: healthy gut D | host: Homo sapiens
ATATTTCATGGTTACTCTTTGGGCGAGACTGATAGGAGGAAATGAATTGGATATCCCGCTATGGAAGCCTTTAATGGAATTCGCTTATGGAACCCCCGTAACCATTATTGCCCCATATTGGTTTATTTGCTGCTTGTTCAGTATGCAAATAATCTATTATTTACTCATTCGACAATTTCCTAAACCCATAGTCATAATTATCGTATCGATATGTCCCTTTTACATTGTATTCCATGGACTTCTTATTTACCTTTGGAATTTGTCGGCAGCATTGCTATATATTCCTTTTATGCTTTTTCCAACATGAACAAGGATTTTATCCAATCTTTGACATCAAAACATATCTTAGGCGCCATCATTGCTTTTTGCATAACACTCGTATGCATACGATATGGTAATTATAGCAATATGATATTCAAAACATACAGATTGTAATATGCGGCCTTTTTAGTAATGCCAATATACACCATTTTCATAAAGGCTTTCTCACATCTGAAAATAGACAAAGCCGTTTCTTTTTATTGGCAAAAAATACGATTATCATTTTAGCTCTGCAAAATTACATCATTGGATGCTTTAAATTATATTTAAAAAGCATAATAGAGTATGGAGGATATGCTACCAATATAATATTGACTCTATTAACCATCATCATTTGCTGCTTACCTATCAAACTAATCAATTCTTATGTGCCTTTTCTCGTAGGTAGAGGGCCTTACTTTGAAAAGAAACTTAAATAAGACGAAGACATGAAGATAAAATTTTCAAGCCTTATAAATATCCATTGTCGAATGAAATCGACAAATGAAAAAACATTGTAAAGCACAATTTATCAGCATTATCCGTTAATAAAGAAGGAGTATAAATTTAATAGTAAATCTTATGAATAAATATATTTTATGGTTTATATTCTTTATATATACGACCATTTCATTCGGACAGGCTATCGGTTCTTGAAAGCTTACCCGGCATTGCAAATATCTACTTATAATATACCGGTAGGACATAAAGTATATTCTCTTTGTAATGGAAATCTTTTCAGTTACAACACCGAAGATACGGAAGTCTACGTGTTTGATAGACTTAACGGATTACACGACACCAAAATACAATTCATACGATATAGCAACGCAAGCCAAAAGCTTATTCTTGTATATGAAAACGGAAACATAGACTTAATCTATCCGGACAATGAGGTGGTCAACATGAAGCAGTTAAAAGACAAAAACTATTCTAACCTCATCATCAATAATGTTTCCGTAGTAAACGAAAAAGCATATATATGCACGAACTTCGGCATAGTCGTAGTGAATACGGATAAAGAAGAATTCGAAGCTACATACGACTTAAACTTGAACGTATACAGTTGTACGGCAGATGCACATTACATCTACCTTTGTTGTTCGGAAAACGGTTTCAACATAGGCGACTTGAACCTTAACTTATTGGATAAAAACAATTGGAAGCACACCAGCACTAACTTCTTCCACGAACTTACATTCTTCAAAGGTAAACTGATTGGGTATAACAAGAGTACAGGGTTATTCACCATTGACCAACAATATTATACAACCACAGCCTTGGTAAAAGGAGGCTATTCATTTTTTTCTTGCTCCGAAGACGTCATGCTCACCGGAAACTCTTCCCATATTTATCTGTTCAACAACGTCACAGACAAACAGGAAATCAAACAAGACAATCCATTCAATTATTTAGTTTATAACAACGGTACATATTGGGCAAGCCAAGGCATAAAAGGATTGCAACCTTATGTTCTTTCAGGCAAGACACTCTCTGCCACGCAATCTGCCATCCAGCCTAACAGCCCCATCCGCGACTATTTTTGCAACATGCACTACAATGGCAATCGTTTGCTCATTGCCGGCGGAGATTTGAACTATAATAGTATCAACAGAGAAGGCACTATCATGTATTACGACAACGGAACATGGTATAATTTCATTGAAGACAACATTGCGGAACAAACAGGATTGACCTATACCAACATATCCAGCATAGCCCAAGACCCGAATGACCCAACGCATCATTTTGTAACTTCTGCCGGACACGGACTTTATGAATTCAAAGACTTAAAATTCGTACAACGGTTCGACTACACAAACAGTCTGCTGAGAACACTTCAACCAGTACAATCTACTCCAGAAAACTATGTACGCTGCGATGCATTAACATATGACACAGAAGGAAATCTATGGATGGTGAATTGTCAAGTAGACACCGTCTTGACCATATTGAAAAAAAGACAATACCTGGACAAGACTGTATTACGAAGAACTTAAAACAGCCCCCAACCTTCCTGATATGTTTTTCGATGACAAAGGAAGACTATGGGTTCTATCTAAAGAAATTCCACCAACAAAAGCTGGTGTTTTTGTATTGGATTATCACGGAACTTTGGAAGACACATCAGATGATATACATATAATAAGGAAAGATATCACCAATCAAGACGGTGTTGAGTATTCTCCATACTATTTCTATAGCTTTGCACAAGACCTCAACAATCAAATATGGGTGGGTACAAGCGAAGGACTCTTCGTCATAGAAGACCCGGATGACTTCATCCAAAACGACGACTTCAGGTTCACCCAAATCAAAATCGCCCGTAATGACGGAACGGACTATGCCGACTATTTGCTCAACGGTGTTAATATCAGCAGCATAGCCATTGACGCAGCCAACCGGAAATGGATAGGGACGGTTGCGGACGGTGTTTACCTGGTAAGTGCAGACGGACAGGAAATATTACAGCATTTCACTACGGACAACTCTCCACTCATATCCGATGAAATACAGAGCATAGCTGTCAATCCGCAAACCGGAGAAGTCATGATAGGTACCTTTTTAGGGCTCGTATCGTATATGAGCGATGCCAATACTCCTGCCACAGAATTGGATAAAAGCAACGTGCGTGTGTATCCCAATCCCGTAAAACCGGACTACAACGGAGTTATCGCGGTAGACGGGCTGACCCTCAATGCTGAAGTCAAAATCACTACCGTCACGGGACAGTTGGTGTATTCCGGTCGTGCCAACGGCGGTCTGTTCACTTGGGACGGACGGAACCAAAGCGGCAAAAGAGTCTCTTCAGGAGTCTACAATATCATCTCCACCAATGCAGAAGGAAAAAAAGCCATCGTGAACCGCGTCACTTTCATCCATTAAAAGTATTTACGGCAGTTACCACCGAATTGATTTCCTCATCTGTCAATAAAGGAGACATTGGCAAGCTCAATTCCTCACGATGAATACGCTCCGTCACCGGCAATGACAGCGAAGCGTACGCTGATAATGCACCTTGCCGGTGAGGTGGGATAGGGTAGTGTATCAAGGATTGCACGCCATAATGCTCCAAATGTTCACGCAGCCTGTCACGTCCGGGAGTGAATATCGTAAAAATATGGAATACATGCGCATCTGCTTCGGTTGCCATTTGTGGCAAAATCACTTCCGGATTCTTTATTTCCTTCATGTATCTGCAAGCCACCCGGCGACGGCGTTTGTTATCTTCGTCCAACCGCCCGAGCTTCACATTCAAAACCGTTGCCTGCAACTCGTCCAGACGGCTGTTTATACCCACGTATGGATGTACATATTTGGCCGAAGAACCGTAATTGGCCAGCATGCGTACCCGCTCAGCCAAATCCTTATCACCAGTCGTGACAGCCCCGGCATCTCCCAAAGCTCCCAGATTCTTACCGGGATAAAAACTGAATCCTGCGGCATCCCCCAACGCACCGGCTTTCACACCTTGATACACCGCACCATGAGCTTGCGCACAGTCCTCTACCACCAACAAACCGTTTTTACGGGCCGTACGGCTTATCTCATCCATCCGGCACACCCTGCCATAGAGATGCACCACCATGACCGCTTTTGTGCGCTCAGAAATCAAATTTTCCACCTTCACGGGGTCTATGTTGCAAGTATCCCATTCAGGCTCGCAAAACACCGGTCTGAGTCCGGCACGCATGACCGCCAATATGGAAGCTATGTAGGTATTTGCCGGCACGATGACTTCGTCTCCTACCTTCATCCGCCCCATACTGACATAAGCCATAAAGATAAGCGTAAGGGCATCCAGTCCGTTCCCCGTCCCCACGCAATACTTGGTTCCACAATAACGGGCGAACCGCTGCTCGAAAGTCTCCACCTCTTTCCCGAACAGATACCATCCGGAACGCACTACCCGTGCTACAGCCTCCGACAATTCCGGTTCGAAAGAATCATTGATTTTCTTTAAATCCAAATATTTTACCATGACTTTACTTCAAACATTTCAGGAAGCTAATTTACGACTATTTTTCTTTCAGAGAAATTTTTCAAGCTTTTAATTTCCCTACTTACAAATCCCAATCCGCTTTCCGGAATCACAAGGAAATTATCATTCACGGAACATCCATACTTCCTATATAACAAACGGTTAAGGTGAAGGCTTAACACTTTTTATATCATTCAGGCACTGTATTTCCGGTGAAAGCCGGTGAAACCTTCTGTCCCACAAAGTTCACCTTAACCGCTTGTCATCCAAACAGTATGAACGAGTGAAGCCTTTTTCAAGCAAAAACTATTAGGAGAGGTATTCATAAAGCCCTCAGCATATCGTAAAATCATTCTCAGCAGATCTGAAAATCATTCACAAGAGATTGAAAATCGTTTGCCGCACAAAATAACACGACTTTTCACACCTCCATTTCGTACGTATCATACACCACTGCCCGTCCGCCGAAACCTTCTTTTGGAATATCAACCCTTCATTCAATACACGGCCACCTTCCTCCACGGAAGTACCCATATCAAAGTAAGGAACATCCTTGTATTCCTCGTGAATCAAATGGTGAAACAACAAATCTACGGCTCCGCACGCCCTTCCTTCGGGAGTGGAACCGATATATTGTACATGAACCACCCTTTCCGTCACGTACAACACGCAACCGGCCACCGTACGCCCCTCCGCACGACAAACCCTGTACAGCAATATCTGTTGTGGAAACCGGTGATGCAACAACATGATTTCTTTCAAGGTATGCACGGGACGCGACTGGTGGCGTTCCATCAGATTCCCTTCCAATACTTTCCAAAAGGCCGAAAAATCTTCATCACGGCTGATGGACAATCCCTCACGTACGGCGTGCTTCACCTTACGTCGCCGAAGCGTACTGAATCCCCAAGCCGTTGCAGAGGGAACGACCGTGGAAACTTTACGGCCTGACAGGCGTGCCCCGAAGCGGTACAACGCATACAAATCCTCTTCGCTGGGATAACGGGCATATATATAAGGTACGGGTGAGTAAATCCACTTGCCTACCGATGTATACGTCCGTAAATAGCGAAAGATTTCCCAAAACAACTCCAACATGAGCGCAACCGTCATCTTCTCATCCGTCACGACTCCGCCATACGTCAGTCCACGATGGCTGCAAAACTCCGTCGCCGTACAGTGTGCGGGCAGCAAAGCATGTAGCCGTCCGTCCCTGTAAGCCATAAGGGAGAAGTCTGCGAAACGGTCGGCATGATAATCCATATAACCACGCATGAAAAGGAAAGTCCCGTTACGGGAATCCCGTACGAAATCGTCCCATTCATCCTTACAGCCATCGCTATACCGCTTTATTTCCCATCCGCTTTCCATCTCCACACCCCATCTATTCATGAATCATACGCAGAAACTCTTCGTAAGAGTTGATATACATCTCAGGCCGGTAAGGCTGGGAAGACAAGACCAACAACACGGCATCTTCAGAGAAATGCAGCAACTCGTTCCACGTCAGCGGCGGAATGAGCAGCCCCTTGTCCGGTGCGTCGAGCACATACGTCCGCCGTCCGTCCTTGTCTTCCAAGGTGATTGTCACGCATCCTCTCACGGCCACCAGATACTGATAGGTGATACGGTTAGCGTGCTTGCCGCGTTCATGCCCCTCGGGTACACCGTAAATCCAGTATGCCCGCTTTACTTCAAAAGGCAAATCCTTTCCGGTCTCAGCCACGGTAAGGCTGCCACGTTCATCGGTAAAAGTCTTCAAACGCTTCATTACAATCCTAACTTCTCGGAGATTTCCAACATTCTGTGAATCGGTTTGACAGCCTTTTCCGCCACTTCCGCATCCACTACGATTTCCGGCCACTCATATTTCAAGGTATTATAGAGTTTTTCCAACGTAATCAACCTCATGTAATTACATTCGTTGCAGGCACACGTACTGTCGTCCGGAGGAGCCGGAATGAAAGTTTTCTCCGGGCAAGCCTTCTGCATCTCGTGTAATATGCCGCTTTCCGTAGCCACAATAAATTCCTTTCCTTCATGACGGATGGCATATTTCAGCAATGCTGCGGTAGAACCGACCACATCTGCCAGTTTCAACACAGCTCCTTTACATTCCGGATGAGCCAGCACCTTGGCCTCGGGATGGGATTTTTAAGTTCCAATATTTTCTCTACGGAGAATTTTTTCATGCACGTGGCAAGCTCCGTCCCAAAGCAGCATGTCACGTCCGGTAACGGAATTGATATAGTTGCCAAGATTCCGGTCCGGACCGAAAATGATCTTTTCATCAGAAGGGAAACTTTCCACAATCTGGCGGGCGTTGCTCGAAGTGACCACCACATCCGTGACAGCCTTGGTGGCAGCCGTAGTATTGACGTACGAGATGACCGTATGGCCGGGATGAGCTGAAACAAACCGGGAGAATTCATCCGCTGGACAACTTTCGGCCAGCGAACAGGTGGCATTCAAATCCGGAACCAAGACCTTTTTGTCAGGACAGAGAATCTTATTGGTCTCTCCCATGAAATGCACACCGCACATGACGATGATATCCGCTTCGGTCTTGGCAGCTTTTTTGAGCCAGTGCCAGACTGTCTCCCACGAAGTCAGCCAAATCCTGGATGATTCCTTCCGTATAGTAATGCGCCATGATGACGGCATTCTTCTTCCGGCAAAGTTCCCTGATCTCACTTTTCAAATCAAGCTCCTTTGCTATGGGTTCATCCACAAACCCCTTTGTCTATCCACTCTTTCTTAACCATATATATATTATTAATTTATTTCTATTTTTTGAAAAATCTAATGTAAATGATGATAGGCTGTTGATAGTGTCGATAAAAAAGAAGCCTGAAACTTGTTTTTAAGTTATCAAAGCGGGGTATCGGGTAATATATCACTTTTCAACATGAGCCTTGGGTCTCTTATTCTTTAAACTGAATGCATTATCGTATGTTCTTTATCGTTTTTAACGAGTTGTTCATAACCTACAAAGTTAAAAACTTTAGGGGGAAAAAGGCTGCATAAACCTGATGAAAATACGGTTTAAAGTTCATTTCTATCTTTTACTAATTTATTTGGTGGTTTGAAATATTCCTGTAACACTACTGAATTTCTAAATCCAAAGTTTCTTTTTAATAATCTGTTTACGATTTGTGAACGAGTTATCAAGTAGTTTTTATGGGTTTTATTATCTTTGTGAACAAATATGTTGAAAGCAATGAGAAAACTTAAAATAACGGAACTGAATAGAATCTCTACCGAAGAATTCAAGACGGTTGAAAAACTTCCTTTGATTGTGGTACTGGACCATGTAAGAAGCTTATATAATGTAGGTTCCGTATTCCGCTCGTCCGATGCTTTTAGGGTAGCATCCGTGTATCTGTGCGGAATTACAGCCACTCCGCCACAAGTGGAAATCCATAAAACGGCATTGGGGGCGGAAGATTCCGTGAATTGGGTATATTATGAGCGTACGCAAGACGCGGTAGAGCATCTTAAGGCCGAAGGTTACGAAGTTTGGGCTGTGGAACAGGTGGAAGGTAGCATTATGTTGCAGGACTTCCAGCCGGATAAAGCTTAAAAAAAATATGCCATTATATTAGGAAATGAAGTGAAAGGTGTGCAACAAGAAGTTGTCGACCAGTGCGACGGGTGTATAGAAATACCTCAGTTCGGGACGAAACATTCTCTAAATGTTTCTGTTACGGCCGGGATATTGGTGTGGGAGTTTGCCCGTAAGATGAAGTTGTGAACATTATAATGTACCAGCTTCCACCATTCTTACAACCCGTTCCGTCAGCCGGTCGTCGGCTTCTGGATCATAGTCTTTTTTTAGGCTGGCTCCGAATATGCTGGCAAACGTTTGGTAGAATCCGGCTTTGAAAGGGCCGAAAAAGGCTTTCACTATTTCGAAAGAACTTTGGTTGCATTCGCGGTTCACTAACTTGATGAGCAGTTTCCCCTGTGAATAAGTCAGCTTTTTCATTTGTGGGGTATATTGCTTTTTTATACCTTTCTCTACGGCTCGTATGTGAGCGTCTTTTTCTTTTTTAGTAGGTAGTTTTTCCAGATACTCATAAGTTTCGGATATGGTCTGATTAACCATTTTGGCAATGGGAAGTGTTTTTTTTACGTTATAAACCAATTTGTTATACCGCATGGCTTCCCTTTTGTTCTTAAACTTCAGTGGGGGATATACCGGTAGTTCGGGCATGATAATCACGGTGATGGAGTCGCCTTGATAGAACTCCTTCTGTACTTTTTTGTAAAACACGACTTTTATTCTCGGTTCTCCATCAATAGGAACAAACTCGTCCTGGGCTTCCACTTGCAAAAGTAAGAGCACCTAATAAGAACAATATGATAAGCCTGTATATTCCCATATCCGCTGTCAAAAATATAAATTAAAACTTTCATCGCATGTTTTTACAAAGAATAGTTCATTTTTTGTAGTATTTGCAATCGTTGTATGACGTGAGATAAAATATCTGCAACATTGCGTGGATTTTCAAATACTGTTTTCCATACCTTTGCTTTCAGTCTTATCTATAAAGTTATTAAATATGAAAAAACTGTTTTTTTACATCCTTTTGATAGCGTTTTCAGAGTCTATTTCCGGTAGTTTTAGAATGACAAAGACAATTTTCTTTCAGGCAAAATGCAAGTCTTCAATATAGCGGAAATGGAGCAGGAGACAAGCGGCAGACAGTAGATTCAACTTTCCATATTTATTTGTGTTTGGGCAATCTAATATGGAGGGTAATGCAGATATAGAAGATGTTGATATGAAAGGGGTGGACAAACGTTTTCAAGTAATGAGTGTCTGTGATGAGGACCTTAAGATGGGACGTACGCCTGGAAATTGGTATACGGCTGTTCCTCCGTTGTGCCGTTATGGAGCTAAATTGAGTGTGGCGGATTATTTCGGCCGCACTATGGTGGATAATTTGCCGGAATCTTATAAGGTAGGTGTGGTGATGGTGGCCATAGGAGGAGCCGGTATAGATTGTTTTGACAAGGACAATTATGCAAAATATTATGAAAATGCCGATGAATGGCAGAAATATTTGATGGGTTTATATGGTGGGAATCCTTATGCGAAATTAGTGGAATTTGGCAAAAGGGCTAAAAGCGTGGGATTATCAAAGGCATTTTGTTACATCAGGGGAAAGCAACAATGGGCAAGCGGACTGGCCGGAGAAAGTGGGGAAAATCTATAGGGATTTGCTTCGTGATTTGGACCTTAAAAGAAGAAGAGGTGCCTCTGTTTGCGGGGGAAATGCTGAGTGAGGCAGAAGGGGAATTTGTGCAGGACATAATGAATATGTTGCCGTGCTGCCGTGGCTGGTGAACGCACATGTCGTTTCATCGGAAGGCTGTAAAGGGGCGAGTGACGGACTTCATTTACTTCTGAAGGTTACCGTGAGATGGGACGACATTATGCCAGGGTGGTCTTAAATAAAAATATGGCATTCCGTTGGGCATGCCGGACATGGCCGTGATAAATATGGATATGCCGAACAAAGGATTTGGAAGTACAAATCGGGAAGGGGCAAGTTGGAATTGATGGCTACTTTTGAAGACGGGCATACGGAAGATGTGGCTTATATGGCTAAGTATGAAATAAGAAAATACTGAAGTGGCAGACATCAAGGACGGGGAGGTACGTGGCCTTTCGCAGGGGTGTACGGAAGTGAAAGCCATTTATACGGACCCGGTGGGAAAAGTGTCCAGTCTGTCATTTACCCTCAATTCCACCTGTTTTCCTTTCAGTGAAGAGTTCATTGAAACTGCATTGTTCGGGAACGGCACGTACCGGGAGGCCGCGAGGGCGTTTTTTCCGGGTGAGAATGGGCAGATGGGATGGAAGTATACCTATGGATTGGATATGAGTGGTTACAAGTACTTGGTGTTAAAATTGGATAAAGTCCAAAAAGTGGGAGCTTGCATTATGCTTTATACAGAGAACAATATCTGGTCTGATTGTTGTCAATATCCTGTGGGCGAAGAGGTCTTGGTGGCTGTTCCTCTTCATGACATCACTTACACAGTGGAGAACTTCAAAGGCGAACCGGTGGACGTTTCTCATGTCATGATTGTCGCCCTGTATGCCGGTCAAGGTGGTGTTATTGATGTGGCTGACATGTATTTGACTAACAATGAGGATTATTCGTCCGATGCCGTTTCTGTATTTTCCGTGAAATCAAAAACATCAAAGGCCGATGGAATAGTATATGACTTATCCGGCGTTCGGATGAATGGCACGGATAATTTACCTAAAGGCATATATATAAAAGATGGAAAGAAGTTTGTAGTGAAATAAAGTTTTCGTTACGTAGTGAATACGGATTCTTATGCAGTGATTATTTATAGGGGATAATTTGTCATACTGAAAATAGTTGTTTATATTTGAAGTATGACAGAAAAACACTGTAAGTTTATTTATCTACACCGGTTGTGGATAAGCGTGTTAATGTTTTGTGTTCTACAAATATATCCTGTGGATAAAGTCGGCGCACAGCATTATTCCTGGGAAGAATTTGTAGAGAAGATTTCTGTGGATGAATATGAAGACGGAGAAGATTTGAGTCCTCTTTTGGAAGAGTTGGCCGCATTGCACGAACATCCTTTCAACCTGAATACGGCTACGAAAGACGATTTGGAGCAATTACCTTTTCTGGACGGAGATGAAATAGAGGAAATCTTGGCATACGTATACCGTTACGGTCCGATGCAATCGTTGGGAGAATTGATGTTGATAGAGGAACTGGACTATCAGACCCGCCAGTTTCTTACTTTGTTCGTCTATGTGGAAAATCCTGTGGAAGAAAAAGAGAAGTTACGGTTGAAAACCTTGTTGAAAGGAGGGCGACATGAGGTGACGAGCCGGTTGGATGTGCCTCTGTATAAACGTGATGGATATAAAATACCCGAAGATGAGGTGTTGTTGAAAAACCAAAATAAGGTGTATCTTGGTAATTCGTTGTACCACAACATACGCTATACTTATCAATACAGGAACAGGCTGTTTTGGGGATTCACGGCGGAGAAAGACGCAGGAGAACCGTTTGGCAGTTATGGCAATAAGGCATACGATGCTTATTCTTTCCATTTTCTGTTGAAGGATTGTGGTAAACTCAAGGCATTGGCATTGGGAGACTATCGTTTGGGTTTCGGCGAAGGCTTGGTGGTGAACAGTGATTTTTCTTTGGGAAAATCCACTTTGTTCAATATGGGTGACACGAGACCGTCCATCAAGAAATTCTCTTCCACGTCAGAAACTTCTTTTTTTCAGGGGAATAGCGGCTGCTTTCCGTTTTGGAAGGGTGGACATGTCAGCTTTCTATTCCTATTTGCCCACCGATGCCACTTTAAGGAAAGACGGTACGATATCTTCGTTGAAAACCGACGGTTTGCATCGTACTTTGTTGGAGCTGTCTAAAAGCATAATGTCACGGAGCAGTCTGTCGGAACCGACGTGACTTGGAATACGGAATATTTTTCTTTGGGTGCGATTGTCTTTTACCAGCATTTCAGCCGTTCTTTCTCAAAAGGCACGGAACTTTACCGGCAATATTATCCGGATGGAAAGGATTTCCTGAATGCCGGCCTGCACTATCGTTGGCATCGTGACAGGTTTTCGTTTTCCGGCGAGACGGCGTTCAGCAACGTGTATGGCGGTTGGGCCACGCTGAACAAAGCCATTTACCGTTTCAACCACCGGTACAGCATGGTGGCTTTGCAGCGGTTGTTTACTTACCAATATGTAGGATTGCGTGCCAACAGCTTTTCCGAAGGCGGGGCAGTCAGGAACGAAAGCGGATTTTATACGGGAGTGGAGGCATCTCCGTTGAATGAGTTGAAGTTGTCCGCTTATGTGGATTATTTTTATTTTCCGTGGGCCAAGTTTGGGATACCTCATACCTCCGAAGGGGTGGAAGGGACATTTCAGGTCGATTGGGTTGTTTCCGGAAAGTGGGAACTGTCCGGGCGTTACCAACTGAAGCGTAAGGAACGCTATGGACAGCCTTACCTGTATCATAAATTGAAGGTGCAGGCGCAGTGCATGCCTTCAAAATTTTGGGAATGGCGTGGGGTGGTAAGATACACAAGGGTGAGGGACGTGTATGGACGGCATGTCGGAGGATACATGGGAGGAGCATCCTGAAATGGAAGGACCGGAAAACCGGTTGAATGTAGCCGGGTCGTGTGTGTATTTCGACAGCGAGGACTACAAGGCACCGATGTCTTTTTATGAGCCATCCTTATTGTATGCCTTTTCTTTCATGACGATGTACGGACAAGGGATGAGGGCGGCGGTGAATGCCCGGTGGAACGTGGCGCGCCGTTGGATGCTGATGTGGAAATACGGGGATTACCGGATATTTCGACCGTAAGGAAATAGGCGACGGGTTGCAACGTATCGGAGGGCGATGGAAAAACGACCTTTCTTTCTTGTTGCGTTACAAGTTTTGATGAGGATTATGTTACCTTTGCATGGATTTGTGAATTAAAAACGAAGTTATGGCTACAGTGATTTATCCTTCTCCCATATTCGGACCGGTGCACAGCCGTCGGTTGGGTGTTTCTTTGGGCATCAACCTGCTTCCGGAAGACGGGAAGTGGTGTACGTTCGATTGTGTATTGTGAGTGTGGATTCAACAAGGATTTTCGTCCCAAGAAGCCGTTGCCCACACGTGAAGAAGTGCGCACGGCTTTGGAAGAACGGCTGAAAGGCATGTCCTCGAACGGGCCTGTGCCGGATGTGCTGACGTTTGCCGGAAACGGGGAACCCACCCTTCATCCGCATTTTGCGGAAATCATAGAAGACACCCGCGCCTTGCGCGACCGGTATTTCCCGAAGGCTAAGATCAGCGTGCTGAGCAATGCCACCCAAATATTCCGGCCGGAAGTTTTCGAGGCTTTGAGGAAAGTGGACAACAATATCCTGAAATTGGATACGGTGGACGAAGGTTACATTCGCCGGGTAGACCGTCCTACGGGGCGTTATGAAATAAGTCGGGTGGTGGAACGCCTGAAAGATTTCCGAGGCAAAGTTATTATACAGACGATGTTCATGAAAGGCATGTCGGAGGGTGCGGATGTGGACAATACTTCCGACCGTTTTGTGGAACCGTGGTTGCGTGCCGTGAAAGAAATATCACCTTCCCAAGTGATGATTTATACCATAGACCGCGAAACGCCCGACCATGAGTTGAAAAAGGCCACACGTGAAGAATTGGACCGCATTGCCGGACGCATCCGGCAAGAGGGATTGGAGGTTTCCGTTTCTTATTGAGAAGTGCTGTGGGCAGTCTACGGACCGCATAGCCGTATTTTCCATATATTATCGACAGGAAGGCCTGTATGAGAATGAATATCTGTAAGGATGTTTGTTATTTCTTATGTGTTTGATATTCAAATGCTTGTCGTTTATAAATCAGTCTGCGCCAAACGGAAAATCATTTGGCGCAGATTGAAAAAATCGTTTGGCTGAGAACGGAATTTCGTTCTCCGTAGAATGATTTTTTGTATGTAACTTTCCTTTTAATTTCAGGAGGCTTGCGCGTAACATCTCTTCCGAGACAAACGTTTGTGCACGTAAAGGTAAGCCGGGATGAGGAAGAGGTCTGCGGCAAACCAAGCCGAAGGGTCACCGTAACACACTCCCGTATATCCTAAAATCGGGACCAGGAACAGGCTGACGGCCGTGCGGTCTACCATTTCGAACACGCCGGACATCATGGCCAGTTTACTGTATCCTAATCCTTGGATGCTGTACCTGAGCAGGCACAGTAGTCCTAATGGAATGAAATAGGTGCAGGAGGTGACGATGAACTGGTTGGCCTTTTTCTATGATTTCATATTCATGGAAATCCACAAACAGGTAGATGATGTGACGGGCGAAAATATGCAACACGATGAAACAAAAGATGCAGTAGAGGCAAACCATGAAAAAGCTGGCGCGCAGCCCCCATGTTGATACGTTCCGTTTTTCCCGCCCCGTAGTTCTGTCCGCAATATGTGGCCATGGCAATCCCCATGCTTTCCAACGGACACATGAAGAACATTTTGATGCGCATGCCGGCGGTAAAGGCGGCCACGCACGACGTACCCAAGGCGTTGTTTGCGCTTTTGGAGCATGATGCTTCCGATGGCGGTAATAGAGAATTGCAGTCCCATCGGTACGCCCATGTCCAACAGTCCCTTTATGTAGTGTTTGTCTAAGGCGGTTTCTCCCTTTTCCATTTTCAGGATGTCGAATTTCCTGAACATATAATACAGGCAAAGCAAGGCAGAGACGGCTTGCGAGAAGACCGTGGCGATGGCGGCTCCGGCCACGCCCCAATGTAGTATGAGGATGCAAAACAAATCCAATACGATGTTGAGGATGGCGGCCATGAGGAGGAAATAAAACGGGGTCTTGCTGTCGCCTAATGCCCGGATGAGGCTGGAGAGCAGGTTGTATAGGAAAGTGAAAGGAATGCCGATAAAAGTAACCAAAAGATAGAGATAGGCATGGTGAAGGATGTCGTGCGGCGTCTGCATCATGAACAGGATTCTCTCGCAAAGCAGGGAAGTGACGACAGCCAACACGACGGAAATGATGAGGGAAACCCAAAGACTGTTGGCTACGTAACGCCGCAAGTCGCTGTATGAACGTGCACCGAACGCCTGAGCCACGGGAATGCCGAAACCGCAACAGCAGCCGGTGCAGAATCCGATGATGAGGAATACGACCGATGTGCTGGCACCCACGGCTGCCAAATCGTTGATGCCTAAATATTTTCCTACGATGGCTGCGTCTATCAGACTATAAGTCTGTTGGAGCAGACTTCCCAAAATGAGCGGGAGCGAGAAGTTGAATATCAATCGCAGGGGCGAACCCTCAGTCATTTCTTTCGTCATGGCGAATATCCTTTTTTCCTGAAAAACACATTCTTTTGCGGGTGCAAAATTACGGAATTTACCGGAATTGTTTTATTAAATCCGTCAAATTAGGCGGATTTTTTTATTTTCGTATGCTCGGTATGGGAAAAGATATAATCCAGATTAAAGATAAATAAATCCGGATTTAGTGATAAGTTATCCTTGTCACGGATTTCCCAATATACGAGATGGTCTTTGATGAGGAAAAAAGGTGCTGTTGTATACTGTTTATTGTCGAAGTCAATCGTGAACAAACGTGTAGTTCCTTTGTCTTCATTGTATTGGCATAAAAGGATTTCATTGTCCGGAGACACACATGAGAAATATACCATGTGGTCTCTTTTGATAATAACGGGCCATTCCGGCGAATGGCTTTCCCTCTTTCTTTTGCTTTGTTTACATAATCTATCCGCTCGTACACGTCTTTTTTTCTGGTCATGTCATCCGGAAGTGCATGTTCTCCGAAATCAATGGCAAACAATGGCGTAAGAAGACCGTTGTGGATAGTGAATAAAGTGTCGCATAGCATTTCCCAATACAGCACATTTCCTTTTTGGTCTATGGAAATATCATCGTAAGTTGAAAATCCGGTGGATAAAGTCCTTCCTTCTATGGGGTTGCCTGACGTGAGTTCTTTATTCAAAAGCATAATGTCTTTTCTGTCTGTAGATTCGCCTCCATAGCTTTGTTCAATACGATATAACCATTGTTCCATGGATATATATGAAAGGGCTTTATATCTTCTTCCGCTATGTCACATCTTTGAACTGACAGAAGCTGACCTTTTAAATTGAACCGTAAAATGGTATTTTTACTGAAATCATAAAGTCCTACTGTCCCATTTTCAAAAAACACATTGGATATTTGAAGGTATTCATTCGTGGCGTGTCCTTTTTGTGATATACTGCCTATGAAATTTCCGGTTGATGTGAATGTGTGCAAGAAGTTGCGTGAATGAACCACAAAGGTATCTTGATGTACATTGAGATTACATATATCGTAAATTAGGGAATTGTCCGTAGTCTCCAATTTTACGATTCGTCCGTCAGATTGGTTGATGTGTGTTATTTCTGAGAAATCAACTTTTGTGGATTTAAAGTCCGTTTTATCCCTGTTTGTACATGACACAAACAGGGATATGAATATGACACATACGGAATGTATTATACTTCTCATCATTTCCTCAAATATTAAAAAATGCTCTTTTCGGGAAAAGTAATTTCTTTTTCCTTATGTGACTGTCCTTTGATAACTCTGTGATGGTTTTATTTCTGGTCGTAAGCATGTTTGGGGTAGTCTATCGTATAATGCAATCCGCGGCTTTCCTTACGTTCGATGGCCTGTCGCGTGATAAGGTAACCCACGTTAATCATATTACGTAGTTCGCAAATGTCTTTGGTCGCCTTGACACGTTTAAACAGCTCTTCGGTCTCTTCGTACAATAAGTCCAGACGTGTCCATGCCCGTTTCAGGCGCAGGTCGCTCCGCACGATGCCCACGTAGTTGCTCATGATTTGTCCCACTTCCTTCATATCCTGCGCGATGAGTACTTTTTCTTCATTGCTCATCGTACCCTCATCGTTCCATTCGGGTATTTTGTCATTGAAAGCATATTGGTCTATGACCTCCAAGCTGTGGTGGGCTGCCGCGTCGGCATAAACCACGGCTTCGATAAGTGAATTGCTGGCCAACCGGTTGCCGCCGTGCAGTCCGGTGCAGGAACATTCGCCCACGGCATAAAGCCGCCGGATACTGGAGCAAGCGTTGAGGTCCACCTTAATGCCGCCGCACATGTAATGGGCGCAAGGCACGACGGGAATGTATTGCTTGGTCATGTCGATGCCGATGGAGAGACATTTGGCATAAATGTTCGGGAAGTGGTGTTTGGTTTCTTCCGCGTCCTTGTGCGTCACGTCTAAGCACACGTGGTCCAAGCCATGTATTTTCATTTCCTTGTCGATGGCACGGGCTACGATGTCGCGTGGGGCAAGGCTGAGCCGCTTGTCGTATTTCTGCATGAACTCTTCGCCGTTGGGCAACCGCAGGATGCCGCCGTATCCCCGCATGGCCTCTGTGATGAGGTAAGCTGGATGCGTCTCGCCCGGATGGAAGAGGGCCGTGGGTGGAACTGCACGAATTCCATGCCTTCCACCGTACCTTTGGCACGGTAGACCATGGCGATGCCGTCGCCCGTGGCAATGTTGGGGTTGGTTGTAGTGGCGTAGACGGCTCCCGTACCACCGGTAGCCATCAGAGTGACTTTGGAGAGGAAAGTATCTATCTTTTGGGTATCCGGGTCTAAGACGTATGCCCCGTAACATTCAATGTCCGGCGTGCGGCGCGTCACCTCGATGCCCAAATGGTGTTGGGTGATGATTTCCACGGCAAAGTGGTTTTCCAGAATCGTGATGTTCGGATGGCGGCGTACGGCTTCCATCAGTCCGCGTTGGATTTCAAAACCTGTGTCGTCAGCATGGTGCAGGATGCGGAACTCCGAGTGTCCGCCCTCGCGGTGCAGGTCGAAGTCTCCCTTTTCGTTTTTGTCGAAGTTTACGCCCCATTTCACAAGGTCTCGTATGCCCTGCGGTGCGTTTTTCACCACTTGTTCCACGGCTGCAGGGTCGCTGATGAAATCCCCCTGCAATCATGGTGTCTTTGATATGTTTCTTGAAGTTGTCCACTTCCATGTTGGTCACTGAGGCTATTCCCCCTTGTGCCTTGGCCGTGTTGGCCTCTTCCAATGTGGTTTTACATACGATGGCCACCTTGCCTTTGCCCGCATCGGCCACTTTCAGGGCGTAACTCATTCCGGCTACTCCCGAACCTATCACTAAAAAATCAAATTTGCGTATCATGCCGTCAGTTCATGCTGTTGATGTTAGACGTTGCAAAACTACTTAAAAAACTCGGTTGGTTGTGCGTTCGCCGCAGGATTTCTTTTAAAAATAAAAGTGCAGCCCCCCGTTGATAAAGATACGGTAGAACTCTACGGATTGGTCCATGGAGCCGGGAATCACTCCATCCTTGTCATAGACATTTCCGTAAATCATTCCTGCGTTCACTCCTATGCCGACGTGTTTGCTCAGCAGGTAGTCCGCACTGAGTTGGTAATGCAATCCCATCCCTTTTACAGTTTTTCCCATACTGAAATCCATCTCCTCCTCGACATTCAGGATGAAGGCGCCTGCTCCGATGCCGTATCGTAATGACCAATGTTTGTTGGCCGCCCTCATAACGAACTCAGGTCCGATATAATCCAAGTGCATCCGGCTTTTTGGGATTGGCGGTTTGTTCCTTGGGGTAATCGGGATTGCGTACGAAGTTGGTATGGTATGCCCGGAGCGGTAACCGGAATAGAGAATGCCTACGCCCATGAACTTTTTACCCACACAGTCGATTCCTCCTGGAAATCCACCCCGTTTTTGAACGTGCCGCTGAGGCCGCCCGGAATGTCATGGTAAGCTTTGCTGAACACATGGCCGAAACCTCCGTTCCCGTAGATATGGATAGGAAGTGGGGGCGGGAGCTTACGTGGCTTTATGCTTTTTCCGGCTCGCCAGTTCCAAACTGTCTGCTTTCCTTATTTGTTCCCTTTGTTGGGTTTTCATGCGTAGCATTTCTCCTTTTATCTGATGGCAGGAAACGAGAATGGTAGGTTCTTTATGTTCGGTGATAGACAAGGCGTTTCCTCCCGCTTTGGCCGTTTTCAGCCTTGGCCAGTGCTACGACCTGGTCATAACTGAAATGTGCGGTATATCCGTTTCCTTTTACAGCCACTTTGCCCAGGAGTTCGGCAGAGTAAGGCCGGTTCGTTCCGGTTTTGAATACTTGTATGTCGTCAGCTTGCGTAGCGGGATAAGAATGATAGATTTCCGTGGCCACTTTCGGACTACAGCCTGTAACGAGCAAGGCCACGACCCATGCAAACCATTTGCCTATTGCGTAGCAACCATTCTCTTTTTATTTTCTGTTCTTTTTGCCATACGCCTTTTTATATAATAAGATGAGATTCTTTCAGTTTGGCAATCCTTTTGTCCATGGAATTGATTTGAATCCGTTCCATGATTTCTTCTCGTTGGTCTATTAGTTGATAGAACTTATCTTTCCATACAGGAAGTTTCCCTAAGAAAAGTTCAAAACGCTCTATGTCATCCCAAGAATTGGTTTGTTCTTCCATGTCCATACAAACTTGTTGTACCAATGCGTCATTATTCAGATAAAGAGCAGTGATTAGCTTGTATTTGAGAAATTCTGTCAGGCTGCAATAATTGTGGCAAACCAACATGTCATATTTTTGCTTGTGTTTTAATAAATCAAACAAGTCTTTTACATTTACTGTTTCTCCGAGGAGGTTCCCGTGTTGGGACTTTACATCGTCCATTGCATCTTGAAACATCTGTTGATGCTTCTCGAATGGTATATCTAATGTGAGATGTTTTTTATTGTAGAACATTTCTATAAAAACAGAAAACGTTATATCTTCTTCTTGTATAGTGGATAACCTACCAATAGTGGTCGATAACTTCCATATATTCGTTGAAACTTAAATCCGATTAATCCAACTCCTAATTTCATTAATAATGTATTAGAAGAATACCTTGATAACATTGGAAATGCTTTTTTCCAATCGGTCAGAGGTAGACTTTTTGCAGGTGAGCCTGATATAGGTTCAGTTCCTTTATCTTCCATATTACGATGTGGTATAGATGAAATCCATTTATATATTTTGCTTTTTATTCTTCGCATTTACCGAATAGTTTATAGTGTCTCCTTTTTATTCTATAATGGGTACGTTCTTTCCATTTTCTATTTTCCAACCGGATAATTTGTATTTGAAATAACCGAATTTTAACCGGTTGATAATGTCTACGTATGGAATAACTCCACCTCTATTGACTTTGTCAGTATATTCTTTATTTAGTCTACCCACAAAAAATACGTGGTTGATTAATTTTTCCAATAAACCAATTTTCTATCGGATTCATATTTGATTTTCATATATATGTCCAAAGAAACACTACCAAATAATGCTTCTTTGTGTCCCTCTCCGATGTTTTTGGATGTTCCCACTTTGTACCACGCATTAAACACAATACCGAACTTCAAAATAGTGTGTGCATAAAACTCGACTTTATCCTCTACAATCTCTTCAATCTTTGGTTTATAGTCCATGGATATTTGGTTTTAAATACACGTATGACACTACTATTCAGTTCTTCCAAGTCGTTAGCTACGTATTGGAAAAAGCGTTTGCATTCATTGTCTATTTCCGCACAGAACACATTCCCGATTCTTGTTACGATTCTTTTTTGCCATAAGCTTGTCTATATAATAAAATGAGATTCTTTCAGTTTGGCAATCCTTTTTTGTCCATGGAATCGATTCGAATCCGTTCCATGATTTCTTCTCGTTGGTCTATTAGTTGATAGAATTCAGACCTCCAAGTATCCAATTTACCCATTGTTTCTTCAAAATTACTGTAATTTTCCAAAGGCTCATTTCCTTTTCTGCATGCTCACAAGCTTTTTTGTATCAGTCTTTTATCTTGTAAATAAAGGGCTGTGATCAATCTGTACTTTAGGAAATCAGCTTGCATAGAAAACATATTAAGAAGCAAGACATTTGTATTCCTGTGATAATCTAAGAAATCAAACAAGTTTCTTACTTTCACATTCTCTTTGAGGAGATTCCAACTTTGTGATTCCACATATTTTACAGAGTCATGAAATCGTTGTTGATGTTGTTCTATGGGAATATCTAATGGTATATGTCTATTGTCATGAAAGCTTTGTTCGAACAATGGCCACATACATTCATCAATAGTTTTTTCCATAATGGGAAAGCTGTGAGCAAAGGACGATAATAAGTTTTTATCATTTTCATTCTTTGGAAACATAAGCCTATAAGTACAATGTCTTGTCTTATAAGTAATTTGTTTGAGGCATAACGTGACAGCATTGGAAATGCTTTTTTCCAATCAGTCAGAGGCAGACTTTTCGCAGGAGAGCCTGATATAGGTTCAGTTTCTTTATCTTCCATATTACGATGTGGTATAGATGAAATCCATTTATATATTTGTTTTTTATTCTTGGCATTTACCGAATAGTTTATAGTGTCTCCTTTTTATTCTATAATGGGTACGTTCTTTCCGTTTTCTATTTTCCAGCCCGGTAATTTGTATTTGAAATAACCGAATTTTAACCGGTTGATAATGTCTACGTATGGAATAACTCCACCTCTCTCTATGAATTGAGCATATTTTTTATCTAACTTACCTTGAATAAAGGGTTGTTTATTAAATTGCCATACATTCCAGTGTATTTTGGGATCTTCATTTAGTTCTGCTAAGTTATCTGCAAATAATGCTTCTTTGTGTCCCTCTCCGATGTTTTTGGATGTTCCCACTTTGTACCACGCATTAAATACAATACCGAACTTCAAAATAGTGTGTGCATAAAACTCGACCTCATCCCTTACAATCTCTTCAATCTTTGGTTTATAGTCCATGGGATATTTGGTTTTAAATACACGTATGACACTACTATTCAAGCATTCAATGTCATTGGCTACGTATTGGAAAAACCGTTTGCATTCATTGTCTATTTCCGCACAGAACACATTTCCGATTCTTGTTACTATTCTCTTTGCCATAAGCTTGTCTATATAATAAGATGAGATTCCTTCAGTTTGGCAATCCTTTTGTCCATGGAATTGATTTGAATCCGTTCCATGATTTCTTCTCGTTGGTCTATTAGTTGATAGAACTTATCTTTCCATACAGAAAGTTTCCCTAAGAAAAGTTCAAAACGCTCTATGTCATCCCAAGAATTGGTTTGTTCTTCCATGTCCATACAAACTTGTTGTATCAATGCGTCATTATCCAGATAAAGAGCAGTGATTAGCTTGTATTTGAGAAATTCTGTCAGGCTGCAATAATTGTGGCAAACCAACATGTCATATTTTTGCTTGTGTTTTAATAAATCAAACAAGTCTTTTTACATTCACGGTTTCTCCGAGGAGGTTCCCGTGTTGGGACTTTACATCGTCCATTGCATCTTGAAACATCTGTTGATGCTTCTCGAATGGTATATCTAATGTGAGATGTTTTTTATTGTAGAACATTTCTATAAAAACAGAAAACGTTATATCTTCTTCGTATAGTGGATAGCTTACCAATAGTGGTCGATAACTTCCATATATTCGTTGAAACTTAAATCCGATTAATCCAACTCCTAATTTCATTAATAATGTATTAGAAGAATACCTTGATAACATTGGAAATGCTTTTTCCAATCAGTCAGAGGTATGTTGGATGTTTTACTTTACTTGTATTCATAAACTTTTTAATATTTAATTTGTGGTTTTATAATTTCTGACGGCCATTTAAAATGATTTCTATATTTTGCATCTGTAATGTATTGTTTAGCATTTCAGGAGTTTTATTCGGATAACCAAATTTAAAATCATAAATCATTTGGTTTTGTTTATCTAACACATCGACAATTCCACGCTCATTGGTAAGTCTATTTTCAAAATAGACTTTAAACTCTAATCCTCTATCTCCGTGTATATCTTGATATTCTTCTAAATATTTTGTTGCAAACTCATGTCTTTTGGTTCCTACAACAGGTCCTTCACCCGGAATTTCTTTATAAGCCATGTCTGCAGCTTGTTGAATCAGGTCACGGTTACTGATTGCTTTTTCAGCACCCGTCCAAAAGTCCTTTCCTTGTATTCGTGCGCTGATACCACCGGATATTCCTCCCATAAGTCCGCCTGAAGCACCGCCCATGATGGCTCCCATGATTCCGCTTTCCAATGCGCCTCCGAAGTCAGCCCCTTCAAGGAGTGAGTTGCCCGTGTTCTGTATGAATCCCGAAGCCATACCTGAAGCCAATCCGACTTGTGCCCCGTTGACAAAGCCAGTCATTCCTGCAGCCCATTGTGCGGAGGTAATGCCCAGCATGCCTCTGAACCCGGTGGCGGCAGCCACCCGGCAGCGGCTCCTACGCCTCCTGCCAGTCCGCCTATGGCAAAGTATCCCAACCCTTTTTTGAATCCTTTCCTTCCACCCCTGCAGCTTTGATTTCATCCCAATGCATCGCCACGTTTGCCGTGCCGCCCATTAAAGCGGCAACTCCTACGATAATCCAGAAGAATTCCCCGTTTTCATCCACATAGATGAGCGGGTTGTTCATGCAATAGGAATAGCGGTTGAGTCCTTGTGAGAAGTCGGGGAATTGCACGTATGGGTCGGGCGAGAGGAAACGTCCCGTCCATGGGTCATACAGCCGAGCATTCATGTGGACGAGGTTGGCCACAGGGAGTTGCTCATGTCCGCAGAATCCACGTCCGAGGAAGGTGGAAGATGGAGTACTTCCTCCGGTAAGGGACATCTTTGCTTGACTAAGAGGTTCCCATCCCATAGGGTTACGCAAGTGTCCCCAAGCATCATAACTCAGTTCCTCCTGCCTGTATCCGTCATCCCGTACGACATTCGTGATACTCCCCAACGGGTCGCGCAGGACATGGTAAAGTTCCGGCTTGGTGTTATTCCGTTTCCTCCATACTATGGGGGCATCATAATATCCGCCATGTAAATACAGTTTCTCGATACGGTCGTATTTCAGTGAATCCAGTTCATAACATCCACCCAAGTAATAGCGGGTCATGTAATGGATTGTCCCGTTTTGGTAATAGACCGATTTCACACGGTCAAAGTTCCCATTATAGGTGAACTTGGCCGCACTCATCCAGTCGTAGATGGAATCGGGAAGGTTGGAGGAATTGTAGGTTATTTCCTGCAAGCCCGTAGGGGTGGGGTATTTGGCCGGATTTTCTACGCCGGTATGGGCATGCGGGTTAGCCTGTAACCCATAAGTATAGTCCCCCACGTCGGATTTGCGTATGATGTTGCCGGATGGGGAATATTCCACCGTGGTTCTCCCATCGCTTGCCAAGCGGTTCATCCCGTCGTAATTGAAAGTCTCGGTTCTATTACGCAACTCATCGGTACGGGAGAGCAGGTTGTTACGCGACGTATCGAAAGTATATGAGAAGTTCTGGTGGGTCACTTTTCCCATGTTTGCTTTGCGTGACGTGGGGTAACCGTAGGCATCGTAACCATACTGCCGGGTGAGTTGTCCGGTTTGAACCAATGTGGGCAATCCCATCCTGCTTTCCCCGTCCAACCGGAAGATGGAAGTTCCGTCCGGAAGAGTTACCTCCACCAGATGGCCGTTTTGGTAACGTAAATTTTCAGTGGTCAGTTCTCCGTTTTGTGAAGTGTAGGTGATGGAGCTTATTTGTCCGTCCTTATAGGTATAATCTTTCCGGAGCCATTTCCCGTCCGGTGCGTCTTCCCGGTAGGATGCCAACCTTCCCAGATTGTCGTAAGTATATGATATGAACGTGCCATTGAATCCCTTGATGGTAGCGATTTCCCCATACGGAGTGTAAGTATACGCCACATTGGGTGAAGTGCCTGCACAGTTTGTCAAGCGATTGTAATCATCATAGAAATAACGCGTACGTTCTCCTTTGGCGTTCTGTTCCCATGCCTTCTCCCCTGAATTCTCGTAACCATAAGTTGTCCGTCCGAACCCCGGGTCGTTTTTTGCGCTGCACCTACGTGAGGCGTTATATTCGAAAGTAATTTGTGAACCGTCCGGTGCCGTGATGGTTGAGGGTTGCAAGTCTGGTTCCCAAGTGTAAAGTGTAGTGCCTCCAGGGTCGTCTACCTGTACGAGTTCGCCGTGCGGCCCATACGAACGTGAGGTTTCTACTCCGTTTTCCGTAGTGGTCACGGTATACCCCTCAAGGCTACCGGTGTAACTGTATGTCGTGGTGTGTCCCGGTCGGTCGGTAGCGGAAAGCATCCGGTCGAGGTTGTCATAGGTGTAAGTTGAATAATATGAGGGGTGGTTTGGGTATAGGGTGATGACTTGCGGGTCACCCTTCCATAATTGTCATATTCCGTGTCCACGTAACGCCATTTCCCATCGTAGGTCATTTCGGCGGTACGTACTTCCCGCCCCAATGCGTCATACACCGTTTTGCGGTCAGGTTGTCCAGTTTCCTTGACGGTGACGGCATACAACCCTTCATTTCTATCCGGTATCCATTCATATTCTGTTGTCACGTTTGTCCCGTCCGGACGGTTCACAGTTTTCTCCTTTCCGAATTCATCGTAACTGTATGTCGTGATGTTTCCACGGCTGTCGGTATGGGTTGAGAGCCTTCCTTGCATGTCATAGGCATACTGTTCTGTCGTGCCTGTTTCGGAAGTGTGTTTGGTTTTTCTTCCATAAGTGTCGTACTCCCAGGATTCGGAGATGCTTTCTGCCCCTCCGCTCCCCCCACTTGTGGCTTTGATCAGGTTTCCTTGTTTGTCGTATTGGCAGTCATAACGTGTTTCTTGTCCGAGGTATTCCCGTTTGGCCTGCGGCATATCATAAAGCCAGGAAGGGTATGTGGTGCGTTTGGTTACATTTTTTCCATCCTCCGTGGTAGTCCTGACCGTTTGTTCATGGATACGTCCGAGGATATATTCTTTTTCCGGGTGGGATGTATGCCAGCATGGTGCATACGTCTGCATTTTCTCCTTTCCGTGTCTTCGTTTTATATCCTGTTTGGACAGAAGTATAGATGGTTTCCGTGCGCCGTACGGAGTTGTCTTCATATTCTATTTCCTCAATATTCGGGTATCCGAAACGGTAGTCTTCATAACGGTAATCGGTGGACATGTCCCTGACATTGTCGAAATATTCCTTATCCGTCAGGTTGATTTCCACCATTCGGTTGGGGTGTTCGATGACCTCGTAGTAATAATAAGATTCAGAAATGCCTTCGTTGTATTCATATTCCAATACTCCATGGTTTTCAGGGTCATACTCACATACTCTTTCCTTGCCTTTGAAATCTATGGTGCGGGTTTGTGTGAATCCACAAAACCCCATTCCCGTGAGATGTTGTATGCCCCCTTCGTAATAGTAATGTTGTCCGTCTACTTGTTTTCCGTCCACGTAGGTTTCCGAAACGGCTATCAAAGGTTGTTTCCGTAAGCGGATGTATAAGGGTAAGGAGCCGGGATGTAGTAACTGTATATTCCTTCTTTTTTCCCGCTTTCGTTCATCAGGGCATATTCATTCTTTTCCACCACCCCGAAACTGTTTACCACTCCCGTGAGGAGGCATTCTTCAGAGTCGTTGCGTTGGAAAGAATACTTTATAAGCTTTTCACCGTCTATACTGACAAATTCTGTGGAATATCCATCTTTAGTTTGTACATTGGCCGATAATGCGGTGTGCCGTTTATCTTGTCCGGGTTTGATGGATTTGTACAGATAGAACTGTTTAGTGTATTTGTCGAATATGAAAATATGGAACTTTTCATCCGCACATTCGATGATGTCCGTCACTCCGTCACCGTTTATGTCGGTGGGTATATATAAATAGTGGTCTTCTTTTCCGGTAGAAACTTCTTTTAAATATGGTAATGTAACGTTATGGATACTATCTTGTGAATTTCCTTTGGAAAAGGCTATGTAAACTTTTGGGGGTACTACCCTTTTCTTGTTTCCGTTTATAGTAGAAACGGTCTGCCAGTCCATCTGAATTGAAATCGCCCATTATGAACCATTCTGAGTCCGCTACGGGGTGGTTTGGTAATTATGGGTTTGGCAGGGGTAACCAAGTGTTTCCCGAAACATCGAATACAAAAGTTTGAGCCTTTCCGTCAGTTGATTTGTAGTGGATTTCACTTTTCCCGTCACCGTCATAGTCGGCCACGATTAGTTCGTCTGTAGAATTGTACAGTTCTTCTTCATCGGTATCTTCACTAGGGAACGAAACATGGTAGGGGAACAGGTGCCCCTGATAAAGGATTTTGTTGCCTTTCAAATCGAACAGGTAGCACGTTGAGGGCAAGTTTGTGTTGCCAAAGGGTTGGTGGGCAGATACAGCCAGAATCTCTATTTTTCCATCCCCATTAAAATCTCCCGGATAATAAAACTTGGGCTGTATGCTCCGCATGCCTTTTGCACTGGTATGTACGGTGGGGAACTTAAAAGTCCGCGTGAATGATGGGGATGGTTCATCATAGATGGAAAAGACCGGGCCGTTATGAACGGTAAAACGAACTTGATCGTATTGCTTGTCCACCACTTCATTGTTCACTTGTATCAGAAAGTCTCTTCCTCGTCCGGATATGTCTGCGGCCAATAAGTCAACAAATCCTGTTCCACAAGGAAAGCTTTTTTTAGCCTCTCCGTTCCCACTACCTAAAAGTGTATAGGTATAAATGTAATCCGAAAGATTGAAAGGATTATAGAAGCATTCAAAGTCTTTGGTATTATCCTGTATGTAAGGTGTCTTTCCTGAAACAGAAGCCAGTATGTCCGAATACCCGTTACCCATCATCCGTCCCACTACAAATTGTGCGCTATGGGCTTCTTCGCCTCCGTGCCATATATCCGGACAGTTTATTTCTTCCGTAGTATATGTTAATTGTGACTTGTTTTTCCATAATAAAAAATCAGTGGATTGATTTTCTTTCCTCCAGCTTCATAAGTAATGTTTTGCAACAGGCTGGGCTTTCCGGCAAGATGTTCCGCGTTTTGGTATGACAGTGTATTTCCCTAATTCTTTCGTTCCAAATTTGCAGGTAATTGTCTGCAACCGGGTATTTTCGATGATTTCTTTTCCCCCAAGGTAGAAGGCCACAGGATCCGGACGTCTTTCATATCCGAATTCCACCGAGGCTCCGTTATAATTGATTTTTTGAACTTGGTAGTGGTTGTGTTCATAATTGAAGTTGTATTGGTAAGTGATGGTGTTCCCCCACAAGTCGCTCAGTTCCGTAAGGGGATAGTATAATTGGTTTTCCGTATTATCCTTGTAACCGAATACGGCTGTTTTCCCGTCCGGATAACAAACGTCGAAATATTGCAAAAACATCACCGGTATAGTGTGTTTTGGCGCGGATGTAACCTTGCTCTGTAAGGAAAGTGACGGAATCCACTCGTAATAATCGTAATCCGTCAAGCATAAAGGCATCGCTGCGGTTCATGCCAATCTGTTCCACATCTCCGTCATAATGGATGGTATGTGACGTACGGTAAATATTGGAAAGTCCGGCCAACGACCAACCCTCCTTATTAGCCCGTTTCCTTGTTGGCTGTTGTAGGTCAGAGCCAGTCCGGGATTCAGATTCCGTATGCCGGGATACGTGGCTATCGGAACGGTATATAGGTTTTGGCTCCCGTGGAAGATATTCCGGACGAAAGGTCTATTTGTCCTACTGCATAATCTTTTCTTATGGTATGATGGGTCGGTACGTAATCGTTGTCAATAGCCGGGTACCCTCTTGTCCGAGGATGGAAAGGAGGCAGCACGCACAAAGGAAGAAAGAAAGCAGGCCCCGTTTCATAAGCGTTACTTTTTAATGATTTTCCAAGTGGTTTCTTGTCCACCTGCCACGATATGCAGCAGGTAAATGCCATTCGTGCAATGGCTCAGGTCGAGTTCGGAAACGGAGGAGGTTGTTTCTTTTACGTCCACAACCGCTCCGCTCATCGATGTGATGCGCAAACAGGCTTTTTCTTCAGGGGCGAGTCCTTGGATTTCCACTTTCAGGTGCCCTTCCGTTGGGTTGGGCCAAATACGGATCTGTTTTTCAGAGAGCATGTCGGAATAGAAATTATCCTCTTTTTTTTCTTCCGATGACATATTTCGTTTGACAACATCTGAATTTTTTGCAACACGATTTCTCGCTTCACCCGGTTGCCTAACGCATCATACGCAAACCTTATCGCATTCTGAGAGAGAAAGCGGAAAGGTAAAACAATAAGCCGGAAAAAAACAAATAATGCTCTCATAATATATAGGTTTTAGTTTGTTTTTCTGCTATCGTCTCAAAGGTATATGTCTTTTTTAAATAAACAAAAAATACAGGATATTTTTTTGCTTTCTGTGGATTTAATCCGTAAAAGTGTAACTTGCACTAAATTTTAGTTTTATGATACGGACATTTCATGCAAAAATTAATAAGAAGATATTGTTTTCAGTTTGTTGCCTGCTACAGTGTTGGCTATATATTTCTTTTGGGTAAAATTGCCTTTGGCTGCATTGTGTTGTATGGTCTTTTTGGTTTTCGTGGTGGAACGTTTGATTCATACGTATTATGTTTTTACCGATGAAGGTTGCTTATTCATTCATCAGGGACGGTTTTCCAAAGTCTGCAGGTATTCTTTGTCCGACATCGAAAAGGTGGATATCGTACGGCCGTCTTCTTTGTCCTTTTTAAAGAATAAGGATACTGTCATGTTGACGTTTTACGACGGTTCGATTAAATTTATCACACCTTTTCCGGCTGAAGAGTTTTGCCGGTATTTCAAACGAAAACAGGAAGATTTTCTTGAAAAGACAGATGGCTTATGAATATGAGGCTTTTTAGAGTACTTTTGGGTTCTTTTGGTTTGTTGGGGGAGTTGGTAATCCCTTGTTTTCTTCCGGGAGAATTTCTTGTGAACCGCTTGAGGAGGAGGCTTCGTGGTCGGTGTGTTTGCAGGACGGACTGGATAGTTTGTTGCAAGATGAGCTATTGTTTACTTCGCAATTAGGTTTGTGTGTGTATGATTTGACCGACGATACTTTGTTGTATGCTTACCAGGCCAAACAGCGTATGCGTCCGGCTTCCACCGAAAAATTGGTAACGGCTGTCACTGCGCTTTCCGAATTGGGGAGTGATTATCGTTTTGCAACCCGTTTGTTCTACACGGGCGAAATCCGGGGACGTGTTTTGCATGGAGACCTGTATGTCGTGGGAGGTTTTGACCCTTGTTTCGGGAAAGAAGATTTGCTTTCTTTCGGCAAGGCTTTGAAAGAATCGGATGTGGATTCCATAACAGGGAGACTGTATGCAGACGTGTCGATGAAAGATACCTTACAATGGGGATGGGGTTGGTGCTGGGATGATGACATGCCGGTGCTGACTCCTTTATTATATGGAAAGAAGAATATTTTCATAAGGACATTCAGCGAGGTGTTGCATGGCTTGGGCATCCGCCATGTTTTTGGAGGACAAGCCCGTTGTCCCCAAAATGGCGTATTGTTAGCCGGACGGACACGTCAGTTGGCAGACGTTTTGCATCCGATGATGAAAGAGAGTGATAATTTATGTGCCGAAGCCCTGTTTTATCAGTTGGCAGCCCGTACAGGAAAACCATACGCTTCAAGAAAAGAAGCTATGTACTACATTGAGCGGTTGATAGGGCGGTTGGGCTATGATCCCGGAAAATATATAGTGGCCGATGGGAGCGGGGTTTCTTTATATAATTACTTGACACCGGAACTTGAAATTGCTTTTCTGAGATACGCTTATCGTGATGAGGCTGTTTTTTTTCACCTCTTTATATTTCTTTACCGATAGCCGGAGTTGACGGTACGTTGAAAAACGTATGAGGAAGGGAAAAGCCTACGGAAATGTAAGAGCTAAGACCGGAACTTTGGAAGGAGTATCCACATTGGCCGGTTATGCACGGTCGGGGAATAACCATTTGCTGGCCTTTTGTATTATGAATCAAGGTGTGGAACGTGTGGCGGCTGCACAAGACTTTCAAGACAAAGTTTGTGAATGGTTATGTCGATAGTTTTTAAAGTAGCACTTAAATCGTTCTAATTTAGATATTTTAATCCTCTATAAAATAAGCTTTAAAATAATATATGTACCTTTGCGCCCATTAAAGAGACGAGGAAATGAAGCATAAACTCTGTATGTGGCTACTGTTTTCCATGTCTTTCTTAATGGCTTTTGCCACGATGGAAAAACATGGTTCACCGATGTTTTGTGCTGAGACAAGTGCTCCGTCTGTGGAAAGTTTTGGACAAGAAGTTACATATTGGACATCTGATACTCCTTATTTCTTTTTACTTCTGATTACATAGCCCCGTTGTCTTTTGCCTTGGATGAAGGGTCTGAAACGTCGTGTTTCAAGTACATGGCGGTCTCGGAAAGATTATCCGGTTTTCCTTATGCTTCCGTAGGCTGTTTTTATCTCCTTGCAGGTCTTTATACTATTCTTATGATTCCGGACCCGGCAGGGATTATTATGTCTTTACCCTGAGACGGATCAGGGGTGTGACCCCTACGGGGCCTATATTATATAAATAGGTATCATTTCAGAGTGCCATATCTTATGGTCCTTTTTCCCTCGGAAAAAAAAATAAAAGATATGTCTTTCACTACATAATATTTGGTTGTTAAATTAAATATAACTTTAAGAATGACGGATTTCACATTGTTAACGGTCGTGGTGCTTACGGCAATCGCTTTGGTGACGGCAGCCTTGCTGATAGCGCGCCTTGCGGCTCCCCGTACGTTCAACCCCCAAAAGGTGAGCCATACGAGTGCGGTGTGCCCACGCGGGGCGAGGCGTGGTTTCAGTTCCATGCCGGTTATTACCTGTATGCCATCCTGTTCCTGATATTCGACATCGAGACGGTATTCCTGTTTCCGTGGGCGGCGGTGGTAAGCCGTATCGGCATGCAAAGGGCTGTTGAGCATCGTATTTTTCATTGCGGTATTGATTCTGGGCCTGGCTTACGCCTGGAGGAAAGGGAGCGTTGGAATGGAAATGAAACACGGGTTGCCCAAGATAAAGGATATGGAGCCGGGCGATTTCAAGAATAACGATTACCTGCTGCGCATGGTCGAGAAACTGAACCGCGACGGGGCGGGTATCGTATTGGGCACGTTGGACGACCTGATCAACTGGGGCCGCAGCAATTCGCTTTGGTCGCTCACTTTCGGCACGAGCTGTTGCGCCATAGAGTTCATGGCCCTGGGGGCGGCGCGTTATGACATGGCGCGTTTCGGCTTCGAGGTGACGCGCAACTCGCCGCGCCAGGCGGACATGATCATGGTGTTGGGTACGATAACCTACCGCATGGCCCCGGTACTGAAGCGGTTGTACGACCAGATGGCCGAACCGAAATACGTGGTGGCCGTGGGGGGATGTACCATCAGCGGAGGGCCGTTCCGTCGGAGTTACCACGTGGTGAACGGGATAGACCGCATCATCCCGGTGGACGTGTACATTCCCGGATGTCCGCCGCGGCCGGAAGCCTTTTTCTACGGGATGATGCAGTTGCAACGTAAAATCAAGATGGAGCGTTTCCTCGGAGGCGCAACCACAAGGAGAAACCGGACGAAGCCGGGGAAAGAAAGGAGGCCGGAGTATGATAGAAGAAAAGATAAGGCAGTGGTGTGCGGCCGCCACGGTGGAAGAGGCCGGCGAGAGAGTGGTAGTGGTCCCGGATCGGGACGTGGCGGAGGTATGCCGCCGGCTGCACGACGACGCGGGAAGAACCGATGGACTTCATGCGGGACCTTGTGGCGGCGGACGGAGACGGCCGTCTGAGCGTGTTCTACCAGTTGGAGTCGACGCGGACGGGCGGCCGCGTGACGTTGCGAACGGACACGGACGGGCGCGAGGATCCTTTCCTGCCCTCGGTGTGCCGGATATGGAAGACGGCGGAAATCAAGGAACGCGAGGCATACGATTTCTTCGGCATACGCTTCACGGGGCATCCCGGACATGCGCCGCCTCTACCTGCGTGAGGATTGGGCGGGTTATCCGCTCCGCAAGGATTATGACATGGACAGCAACCCGCTCAACATGGAGAATGAAGAAAACGCCGACGTGACGGAAGAATATCACTTGCGTGCGGACGGGACCATCGCACGGCGCGAGTACGTGGTGTTCCGCCCGGATGACTTCATTGTCAATATCGGCCCGCAGCATCCTTCCACACATGGCGTATTGCGTATGCGTGTACGTCGTTGGACGGCGAGATGGTCAAGAAGATAGACCCCATATTGGGATATATTCACCGGGGTATCGAAAAGATGAACGAGAGCCTGACTTATCGCAGACGCTGGCGCTGACCGACCGTCTGGACTACCTGAGCGCCCACCAGAGCCGCCATGCCCTGTGCATGTGTATCGAGCAAGCCGCGGGTATCGAGGTTTCGAACGTGCGCAATATATCCGCACGATAATGGACGAATTGCAACGTATCGATTCCCACCTCCTGTTTTATTCCTGTCTGGCCATGGACATGGGAGCGCTGACGCCTTTCTTCTATGGCTTCCGGGAGCGTGAGATGATTCTCGACATTTTCGAGGATACCACCGGAGGACGGTTGATTCAGAACTACAATGTGATTGGCGGCGTGCAGGCCGACCTGCATCCCGATTTCGTGCGGAAGACGAAAGAGTTTATCGTGCACTTGCGGAGTATCATCCATGAGTACCACGATATCTTTACCAAGAGCGTCATTGCCCGCACCCGTCTGAAAGGGGTCGGCTTGCTTTCGCGTGAGGATGCTATCTCGTTGGGCTGTACCGGCGGGACGGGCCGTGCTTCGGATGGGCCAACGACGTGCGCAAAACATCATCCCTACGCGATGTACGGCAAGGTGGACTTTAAGGAAATCACCTATACGCATGGGGACGCTTTCGATCGCTATATGGTGCGCATGGATGAAATCATGGAATCCTGCAGAATTATAGAACAGTTGATAGATAATGTACCCGAAGGGGAGTTCCGGGTGAAGACGAAGCCCATTCTCAAATTGCCCGAAGGCGTGTTTACGGCTTCCGTCGAGGCCAGCCGCGGCGAGTTCGGCGTGTTCCTCATCAGCCGGGGGGGACAAGACGCCCCTACCGCCTGCATTACCGAAGCACGGGGCTGCCGTTGGGCATGCCATGGACACCGTGTGCCGGGGCGGGAAGATAGCCGACCTGATTGCCATCGGCGGTACGATGGACTTCGTGATACCGGATATTGACAGATAACATACAGACACATTTAAACATATGAATCAAGCATTTTTGGATTATTACAGTCTGGAACCGTTTACGCAGTGGATACACCGTACGTTGTGCGGTGTGATGCCTGAGGACTGGGCTGTCTTTATCGAAGGGTTGGCGCTGGGCATAGTCATTTTGCTGGCATACGCCGTGCTGGCCGTGGTGCTCATTTACATGGAACGCAGGGTCTGCGGTGCTTTCCAGTGCCGTATCGGACCGAACCGCGTGGGAGGCAAAGGCGGATTGTTGCAAGTGCCTGCCGACGTGTTGAAGATACTGACCAAGGAAATCATACGCCTCAGGAAGTCCGACCATGTGCTTTATGAACTGGCGCCTTATCTGGTGATTCTGGCTTCCGTCATCTCGTTTTCCTGCCTGCCCTGGCACAAGGGGCAGAAGTTCTGGATATGCAAATAGGAATATTCTTCGTGTTGGCCGCTTCGAGTATCGGGGTGATCGGTATTTTGTTGGCCGGATGGAGTAGTAACAGCAAGTACACGATTATCGGTGCCGTCCGCAGCGGCGCCATGATTATCAGCTATGAGCTGTCTCTGGGTATACGGTGCTTACGATGGTCGTCCTGAGCGGGACGATGAGCATCAGCGGCATTGTGGAGAGCCAGGCCGGAGGATGGAACATTTTTTCAAGGGACATATCCCGGCACTGGTGGCCTTTGTCATTTACCTTATTTCGGGTAATGCCGAAGCCAACCGCGGGCCGTTCGACCTGGCCGAAGCCGAGCAAGAGCTGACAGCCGGCTATCATACGGAATATTCCGGTATGCATTTCGGATTTTTCTATCTGGCCGAGTATCTGAACCTTTTCATTACGGCCGGTATAGCCACCACGCTTTTCTTGGGGGGATGGATGCCCTTGCATGTGGCCGGGCTCGACGGGTTCAATGCCGTGATGGACTATATTCCCGGCATTGTGTGGTTCCTGGGCAAGACGTTCTTCGTCATATTCCTGTTGATGTGGATTCTGGTGGACCTTCCCCCGTTTGCGTATCGACCAGGTGCTGACGCTGGAATGGAAATACCTCATGCCCTTGTCGCTCGTAATCATGTTGACCATGGTGATAATGAAAGTTTTCGGACTGGTTTTTTAAAAGGATAGTAATAATGAGCAAGTTTATAAAATACATAAAAAGGTATTGGCGCAGCACGAAAAGCCTGGCGGGAGGACTGAAGACATCCATCAAGGTGTTCTTCCGGAAGAAAGTGACGGAGCAGTATCCGGAAAACCGGCATACGACGCTTTACATACCGGAACGTCATCGGGCACAGTTGGAAATGATTCATAACGACCAGAACCAGCATCATTGTGTGGCCTGCGGATTGTGCCAGATGGCCTGTCCCAACGATACGATTCGTGTGGTATCCGAGGTGAGGGAAGATGCGGAAGGGAAGAAAAAGAAGTTTTTGGTGAAGTATGAGTATGATTTGGGCTCCTGCATGTTTTGCCAACTTTGTGTCAATGCCTGTCCGCATGGCGCCATACGTTTTCCAACGATTTTGAGAATTCGGTTTTTGAGCGTGACAAGTTGCTGCTCACGTTGAACCGGGAAGGTTCGGTTTTGGCACCAGCCTCCGAGAAAAACAAACCTATAAAAGCATAATATAAATATGGAAGGAATCACTCTTGGGCAAGTAGTTTTGGGGTTGTCGCACTGATGATGGCGGCCTGTTCGGTGCTGGCTGTGACGTCGGGCCGCATTTTACGTGCGGCTACGGCCTTGCTGTTTGTGCTTTTCGGGACGGCAGGCCTTTACTTTATGTTGGGCTATACCTATTTGGGAGCGGTGCAGTTGTCGGTTTATGCCGGCGGTATCGTAATACTCTACGTTTTCTCCATCCTGCTGACCCGTTCGGACAAAAACATGAACGAACGTATCCCGCGGGGACGTTGGTTTGCAGCCATACTGACGGTATTGGCCGGTTTCGGATTGACGGTATTCCTGCTGGCGTCTTACGGTTTTTGCACGTTTCTCCGTTCCTCCGTTGGTGGAACTGGACCCGGTGAAAGTAGGCGACGCGCTTATCGGAATGGGGAAATACCAGTTCGTCCTGCCCTTCGAGGTAATCAGTGTGTTGTTGCTGGCCTGCATGATCGGTGCCATCATGATTGCGCGTAAACGTTGATTAAACAAACAAAGTTATGGAAATAAATGCATTATATTATCTGATACTGAGTACGGTGATGATGTTTGCCGGTATTTATGGCTTTTTCACGCGCCGCAATCTGTTGGCCACGCTCATCTCCGTGGAGCTGATGCTGAATGCCACGAACATCAACTTTGCCGTGTTCAACCGTTATTTTTATCCGGATGCACTCGAAGGCCATTTCTTCACGCTCTTCGGCATTGCCATCTCGGCGGCGGAAACGGCTGTGGCCATTGCCATTATGATAAATGTGTACCGTAATATCCGGAATATCCAGACGGATGACGTCAGCGACCTGAAGGGTTGACGTCGGAAACTGATAAAAAGAAGAAAATAATATGGAATATACGATATTGATACTCCTCCTGCCCGTACTGAGCTTTTTAGTATTGGCATTGGCAGGTATGAAGATGTCCCACCGCGCAGCCGGTCTGATTGGTTCGTTGTCATTGGGAGCGGTAGCCGTGTTGAGTTATGTCACGGCATACGGTTATTTCACCTTGCCGCGCTTGGCCGACGGGACGTTCGGAACCCTGATACCTTATAATTTCGTGTGGCTTCCCTTTGCGGCCGGCCTGCATATCGACATGGGTATTTTGCTCGATCCTATTTCGGTGATGATGCTGGTGGTTATTTCCACCGTTTCGCTCATGGTGCACATCTATTCTTTCGGGTATATGAAAGGGGAGAAGGGTTTTCAGCGTTATTACGCTTTCCTGAGCTTGTTCACCTTTTCGATGCTCGGGCTGGTGGTAGCCACGAACATTTTCAGATGTATGTGTTTTGGGAATTGGTGGGCGTGTCCTCTTACCTGCTCATCGGGTTTTATTATACAAAGCCTGAAGCCATCTCCGCTTCCAAGAAAGCTTTTATCGTGACACGTTTTGCCGACCTCGGATTCCTTATCGGTATCCTGATTTACGGTTATTATATGGGTACGTTCACCTTTGCGCCTGCCGAGGAGAACCTTATGCAAGGCGCATTGATGCTGCCGTGGGCATTGGGGTTGATGTTTGTGGGCGGTGCCGGTAAGAGCGCCATGTTCCCGCTCCACATCTGGTTGCCCGACGCTATGGAAGGCCCTACGCCGGTCAGTGCGTTGATTCATGCGGCCACGATGGTCGTGGCCGGAGTGTACCAGGTGGCACGGATGTTCCCGCTTTATATCGCATACGCGCCGGAAACGTTGCACATTGTGGCCTACGTCAGGGGCTTTCACGGCTTTCTATGCCGCTTCCGTGGCTTGCGTGCAAAGCGACATAAAGCGGGTGCTGGCCTTTTCTACCATTTCCCAAATCGGGTTCATGATGGTGGCTTTAGGAGTCTCTACAGGCATGCCGAGCCATGAAGGCGGTCTGGGTTACATGGCTTCCATGTTCCATCTCTTCACACATGCCATGTTCAAGGCTTTGCTCTTCCTCGGCGCGGGCTGCATCATCCATGCCGTGCATAGTAACGAGATGTCCGTGATGGGCGGCTTGCGCAAGTATATGCCGGTGACGCATGTCACGTTCCTCATCGCCTGCTTAGCCATTGCCGGTATTCCGCCGTTTTCCGGTTTCTTTTCCAAGGACGAGATTCTGACGGCTTGCTTTGCTTTCAGTCCGGTGATGGGTTATGTTATGACTTTCATTGCCGGGATGACGGCTTTCTACATGTTCCGTCTGTACTACTGCATTTTCTGGGGGCATGAGAATAAAGAACTGCATGCCGAACACGTGCCGCATGAAAGTCCGCTTACGATGACCTTTCCGTTGATGGTGCTGGCCGCTGTGACCTGTTTGGCCGGTTTCATCCCCTTCGGGCATTTCGTCACGGGCGACGGTTTGTCTTACGACATTCACCTGGACGGTGGCGTGGCAGCCACGAGTTGCGTGGTGGCCGTGCTGGCCATAGCTTTGGCTACTTTCATGTATGCCCGTAGCGAGCAGCCGGTGGCCGATGCCCTGGCCCGGCGTTTCCCGAAACTGCACCGTGCGGCTTACCGCCGTTTTTATATGGACGAAGCCTGGCTGTTCGTCACCAAACGGATTATTTTCCGCTGCGTGTCTGCCCCGTTGGCGTGGTTCGACCGCCATGTGATAGACGGTTTCATGAACTTTCTGGCTTGGGCCACCCGTGCTTCGGCGGAGGAGGTACAACCTATGCAGAGCGGACGGATACAGGCTTACGTGATTTGGTTCCTGAGCGGCATTATCCTTTTGACTTTGGTTTGCTGGCCGTCTGATAATTCTTTAACGAGGTAAAAAGTAAAAACGATATGAATATATTAAGTCTTTTTCGTATTGATTCCCCTGTTGATGATGCTCGGGCTGTGGATGGCCCGGGGCATCAACCAAGTACGGGGAGTGATGGTAGCCGGTTCTTCCGCGTTGTTGGTGCTGGCGGTCTGGCTTGCCGTGGATTATCTCAGGATGCGTGAATGGATAGCCAATTGGTGGCCTTTGCCGCAGCCGGAGATGCTTTACACGGACAGTGTCGTGTGGTACGCTCCCTTACATATCTGTTATTCCGTCGGAGTAGACGGAATTTCCGTGGTCATGTTGCTGCTGAGCGCCATCATCGTGTTCACGGGCACTTTCGCTTCATGGAAACTGCAACCCCTCACGAAAGAATATTTCCTGTGGTTTACCTTGCTCTCCACGGGCGTATTCGGTTTCTTCATTTCAACAGACCTGTTCACCATGTTCATGTTTTATGAAGTAGCCCTGATTCCAATGTATCTGCTCATCGGTGTGTGGGGAAGCGGACGTAAAGAATACGCCGCCATGAAACTGACGCTGATGCTGATGGGCGGGTCGGCTTTCCTGCTCATCGGTATCCTGGGCATCTATTACGGAGCCGGGGCGCAGACGATGAATGTGCTGGAGATTGCCAGCTTGCATAATATCCCCGAAGAGATGCAGCACCTGTTCTTTCCGGCGGTGTTCTTGGGTTTCGGCGTATTGGGTGCCTTGTTCCCGTTCCATACATGGAGTCCCGACGGCCATGCTTCCGCCCCTACGGCGGTGTCCATGTTGCATGCCGGCGTGTTGATGAAACTGGGTGGCTACGGGTGTTTCCGCATTGCCATGTACCTGATGCCTGAAGGACTGGCCCAGTGGGGCGACTTCTTCCTGATACTGACTACGGTTTCTGTGGTTTACGGGGCTTTCAGCGCCGTGGTGCAGACCGATTTGAAATACATCAATGCCTATTCTTCCGTGAGCCATTGCGGCCTGGTGCTTTTCGCTTGCTGATGGCGACCCGCACGAGCTGCACGGGCGCCATCCTGCAAATGCTGAGCCACGGGCTGATGACGGCCTTGTTCTTTGCCCTTATCGGCATGATATACGGCCGGACGCACACCCGTGACGTGCGCGAGTTGAATGGATTGATGAAGGTCATGCCTTTCCTGGCTGTGGGGTACGTCATTGCCGGCCTGGCCAATCTCGGCCTGCCCGGTCTGAGCGGTTTTGTGGCCGAGATGACGGTATTCGTGGGTTCTTTCGAGCATCCCGACGTGTTCCACCGCGCCTGCACCGTCATCGCCACGATGAGTATCGTCATCACGGCAGTGTATATCCTGCGTGTGGTGGGCAAGATTCTTTATGGCACGTGCCGTAACCCCTGAGCATCTGAAGTTGACGGATGCCCGTGGGACGAGCGTTTTGCCGTCATTTGCCTGATTGTGTGTGGCAGGACTGGGACTTGCCCCGTGGTGGGTGAGCGACACCATCAGTTTCAGTGTAGAGCCTATTGTTTCACATTTTAATCTTCCCTGATCCAAGTTATGAACAGTAATTTATCTGCTATATTGTCTTTGCATGCCGAGCTGTCGTTGGTGTTGATTCTGTTGGTGGCCCTCTTGGCCGACCTTTTCATGGGCCGCCATCGCCAGCGTTGGTTTCATCCGGTCATTTGCGTGTTGATGGCACTCCAGATAGGATTGAACCTTACGCCCGACACCCGCGCACTCTTCGGCGGCATGTACGTCAACACCCCGTTCACGTCCATCGTCAAGTCCATCCTTTCGGCCGGCACGTTGCTTATCTTCCTCCAAAGCGGCGAATGGCTGGGGCGGAAAAGACACGCATTATAAACAAGGCGAGTTCTACGTGCTGACGCTCGCCACCTTGCTGGGCATGTTCTTCATGGTGTCCTCCGGGCATTTCCTGATATTCTACATCGGATTGGAAATGGCCAGCATCCCCATGGCCTGCCTCGTGGCCCTCGACAAATACCGCCACCACAGTGCGGAAGCCGGAGCCAAGTTTATCCTGAGTACGATGTTCTCTTCCGCCCTGCTGCTCTACGGCCTGTCGTTCATCTACGGCACTTCCGGCACGCTCTATTTTGCCGACCTTCCGGCCATGCTCCAAGGCGGCGCGTTGCAGCAGTTTGCCCTGGTGCTCTTCCTGGCCGGGATGGGCTTCAAGATGAGCCTCGTGCCGTTCCATCTGTGGACGGCCGACGTCTACCAGGGTGCGCCTACCGGCGTGACGGCCTACCTCAGTGTCATTTCCAAGGAGCCGCCGCCGTGGCCTTGGCCATCGTCCTGCGTTTCGTGTTCCCTTTGATGAAAGAAGACTGGACGCTCGCTGTGGCCCTGCTTTTCCGTCGCCAGTATCACCGTGGCCAACCTGATGGCCATCCTGCAGGGCGACATGAAGCGTTTCATGGCTTTTTAGTAGCATCTCGCAGGCCGGTTACATCCTTCTGGGCGTGCTCGCAGGCACGGCGCAGGGCATGGCCTCGCTGGTGTTTTATGTGGCCGTGTATGTGGCGGCCAACGTGGCCGTCTTTGCCGTTATCGGTACCGTCGAACAGCACGCGGGCGGCCGGACCGACCGCGACGCCTACCGCGGACTTTACCGCACGAACCCTCGCCTGACACTGGTGCTGACGTTGGCCCTGTTCTCGTTGGGCGGCATCCCCGTTCGCCGGTTTCTTCTCCAAGTTCTTTATTTTCGCGGCGGCCTTTGCCCAAGGGTGGTATTTGGTTTGTGTTCCTCGCGTTGGTGAACACCATCGTCTCCCTTTTCTACTACCTGTTGGTGGTCAAGGCCATGTACATCTCCGAGCCCCTTACGGCGGACGGCCTTCCGGTGGTGGCTCCCTTGCGCAGCCATCCGGGCGTGCGCCTCACGTTGGCGCTCTGCACGGCGGGTGTCTGCCTGTTGGGCGTGATGAGTTTCGTCTACGAAGGACTGATGCATTGGGCACAGATGTTGTAGGAATCCTTTTGTCTAAAAAGGATTAACAATCCGACTTCGGGTTATTTTGTTCTAATTTGCATAAAATCAGTAGGTTGAAATGATAAAATAACTTGGCGCAGAACGAAAAATCGTTCTGCGCCAAGTTATTTTTCAATCTGCTGCAAACGATTTTCATTTGGCGCAGATTGATTTTATGGAGTGCTTTTCCTTGACAAATATGAGAAAAATACCTTTTTGCTGATATAATCCTAATTTAAGTTTAAATAGTCCAATGAAAGGAAAAGGATTACTCGTTATATTTGCAATGTCTTGAGGTTCTACCAGTGGATAAGCATCGACTTTCCCGACCGAAATACTGGAGAGCATGAGAATATCAATTAATTAACTTAAATTTCATTGAGATGAAAAACAGATTACTTGCCGTTATGGCGTTGTGTGGTGCGACATCATCCACCTTACCTTTATGGGCCGCATGGGACGGCCCGGAGTTGCAATTTGTAGAGCCGAATTTGGCCACTGATGGAACGGGTGGGGAAGTTCTTTGGCAGACACCGAATTGTCGCAGGTGCTGGAAAATATGCCAGTCGGGAATTACCGATTGACGGCCAACACGATTGGTTACCAACAGAATGATAACAAGATACGTCCATATGGTGTATATCTTTATGCAGAAAACAGCGGCATCGAGTCACGTGCGGAAGCCCATAGCTTGGAGTTCGGTGGTTTAAAAGACGGGGTCGTCTCTGAGGCCGACCCCAGCCACGTAACACGGTGTTGGAATTCTTAGCCATGGATGGGACCATCAAAATAGGATTCAAGGTTGCCAATACGAATTGCAACTGGGTGGCAGTCGATAATTTCAAGTTGGAATACTTGGGGAAAGGAGAAGGCGGCGTGGCCGGAATCCTGGAGAATGTCCTTACACAGGCCGAAGAATTGAAGAACGGTTACGACCTTCAAAAGAAGAAATATTCCGCAGCCGGTGAAGCCAAGTACAACGAATTGCTCGAGACGGTAAAGCAGGCGGCATCAAACCCGGACATCGATGAAGAGGCTGTGGGGTTATGGTCAAGTCGTTGCAGGCCGGCATGGATACGTTGAAAGCCGATGTGGAAGCCTATGACGCATTGACAGCTAAAACGGTCGAACTTTCTGAGGCATGGGATGAATCAGCCTATGCAGATCAGGCTTTCCCGGAGTATGAGGAATATTTGAGCGGTCTGGAAGATGCTTATGAAAATAGGACATTTAATCCTTTGGAACTGGACAGCATTCAGCCCCGTGCCGACAGGCTGTGGATATCTTGTGTGAAGAATGCGTTGATAAATGGCGAGACCAATAATGTGACCGGGATAATGGTGAACCCCGGTTGGGATGCCAATGCGGACGGATGGACCAAGACAGGTGATGGCAGTTACAACCAAAAACAATTCACTGTCGGAAGTATGGAGCGGAAAGGATTGGGAAGTTTATCAGGAAATTACCAATTTGCCTCAGGGGTCTTACCGGATTACAATGCAAGGCTATTATTCCCCTAGTTCTACCAATAATAACTCGTGGCATGAAGGATGGGGCCAGGAAGGCGACAAGACGAACGACATATTGGCTTACCTTTTCGGTAACGATGCTTCCGAACCGCTTCTCCATGTGACAGCTTGCCCGCAAGAAGAGAATGTGGCCGAAAACTGTGAGCAAATATCATTCCCCACTGACGCTTCTTTGGATGGGAAATGGTTTTGCTATGGAACGGCTGCCGCACGTGCTGTCTTTGACCAGTCGCCGGACAACTATCTCAATGCGGTGACTTGTTATGTAGGCGAAGACGGCAAGCTCCGCTTAGGCCTCAGGATGTCGGGCGTGACTTGGGATGCTGCCTGGGTGGTATATGACAATTTCCAAGTGGAATACCTGGGGGCCGACAACATGGATGGAGCATATACGGCTTTGGATGCTCTCTTGCGGGATGCCAATGCCATGCTTTCGTCTGATACTCTGACTACGCAGGAGGCCAAGGATGCCTTGACCAAAGCTATAGAAGCTGCCAATGCCGTTGCGGACCTGACTCCCGAGCTTTATGAAGAGCATACGGTAGCTCTGAATGCAGCTATCAAGTTAGACCAAGAGGCGATATTGGCCGCTGCCGCATTGAATATAAAGGTCACGAACCATAAGGACAAGATGAGTGGTGTGGGTGAAGGCAGCTATGAAGAGTATGTCGGTACCGAAGGCTATGATGAATTGGAACGTTTGGTTGGAGAAATCCTTGATAATAAGATTGGCGGAGAGGGTATATTCGCCACTTTGGACGAAATCAACGATTATTCCGTCCGTCTGGACAAAAGCTTATTCCAAGATGCTAAGCGGTCATATCGACTTCACCACGGCTAACAAGGACAAACCTGTGGATGCCACGGGATTGATCATCAATCCGAGTTTCCAGACCAAGAGCGAGAACAACGATGGAGAAATTGTGGATACTAAGTCTTCCGATGGTTGGACTGTAGAGTCTTTGAACGGAATGACGGGGGTGAAAGATGCCATGCTCTTTGAAATCTACAACGACAGCAGCGAGGTTTACCAACCTTTGTACAACGCTCCTGCGGGTTATTACCGTGTCATTATGAACGGTTTCTATCGTGCGGGTGGATTTATCGATGCAGGCGTAGCACGTCGCGACAGCGCGGATGCCCAAAATGCGGAATTGTTCGTTAAATGCGGTGACGGTAATTGGAGCGAGAAGTTACCTTCCATTTTTGAGCACGTCAGTGAATTGAAGTATGACGGCAGTGATGTGGCTTTGCCCGATTCCCTGTTCCCGAAATCCGACATGCTGTACCATTTCATTGTGGACCAACCGGCAGGAGCTGCATTGGCTTTCGAAGACGGAGAGTATGAGTGCGACACGTATTTCTACGTGGGCGAAGGTGAAGAGCCGGTATTGGGTGTCCGCAAGACGGGTATGCTGACGAACGACTGGTCATGCTTCGATAACTTCCGTCTCTACTACTACGGGGATGGCGATGCCAACAGGCCGGATGGTTTCGTGGATGGCATTGACGGTGTGTCAGCCGACGGTGCGGTTACGGTGGTAAGTTCCGTATGGTACACCATCAACGGTGTACGTGTGGATGGACCGAAGCAGCGCGGTATCTACATCCGTCAGGACTTGATGAGTGATGGTACGAAAAAGGCGGTTAAGGTATTAGTTAAATAATGTTTTGCTAAAGACTATTTATTAGGAGTGGCTGTCCTGCGCCGGAAAATGAGGCGCGGGGCAGCTTTTATGGGTAAAATCAACATAGTTACCATTATTTTCAACATGATTACCATTGCTTTTATGGATTTAAAGTATAAATTTGCAATAAACGAATCTTATATGTAATACCATATTGTTATAGGATTCTTCCCCTTTGTAATAAGGGGCAATAAAGAACATTAATTATTAACTTAAATTTCTGTGTAATGAAAAACAGATTACTTGCCTTAATGGCGCTTTGTGGTGCGACATCATCCACCTTACCTTTATGGGCCGCATGGGAAGACCCGGAGTTGCAATTTGTAGAGCCGAATTTGGCTACCGACGGAACGGGTGGCGGAGTGTACTACATTTATCATGTGGCTACCCAAAAGTTCATGACTAATGGGCAACCTTATGGTACACGATTGGTCGTTGCAGAAACAGGTCAGGAAATGACCTTGAGCTATGGTGAAGATTATGAATTGGCCAACCTTCCGGAAAGCAATGATGATTATTTCACGGGCAAGGGTTGGCGTTTGAGTATGATGAATGCTCCGAGTAACGGAGGATACCATGAATTGTTCATTAATCCGGGTGGTGCCGAGATTTTTGTGGACCATAACAAGACGGGGCATATCCTGTGGAAAATCGTGAAGGAAGGCGATGTGTACCGTATCAAGGTGATAGACGAAGACAAGATTTACGGTGTGGAAGCCAATGGGGGCTTGTATGCCAATTCCTACATGGCGGTAAACGAAGGGAAAACTACAGTGGATCCGTTGATTGATAAGAACACGGCTGGGTATGAGAATGCTAAAGACGAATGGAAGTTCGTAGCATCGGAAACTTATGAGGTCTTCCAAGCCAAAAAACTGTTGAAGGTACAGTTGGAAGCTGCCGATGCCATCGGGTTTACGGAATATGCTGATTATGCTACTTTATACAATAAGGCAGATGCCACGGTAGAGGCGATAGAAAAGGCAGTGGAAGATTTGAAGGTGGACATTATCGACTATGGTTATTCCGTGGCCACAGAAGACAATCCGTTGGACGTGACAGAAAAATTCGTAAAAGAACCGTCTTTTGCCAATAGCACGGACGGATGGGACATCACGCAAGGTTCGGGTGCCAATTACCAACGTAAGACGGGCGACCGTTTCGAGAACGGAGCGGGAAGTTTACCGGAAGGGTTAGCCCTTGAAAACTTTTATGAGTGCGCCACCAACAATGGTAGTAATATGCCGGACTGGTCTATCAAACAGAAAGTGGAAGGGTTGCCGGATGGGAAATACCGTGTGGGGGCTTGGATTCTGACCAACAAACTGCCGACGGAGGACGCACCCACTCCGAAAGGGCTGTTCCTGTATGCCCAGTCTTTAGCCGGGGAGAAAAAGGTGGAAGCTACAGACCCTGCGGAAACAGCCAATGAAGGGCGCGGTTATGGTACGTGGCACCATTACACCGTGGATGTTGATGTCATTGGGGGTATCATCACGATAGGATATGTCGTACAGGGAGCCAATTCCACCTGGTCGGCCGTGGATAACTTCACGTTGGAATATATGGGCAAGAGTGGAAGCAGTGAGGTCAATATACGCGAAATACTGAACCAGAACATTGGGAGTGCAGAAACACAGTATGCCCAATATACCGGTGCCAACAAGGCTTTCAGCGAATCGGAAAAGGTGAAGTACGAAGAAATGATAGCTGCTGCCAAGGAAGCTTACCAGAATACGAGTATGGATGATGGGGCACTTACCGGTGTCATAACTTCTTTACTTGCACGGATGGATACGTTGGCCAACAATGTGGCGGCTTACGAGACCTTGGCCCAGAAGATAGAAGCCTTGAACAAAGCTTACGATGAGACTCCTTATGCCAACGACGGGTTAGAGGACTATGAGGTTTATTTGGATGAGGTTTTACAAGCCAGTTACGACAATGGTACATTTGACGTTACGGAATTAGACAGCATCCAACCCCGTGCCGACAGGATTTTCCGGGAATCTGTGGTAAAAGCTTTGGCAGACGGGACTACGGACAATGTGACCGGCTTGATGGTGAATCCCAATTTTGCGGGGAGCAATGATGGTTGGACAAAGACCGGTGACGGGGATTTCAAGAACGATGGTACGAGGGTTTCTGAGGTGTGGAACGGACAGAATTGGGAGGTCTATCAGGAAATCAGTAACCTGCCCCAAGGTTCGTATAAGATTACCATGCAAGGGTTCTATTCCCCGAGTTCCGGGAATGATAACAATTGGCATGAAGGTTGGGGACAGGAAGGCGATGAAACGAACAACATCTTGGGGTACCTTTTCGGTAACGATGCTTCCGAACCTCTTCTCCATGTTACAGCTTGTCCGCAGGAGGAGAACGTGGCTGAAAACTGTGAGGAAGTGACTTGGACCGACGACGCTTCTTTGGCTGGGAAATGGCTATGCCATGGAAAGAATTCCGCACAGGAAATCTTCGAGCAGAATAGCGAGAATTACCTGAATGCCACGACTTGTTACGTGGGTGAAGATGGTAAGCTCCGCATAGGGGTGAAGATGTCGGGTGTGTCTTGGGGGCAGGCTTGGGTCATCTTCGACAACTTCCAAGTGGAATACTTAGGGGCCGACAATATGGAAGGTGCCCAAACGGCCTTGGATGCCTTGGTGCGTGAAGCCAATGGGATGCTGGCTTCGGAGGTCTTGACCACTCAGGAGGCCAAGGACGGTTTGAACAAGGCCATAGAGGCAGCCTCCGCCGTGGGAGAGTTGACTCCGGAAGTTTATAAGGAACAGACAGAAGCGTTGAATGCTGCCATCAAGTTTGGGCAGGAATCCATGGATGCTGCTACTGCATTGGAGGACAAGGTTACTGCCCACGACAAGAAGCTAAGCGGTACCGGTGAAGCCAGTTACGAAGAATATTCCAACACCGAAGGATATGATGAGCTGTATGACTTGACTATTGAAATCTTCGACAAGATAGACGGGGAAGGCATATTCGCCACTTTGGACGAAATCAACGATTATTCCGTCCGTCTGGACAAAACTTATTCCAAGATGCTAAGCGGTCATATCGACTTCACCACGGCTAACAAGGACGAACCTGTGGATGCCACGGGATTGATTGTCAACCCGAGTTTCCAGACCAAGACGGAGAACGACAAGGGGGAAATCGTGGATGCCGCATCGGCTGATGGATGGTTAGTAGAGTCATTGAAAGGGGGATCCGGTGTGAAGGATGCTAAAGTCTATGAAATCTTCAGCGACAGTAGCGAAGTTTATCAACCTTTGTATAATGCTCCTGCCGGATATTATCGTGTCGTCATGAACGGTTTCTATCGTGCGGGTGGATTTATCGATGCAGGCGTGGCACGTCGCGACAGCGCGGATGCCCAAAATGCGGAATTGTTCGTTAAATGCGGTGACGGTAATTGGAGCGAGAAGTTACCTTCCATTTTTGAGCACGTCAGTGAATTGAAGTATGACGGCAGTGATGTGGCTTTGCCCGATTCCCTGTTCCCGAAATCCGACATGCTGTACCATTTCATTGTGGACCAACCGGCAGGAGCTGCATTGGCTTTCGAAGACGGAGAGTATGAGTGCGACACGTATTTCTACGTGGGCGAAGGTGAAGAGCCGGTATTGGGTGTCCGCAAGACGGGTATGCTGACGAACGACTGGTCATGCTTCGATAACTTCCGTCTCTACTACTACGGGGATGGCGATGCCAACAGGCCGGATGGTTTCGTGGATGGCATTGACGGTGTGTCAGCCGACGGTGCGGTTACGGTGGTAAGTTCCGTATGGTACACCATCAACGGTGTACGTGTGGATGGACCGAAGCAGCGCGGTATCTACATCCGTCAGGACTTGATGAGTGATGGTACGAAAAAGGCGGTTAAGGTATTAGTTAAATAATGTTTTGCTAAAGACTATTTATTAGGAGTGGCTGTCCTGCGCCGGAAAATGAGGCGCGGGGCAGCTTTTTTTATTGGTGTCGTTCCCTAAAAAACGTGAAGCTTTGCGATAAACTACTTCTTCTGTCTTCTTTTCTGAAAGGCTTTCACTATATTTGTGTACATGAATAAAAAACGGGGAGTATGAAGTACAAAATGTTAGTGCTCGACGTAGACGGACACTGTTGAACGACGAGAAAGAGATTAGTAAGCGGACGCTGACTACTTTGCTCAAAGTACAGCAGATGGGCGTGCGTATCATGTTGGCATCGGGACGCCCCACTTACGGTTTGCTGCCATTGGCCAAGAAACTTGAATTGGGTACATATAACGGGTATATCCTCTCTTATAACGGAGGTCAGGTGATTAACGCTTCCAACGGAGAAGTGGTATTTGAACGCCGCATCAATCCGGAACATATCACTTATTTGGAGAAGAAAGCCGAGAAAAACGGTTTTTTCGATCCTTACTTATAACGGAGATACGGTCGTGACGAATAACCCGAATGACCCGCATGTGCAAGCCGAGGCGGCTCTGAACGGAATGAAAGTGGAACATCAGGAGTTTTTCTCTGCGGCGATAGATTACCCACCTTGCAAATGTATGTTGGTGAGTGATGATGAGGAGGCTTTGGTGGGGTTGGAGAACCATTGGAAGCGTCGTTTGAACGGTGTATTGGATGTGTTCCGTTCCGAACCGTATTTCCTGGAAGTGGTGGGCAGCCGGGTGGACAAAGCCAATACGTTGGGCGTCATCATGGAAATGGAGGGCATCAAGACGGACGAGATTGTGGTGTTCGGCGATGGCGTGGCCGACGTGACCATGTTGCAATTGGCTGATTTGGGTATTGCCATGGGGAATGCCCCGGATTCGGTGAAGTGTTGTGCCGACTACGTGACCCTTTCCAACAATGAAGACGGTGTGGCCGTGGCCGTGGAAAACTACTTTTTGGCCGAAGTGCGTGAAAGCGAGATACCGCTCGATGCCTTGAATGCGCAGGCGCAGACTACGTTGATGGGGAACTTGGGCATACAATATACTTATGCTTCCCATGAGCGGATAGAAGCCACCATGCCGGTGGACCACCGCACGCGCCAGCCTTTCGGCATCTTGCATGGCGGGGCTACGCTGGCTTTGGCAGAGACGGTAGCCGGATTAGGCTCAATGGTGATATGCAATCCCGATGAATTCGTAGTGGGAATGCAAGTGAGTGGCAACCATATCTCTTCGGCTCACGAGGGAGATACGGTGAGGGCTGTGGCCACGATTGTGCATAAAGGGCGCTCTTCACATGTGTGGAATGTGGATGTGTTTACCTCTACAGAGAAGTTGGTCTCATCCATCCGGGTGATGAATAGCGTGATGAAACGGAAATGAGCCGCATGCGGAACGACGAAGAGGTAATCGGTGAATGGATTAAGGAGGAGAAGCCTTCGTGTTCTACCGTGAACCGGGGAAGGGTTTGCCACGGCATACGGGCGGCACGGTCTTCCCTGCAATCTTTTGAAGTCTTCCCGTCCAACGACAGGAAGACTGGTTTTGTATTTGCCCCTTTTCGGTTCGGAGAGGGGCATCCTTTATGGTTGCTTCCTTGGAGGAAGAAATAGAGGTCGGTATATCCGGGCTGTATGTTCCGATGAGGTAGAGGCACCTGCGCCGATGCCCTTTTGCGGACGGTTGGAGGAGCAGCCGTCGAAGGAGTATCGTGAGGCTTTTCGTGCTTTTTCCGGTGCGCTTCGTGCCGGAGATTTTCAGAAGTTGGTGCTTTCGCGTGGTTGTACGGATGCTTTTTCCCCATGGCTTTTCATGGGCACGGGCTTTCACGGCGGCCTGTCGCCGTTATGTACATTCCTATGTGTACTTGTTCCATACGCCGCAAACCGGTTTCTGGTTGGGGCTACGCCCGAAATCCTTTTGGCCGGAGGCAAAGGGAGTATCGTACGGTGGCTTTGGCCGGTACGCAATTCCTGCAAGAGGGGAAGTTGACAGCTCCGTGGTCGGAAAAGAACATCCGCGAACAAGCTTTCGTGACGGAATATATCGGCGGTTGCTTGCGCGAACGAGGTGTCCGGTTCACTTTGGAAGGGCCTTATACGGCTACGGCCGGAGAACTGGCCCATTTGAAAACCGACATCCGTTTTCGTCTCTCTCTTCGGTCGAAGCCTTGGGGACATCTTGCAGGCTTTGCACCCCACGCCTGCCGTATGCGGGTTGCCCAAGGAAGAGGCTTTCCGCTTCATCCTGTCGCATGAAGGATATGACCGCAGCTATTATGCCGGTTTCCTCGGACGGTGGGAGCCGGAAGGGCGGACGGCTTTGTATGTGAATTTGCGATGCATGCAATGTGGCGAAGGGGCGGAAAAAATCCGCCTGTATGCCGGGGGCGGATCTTGCCGGCTTCCGTGTGCGAAGAAGAATGGATGGAGACGGAACGTAAGTTGCAGACTATGAAATATGTAATCTCGAAAGGAGGGACTGATGTATTCGGATAAGAAAAACGTGTTGCAGCTTGTGGCCTTGCTGCGTGCGCATGGGGTACGCCGGGCGGTGTTGTGTCCCGGAAGTCGCAATGTGCCGTTGGTACAGGCTTTTGCCACGTGTGATAGTTTTGAATGCTTTTCGGTGACGGACGAGCGCAGTGCCGGTTTCTTCGCCATCGGATTGGCGTTGCACGTGCAGGCTCCCGTGGTGGTCTGTTGCACCTCCGGTTCGGCTTTGCTCAACCTCCATCCGGCGGTATGCGAGGCGTTCTACCGGCGGGTGCCTTTGGTAGTCGTTTCCGCCGACCGTCCGGCGGCTTGGATAGGACAGATGGACGGGCAGACTTTGCCGCAGCCGGGTGTTTTCGGTGGTTTGGTGCGGAAGGCGGTCAACCTGCCCGAGGTACGTACCGAGGAAGATGAATGGTATGCCAATCGGCTTGTCAATGAAGCTTTGCTCGAAGTGGACCACCACGGTTACGGGCCGGTGCATATTAATGTGCCCCTTTCCGAACCGTTGTTTTATTTTACGGCGGGAAGCTTTGCCTTCCGTCCGGCGTATGGTACGGCGGGATATGTCCGATGAGGGACGGACTTTGGCTTTCTTCCTGAAAGAAGAGCTTCCCAAGTATCGGCGGGTACTGGTCGTGTCGGGGCAGATGTCTTCGGACGAGGCGGTGGGTGTAGCGGCCTGTCTGTCCGGCAGCCGTGTGGCTTGGTTGACAGAAGTGCTAGGGGAATTGTCCGTCGGCTTCGAGGCGGTACGGGGCTTCGATGCATTATTGTATGCAGCCCGTGAGGAAGACTTGCAGGCGTTGCGCCCGGACTTGGTGATTACTGTAGGCGGGCATGTCGTGTCGAAACGTTTGAAACAGTTCCTGAGGCGTACGCCTTCATTGGTGCACTGGCATGTTTCGCCGGACGGCCTTCCGGCGGATTTGTTTTGTGCGTTGACCACGGTTGTGGAGGCTTCTCCTGCTGATTTCTTTCGTTTGTTTTTCCGGTCGGAGGCTTTGTTGTCCGGGGCGTATGCGCAGTTGTGGCATGAAAGTTGTGCCCGGTTGGCTTCTCCGGAAACCGGATATTCCGAGATATATGCCGTGCGGCGCGTGTTGGAGGCATTGCCACCCCATGCAGTGCTCCATTTGGCCAACAGTTCGGCCGTGCGTCTGGCGGAATTGTGCCGCCTGCCCGAAGGTGTGGAAGTGCAGTGCAACCGGGGAGTGAACGGCATTGAGGGTTCCGTGTCGGCTGCGGTGGGTTATGCGGCAGTGTCCGACCGCCTGAATTTCCTGCTTGTAGGCGATTTGAGTTTCTTTTATGATATGAATGCGTTATGGAACGGCCATGTACGTTCCAACCTCCGCATCGTGGTGTTGAACAACGGTGGTGGGGCCATTTTCCATGCCTTGCCCGGGTTGGACATGGCGGGAGATACGCGGCGTTTCGTGACGGCTTCTCATGGTGCATCGGCGGCAGGTTGGGCCGAATCGCAGGGATTCACCTATTTGCGTGTCACGGATACCGTGTCCCTTCTGGCCGCCCTTGATGATTTGCTGGACGAAGCAGCCACGGCTCCTGTCTTGTTGGAAGTGTTTACCGATGCGGAGACCGATGCCGAAGAGCAACGGAATTATTATCATGCGATAAAGGAGGAATGGAAGAACTTTTTAAGATAAAGGATATGAACAGAGAATGGAAAACTTTAAAAGAATACGATGATATTCTTTTGAATTTTATAACGGTATCGCCCGTATCACCATCAACCGCCCGCAGGTGCGCAACGCTTTACGCCGCGCACGGTGTCGGAGATGAGCGACGCGCTTTATATTTGCCGCGAGCGGCGCGATGTCCGCGTGGTCGTGTTGACCGGAGCGGGCGACAAGGCCTTTGTTCCGGAGGCGACATGCACGTGAAAGGGCACGGGGGATATGTCGGGGACGACGGTGTGCCCCGTTTGAATGTGTTGGAGGTGCAAAAACAAATCCGTTCGTTGCCCAAGCCCGTGATTGCGGCGGTCAACGGCTTTGCCATCGGCGGAGGCCACGTGCTCCATGTGGTGTGCGACCTGACGATAGCTTCGGACAATGCCGTTTTCGGACAGACCGGTCCGCGCGTAGGGAGTTTTGACGCCGGTTTCGGTTCCTCTTATCTGGCCCGTGTCGTAGGTCAGAAGAAAGCCCGTGAGATATGGTTCCTGTGCCGGAAGTATAATGCTCAGGAGGCCCTCGACATGGGACTGGTCAACAAGGTGGTGCCCTTGGCCGAATTGGAAAACGAATATGTGGCATGGGCGGAAGAGATGATGCAGCTCAGTCCGTTGGCCCTGCGTATGATAAAGGTGGGGCTGAACGCCGAACTGGACGGCCAGGCCGGTATCCAGGAACTGGCTGGGGATGCCACGATGCTTTACTATATGACCGATGAGGCTCAGGAGGGCGGCCGGGCTTTTTTTGGAAAAGCGTAAACCGAAATGGAACTTTTTAAAGTTAGTCGTTTCAATCTTATTTTATCCGGTTTGAATGGTTAAGCGTTCAAACCGGATTTTCTTAGTTTAAGTTCATCTTTTCTATAGAAATATGATAGGAAAAGCAGTCCTTGGTTTAAAAAAAGGCTTTTTAGTAAAATATGTCCTATCATTTGTTATTTTGTGTCCCATTCTTTGAAAAGGGAAAGGTATAATTTTGTGTTGTTCATGTCCTCATTAACAGATTGGGCTATGACACGATGGAAAACATTGAATTTTAAAACTATTAAACATGAAGAAGAAATTACCGGTTTCTTTATCCTCGTCAGTGGGGATATGTAGGTCGTTGATGGCCTTGTTGTTGGCATGTGCTACAGTGGATGGCATTTGGGCACAAGAGAGAATTCTCCTTGGATAGGTGAACCATTGCCTTCTGAGGGCGGAGAGTTTTACCTTTACAATAAGGTTGGGAATGGTTTTTTGCTCGGTGCAAACAGTTGGGGTACACAGGCTTCGTTAGGGCAGCCCGGCTTGTTATGTACGTTAGAAGTGATGCCCGATGGGAAATATGCCATCAAGACCATGTCTGATAAATATTTGAAAGATGACTATATCGATAAAGATAAAAACGGGTATGATTTCATAGATTCAAACCAGGAAGACGACGTTTATGAGTTTTCTTTGTTTGGCAACGGTCGCTATTTGTATTATTCGGGTTCGGGAACTGTCTTGAGTAGAACGGATCAATTGACTGATAACCAATGGATTTTAGTGTCTAAGAACAGCGTATTAGTGCCTTGGAAAAGGCCACGGAAGAAGAGGAATAGATGCAACCTTCTATATTACAGGTGCTAACTTCGACCGGTCACAACCGAGCGATTGGCAGGAAAGCCACAACGGTGGCACATTGACGCTCATCGGGCCTGAAAGGGCTGCGAAGTCTACAAATTCCTGTACGGAAGCATACGATAATGAAAACTTCGATGTGTACCAAGTCCTGACGGGAGTGAAGAACGGGCTTTATCTGGTGTCTTGCCAAGGGTATTATCGTCCGGGCGGCAATGTAGATGCCGCAGGAGCGCGAAATGCCGTTTTATATGCCAATGCGGACGAGGCTCCGCTTCAGTTGTTGGCAGATGATGGAAATGGTATTCTAATAATATGGATCAGGCGGCGGATGCCTTTCTTGCAGGGCGTTATGCGGGGAATGAAGTCCGTACGGTAGTGATGGACGGCACGTTGCGGATAGGCGTGAAGAAAGAGGCGCATGTCGGAAAGGATTGGACTGCTTTCGATACTTTCCGCCTGACGTATTTGGGCGAGGCGGATGCTTCCGAGATATTCCAAAGCGCATTAGGGATGCTAAAGGTGCTCATCGGCGACTTCATGGCTTCAGGGCAACCGCCATCGCCGGAGAGTTGCAAACGGTATATGATGAAAACAAAGGATGCTTCGGGCGACGGCGTGGAGGCTGCGCAGAAAGCCGTGTCCGATGCCATGTCTGCCGCCCGGGCCGTGCAAGCCGACGTGGAAGCCTTGGTAAATGCCGTGGAAACAGCCAAGTCGTTTTATGCAAAGGTGGAGGACGGTACCTATGTCTTGTCTACGGCAGGGAAGGAAGCTTTGGCTCAAGGTATTGCTGAGGCAGAAAAGGCACTGAAAGAAACGTCGATGTCGGCGATGCAGGAACAGGCTTCTGCCCATACGGGAAAGCTTGCAGCTCAAGTTGAGAATGCCGAACTTTGGAGGGGATGATATATCCTTTGGACAAGGCCAGGGCATTGGCTGACGCAATAACGGGGCTTGACGGGACGGAAGCATACAAACAAGTCGTGAGTGATTTGGATGATGCGGCTTTTAACCTATGAAAGAGTGGTGGCCGACGTGGCAGCCTTGAATTTAGCTTGCCGAGATGCGATGACGGTGGAATTCTTGGCCAAAGCATCGGCTGAGTCTCCCATCGACCTGACCAGCTTCATCAGGAATCCGAATATCTACCAGACGGTAGAGGACATGAAGACTTTGGACGGATGGGTTGTGGCCGCACTTGGGGAATATACTAATCCTCAGGTTACCACGGAGGGAAAAGGCGATGCCGCACTGTGGTCTTATAGTTGGTCGGCCAATGAAAGTAATAATGTAGGTAGAGCTCATTATTATACTAAAATAGGTGGGACAGAAGATGGTATGGTCAATTTGCCGGATGGCACTTATTTATTGAAAGCCGCTACTTATTGCACTCGTGACGCTGCTAATGTGAATTTATATGCTTCGTTGGACAATGTGAACATGAAGTTTGCCGATTTTAATGGCAATGAGTCGCTTTATAGTGCTGCTACTGGGGACAATGACGGTTCTACTACGGAACTACAGATGACAGTAAGCGGAGGTGTCCTTTATTTAGGAGTGAAGGGTGAAGCTATAGTCGCTGGCAATGGACAACATTGGGAAGCCGACAACTTCCGCTTGTACTACATTGGTGCCCCGAAGCGGCTTCACAGTCCATTAGTGTGTTTGACACAGGCATGGCCACTTATTATTCTGCCAATGCCTTTACTGTGCCTGAGGGGCTGACTGGCGGCGTGGTGACGAATGAAGATGCTGCTACCGTGGCTGTGGATTGGCGTTATCCGGCAGGCAGTACCGTGCCGGGGCGTACCGGTGTCATTTTGAAAGGTGCGGTTGGAGATTATAAGGCTGAGTACAGCGTGGCCAACGTGGCCAGTCCGGAAAATAACCTGTTGGATGGTACGATAGAAGCGGCGACCATCGCTGACGCAGGTTACAAATACTACAAACTGGCCGATGGCGAAAAGGGACTTGGCTTCTACTTTGCTGTTGAGGGTGGTTCTTCCATCATGAACGGGGCAAACAAGGCATATCTGGCTCTACCTGAAAACGAGGCGCAAGAGGTCAACTTCCTTGCACTTGATTTCGGTACTACGAGAATCACCGATACGGCTCTTGCGGCAGAAGATGCCCGGGTGGATGTCTACACTATTTCCGGCGTACTCGTGCGCTCCGGAGTGAAGGCCTCAGAAGCCTTGGACGGTTTGTCGAAAGGAATTTATATTGTAAACGGAAAGAAAATCTTAAAATAACAAACGATATGGAAAAAAAGAAATATTCAACTCCTGCGGTCAGCGTGATGGCGTTGCAGCAGCAAGACATGCTTTGTGGGTCTCCCGGTTCGATGGGTATCCACGACGAATATACGGATGCGGAGCAGTTGAGTAACCGCAATATATGGGACGAGATTTGGTAACTTCTTGCGTATGCTGTCCTTCCGAAATTCAGGATAAAAAGAGCGTCAAAAACAGGTAGAAATGGTGCATGGATTGCATTTGGATGAAAATGTCTTATTTTTTGTGTTTATCTGTCACCTATGAAAGAGAAGGATTATCCTATCTTTGCCATGCGTTTCAAAAAGTCCGGACTCGGAGACGAACCAGGATGGAGAAACACGCCTTTTTCTGGTTTCCATGAAGAATAAGTACAGTAGAAATTAGGTTAATATTGTGTAAGTTCCCTGATATGAGGTATCCTGTGAAGGACCGAACTCATATCAGGGAACTTTTTCTATGAACGGCGGGTGGATTTGTGCGGAGTGAGCGGTTTGTGTCGCTTGGGCAGGTCGCCGGTCTTTTCCAGTTTGAAATCCGTGGCCGAGAACCACGTTCCATTCCATTTTCCGCTACGGATATTCGTTACGCCATAAAGGATGGTGCCGTCGTGCGTCACGATACTGTCTATCCTTACTATGCTCCAGCCGTAACCTCTTCCTTTATTGGCTTCGGTAATATCTTTCCACATGCCGAGCGTAATGTTTCCGCTCGTCTGCTGTCGTTGGGCATCCTGCCAGATTTCCCCGCCTTGGTTTCCATATACGGGGACGTCAGCCTTCCGTTCACGGTTATCATGACAGGCAAAAATCTCACAGCCTTGTCCGTCCGTTCGTGCGGCGGCTTCCAGACGGTAAATACCTGGTGTCACATGGACGGTTCGTTCTACCTCATATTCCATTTTCCGGTTGAAGTTCCATGCGTCTATATACTGCACGTCCCTGTTGCCCGTATAATATTCTCCGCTTTTCACGTAGTTGTTTCCGCACTCTTTGTGCCGGACGACTTTCCAACCTTCGTGTTCTAAATAGCTTAATTGCCTTTGATGTTCGAGGGAATCGTTGCGGATCCTTTGCTCCTCTCTGTAGTCCCGTATGTACCAGTCGTAGGAAATGCTGCTTTGGATCATCGAAGCGATAAAGATTACGGCTGTGATAATCCATCCTCCGATGAGGGCCAACCGTTTGGGTAAAGTCATGGGGTGTATGCGTCCCGCCATGCGCAGGATGGAATGTGTACCGATATACAAAGTGAGGATAAGCAGAGTGATGGAACTTATCAATGCCGTCCAATAGATGCCTTGGCGGAGGCTGCCGTTGATAAATGCATTGAAGAAAGACTGTTCGGCAGGCGAACTGAACACTCCGTCGCCCACTCCACCCGTAAAAGCGGAAAAGCAATACAGGCAAAACCCGATGAGGATGGCGATTAACATGATTGTAACGAAGAGGAGGATACCGCCTACGACGAGGAAAAGGAAACCTTTGAATATAGCCGTCACAATGTCTAACAGGACGGTCAGGCATCCCCGTACAGTCTTTTGGGTTTTCGGGGCCGAAGCATACTGTCCGGCTTTGCGTGCGCCGTCTATGATTTCGTCGCGCAGGTTCTCCATGTTGACGGGACGACCCTGCATGCGCAGGCGGTCTTCGGGAGTCCACGCCTCCGGAATGATGATCCACAGGATGAGATAGATGATAATGGAAGTGCCGAGAGAGAACCAGGCAAATAATATCATGAGCAGACGGAGCCACAGCGGGTCGATACCGAAATAGCAGGCCAATCCGGAGGTGACGCCACCCAACATTTTGTCGTCCGGATTGCGGAACAGTTTTTTATGTACGTTTTCTTTGCGTTCGCTTTCCTTTGGGGCATCATCCGTTTCGTCGGCAGTCGCTTCCGTTTCGGTGCCGTCCATTTCTTCCGGATTACCGATGCGTGAGATGATGTCCCTCACATGTTCGATGGTAATGGCTTCTACGCCGGATGCTTTAAGTTCGTCGAAAAGTTCGGCTATGCGGCGTTCGATGTCTTCTGCGATTTCTTCGCCTCCTTCTTTACGGGAGAAGTAACGGCGCATGTTGTTCTGGTATTGGTTGAGCAGTTCGTAGGCATCTTCGTCGATGGCATACAGCGAACCGAACAGGTTGATGGTGATATTCTTTTTCATAAAGCTTTCGAATTTAAAAGTTAAGGATTCAGTCTTTTTCCCTGTAAAGGCAGCCTTATGGGGCTTTCCGATTTCAGGTGTCCCACGGTGGCGGAAAGCTCATTCCAGGCACAGTCCAGTCCGGCCAGGAAGGTTTCGCCGTCGAGCGTCAGGGCATAATATTTACGCGGAGGTCCCTGAGTGGATTCGCGCCATTCATAACTCAGCAGTCCGTCCTTTTTCAGTCGGGTGAGCAGCGGATAGAGCGTGCCTTCCACGACAATCAAATCGGCTTCCTTCAGCCGTGTGATGATGTCGGAGGCGTATGACGGTTCCTTGCGCAGTAACAGCATGACGCAATATTCCAGCATTCCTTTCCGCATTTGTGATTTTGCATTGTCTACGTTCATAGGCTTTTAGCGTTTAAGTAAGGAGACGTCCGGCCGGTGCGTCCCTTTGTTCTATGCAAAGATATGTATTATATTGGTACTATGCAATACATAGTAGTATATTTCTTCTGATTTTCAATAGGAGAATTTCTTCATCACTCGTTTATCACTGTTTACTGGCCAATAGGTTTAGATAAGTTCGGATACCAAAAAGAAGAAAAATGAATGGAGAACATCAGTATTCATCATTTTTTCCTATATTTGCCTTGTACATTTCCGCAGAAAGCCCAAGGGTGGGCAAGGATATGTGCATTATATATAGAGAAGACGTTTACAAGCGTTTGTCTTTCGTGTTTCAAAACTTCGCACCTTTTGACCTGTCGAAAGAACAGATGGCAACCGGTAACGTCCTCGTGGTATGTATATTTACGTACTGTCCCTTCCTTTCGGGGAAAGGACATGCCGTATACATATCGGCGTGGGCTTTCTGCGTTGCTCGTTCTTGACAGGTGGGCATGCGAAGGCCTTGGAACTCGGAACGGGCAAAGGTAAGATTCCTACGCCTTTTCTATATACAGGCAGTTCTTATGTTGGATTTAACATGTCCGTTGGGAGTCCGGATGAATAAAGAGGGGTATGCTGCATATCGGACAGCTTATAGCTTGCACGCTTCACGAGCAAGGACGTACGGTGACATGGTTTGCAAGACAGTTGTGTTGCACACGGCCTAACGTATATAAAATATTCGGCAAAGAAAATATTGATATCTCTTTGTTGTGGCGTATTTCTTGTATTCTTCATCATGACTTTTTCGGAGACCTTTCACAGGAAATGAAGTGTGACGTAAATTTTTCCCTTCCTTTTAGTTCCGGAACGGAATAGGGATGTTAATCAAATGGCAATATTTCTGTCAACTTCTTGGAACTATTCATTTCCGTTTCATCTTCTCGATTTGCCTATCTTTGCATGGTAAACTGAATTCGAGAACAACATTAAATTAAAAAAAATGAAAAAGTTATGTTTTAAATGTCCGGTTTGGATGTGGATTTTGGGCATGATGTTTTTGTATCGTGTAGCGACGATGATAACGGCGGGACGGGCAGCGGCAACGGTGATAAGGATGCGTATTCCGTGACCATCCTGACGCAACCCTATTCGGGATTATCTTCCACCACAGTGGAGGTTTCCGGGACGTGCACCATAACCGGGACAGTGCCTGAGGTATATGCTTATGGTTTTGTTTACGGGACATCGAAATCACCGGAAGCCGGCAATGAAGGGGTAGTGAAAGTACAGGTAGGTATGTCGGAGACAGGAGATTTCAAAACGACTCTGGAAGGTTTGACACCGAATACGACCTATTATTACAGGGCATATTTTGAGAAAGACGGGGCTTATGAATATGGCAATACGAAAACATTCACGATGAAGCCTGCTGACGATGGTATCGATGTGCCTACGGCTGGCGAACTGGTAGACATGGGAGGTCGGGTGAAATGGGCCTCGTGTAATTGGGATGCGTCTTCACCGGAGCAGACCGGCGTTTTGTGCGGATGGGGCGATCCTACGGGCACTGTCAAGTACCAAGGGATTATTGATACTTATGACTTTTATGTGCCTGCTCCCGGATGTTATGAGTATTATGCCGGGGTGAATCCTCCGAAGGAGATAAGCGGTACGGAGTTGGACATTGCTTACGTGAAATCGCAAGGCCGCTTGCGCATGCCCACGCGGAAAGAAATGGATGACTTGGTGGAAGATTGTCTCGTGAAAACGGTTCTGTATAATAATGTGGAAGGGCTGCTGTTCATTGCTCCCAACGGGAACAAGCTCTTTTTCCCCTTGTGTGGGCGGCGGATAGGGTCAGAAGTCCTTACCAATGGGCTTAGCGTTTATTGGACAGGCACGTTTGAGCAGTATTCTTATGGTAATCTATTGGTTTATGGATTGGGAGAAACTGGTGGTGAGCCTGGACCGACAGACGGGATGGACTGTTGTCTCGGGGGAGCCATACGCCCGGTGGCCGATAAATGATTAATTAAAAGATAAAATGTGATGGATATGAAAAGTTTCAAATTATGGCAGTTGCCGGGATTCATACTGTGCCTGTTATTGGGGTTGGTTTGTTTTTTTCTTCTTGCGATAAGGACGATGATGAAACAGGTGGCGGAGGCGTCATAGGATATTGGTTGCCGTTGACAGACCTTCGTGATATGGCGAGAGAAGCGGTGGAAGAAGACAATGCCGATGAAGACGGTTTACAGGAGGAGCCGTTTCATACCGTTTCCTGAATGCTAATACCGTAGAAAGTTTTACGACGAATTGCTACATAGGCCATAAGTCCGGTGCGTTTCATACGGAAACTATTTCAGGAAAGACGGTGTCTTTCGTGGCGGAAAATGTGAGGACTTACACTTATGTGCTTGATGGCAATAAGGTGTATATCACGGATGGTACCATCGGTACGTTAGTTAATGGTGAATTACGGGTGGACGGTTTGCTGTTTACTTTCCAGAAATTGGAGTGAGTCATTCCTTTAGTGCCTGAATGAAAGCGGAAATGCGTATGGAAGAGTCGGAAGACGGTTGGACAGGTACGGGAAAGGTGTCCATGGAATATGATGGCGACGGGCACATGGCATGGTTTAGATTAGTTTTCTAAAAAGTCTTTTGGGCAGCCGGGGCAAGGAATCCTTTGTCCCGGCTGTATTTTTTGCATATTTTCTCTTAAAATGAGGTCTTTTTGCAGCACGGTGACATGGATGGACGGCTTTTTTTCGTAAGTTTGCAAGAGGGACTGTAAAATAGCAGGATATGGCAAGGTTCATCAACCCGTTTACGGACGTGGGTTTCAAACGTATTTTCGGTCAGGAAATCAATAAGGATTTGCTGATAGACTTCCTGAACGGCCTGTTGGAAGGGGAGAAGCATATTGTGGACATCCGTTTTCTGGACAAGGAAGTGCTGCCTGCCTTTGCCCAAGATCGGGGTGTGATTTACGACGTGTATTGCACGAATGAGTCGGGCGAGCAGTTCATCGTGGAAATGCAAAACCGTCCGCAAGTGAATTTTCGCGAAAGGGCGTTGTACTATTTGTCGCGTGCCGTGGCGCGTCAGGGCGAACGCGGGGCGGATTGGCAGTTCCGGCTCAAGGCCGTGTATGGTGTTTTTCATGAACTTTTGCTTGGATTCCGGTTCACACAAGTTGCGTACGGATATCGTCCTTTCGGACAGGGAGACGCATGAGGCGTTTTCTGACAAGTTGCGCTTCATCTTTTTGGAATTGCCCTCTTTTTACCAAGGAGGAGCAGGAGTGTGAGACGGATTTTTGAACGATGGATATATGTGTTGAAGAATATGGATACATTGCAGAGGTTGCCGTTCAAGGCAAGGAAATCAGTGTTTGAGAAATTGGAAAAGATTGTGGACATTGCGGCTCTTTCCAAGGAGGACAGGATGAAGTATGACGAGAGCATCAAGATTTACCGCGACCACTTGGCGGTGGAGGCTTATGCCAAGGAACGGAAGAAAGGCGCATGAAGGAAGCTTGGGATGGAGGACTTGCCAAGGGGCTTGAGAAAGGGCTTGCCGAGGGACGTGCCGCCGGTCGTGCCGAAGGCGAAAAGGAAAAGCAACGGCAGATTGCGCTGCGCATGAAAGGGAAAGGCATGTCGGCTGAAGATATAGCCGAACTAACGGGACTTTCCGTGGCAGAAGTCGGCGAATTATGATTCCGTCGTACAGTATAGATATTTTCCCCGGCTTTTCCATTTCAAAAGCCGGCGGGTACGTCGCGGGAGTGTACACGGAGCGGCGGTCGTGGTACGTCAGGATGGCATCCGAAGCATGTCCGGGACGTGAGGGATGGGGCGAATGCGCTCCCTTGCCGCAGTTGAGTGTAGACGATTTGCCGGATTACGAAGGCGTGTTGCGCGGGATATGCGCGGAGGTGGCTCGTACGGGGCAGGTCGATACGGAACGGTGGAGGGAATACCCCTCCATGCTGTTTGGGTTGGAGACGGCTTTGCGCCATCTCGAACGAGGGACGTATGCCTTGTGGGATACGCCCTTTTCGCGCGGTGAAGAGGGTATCTGCATCAACGGGTTGATATGGATGGGCGACCATGATGCCATGTACAGGCAAATCAGGGAAAAGTTGGAAGCCGGCTTCCGTTGTGTCAAGTTGAAAATCGGTGCCATCGGTCTCGAGGAGGAACTGGACTTGTTGCGTTTCATCCGTCGGCATTTTCCGGCTCGCGAGGTGGAACTCCGGGTGGATGCCAACGGGGCTTTTGCTCCTGCGGAAGCCTTGGACAAGCTGAAACGGTTGGCCGAACTCGATTTGCATTCCATCGAGCAGCCCATACGGGCCGGGCAGTGGGACGAAATGGCTGGACTGACTTCGGTTTCGCCCTTGCCCGTCGCTTTCGACGAGGAGCTGATAGGACATTGCAGCCTTGAAGCGAAGCGGAGGCTGTTGGACGCGCTCCATCCGCAGTACATCGTGCTGAAACCCTCGCTGCATGGCGGGTTTTCCGGTTGCCGGGAGTGGATAGAAGAGGCGGAAAAGAGGAACGTCGGATGGTGGATTACCTCGGCATTGGAGTCGAACGTTGGCTTGAATGCCATTGCGCAATGGTGTGCCACATGGCACACCTCGGATGCCGCAGGGATTGGGCACGGGGATGTTGTTCACCGACAACGTGCCGATGCCGTTGGAGATCCGGAAAGATTGTTTGTGGTATGTGGCAGACGGAGATTGAGCGGCAGCATGTCGGCGTGGAGGGGCGGCGTTTCTCGGCGGCAGACTTGCACGAACTGGCCGCGTTGTCCGTTGAAGAGGAAGATGAGGCTTTGCGGGCCGTTTATGCCTTTCTGGCGGAATGGTTCTCGCCTGCGTCTACGGTGGAAGTGCAGACTTCCGGCTCCACCGGTGTTCCCAAGCGGATGAGAGTGGAAAAAGCGCGGATGATGCGCAGTGCCGTTCGGACGTGTGAGTTCCTCGGCTTGCGTCCGGGCGACACGGCTTTGCTGTGCATGGACTTGAAGTATATCGGGGCTAAGATGATGGTCGTGCGTGCTTTGGTGGCCGGACTGCATCTATGGGTTCGCCGTCCGTCGGGGCATCCGTTGGCCGACGTGGAGGAGTGGGTGGATTTCCTGTCTGTCGTGCCGATGCAACTTTACCACACGTTGGAGCAGGCGGACGAGCGGGAGCGTCTGTCGCGTGTGCGTTGTGTCATCGTGGGGGCGGAGCGATGGACGAGGCATTGGAACGGCGTTTAGAGTACTTGCCCTGCCGGGTGTATTCCACTTACGGCATGACCGAAACGTTGTCGCATGTCGCTTTGCGTCCACTTAACGGGCCGGAGGCTTCGGTAGGTTATCGTCCTTTCGAGGTAAGTTTGTCGCTGTCTGCTCGGGGTACGCTGGTGATTCATGCACCGGAATTGTGCTCCTCCGATTTGGAGACGAATGACGTGGTGCGTCTGCATGCCGACGGCACGTTCACGATCGTGGGGCGTGCGGACAATGTGGTAAACAGTGGGGGCGTGAAAATTCAGATAGAGGAGGAAGAGCGGCGGCTGAAAGAGCTTATCGACGTGCCTTTTGCCTTGACTTCCGTACCGGACAGGCGGTTGGGCGAGGCTTTGGTGTTGTTGGTTATCCGTGATTTCCCGATGGATGATGTCGGCCTGTTTGACGCGATGAAGGCGCTTCTGCCCCGCTACCATGTCCCCGGCATATTTTGCGTGTGGCCGCCGTACCGGTGGCCGGGAACGGGAAAATAGACCGTAAGGCTTGCCGGGAGTTGGCTCTTGAAGCAGGGGCTATCCGTTGATGTTTTCCATAATTTTGATAAAAGGGACAGTTTCTGCAGGAGGATAAATGCCTTTGCCGAAGGCGTTTTGCCGATATGAGGCAAACGGAAATCGTTTGGCGCAGAATGAAAAATCAATCTCATGAGATTGAAAAATCGTTTGGCTGAGAAAAAATGTTAAAACGAGGAACCTGATGGAGTGATATGTAGATTGCAGAATCACAGTGTTTTAGGATTCTCGGACGACAAAAGGTATAAAAAAGACCGCTTGCGAAAAGCGGTCTTTTTTATATCAGTCTAATGATGATTAATCTTCAACAATCGTACAGATGCTGACGCGGTTCCAATCCGGTTCCTCAACATGTAGCCTACGCCTTGTCCCTTAGCTGTGATACGGCGGGCGTCGATTCTGTATTTGTTTACCAGCATATTCTTCACGGCTTCTGCACGTTGGTTGGCGATACGTTCGTTCACTTCGGCACTTCCTTCAGGAGAAGCATATCCTAAGATGTTCACCTTAGCTTCTTTATGGTTCTTCAGATAAGTGGCGATACGTTCTACGTTGGGTTGCTGCGACGCGTCGATGACAATCTTGCCTTGACGGAAGGTTACGACAGACTCCAATGTTTTCTTATTGTTCGTAATCACTTTCGGACCCTGGTTCTGGCATTCTTTCAGTGCTCTTTCCAAATCGGCGGATTTCTGTTCCTCGTTGCGGAGTTTGTTTGCCGTATTTCTCATGCTTTCATCCTTGAGTTTACGTCTTGACGTAAGTTGTTGATGGTAGCATTCAATGCGCTGACTTCCGATGCGTCGTAGGCTCTGACTTTCGTCATGTGGTGCTTGCCGTTGCTGTTCTTGAAGTGATAAATCACTCCGGCTGTAATTTCCCAGTTGGCATAGTTGGCATTAAAGTTGGGATGAGAGTGAGCCCTGTCGGCATCCCACATGCTCATATCCCATAGGATAGCCGGTTTGATGGCTACGGTCCATGCTTTCTTCTCGCCCAAATTGAAGTTGAAGTTTACTCCGGCTTTTGATGCCAAGTGATTGGCACCTTCGCCCGTCTCATAGAAATCGTTCAGACGCAACCAACCGAATCCGCCTACTGCCTCTACTTCAAACAAGCGTGGCTGACCGTTGTATCCTGCAAACATGTTATTCAGGTTCAAGCGGTTCAACAACATCAGGTTGAAGGCATCGAATGCCGTACCGCTCTTTTGGGCGGCCATTCGGCTCTGGGTGTTGATGGTCCAGTTGCTTTCCAATGTCAAACCGTAAATGGGGCTTAACTGTTTATTAATGTCAAGACCGATGACTGCGCGCGAGTTTTTAAAGAATGTACTATGGGTGAGGGGAGTGGCTATACCACCGTTCAGGCCTATCGACCAGTTGTCACCGAATTTGTTTCCACCCAAATTATAATCTTGGGCATTTAAGCCGCTTACACATAAAGCGCTTAATAATACAATTAAAGACTTTTTCATAATTTATTCGTTTAGTAATACATTACAAATGTAGTAAAATTTATATTGGATTCAAAATAATAACGGTAATATTATTTGAAAGTAACCTTTTAGTAAATATAAAGAGGACAACCTCTCAGTTGCCCTCTTTTTGTGATGTAATTAAGGATTGTTGTGTGATTACTCGGTCACGCAAATGCTTGCACGGTTATAAGCCGGTTTGCCGAAGATGTTACCCACACCCTTACCTTGAGTTTCGATTCTGTTGGCGCTGATGCCGTATTCTTTCACCAGAATGTTCTTCACGGCTTCTGCACGTTTCTCAGACAACTTCTGGTTGAATTTGGCATTGCCTTCCGGAGAAGCGTAACCTGAGATGAAACCTTGGCGCTACTATTCTTCTTCAAATAACGCCAGACGGTCGATATTCGGCATCTGGAGAGCGTCTACCTTGCTGCTGCTCTGACGGAAGATGACTACATATTCACTCTTCTCTACAGCCTGTGTAGTCGTGGTGGTCACTTTCTTATTCTTGCAGTCGTTCAAATCCTTCTGCAAGTCGCTGATGGTCTTCTGTGCGTTTTGCAGTGCGCGATCCTTGCCTGCGGCTTCGGCTTCCATCGAACTGATGGTGGCGTTCAGGGCTGCAATCTGGTCTGCGTGGCTGCAACCGTTGGAATAGTAGTGCTTACCGTTGCTGTTCTTGAAGTGATAAACGACACCTGCGGTGATTTCCCAAGCTGCTTGGTCGGAATGGAAGTTGATATTGTCTTCTCCAAACTGGGTTACATTCCATAAGATTGCCGGTTTAACAGCTATGGTCCATGCTTTCTTTTCGCCTAAATTGAAGTTGAGGTTCAAACCGACTTTTGAAGAAAGCCAGTTGCCGTCCTTATCTCCGTCTTCTCCGTAATATGCGTCGTTAACGTGTAACCAACCGAAACCGGCCAATGCTTCTACTTCAAACACACTGGGTTTGCCTTTGTAACGGCAGAATACATTATTTAAATTGATGCGGTGCAACAACATCAGATTGCTTGCATCAAAAGCTGCACTGCTCTCGAACGTATTGATGCTCCACATATTTTCAAATGTCAAGCCATAAATCGGTGAGAGTTGCTTGTTGAGGTCGATGCCCACGGTGGCACGGGCATTTTGAAGAATGCACTATGGCTGAGCGGAGTCACAATACCACCATTCAAACCAATTGACCAATTGTCACGGAACTTTGTAGTTTGTTCCTCAGTCGTTTGAGCGTTTAAGCTTCCCAAGCTTAATGCACCCGCTAATAACAGTAGAGACTTTTTCATAATCGTTTTAATTGAAATTAATAAATATGTTCATACATACTATGACAAAGATACGCATATTTGGTAATCTTGTCTGTGTTTTTATGTTATTAAAATTAAAAAGAGGCTTTTTCGGCCTCTTTTTATTCTATTTCCTAAAAATACAAGGATTTTCGCAAGGA